>Ga0134126_10007962_pt1 | contig 13303 bp, 8 predicted proteins | sample KB31752_FD_96881 | JGI IMG/M metagenome (GOLD analysis project Ga0134126, IMG submission 96881) | Terrestrial soil microbial communities with excess Nitrogen fertilizer from Kellogg Biological Station, Michigan, USA - KB3-175-2 | ecosystem: Environmental > Terrestrial > Soil > Unclassified ...
AAGTCTGCTTTCTGAAAGCCGCTGGTCATCTCGTCAAGATCGACGTAGTGGGTTTCAAGACCGGTTATGCGCTGGCCGCGCTGCAGAAGGGCGTCCACCGAACCGAATGAATCCTTAACGATGTCGAGCACGCCCATGAAGCCGCGGCCAATGCGCTTCTCGGAAAGCTCGAAAATCGAAGCTTCGGTGTCGTTCAGAATCTCTTCGGCTGTGTCGCTCTGCTCGGCGGCGCGCGAGATGGCGGCGTTTGCGGTGTGGATCAGCCCGCGCAGCAGCGCTTTATCGCGAACAATCTTTACGTAGTGCTCAATACTCGGGCGGTCGGGAACGCCATCCAGCAATCCAGAAATGTAGGCGGCGTCGCCGATGGCCTGCAGTTCCTTGCGCCGATCAAGCTCTTCGACGAGCGTAATCAAATCGATGGCGCGCGAGGACTCCGCCAAGTCCTGCATACGAGTGTAAATGCGGCGGTGCGAGTCGAGCGAGAAATCTTCCGGCTTAAGATGCTCGGCGGCTTCGTTGTAAGCAAAATTGTCCAGCAGGATCGCGCCCAGAATGGACTTCTCCGCTTCTTCATTTGCCGGAAGCGTGCGCGCGAGACTGTAGTCAGTAGTTGCCACGGTCAATTGATGAAGGAAATGTTTTTCCGAACAAATGAGGTGAAAGAGTACATGACAATGCTTGTGAATGTGCTTTGGAAAACATGGAAGAATTATTTTTTTTGCCGCGTGATCGGCAATAAAAAAACTTCTCCGTCATTATGCTGTTGAGTATAGGCGAATGGATAGCGAACTAGCAATTTTTTCATCGAGGACGCTGGGGCTTAATAAAAATTCCGCGGGCGATCAGCGCTACAAAATAAATGCGGCCCAAGGACCAGCCATCCCTGGGCCGATTGCCTGCGGATGTTCTTTGCCGCGTTGCCGCCTTAAGCGGCGAGTTATGCGACCGGATTCATCCGTGAGGAATCATCTCAAAATCGCATCGCGAGAGTTCTCACTTAGCAAAATCTTCAATCGTGGATAAATTGCCTACAAACCTTGCGGCGTGTAAATCAACTTACCTCTCGACCAACGATGTCTGCCGTTCGTAGGCTCATCGCATTGCAAATCAGGTAGCGCCAAATTCCGCTTTTCAGCAGGAACCCGAAGGCCGCAACGCCCTTGGTTTCTTAAATGCGCAAGCGCATCCTTGAAACTTTCCAGCAATATCTCCCGAAGGAGCACCGCCGATATCGCTACACTTTCCGCAAACTCCGCAGCGTTTAGAACATCTCACGCATGCCGTGAAAGCACTTTGCGGCATAGCCGGTTTTCTCGCAACGGAAAAATCGGGGTTGCTTGTGCAGAAACTGTGGACGATGGAACTTCTTTGTGGAAAGCGAAGGAGAAATTCTCTGCAGCGATTTTCATACGCTAAGTTACCCTATGGGCGCATTCGGAAATCCATGGAGCGAATCGAACTACTGCTGGAGTGTTATTCTCATGAGCGTCAAAAGTTTCTTACTAAATGGATCCGATGATAATTCCGACGATAAATCATGAAAATGTGCAATCCCTATAAGAAGCAGATTCGCCTGTTCATCCCGGCTCTTTTGCTCCTCATTCTTTCGGGTGTGTCTTTCGCCGCCGCGCAAAAGGAATCGTACATCGTCTACGTAGGCACTTATACCGGCCACGGAAGCGAGGGCATTTATGCCTATCGCTTTGACGAAGACACGGGAAAATTGAGCGCCATTGGGTTGGCCGCGGAAACAGCCTCGCCTTCTTTTCTGGTGCTCTCACGTAACGAGCACTTCCTGTATGCCGTAAACGAGCTTGAAAACTACCAAAACAAGCCCAGCGGTGGTGTAAGCGCGTTTGCCATTCAGCCGTCCGGAGAAAAGCTTACCTTCCTGAACGAACTGCCCTCGCGCGGCGAAGACCCCGCACACCTTGCACTGGATCGCACGGGCAAATATTTACTCGTGGCCAACTATACCTCCGGCAATGTCACTGTATTTCCGGCGTTGAAGGATGGAAATCTGGGCGAAGCTTCTGATTTTGTGCAGCATCATGGCTCGAGCGTGAACCGCGAGCGCCAGGAGGGACCGCACGCGCATGAAATCGTCATGTCGCCCGACAATCGGTTCGCACTGATTACGGATCTAGGTTTAGACGAGATTTTCAGCTATCCGTTCGACTCCGCCAAGGGGACCTTGGCTGAGCCGCACATCACGAAATCGCATCCCGGCGCCGGCCCTCGGCACATGGTGTTCAGCAAGGACGGCAAGTTCTTATACGTGATTCATGAATTGCAATCCACGATCGTCGTGTACTCGTACCGGCCCTCAGACGGTGGGTTGAAAGAATTGCAGACGATCTCAGCATTGCCCGGTGATTTCAAAGGAAAGAGCACAGCAGCGGAGATTGCGCTCTCGCCTTCGGGAAAATTTCTTTACGCGTCCAATCGCGGAAGCGACAGCATAGCCGTGTTTTCTGTCGATTCAGCGAAGGGCACTCTGAAGCCGGTCGAAAGCGATTCGGTGTTAGGCAAAACGCCGCGCGATTTCGTGATTGACCCTTCGGGACGCTTCCTGCTCGTGCCCAACCAGGACTCTGGCAACATCGTTGTGTATCGGATTGACCAAGCGTCGGGACATCTGACGCCAACCGGCGATCAGACTAAACTTTCGTCGCCGGTCTGCCTGCAATTCCTGTACTAGTGGATTCGGCGCCGTTTCCCGCGCTGAGATCCTGTGCTGGCTTCCTGCAAATCACAGTTAAGGCAGGCATTGCAGAATCTTGTCCCAGGTTCCCGACTGATAAAAATAATTCAGATGGTAAACCCCGGTCGCCTGGCCGTATTCATCCACCTGCACAGCCGGCAAAGCTTGCCCCTTGACCATAGAAACTCCGAGCGTAGGGACAATCAGGTCGTTAAGCTCGCCAAGGAATAGTGCATCAACGCCATTATTTTCGATGGCCCTCGCCAATCCGCCCGCAGGCTGGTAGTCGGCTTCCACGCCGAAATAAAATGCCGGATTAAGCGGTGGTGTATTCAACTCACCGAGAAGCGGGCTTCCCGGATCCATGTCTTCCAGCCCCGGCAGCGCGCCAATTCCGCCTTCGACGATTCCGCCGAAAATTGTGAGCAGCGCACCCAATCCAATTTCCGCCACGCCCTGACTGAACGAACTTAAGATGGAAGCAAGGCGGCTCACCGCTTTCGGCAAATCATTCGGGTCGGCCAGCGGCGTGCCGATGTCGGGAGTTCCCACCAGTATGATCTTGTCAATTTGGACGCTCACCCCGCGCGGAGGAGTCCACGCGGGCGAATCAGCGAGTTCCGCCAACTGCGCGGGAGTGAGTTCCTTTAAGGCCCGGGCCAGCAACCCGCCGCGGCTATGGCTGATGACATCGAATTCATAAGTACCTGCGGGAAGGCCATTGTAGAAATCAATCGCATTCTGCGCCACGCTTTTGGTGAGCGTGTGATGGTTGAATCCGATGACAAGGTTTGCATATTTCTGGTAAAGGCGGGTCGCCGCGTCGGGAAACTTGGAAAGTCCGGCAAAAGCACCGCTCGTATTGCTGGAAGTCCCATGCACGAACAGCAATGCCTTTTTATTTTTGAAAGGAGAAAAATCGGAAACGGGCACCGGAGGATCCTTCAACAGTGCGGCCGCAGTCGCGCCTCCGTGAAATCCCTGCGGCTTTCGATAAAGCGCTTCCCAGGCCTTGGCCGCGAGATATACGGCATCCCCTTCCAGCCCTCCCAGCACTTTTCTTTTTACAAACTGAATTACTTTTCCGCCAAGTCCACCCAGCATCGCCATCGACTTTGGCGCTGCCGGGCCCGCTGGAGCTGCCTGTGGGCGTAGCTTGATCCAATAATGGTGTGTAGGAGGCGAAGTGACGGAAGGCAGTTGTGTCGCGGAAACTGCCGATGGGGTCTTGCCCTGGGCTTGAGGTGCGGCCACCACGCTGGCTGGGACCGCCTGGTTTACCGTGGGCAACGGTATGGGCAAATGCAGGCTAACGACGCCATCTTCATCGCGGTAGATGGCGAATTCCACTTCATCGCTTGCAATCGTCGTCCCAACCAAAATCTTGTGATGTCTGCTTCTTCCCGGAACCGCCTCGGCCAATCGGGGCATCGGGGTTGGCGTGACTCCTTCTAATGACAAAAATCCGCTCTCGCGCTCAAGGCCAGCCTCAGCAAGAGCACGGTTCATTTGATCAGCTGGCACTGTAGCTAGGAGCGCAGCATGCTCCGCGGGAGATTGCCATGTGATGTTTCCGCTTAGGCTGGGCGCGCGCAGAAATTTTCCGCTGCCAAGTTCCAGTCGCCTTGATGTGCGATTCAGCGCGAATGTTGTGGGCATTGCGATGCTCCTTGCTCAAAATGTAGTCATCCGCTATTAATTTCGCGGGAAGAAAGATAAAAAATGTAATTGTGCGATGGGAAACGACGGGGGCCGAAACGCGACATGAGCATATCGCGTATTCGGAAATTGTCAACTCGCGTTTAGGAAACTGTGGCAAACGAAATACGCACAGGTTGAGGGCACCTCAAGAACGCGCGCACGTCCAATATTCAGACTAGTTCGGAGTGGCCGTTCGCCGGTTCGCGGATTCCGCTACGCGAATCAGTTGGGGCAAAACATTTCCCAGGCTTTGATTTGGTTGCCCCAGGGCGAAGTACAACTTGCTGTATAACGCGTGGAGCTGATCGTATACATCCTGCTCCGATTTCTGCGGCTCGTAAACATTGTGCGGAGGGCAGATTTTTTCCTGGGCCTCTTCCACAGTCTTGAAAGTTCCCGCCGCCAGAAATGCGAAAATCGCAGATCCCAGACTCACCACGCTCTTGGCCGGCACCAGCACCGGGCGGCCCAGAACGTTGGCATACACGCGGTTAAGCACAATATTTTTTTGCGGGATGCCCCCGGCATTAATGACCCGCTTGATGTTCACTCCGTGTTCGGCCATGCGGTCGAGAATCACGCGCGTGTGGAAAGCCGTCCCTTCAATCGCGGCAAAGAGTTCGTCCTGCGCCGTGCTTTGTAGGTTCCATCCCAAAGTCACGCCCCGCAAGTTGGGATTCACCAGCACCGTGCGGTCGCCGTTGTCCCAGGTCATGCGTAACAGCCCCGTTTGTCCGGCGCGATATTGCTCCAGTCCCTGGCTTAGGTTCTCCACAGTTGAACCGGCGCGGGTGGCAATGGCATTGAAAATATCTCCCACGGCGGAAAGGCCCGCCTCAATGCCGGTGCGCTGCGGATGCACGCTGCCTTGCACCACTCCACACACTCCGGGAACCAGGTTGACCGAAGGCGTAATGCCGATGATGCAGGTCGAAGTGCCGACGACGTTCACCATGTCGTCAGTGCGGCATCCAGCGCCAATCGCGTCCCAGTGCGCGTCAAATGCGCCAACGGGAACGGGGATGCCCGGCTTCAGGCCCAACTGCTCCGCCCACTTCGCCGAAAGTTTCCCGGCAATCTGATCAGACGTTGCGTATTCGCCGGAAAGCTTTTCGCGCACGCCTGCCAGCAAGGGATCAACCGAAACCAGAAATTGTTCCGGCGGCAATCCTCCGAGCTTCGCATTCCACAGCCATTTATGCCCCATGGCGCAAATGCTGCGCTTTATTTTTTTTGGATCGGTGATGCCGCAAAGAGTGGCGGCCACCATGTCACAATGTTCGAATGCGGAAACAAATTCAGCGCGTTTTGCCGGGTTATGCCGCAGCCAGTGCAGCAGCTTTGAGAATCCCCACTCTGAGGAATAAACCCCGCCGCACCACTCGATCGCTTCCAGCTTTTCGCGATGCGCGGCTTCGGTGATTTCCGCTGCTTCTCCCTTTGCGCGGTGATCGCACCACAAATAATATTCACCGAGTGGCGTCATGTCTTTGCCCACAGGAATGACTGAAGAGCCTGTGGTGTCGAGGGCGATGCCTTCGACTAGGTCGCCGGAGATTCCGGCCTTCTTGATTGCTTCACGCGTGGCCGCAGCCAGCGCGCGCATCTGATCCTCGTGCGATTGCGTGGCGTACTCAGGATCTTCCCGCTTACGATGTAAGGGATACTCCGCGATAGCGGAGGTCAACAAGCCGCGCTCGCTATCCACAAGCGAGACGCGAACGCTTAGAGTTCCGAAATCCACTCCGGCGACGATTGCCATTACGCGACTCCCGCAGGCCCGTCGTGCCAGTGCATGTCCCAGCCCAAATAGCGGGAAGCGGCCTCATGTACTGACGCTGCTACTGTGGATAGGTTCGCTGCCACGTGGTGTTCAAAGCCGTTCTCGCAGATGTAATGAAGCAGTCTCTGCATGTTCGGGATTTCAACCACGCCAGCCCCACCAAACGTATTCAGCGGGTCGTCCGTAAAGCGGCCCTGCCCAACATAGCCACGCATTTTCCCCGCAGTGTCGTCGGTGGAGAAACGGGCGAAGCTCATCTTTTCCGGCTTGATCAGACCTACGCATGTTCCAAAGGTGTTGTCTTTTCCGACCGTGCCGGCAATGATTTCCTGGAAATCCATCTTCACCGACCGGAAAAAGTGTTTGGGAAGGTTTGAGCAGTGGAAGCACACCGCTTTGTTCGGATCGGTGCCGTAGTTGTTATTCCAATCGAGCAATGCGGAAGGAGTTTGCGAGGCCAGTTGCAGCGCATGCATCCCTAGCACACCGCAGATGTCCACTTCGCAGGCGCTCGACAAAAGCTCGTTGCTCATCATGCTCATGATGGTGCAAGGCACCACGCCGAGATTTTCTTCGATGGAAGTCCAGCATTGCACTGCGCTGATTTTTACCTCAGTCGCGGCCATCCACTGGTCCACGACCGCGCCCAGTTTTGCCATCTTCATGAGCGCCGGGGCGGGTACGTTCGCCGAATCCACATAACTCTTGATTTTTGCCAGCTTGGCTTGCGCGTGCTCATCGCTGTCTTTCATCCGCTCAATGCGTCCCAGCACTTCCGAGAGATCAAGCGTTTCAATGGAGACGCCATTCGCTTCCAGAATCTTTTCGCTGTAACGCACCGTATTGAAGGCCGTGGGACGCGCGCCAATCGCTCCCACTCGCAGGTTGCGGAATCCATTTACGACGCGGCACACTCCCGCGAACCATTCCAAATCCTTGGCGAATTCCGCGGAGTCGGGCGCTTCCGTGTGCTGTGTGGTGATGGAGTAGGGAATACCGTATTGGCGGAGATTATTACAGGCGGACATTTTGCCGCAGAAGCTGTCGCGACGGAAGGCGATGGTCATCTTCTTGGGATCGTCGGGCGTGGCCTGGATCAATACCGGCACGCGCAAGTCGGCCAGTCGCAAGGTGTCGGCGATGGCGCGCTCTTCGCCGAAATTCGGCAGGGTAACGATAATCCCGTCAATACGCTCCCGGTTCCGCTTGAATAGCTCGGCACAGCGGCGCGATTCCTCCCGGGTTTCCACCGCACCGTACTTGCTTTCTTCCGGAGTCAGCGCAACTACGTCCATTCCCGCGGCGGCCAACACCCGCAGCATCTCTTCCCGCCCGCTTTTTGCCAGATGATCGGGAAAGAAGCCGCGGTTCCCGACGATTACGCCCATGGTCATTTTGTTGTTTGTCATAAACCTTCCAGGTCCCCTGATTTTCTACCACAACTCCGCTTTTCGCAGAGCTTCTAAAAGCTTGTCTTTGGCTCAAGTAATCGTTTACCGGAACTCCGAAAATTAGAATACCCTTGCGCTTTTGTCAAATCACAGGATCGTGATGCGGCACTTTTCCCTCAGCGTTTCAAATTTTGCGATCGGCCGAATCGCTCTGACCATGACGCGGCACAAGCGCGGTTGATTTTCGCAGCAGCAGGTTCGTGTCCAGCGAATACTCCGTACCCCCGGCTGAAGGAACTTCCCGGTCCACCTCGTTCTTCAAAGCCCTGAACGCAAGCCTGGCGATTTCCGCCTGCGACATTTGGATTGTCGTCAGAGGAGGAGTCATGAATTCAGAAAGGCGTATGTCGTCAAATCCCACCACGGAAAGATCTCCCGGAATGGAGATGCCACAGTCATAGGCCTCGCGCATGACGCCAATTGCAGTCATATCATTGGAGCACATGATGGCAGTCGGCCGGGGACGTAAGGCGGCCAATTTGATGAGGGCCTTCATCCCTCCCTCCATCGTATGGTCGCCTTCCACTATGGACTGGGGCCCAATCTCCAGGCTGATTTCCCGCATGGATTCTTCAAAGGCTTCTTTTCGGACAAGCGCAGACCGCAGGTCTAAAGGTCCCGTGACAAATGCGATGCGGGTATGCCGCAAGGCCGCCAGATGCTGCACGGCCTGTCGAATTCCCTGCAGATAGTTGATGCGTATGTTGCTCATCCGCGGTGACTGTGGCGCGACGTCCACAAATACCAGTGGCACCTTGCGAAAACGAAGCCCGTCGAGCAATGACTCTTCCATGCCGAAGGTCAAAACAGCAACGCCTTCCACCCTGCGCTCAATCATCCGCCGCACCGAGATCTCCATCCGTTTAGGATCATGAACTGTCGAGGTGAGCAGAATTTCGTAGTTGTGCTGGACCGCAATGTCTTCAAATGACTGAACGATTTCAGGGAAAAACGGGTTCGTGATTTCGGAAACGATGAGTCCGAAGATCCGCGTCCTGCCCGAAACCAGGGCCCTCGCCTGCGTGTTTGGGTAGTAATCCAGTTCCTCGATGATCTTCCACACTCGTTTGGCGAGGTTCGGATTGACCGTGGGAACACGGTTGATGGCGCGAGAAACGGTGGCCGTGGAGACTCTGGCGCGCTTCGCGATTTCCCTGATATCCATGTCGTTGAGCAGACTGCCGGTCGAAGTCCTGGGGCGATGGCTATTCTACGCGAAACATCCCCCGCCGATAGCTCCAACTCTTTCGGAAAATAGTTTGTGGAATTGCAGCGTTTAGGAATCGATCCCCGGCTGCCCCCAGACCTGGCCACTGGGACAGGGCGACCTGTTTAGGGCAACTAGCTAAAAACGGACTGATGATATATATCTCGTTGGGTTGCGTAGTCAGGCGAGGGAGCCTGACCACTGGGACTGAACCTGGCGCAAGACCGCGCCGGTTAGAACAAAATGCCTGACGGATCCTTACATGCAGCGGCGGGTGTGGCAGACATAACCCCGCTGTCGCCAATTCCCCTTGGCGCCTCCCGCGATCCTCGGCGGCCATTCCTTAAGATTGACACTCCCCTCGAAGCCAACGTTTTCATCGCCCGCTGCGGTGATAAAGAAGTCACCTTTGTCTCCGTGGATCTGCTATTTCCTGGAGAGCATCTTCGGCGCAATTTGCTTGCTTCCATTCCGTGGCTCGGCGGGCAAAGGCTCGTCCTGGGCGCAACTCACACGCATTTCGCCCCTATGGTGCAGAAAGGCATGCCCAATCTGGGGACGGTCGATCCCGACTACCTGAACCTCGTTTCTGGCCGGATCGCGGAGTTGATCCTCCGCTTGCGGCAAGAGCTTCGTCCCGCCACGATTCGCTATCGCGAGGGGATGGCTGATCACAGCATGAATCGTAGGCTTATGCGGTGGAGGGTAAATAAGCGAGGGCGGCTTGAGCGTTCCGAAGGATTTGCTCCGAATCCCGCCGGTCCAAGGGACGAGTCCATGCGGATGGTTGAAATCCTTATCGGTGGCTCGACGAAAGGCCTCATTTGGAATTATGCCTGCCACCCCACGGCATACCCCAACCAGTTTCACGTAAGCGCGGAATTTCCCGGCGTCGTCCGATCGCGATTGCGTGGCGAACTTGGGCAAATCCCCATTCTTTATTTTCAGGGGTTTTCGGGAGATGTCCGCCCGAGACTCCTGGGGCGATTGAAGACCCCACAAGAATTTATTTTGCGCGTTCTTCAGGGACCGCTCTTCGGCAAACCGTCTCTTGCCGAATGGGAGGCATGGGCTTGTTCTCTGGCGGATGCAGTGGTCAACATGTACAGGGCTGAAGGAGCCACTTCGATCGTGGAGGGAATCCAGTGCGCCACCGTTGCCTTTCCGGTCGCCGACGTTGCTCCGGGTCACAATCCGAACGATCAATTTGAAGTGCAGTTCGTGGAATTGATCAATGGATTCAGGTTTGTCGGCTGGAACGCGGAAATTGTGCACGGATACCGCAAAATGATCGCGCGGACCTTAGGCGAAGAACGGCTGCTTACGGCAGGCTGCCTCGACCAGACCCTAGCTTATATACCGTCGGAGGAAATGCTGCCTGGCAGAGGTTATGAAGTGGAAGGCTTCCACCATAACTTTTCGTTTTCCGGACAGTACACCAAAGGCATGAAACGTAGGATAGAGCAGGCAATTCAGGAGTTGGCAGGAAAATTAAACGCCAGCGGGAAGTCTGGCTACGTGTAAATGACTTTGCGGTCGCCTTTAACGATGCGGCCGACGGTGTGGGCTTTTTCTCCTGCGCGGTCCAAAACGCTTTGGGCCTTCTTAAATTTCTTGGACGGAATCACCATCAACATGCCCAGACCCATGTTGAACGTACGCAGCATTTCATCCTGAGGAACGTTCCCTAACTTTTGCAGGTGCTCAAAAATCGGCTGTACCGGCCATGATCCGACTTCAATGACCGCGGCCACGCCTTTGGGCAATACGCGCGGCAGATTTTCCGTAATGCCGCCACCGGTGATGTGGGCGAGCGCCGAAACGCAGTCAGCGGCCAGCAGCTTGCGGATGATAGGCCAGTAGCTCTTGTGCGTCCGCAGCAGTTCGTTGCCGACTTTACCCTTCAATTCATTGACGTAAGTGTCCAGGGTGTATCCAGCGACCTCAAACAATAATTTACGCGCGAGCGAATAACCATTGGTGTGCAGTCCATTCGAGGGCAATCCAAGAATCACATCGCCAACTTCCACGGTTTTTCCTGTGATGATGCGCTCGCGCTCGACCACCCCCACAATAAAACCGGCCAAGTCGTATTCGCCGTCCGGATAAAAGCCTGGCATCTCGGCGGTTTCGCCGCCAATGAGCGCGCAGCCGTTGCTCTTGCAGGCGGTTGCCAGTCCCTCGACCACCTTTTCCGCGACCTCCGGTTGCAGCTGCCCGGTGGCTAGGTAATCCATAAAAAACAATGGAGCCGCGCCCTGCACCGCAATATCATTGACGCAATGGTTCACCAGATCGGCTCCGATGGTCTGGTGCATATCCATCTCAAAGGCGATCTTAAGTTTTGTTCCCACCCCATCCACACTGGAAACCAACACCGGATCCACATATTTGGTTTTATCAATGGAAAACAGGCCGCCAAAGCCTCCGATTTCGCTCAGCACGCCGCGATTAAAGGTTTTGTGGGCAAGATATTTAATGCGCTTTTTGGTGCGATTAGCGCGATCAATATCAACGCCTGCGTCGGCGTAGGTGATGGGTTCAGTCTTGGAAGATTGTGGGGCCACGCGCAATTGTCCGCTGCTGCTTTATGTAATCAAAATATTTGGATTCACTATCAGGAAATCGTCGGGAACGCGCCAATTGTAGCACGCCGGGAGCTTGCGACTGGCCCCAAGCGGGGGAATTGCACCAATCAGCAGAAAATCTTTGTAATAAAAGTGCCTCTATAAAAACGCCCCGGCGGGGCGGCCGGGGCGCTCAAGGGAGCAGGGACTCCAGGTGTCCCTGACGGCTTACATGCCGGAATCACGCGGTTCCACTTCGAAGGTGCGCTTCCCGGCTGATGAAAATCATACGGTCAAACGAAAAGAACTTAACGGTGAATTCGTGGCTCAAGAAAAATCGTGTTTCGAAAAAGGAAATGGACGGCTGAATTTTCAGAATGGCACCCAATTGCGGCAAAAATCGTGATGCACGAACCTTTGCAGTGAATCTCTTCAGTGGAAATTCGCCTTTCATTCGCTTTCACGTCTATGTATAATCCGCCTTTAGTAATCATTTAAGGATTATCTAAGGATTATCTAAGGAGCCCCACCATGGCGGATGAACGCGTAAAGGCAATTGATTTAGCTCTGGCACAGATTGAAAAGCAATTTGGGAAGGGCTCGATCATGCGGCTCGGCTCGAAGGAAGTGGTGCCCATTTCCGTGATCTCCACAGGCTCGGTTTCCTTCGACGCGGCGCTCGGTGCGGGTGGCTTTCCTCGCGGGCGCGTAGTGGAGATATTTGGACCGGAATCCTCGGGCAAAACCACCATCGCCTTGCAGGTGATTGCCGAGGCGCAGCGAGTAGGCGGCATGGCCGCTTTCGTTGACGCGGAACATGCGCTGGATCCGATCTATGCCAAGAAGCTGGGCGTGGACGTGGACAATTTGCTGGTCTCCCAGCCCGACTACGGCGAACAGGCTTTGGAGATTGCCGAGGCGCTGGTGCGCTCCAATGCGATTGACGTTTTAATCGTGGATTCGGTGGCGGCGCTGGTGCCCAAGGCGGAACTCGAGGGCGAAATGGGCGACAGTCACATGGGCTTGCAGGCACGCCTAATGTCGCAGGCGCTGCGCAAGCTGACGGGAATTGTTTCCAAGTCGCATACCTGCCTGGTGTTCATCAATCAGATTCGCGAAAAGATCGGTGTCATGTTTGGCAATCCTGAGACAACCACGGGCGGACGCGCGTTGAAGTTTTATTCGTCCGTGCGAATTGACATCCGGCGCATAGCCGCGATCAAAGAGGGCGATGTGATGATTGGCTCGCGCACCAAAGTTAAGATCGTGAAGAACAAGGTCGCGGCGCCATTTCGCGAAGCGGAATTCGACATCCTTTACGGAGAAGGAATTTCGCGCGAAGGCGATTTGCTGGATCTGGCAACGAACCAGAACATAGTGGAGAAATCCGGCTCCTGGTACAGCTACAAGGGAGAACGTATTGGCCAGGGCCGCGAAAATGCGCGAACATTCCTCAAGGAAAACAAAGATTCTTTGGCGAAGATTGAAGCGGAAGTCCGCAAAGCTATGGGACTGACTCCTCCGGCACCGCAGGCCGCGACGCAGGGCCAGGCCGCTGCTCAAGGCCAAGGCGCGCGCGTGACAACAATGCCCACGGGAACGGATGCGGCGAGAGCTGCGGTAAAGCGATAGCGTTCCGGAAAAAGGACCCGCGAAAAATTAAAAGGCCAGTACAGCTTAGCGGCTGTACTGGTTTTTCTTTTTGTCCTGATGCCGCTGCTGACCAAGTTCGATTAACCGCTCGATCAGTTTTGGATAACTTAATCCCGTTGCAGCCCATAATTTGGGATACATGCTGATTGAGGTAAAGCCGGGCATGGTATTGATCTCGTTTAAATAAATCTTGCGGGTCTTTGGGTCCATCAAAAAATCCACGCGCGCCAGACC
>Ga0134126_10007963_pt1 | contig 13303 bp, 23 predicted proteins | sample KB31752_FD_96881 | JGI IMG/M metagenome (GOLD analysis project Ga0134126, IMG submission 96881) | Terrestrial soil microbial communities with excess Nitrogen fertilizer from Kellogg Biological Station, Michigan, USA - KB3-175-2 | ecosystem: Environmental > Terrestrial > Soil > Unclassified ...
GCCGATACCGAATTCGCCTCCCTCAATCACTTCACCGGGTGGGCTTTCAACTGAAGCACTCGATAGCGCATCGGACAACTTATCGTAATCTTTAGAGGACATTACCGGATCAAAATTGCTGTCAACCTTTGCACCAAGGGGCAGACTGACCGGCCCGTTTACGGCTTCAGCCTTTTTCTTACCGGGCGGCGGGTTCGGGGCGGCCCCGTGCAACTGCTCAAGGTGCTTGGCGAGCTTGCCGGCACCCTGGCCCTTTACCCCGTTTGCGTGAAAGCCGGTAAGGCCGAGTTCACCGCCTTGACCGGTAGTAGCGGCACCGATATGCACTTTATGCCCGTTTTCATGCTCGAACAAATGCACACCGTTCTGTTGGCCCGATGGCTTATAGCCATAAGCCTTGAGCACACTGCTTACGGCATGCTTTGGATGTGTCTTTTGGTCTTTGGGTTCGACAAAACCCATTTTTCCGACTTCGCCGAACTTGCCATCCGGGGCGCGTGGGTGTTGCGCCTCGAACTCGGCATCGTCAAAAGCATCAGCGAACCAGCCGTCGCACTCGATAATTGTCTCGTCGTGCGCCGGGTACCCGCCGGTATCCGGCCCGCCGAATTCGGCCGCCTTACCGACTATGCTCGACGCAAGGCGGTTGCCCTTGTCCTTCGGCGGCGGCAGCCCGCCCTCTTCCTCACCGCCTTCGCCGGGCATACCCATGCCCATATCAGGCTGTTCCGGCAGGTCTTCGGGGTCGAGGCTCAAACCGCGGTAGATACTCTTCGGGTCCTCCGCAAGCCGGGTGCGCACTTCGACCGGTTTGATAACCCCGGCGGCCAGATAGGCGTCGTCGATATCGGCTTTGGTCTTCTCGATAGCCGATTCACCGGCTTCATCCTGTTGCCAAAGCGGCTTCCATTCCCATACGATATCTTCATCGACTTCGCCCCACAGGCTTAATTGGATAAAGTCGATGCAGGTTTGCAGATGGGTGCTCAATACCCGAATCTGCCGTGCCGCTATCGTATCGTAAAACGAACGGATTTCACCCTCGGAACTCGCATTCAACCCGTGCGGCTGAATGCCGGTGAACTTTACCGCCGGGATACGACTGACCGAGAACAAGTGTTCCTGCGTCTGCGCTTGCAGGGTATCAAGCGTACCGAGCGGGGCGGAGACATTCTTGAAATCTTCCGTTTCCTTATCGAGCGCCATAACCCCCTGGTTATCGCGCAGATCGTTAAACAACCCGAGCCTATCGAACAGCTCCTCGCCGCCTTCCTGGATCGATGTGCCGAGCAGCGTCATCAGCACCGGAACCGAGAAATTCGTGATAAGGTCGGAAACCGATTGGCGGGTACGCAACCAGTTGTCAACGTACGGCTTTGCCATCTGCGAAGAAGAAAGCCCGCCGAACGAATAGGCCGGCTTTAGCATATCCGGCACCGGGCGCCCGACAAAGGTTAGCAACCGGGTACAGTGCACTTCACGACCGACGACAAGCCAAGTCGTCGGGTTGTACCAATCGGCGGCCAACGGGTCGAACGACCCGTAACGGGTGGGATAAACCCACATCGCTTCAACATGGCGAAAGGCGATAAGGCTGTTTTTGCCGACTTTGCTTTGCGATTTCTTGTTGCGCCCGTTGCCGATAGACGTCAGCAACTCATCCGAATCCGTTTCGTAGGATTCGCCGGTTTCCGGGTCGCCAAGATCAACAAACAGGTGGGCACGACCCATATAACCGTCGTATTCGGCAACGGTTTTGAACAGATCCTTTAGCTTATACCCGAGAATTGCCTTTTCGAGTCTCTTGATCTTGTCGTTCTTATCGTCTTTCCCGGACGCAGTCTTGAATTCGATCCATTCACGGGTCATTTCCTCGGCGATAACTTCGGAAATGAGCCGATACTCGGGGCGTTGTGTCAGTTCGGCGAGATAGGCGTAGCCGAGAAATATCACACCTTCGGAAAACGCCCCGGCGAACGGGCCGGCATTTGCGGCCCATTCCCACGTCGCGGCAACCGCCTCATCCGCCGCGATACCGGCAAGCCCTTTTTCGTTCGCCCGCGGCATTACCATCGGCGGGTGGAGCGGGGCGGCGTTCGCATAGGAAAGCCGACGCGTGTTCTCGATAGGCGAAGCGCGGTGCACATGCTTTGCCCGCGCCCGGGCGAACGCACCTATCCTGCGAAACCAGGAAGCCTTCTTCGGGGCTGCCTTGCCGGCGGGTTTGCGTATCGGAACGATGTGCGCCAAAGGGTCCTGTTGTGAGGTTCCTAAAAAGTGTTTAAGCGAGCCGTTCAACCAAACTGTCGACGAAACGGTGCAGGTCCTCGCGCCGCGTATCCTCGGTTTCCGGCGGGGCGCGATGCGATAGGTGGGCAAGCACCCCCTCAAGGCTGAACTGCGCCGCCTTCAAAAAGGCGCGAACCACCAGATCGGCTACCGGCTTGCGTGCGGCGTACAGGGTGACAAGGCGCCTTACCGCCTCCATCTCTTCCTCGGCGGTAAGTACGGTCTTACCGCTAAAAACCGGGTTTACTTCATCACTGCGCGCCGCCAAAGCGGTAAAGTTGCGCAGATACTCAACCGGTATTTCGACAGTAGTCTTGGTTTGTTTTACTACGGGAACGGTGCCGTCGTCCGTTATTTCGTCGACCCCGAAATGTATACGCAACGCTACTGACCTACCCACTAAACCACTCTCCTTTGAACTACACGACCTGCGATAAAGTTACGCCGACGTGACATATTCGGGCGGCGCAACGCGTAGGCGCCGGGTTTAGCAGCTTTGAGCTTAACCTCCGGCGTTACTACTATACGCTTAGGGGCGAGCCGTTCGCCCTCCAGCGCATAGCGCGCCGCGTCGATACAATGGTTCTGTTTATCTTCGATAACCGGCAACACCTCGGGCGGGTTTACCCGGTTATTGACCTTGTACGAATAGAGCGCGAACTCATCCGCCGTGTGCCGGCAGCGCGGGTGAATATGGATATCGAACGACTTCAGAAATTCGACCCCATCCTCAACCGAACCCTTGCCTTTGACCGAAGAGGACATTTTGGTAAAGCCGCGCTTTTTCATAAAATCGATTGTTTCGGGACGGCTGCTATCGGCACGAATCGGCCATTTGCGCGAACCGGGCACCTTATCGAACAGCGCCGGCAATTCATCGAGCGGGCAGTTGATGCGATAGGCTTCATAATCGATATACAGGTTGCGCCCGTGCACCCACATGCGAACCAAAACGCTCGGGTCGCCGAAACCCCAATCCGCCCCGAAAAAGAACCGCGCATCCTCCGGCGTATCGAATTCCTCGATACACCAGTTCGAGAACACTCGGGAATCGCTGTATTTGCGGTACTCACCGAGCCAAATATGCTTGTATTTTTCAGGGTCACGCCGCCTATCGTATTCCATTTCCTCCTGGAGCGCAGTATCGGCGAACCAGGGGTTGTCGGACCAGTTGGCCCGTACAATAGTCGAATCCTTCGGTGCGGTGCCTTTGTAGTACGGGTGCTCAACCTTGGCCCCTTCGGCACCGCGGAAAAATACATCAACCGCGTCCTTTTCAAGCCGCGGGTTCCAGCTAAACCAAAGCTCGCTGTTCGGTTTGCGGATCGTCGGGCGCAGCGTATCGAGGCTATCCTGCGATAGATCCTGCGCTTCCTCGACCCATGCGATATCGTAGCCTTCAAGCGAGCGGATAGCGGTAGCCGTGCTATCCTGCATCCCCTGAAACGAAATGATCCCATCGCCGGGGGTTTCGATATGCGAGCGCAGGATACGGAACTCGTCCTCAAGCCCGTAATGCTTGATGCGGTCAACAAGCAACTGCCGAACCGACAGGTCCAAGCTTTTTTGCACTTCGCGGATGCACACGATACGGGTCGTGTTCATATAACAGCGCTCGAGCGCTGCATCTGCGAAGAAATAGCTTTTGCCGCTGCCGCGCCCGCCCCAGGCGGCCTTATAGCGCGAGGGGGTGAGCAAGGGTACGAACACCCGCGGCGTATCAAGCTGTAAAATGTCGCCTTGGGTCATTTTTCTATTGCGTTAGTTGCGGGAATGACCTATTATGGGGTCATCTAAGAAGGAGCGCTGCTATGCCAACAACCAAAATCCCCACCACCGCTGCATGGTGCCGTGATCCGCGCTTCTGGGCGATCAAATGGCCCCGCGGGTAACTCATGATCATATTCGAGGGCTTTTTATCTTTCATGACTAGCCGCTGCGCGCGAAGCCCGCTGATAGGGGAAACTGCGAAGGTAGGGCAACCCGCCTTCGCAGTTACCCGCCCCAGGTTTCGCGCCGTAACGCCCACGAAACGGATCCGGCGGGGTAAACGAACGGGGCGGCTTGCCGGTCAAGAAATACAGCAAGGCGGCGATAAACAAGCCGGTCGTGCCGTAGATAAAGATATCGGCGATCACCCGGGGCGCCAGCTCACGGCAACGGTACGGGTTTTGGCGACTGCTGGTGCCAAAACCATTTTGTCCGGACGAGCGGCGGGTCAGGTTTTACGGTTATCGGCTCGTATTCACCGCGCAGCACTGCATCCAGCTTTCGGTGCAAAGCATCAATGCGAATATGCAGGTTGCGGTAAGGCCGCCCATCCGCATACGGTTCGGTGTCCATACCCGCGGGCGATTCGTACGGGCTATACGGGCGGTACTTGATCGCCGGCTTATGTGATTCCGGCACCGAGCGGTAAATTACCCCGGCAACCGTGCTTGGGGTTAGTTGAAGCTTTTCGGCAATCTGCCGGGAAGTAGCCCCAGCGCGGTAAAGCTCGGTGATCTGCGCATCGCGCTCTGCGTAAACCGGCAACGAACCACGCATCACAACTTCTCCCGTGCTTGCGGCGCCGGTAACTCTTTTGGGTCGACTATGCGCCGTTCGATCACTCGCGGGCGGGTGTGCGAAGAGCCGACCGGCTTCATATCCAAGGTCGATAGCCCGCCATCGCCGGCATTCAATTCGAGGAAGCGTTCGGCAAAGCGCTGCAAAAATCCCATAGCGGCACCTTGGTCGCGCATCATTACCTCAGCGGTACCGTTCTTTATCCGCGCCCCGGCATACAATGCCTTGCCTTCGGGGGTCAGCGAATCCGTATCGGTAAACAGCACCCGCGGGTTTTCCGCATCCCCCCGACCAAAGCAATTCGGGCAATCCGGATTCGGGGCGGCATCGATATCGTAGCCGGCACCGCCTTTCGGGTCGAACGGCGGGCGGTGCCGGCTACGGGAATTCTCGTGATTGTCTAGGTCGGTTTCCATCTCCGCATGCGTGCGCTGGTATTCGTTGTTGTCGCCCCAGCAATGCCGGCAGGGCGGAACACGGAGCTGCACAAGGCTGCGCGGATCGGCAAAGGCAATTTGCAGGATACGGGCGAGAACGTAATCGCCATCTACCTTCAATTCGCGAAGGCGAACGCGTTCTATCTCGTCTATCGCATCACGAACCCGGGGTTCGCGGAGCAGGGCGCGGGCGGTTACGGTTGAGGTGCGCGCCGGGTACCCGGCATCTATCACCGCCTTGCTCGGCATGTAATGCGTCGTATAAGCCGCTACGAACCGACGCTTGCGAGGGGATAACCCGCCGGCATCCGGAATATGGTCGGGTATCGGGGCCTTCGTTACCTCGAACGGTAACGGCTCATCATATAACCGTTCCCGCCTGCGTTCCCCGGTTAGGTTCGCTAGAAGGCGACGTTGATCTTTCTCAGCCTTCTTCATACCTTCCGGCTTAGGGGAAAGGGGTGAGCCTATATTTTTGGATTGCTACCGCAGGGTCGGGGAATCACTAAATCCCCGACCCTTTTGGGTAACGGGGAAGAACATACTATATTTGAGTAAGTGATTGAAGTGAAATGACATTTCAAAAACTGGCCCTACACTGGTGGGAAACGGGTCAATCTTCTGGTTTCCTACCCGGGTATTGCGTATATTCCCGTACGCACCCTTTCCCCTAGGGGCTTTGATAGACCGTTGACGTATTGTCGAAAAGACCCTCAGGCGGGTGTCAATCAAATGAAACTAGGGGCGGGGGTGTTGTGTATTGGCCTTGTGTTTGTCGACCATTGGCGCGTTGTCGAAAAGACCTGATCTTGAATGTCGACAAACAAACGGGCTGATACACACATCACTAAAAAACCCACATAACGGAGATGCAAGATGCTGATACAAACATGTACGACGGTCGAGGAAGCCCGCGAAGAGCTTCAAAAGAAATTCGCCGAGATTGGGGATACTTCGGAAGTCTACGTGACGGGAATTGTCAATACTGAAAACGGCGTGTGTGTACAAGTCACGGATATGAACGAAGACGAAGAGCTTTGCTGGATTGCCGCGCCGACCGAAGCGGAAGTGTGGAAAATGGTGAAAGAGCTAGACTTGCAAATCGCCGAAGACGCTTTCCAAGAATAAAAAATACTAAAAAATCAAATTCGGCGACCCCTACACACCCCCTTCGATTTTGTCGACCATTCGAGCAGTGTCGAAAAGACCAGTTCCCGGTTGTCGGCAATGTCGAAGGGGGGCTTGCGTATATTCGGGTTTACCCCGGCTTTAATCTCTTTGACCCTACCCCGTTTGTCGAAAAGACCTTAAAGACGGTGTCATTTAGCTAAGGCCGGGGTAACGGTTTACTTTATCGACCTTATGATAATTGTCGAAAAGACCATTCAAAGGGTGTCGGTAAAGTAAGCTCTTCCCCTTCGGTTCCTATCCGACCTTGTCGGCGATGTCGAAAAGACCTGCGATCACTTGTCAGGTGTAGGGCCGAAGGGGATTTATCTTGTAATGACCTGATCCGGTCGTATATATGGGGCTGAACTGCCTCATTTGTATGTAAAAAGGGATCTAGATCATGTTAAAAACCGCTGCCGCTCTTGCCCTCCTGTTCGGGTATGCCTACGCATGGACGCCGTACAACCATGCGAGCTGCAAACTTTCCGACATTACGATCCGCAGCATACGGGTAAGCCCGTTTGCCGAAGGCAGCGATACCTTTAACAACCTCATTTTAGAAACCCACAACGCCTGCGCCGAATCCATCGGTGTGGAACTGCACCTCGTCCTTCGCGATAGAAACGATACGGTCGTCCGCACCGAAGACCTTTGGCCGGCCGGTACGAACAATATCCCTGCCGGTACCACCTACGCCTTTAGTGAGCCGGTCTACAAACCGGCTGTCAAGGCGGAAGTTACCGTTGTTCAAATCGACAAATGGAAGGTAGACTAAGTTTCGGGCGGCGGTTCCGGGTTTAGCGCGGCGCGCGCCTCTTCGTAAGTGTCGAACCATCGCAGTTCGGTTTCATCAGGGTCGCCCTCTTCATCGCATGTCAAGATCACATGCGCGGCCCACTTAGGTGGCCCTTTGATTAAAGTGTCGAATTGCTTGATTTCGCCGAGATCGATGCTTTCCATAAGATCCGATCTGTCGGCCCATGTAAAGGTAAATTCCCATTCATCAGGGTCGTAGATAAAATCAGGGGTCGATTTATTATCACTCATTTCCTTTTTCTCCTGTCGACGGTGTACCCCGTAGCGTGAACCGCGGTACCGGCCATCAGTACCGCGTCGTGTTGGCAAGGCAAGCCGCTTGCGCACCGTGCACACCCAGCGCGGCTCAACCCGAAACGCCACTGCTATTTCGGCTATCGTATCGCCGCGGTTCCATCTTGCGGCGAAGTCCGAAAGTGATTTTTGATCCCACCCGCGCACAGCGCTCAAACCTAGGCCGTGCCTTTCGGGTGCTGCATTTCCCGGCGGGCATCCTCGTTGCCCTTTTCGATATTCAGCATCACGGTTTTCAAAGCCATTTCTGGCGTCATGGTCCGTTGATCTTGCAGCGCGATCAGTTTCCCGACTAAGTTTGCGGCGAGCGCAAGTAGTTCCGGCGGGGTGAGTTTGTCACTGTATTTAGCAAGGGCCGCACACAAGTCTTGGTATACGGCTTCGTGCAACGGGCTTGTCTTGTGTGGGGTCGCTTTCATTTTAAAACCTTTAGCTCACGAATCGCGGTTATGTCGTCTGACCTTTGCATTGCGGGTTGCGGTTCCTTTGCCGCATAATACTCGAGCAGCGAAGCAACCCGCGGGGCAAAGGCGGCCCAGTTACTGGCGGCATAATAATGCGGCACAAGCATCGCCGCTACTTCTAGGGCTTCACGCTGCGGCCGGCCTTCGGTTGCTTCAAGCGCGGTGCGCGCCGCGCGCGCTGCCGTACACAAGCGGCAATTTGTCCGCTTTCCCGAACCATCGTGGCCTAGGCTTACAATAGCACCGAGGCACTCTTGGAGTGCGGCACGCAACCCTAACGACATGTGCTTTAAGCCTCTACTTCCGGTATTGCATCGGTTTGGGAAATCCATACCGAATTGCTGACCCCGGTTTTGCTGTGAAATACGATCTCAAGCAAGCGTGCCCGCACGGACATGACCGTAGCCCGATACCCGTTATAGGCATGCCCATCGCGGCGATACTTGATCGCCATCCCCGGATAAAAGTCCTCAAAGATATCGAGAAAGGTCTTTTCATCAATTGGATCGGCCTCGATAAGCCGCTCGACCCATCCGACAGGCATAGGAAGCGGGAATTGCCGGTGCGCCGGCAACAGACGGACCACACCGCGGGTACCGTTCACCCCCAGCCAGGGGTCTTCGGTAAGATCAAGGCTTACAAACCCGTAACCGCGGAAGGCCGGTTCATCGACAAATGCCTTTTTCGATAGGTGCCGGCGAATACGCGGAAAGAACGATTCGAATTCCTGCTCCTTCAAATGGTGTGCCGCGGTCTGCTGGAACTGCGGCAACACCTGAAACACGTACCAGCGCTTTCCTACTGTCGGTTCTATTTCGCTCAATTACAAGTGCTCCCGCTTTACCCGCGGCTTTCGTGGCGCTTTGCGGGGCTTTCCGGTGCCCTTCGGCAGATAAGGCCGCAAAGCACCTTCTTCCCGGTTACGCAAGCCAGGATAGCCCGCGCGCGCCCACAAACTACGGTTATGATTGGTTAGGGTCTCAACAAGCTGCCCGAACGCATCACGCGGCTTTGACTCAGTTACTTTTTTAAGTCGGGTTTTCATCCACCGGGTAATTCGCTTGTTATCGCGGGTATTGATTCGATGGCGTTCACGGTGCGCAATCGAGCAGCTCATATTTGTTGCCCTTTTCTCTCTAGCCGACGACTAATATGTGGACATGAACCGGTACGGAGTCTTATATTCCTCTCTATTGAAAACGGAGGAACCGATGACCACCCAACTTTACTGCGATACGCATAGCGGAGCAGTGCCTTGTGAATTGACCGGGCGAGAGATGACTAGCCGCCAGGGCCAACGGTACGTCGAGGTTACGGGTGCATATCCGTGGCCGATGTACGTACCTGATTACAGCGTGGCCGCTGACCCGGCGGCTTTTGCGGGGAACACCATCGCATCCCGCCCAGTACTCCCCTAACCCTCCCTCTCTCTCGGATATATGGAGGCAGTTATGAGAACCGCACATGCCATCAAGGCCGATGACGAAGCCGCCACCCTTGTCGTCAACGACGTTCGCGAGGCCGATTACGATTACATCGCGATCAGTCAGAACGATCAGATCGTCGTCATTTCCCGCGAGCAGCTTCCAGCGCTGATCCGCCAGCTTTGGAAGGTTGCCGCCAAATGACCCCGGCAGCGCGCAAACGCGATTTGGATAACGCCAAACTGGTCGCGATGGCCTTCGGTATTCCCGCGCTGTTGTCCGCGCTGATCGTTCTTGGGATACGCTGGATCGGCTGGCTATCCTGAACCCGCCTAACCCCGCTCTCTCTCTCTCGGATATATGGAGGTAGTTATGGCCGCTCAATATGGCTCGGCACGCGAGTCTGATCGGTGTGAGTGCTGCAATAAGCCGCTTTATGGGCACGCCTGCCGATGGCTTGAATTGGATCGCCGCACTGACACTTACCATGATCGCCAAGACGTACCGGAAGATATGTCTCAGGGATGGTTCGTGTTTGGCCTCGCGTGCGCAAAACGACTTATCAAACACGGCGGCAGCATGGAGGCCGCGCGTCACTCTCGGAAACGCAAGCCTGCTTAACCCCCGCTCCCCTAACCCACGCTCTCTCTCGGATATATGGAAGTAATGATGCCTAGTTTTTGGCTGTCCTTTTGCGACCCGGAACTTCCGACTGGTGAACAGTTTCTCGGCTGCGCGATTATCGATGCAGACAATTTTGTCTGCGCCGTACGCCGCGCGCATGAGCTTGGCATCAATCCTGGCGGAGAAGTCGCTGGCGGCGACCTTGTGCCGGGGCATCCCTACACGACAGAGCACAAAAACCGACTGTTTGCGACACGCGAAGAAGCGGAACGACTGGCTTCCCTCAATGCCTAACCCCCTGTTGCGGGAACAGAAAGCCGTAGAGGAGCTGTTCACGTTGCACTCGGATCGGGCTTAGATTTGAGAGCGCGAAGGTCTCGCGCACTGTGCTCGTGGATGATCCGATATTTGATATAGGCTTCATGCTGCGCGCGGAACTCGGCAGCATATTCTTCGTCCGCCCCGTGAATTTGCCGATGCACGGCGATAGCCTGATCTTGCCAAGCGGACGCCTGCGTATCGTGCCACGTCGCGGCCTCTTCGAGCGCGGCGTTTCGGGCCTCGGTCGGCTCGCGCAGCACCTCGACCCATCTCTGCTCATATCGGGTGGAGAGATAGGCGGTGATGCCAGCGACCAGTACAGTCTGATAGCAATCGTTAGGCCAGTACTCACCGTCTGCCGCGAAGTCCGCCGCCCTTGCCGCCTCAATCGCAGCATCAAGCGCCTTCGGGTCTAGCTCGCTCATTTTTTGTGACTCTGCCCGCTCAGTCGCATGGCCCAGCCGCTCAATCTCACCGAGGGCTTTGGGGATGGGATAATCGTCACCCGAACGCGAGACTCGTCGCCTTGCGCATGGGCTACGGCGTCTTCCAGACCGGCGATGATTTTGCGTGCTGCTTTCTCGCTCATGGCTTTAGAGCCTCATCGATCATGGCACACCGCACCTGTTGAAGCGGAGAATTCGGCGATCTGTGCTCAGGCGGAATCTCACTCATTTCCCAACTCATGAATTACAATTTTTCCCTTTGGCGCGGCGCCGGCTCTTCGAGGCGTTCTCGGCGCTGAGAAGGTGACACAAGCTTCGGTTTCATGTACTCGACCAATAAACCCTCATCAGGCGCAACACCGGCAAGCATATCGAGTATCTTACGGGCTTCTGAGGATGGAACCTGTTTTACTACCCACCCGTCATCCCCGCGATGCCGGTACGAAAGCTGCCAGCCCTTTGAGCCCTCAAACAAGGTAAGGCCACTCAAACTGCCGGGTTCGAGCTTATCGTAAAGCTGTAATGCCGGGGCAGTGCCGCGGGCACGCTCGAACAATATACCTGCCATCAGCTTATTCCTTTCACCTCAGGCAAAAAGATGTCGCTTCCTATTCGACGCGACACTTCATTAAACTTGCTTATTGTCGCATCACGCAAATGGATACCGGCCGTACGTGCAATCATTTCTAGGTTCAGTTGTGCTAACCGACAATGCATACCGAGAACAGCCTTACCTTGCGTTACATATGACCCGTATGCAATCTGCCCGAGCTTATCGGCTAACCGGCAGAATTGCTCCTCAAGGGAAAAGTTGATTACAAAAGGCATGACCGCGTAAGCAAACGGCGGTATCCCAGCATAATGGGCCGTTAACAAAAGGTAACACTGCACATCAGCCAACTCCTTTGCTAGCTCCGGCCGCGCTTCTTCGAGGGTAAAATCACCACGGAATACCTTTTTGTAGATGTTCGCTGCCTCACCAAATTCACCAAGTAATGCGACAACCCAATGCGATACAGTCCAGTTAACACATTGCGGGAAACAGGTTTCGGACCGCAAAACGTTAATACGGCGGATTTCTTCGAGCGAAAGATCAGTCATTTTCCGGTATTCCGTACCATACGTTTGATATCTTTATCCGTATGCGCTTGCGGTAGCATTGCCCCAGGGTTCCAGCTTTCCATCATATCTTTGATATCAGTACTGCCCTGATAATGCCCTTCACTGCCGTAGTCACGTTTGGTCGGTGTAGTCATATCAAATACGATCTGCGCTACCCGGCGTCCAACAACAAGCAATAGCGAACGGCACGGGCTGCGGTTGTAAACCTCCATCGTCCACCGGTTATAATAGCCTACATCACCTTGACCAGCGCACTGACACACATTTAGCAGCAAGCGCCCGATAGTTGAGCGCGCCTTCATCTGTGTGGTAATATCGCGCCGACCGCCGATAAATTCGAGCGTGTGGCACAACAGGTTTTCTTGCGGGCGGATCAAGATAACACGGTCACTTTCATCAATGTTCCGCCAATCAAGGCCAGGTTTGTGCTTCATCCAATCCACGGCGCGTTCCGCCTGTTGCGCTTCCCCCCATATTCGGGTGGCGGTATCAGGGCTGTAGATATTCGTGATTTCGGCTGTAAATTCTGACGGCCGTTCCCGGTAGAACCAGGGGCCGAGGCGAACGTCATAGCTGGCCGTATTCACGTCATCCATACGAAATGGCTCAATCACAACATCGCCATGACTGCGCTTCTGGAAAATCGCCTGGTCGCTTAAAACGGTCATAAGCCGATTCCCGCTACACCGATACTTGTTTCGTGAATATCGCCTTCAATCGGGCATACCCCGCCTTCGCATGTCAAAGAATCCGAATCGTAGGCTTCTTCCCCGGTGCTGGTTATACGCGCAACAAACCTCGAGTACTCGGCATGGTCAATCGGCTCCTCAGGCAAATATGCATAAGCGCTTTCATCCTGCTCTATCTGGGGCATCAACGAACAACACCGCACCTTTGGCTGTTGCTCAAGGATCAGCCGAAAATATTCCTCATAGGATAGTTCGGACTTGCGCCACTTCAAAGTAAAACTCACTTGCGCGTTGCGCTTATCCGGCCCGAGCCAGTGTTGTTCAAGCAAACGCAACCACTTGTACTGCTCAGCCGGTGTAGCTTCGGAAGCGGTTACCAGAAGTTGCTCACCCATTTGATTGACAATCGGTAAACATGTCGGAAAGCCGACAACAGAAGTACCGGCATACTGATGCGATACATCCTTCACCGGATAACCGCGCTTTTCATGCTCTGCAAGCCGGGGGTCGTCCTGCCGAAACGCCACCCACCGCAAGTAATGCCGGTTTGCCGGCAAATGGGCGCCTTCGGTACACTGCATCACCTTACTGATAGTCCCGGAGGGTTTGACGCATGTAAAAGTGGCCGGTATATTTAGA
>Ga0134126_10007964_pt1 | contig 13302 bp, 8 predicted proteins | sample KB31752_FD_96881 | JGI IMG/M metagenome (GOLD analysis project Ga0134126, IMG submission 96881) | Terrestrial soil microbial communities with excess Nitrogen fertilizer from Kellogg Biological Station, Michigan, USA - KB3-175-2 | ecosystem: Environmental > Terrestrial > Soil > Unclassified ...
ATACATGGGATGCCGGCAAAGGGCAGCAATTAGAAGCAGGGGTGTATATCATAAAAATACGCAATGGCAGCTCTTTGGTTGCCAGGCAAATGATAAAGCTGTGAGAGAGAAACCCTCGAATTACCTGATCTTAAATCAGTTCTCATGGGGCAAAGTAAAATAAAAGGTCGCCCCTTTTTCCGGTTCGGCCTCAGCCCAAACCCTGCCGCCATGTTTGTTAATGATTCTTTGCACAATGGCAAGCCCAACCCCGGTACCTGCAAATTCGGCGTCGGAATGTAGTCGTTGGAAAACCCCGAATAATTTGTGGGCGTATTGCATATCAAACCCTACGCCATTGTCGGTCACCGAATAAACGGTTTCGCCTTTCATGTCTTCTGATTTTACTTCGACTACGGGCTTAACTTTTTTTGATGAATATTTGATAGCATTTGATAGCAGGTTTGCCATTACCTGTCCCATGAGTACACTATCGGCAAAAGCCGGGCTCAGGCTTTGTACTGTTATTATGGGCTGATGGTCCATTGAACTTTTTAATTCTTCCAGGGCATCCTGTGTAAGTTTTACCATATCCACTGATATTTTTTGAATCTCCTTCCTGCCAAGCCTTGAAAAATTAAGAAGATCATCAATAAGTTTGCCCATTTTCAGCGCATTTTGCCGGATTACGTCAAGAAGCCTTTTCCCCTCGTTACTAAGGATAACCCCACACTCCTCTTCCAGTATCTGGGCATATCCGCCTATCGCCCGTAATGGAGCTCTTAGATCATGCGAAACCGAATAGGTAAATGAATTCAGTTCTTTGTTAAGCCCTTCAAGCTCAATGGAATCCTGTACAATTTTTTCTTCGATCTTTTTTCTGCCGGTAATGTCTTTTTGCAGTGACATGTATTTATAAGGATGCCCCTTTTCATCTAAAAAAGGAATGATGGTAACATGCAGCCAGTACAGGCTGGAATCTTTGGCCTTATTTTGAATTTCGCCTTTCCAGATGTTTCCGCTTTTGACGGTTGCCCACAGGTCGGCCATAAAACCCTTCGGGTGTATGCCTGAATTCAATATGCTGTGATCGTTTCCAATGAGTTCATCGGAACTGTAGCCCGATATCTTACAAAAATTAGTATTTGCATACTGTATGATACCATTCTGGTCAGTTATTGAAACGATACTTGAAATATCAAGCGCAAATTTATAATCGGATATTTCCTGGTAGGCGTTTTCAAGCGCCGATGTCCGTTCAAAAATTTTATTCTCGAGGGTTGCATTTAACTTTCTTATCTCTTCTTCATCCTTTTTTCGGTCTGAAATGTCTATGGATAAAATAAGTACGCCATCGGGAACAGGCTGCACCATAAGGTCAAAATAGCCTTTTGAATGATCAGGATAAGTGTGTTCATTTTCAAAGCGCCTGGTCACCCGTTGCTCCATGCACTTTTCCAGGGTCTTAAACATGGCGCTTTTCTCGATACCCGGATATTTTTCCATCAGGGTATATCCTATTAGCTCTTCCCTGCTGTATCGCGTCTGTTTTGTTACTGAGTCGTTTACAAATAAATACCGCCAATCATTGCTTATGATTTGTACGCCTTCCTGCAAATTATTAAGGATGCCCAGGTATTTTTCTTCGCCAATCTCGAAGTCTTTTGTCCGTTCCTGCACCTTTTTATCAAGGGCTGCATACATATCCCGGGTTTTGTCCTGCATGGTGCTAAAGCTTATCTGGCAGATTGGTTCAGTGCCAACCAATACAAACCTATGTCTCTCATGATATTAATATAGTTATCAAACTCAACCGGTTTTACGATATAGCTGTTGGCGCCAAGTTCGTAGCACCTCTCAATATCAGGGTACTCTTTAGAAGATGTGAACATAACCACGGGTATCCTTTTTGTCTTTTCGTCGGCTTTTATTTTTTCGAGTACTTCAATACCGTTTACTTTAGGCATTTTCAGGTCGAGCAATATTACCCGGGGCCGGTTATTAATATCCCTGCCTGAGTAGGTTCCTGTGGCAAAAAGAAAATCAATTGCCTCAGCGCCATTTTTCAAGCGGGTGACCTGATTGGAGATATTGTTTTTTTTGAAGGACCGAAGCGTCATTTCTGCATCATTCTCGTTATCTTCTACAAGAAGAATTTCTATTTCGTTGGTTTTCATTTATATTGAAAATTAGGGTTCTAAAGCTAATCTTGCCCGGGTTTCAAGGGCGTTGCACAAGCTTAGGCCGTGCAATATTTATTCGTGCATAATTTTGAAATTTACCGTATTTATTAATCTATCAAATTATTCCTGTACACGTAACTTGTAATTTCAACATTTGATTTTAACTGCATTTTTTCTAGCACCCTTGCCCTGTATGTCGCTACCGTTGCCGGGCTTAATGATAATGCATCCGCTATCTCTTTAATCGAGCTGCCCTCCGCTATTTTACGCAGTACTTCATACTCCCTGTCTGACAATAATTCGTGGGGCATTTTGGTTAGATCAGACCCAAAATGGTCAGCAAGCTGCTCAGCGAGCATTGGGCTTATATACTTTTGGCCATAGTTCAATTTTCTTATGGCATTCACCAGTTCATCAGCAGCGTTTTCTTTGGTAACATAGCCATAAGCGCCGGCTTTAATGGCCCTTATTGCAAACCGCTCTTCAGGGTGCATGCTCAGTATTAGTACTTTTAAGGCTGGATGCATTGCTTTGAGATCTTTTAAAACATCAAGCCCATTTCTGCCCGGCATTGAGATATCCAGTATAGCAATATCAGGGGTTAATTTTTCAACAGCATCGAGGGTCTCATGATAATTGGATGCTTCGCCTACCACTTTCATATCGGGCTGCTCATTCAAAATTTTCTTGAGGCCATCTCGCATGATGGAATGATCGTCTGTAATTAATATGCTTATCATATAAAATAAGGTATTTGAACGTAAATAACAGTTCCGCCTTTTGGCTGGCCGGAAAAATCTATGATCCCGTTCAGTAATAGTACGCGTTCCCTGAGACCTGTAAGTCCAAACGATTGTTTTTTATTTTTTTGTTCTTCAGTAATCCCTACGCCATTATCCTGTATCACGAGGAAAATATTATCAATACTTGTCTTTATAGCTATCTTCACCTTTGTGGCGTTTGCATGCCTTGCAATATTAGTAAGTGCCTCCTGTACAATGCGGTATAAAGTGGTGGACCTGTTGATATCGTGAGACAAGTCTGTAAAATCTTTTGATATAGACAATGAATATTCCACGCCGGTATTTTTATTGAATTCTTCTGCCTGCCATTTTATTGACTCTATCAGGCCCAGTTCGTCAAGCATTTCCGGCCTTAGATCTGTTGCAATTTTCTTGACTGATTTAATGGACTTATCTATAAGAGTAAGTATATAGTCGAAGTCCTTGCTCAGGGAAGCATTTGCTTCCGGCAATGAGAATTTTTTCTTTACCATTGACAACTCGATCTTTGTAGAGGTAAGTATCTGACCCAATTCGTCATGAACTTCCCTTGCAATATGCAAACGCTCTTCTTCTTTCGCCGTTTGTGCACGCGCTATAAGTTTCTTAAGCCCCAGGTGTGATTCTTTAAGCGCCTCTGACAGTTTTTCTTTCTCAAGGTCCGCATTTTTTTTCCTGGTAATATCTGAAATGGCTATAACCATGCCCAATATCTTATCCTGGTTACTAATCACCGGCGACAATTGAAAATTATACCACATCACTTTTCCTTTAGCCACTGTGAAAGTGGATTCATAATTCAAGTGTTCACCTTCCAATACTTTGTTGTAATCCTCACAAACCTGCTCTTTTCTTTCCTCAGGCAAATAATCAATGATATTCTTGCCTTTCCCGAGGCTTTTCCCAAATTCAAGGATAAATTCTTTATCTGCAAGTTTATTGAAAGACAGAATATGAAGCTCCTTATCCAGGAGGAGGTAACCGATTTCGGTATTATCAAATATGGTACGCAAATGGGCATCTGATTTCTGCAGGTCGCTGGCCAGTTTTTCCCTTTCCTGCGTGGCTTTCTTTTTATCCGTAACATCCGTCATGGCCACAATCATACCGAGCGCCTCGTTGTTTTCGTTCATTACGGGGGATAGCTGCACGTTGTACCATAGCGTATTGCCTGCTTTTGCATCAAATGTGGATTCGTATTCTTTAAACTCGCCTTTAAGCACACTTCTGTATATCTTTTCAGCAGCGGTTCTATTATATTCAGTTATATAATCCATAAAAGGCTTTCTTTCTTCAAGGCGCTTGCCCGCTCCATTTATCAGCCTGCCGGCCGCAGCTTTGTTAAATGTAACAATATTCAGTTCCGCATCCAGAAGAAGATAGGATATCCTCGTATTGTCAAACAATGTTTTAAGGTTGGCTTCAGAATTACGGAGCGCTTCCTGTGCATTCTGCACCTCGGTAATATCAAGGTTGAAACCTGTTACCTTTAGAGGCTTACCATCCCTGCCCCTTTCTACGTTCAGTTCGCTGCGCAAATACTTAAGGTTGCCGCCGGCGTCTATTATCCTGAAATTGAATTTTATTTCATCATGGAGCTCCATCATGGAGTCGGCCGTCATCTCCCTCACATACTGGAGGTCATCCGGGTGAACATAGTCTAAAAACCTTTCTGAGGTAGGCTCTATTTCGCCCGGTTCTGCACCATAGATGCGATAGGTTTCATCTGACCATTTTACCACACCGGTTTCCATATTTATCAGCCAGCTACCGAGGTGTGCCAGCTTTTCACTTTCTTTTAACAAGGATTCGTTAAACATCAGTTCATCCAGGTAGTTTTGGCTCTCCGCTTCTATCCTGAACTTTTCAACGGCATTCAGCACAGCCGACGGCAACCGTTGCAAAGATGTTTTAAGGATATAATCCGTAGCCCCTTTTTTCATGATTTCAACGGCATATTCCTCAGAAACGGTGCCGGTTATCAAAATAAAAGGGATCTTGTAAGACAAATTGGATACTATGGCAAGGGCGGCCCTGGAATCGAATGACGGCAACGTGTGGTCTGACAAAATGATGTCAGGGGAAAAATCCTCTATCGCCGAAATAAAATCGTGTTTATTGTCAACAAGCTGGTAGTGAAACTGCACACCCCCCTTTTGCAGCTCATGCCTTATCATGCCTGCATCAAACACATTATCTTCCAATTGAAGTATTTTCAATACTTCATCCGCGTTGGCGCGTTTGTTAATGTGGTCTCTTTTAGGAAGCATGGCGATTACCCCGGTAAATCCCGGTAAATATAGTGGTTGTTTGCTGAAAGATACTTTTTTAGGCTATTTATTTTTTCTCCGGCACATAAGTTTAGAACCCAGACCTTTGCGCGGCCCCGAATTAACTGCAATTTAAACACCTGTAACAGAGTTAAAAAAATGATTTGTTTGTAGTGAAATTAACGACAGAAAATGTGGGCTTTTTGCCGTGAGTTAACTTCGGCAACCACCCTGCCTCCTTAACTAACGCGGAGAATGGCATATTCAATAGAGTTCGCGAGATAAGTTTCGGAGAAAGAAGAAACGGCTAAAACCAAATTTCAACCCCAAATCACAAATCAACTCCAACAATTTGGTCTGCAACCTTGAAATGGCTAATTTTGACGTTTTAATTTGCTTTCGTGCTGAATATTAACAATTTGTTATCAATATATTATGCCTAAAATACTTGTGATCGGATGCGGGAATGTAGGGAGCGTGGGCCTGCATAAAATGGCGCAGTTCCAGGAGACATTTTCAGAAATACACGTCGTAAGCCGGACCCTTGCCAAATGCGAAGCTGTGAGGGACTCCATCTTGCAAAAGATGCAGATTTCTCCTAAGGTCGAAATGACAGGGGAGAAGATTTCTCCTGGGGTCGAAATGACAAACAGGCTGCATATCCATACCGGCAATGTTGGCGACCAGGCATATTTTGTAAAACTGCTGACCGAGGTAAAGCCTGCCCTGGTCGTGAACTGGGGCAGCCCGTATGATAACCTGGCCGTGATGGACGCCTGCCTGGAATATGGAGTGAACTATATTGACACTGCCTGCTATGAAAGCCCTGATAAATACGGTTTTTCTTATGAAAAGCAACTGGCAAAAGACGGGGCCTTCAAACAGAAGAACCTGCTGGCCATAACCGGTGCGGGCTTTGACCCCGGCGTTACAAATATATTTTCAGCGTATGCGCGCGACTACCTGTTTGATACCGTAGAAACCATTGACATACTGGACTGTAACGGGGGCTCCAAAGATGAAAAGATTAAGTTCGCCCCAAACTTTGACCCGGAAATAAACCTGAGGGAACTCATTCTTCCCATAAAATTCTGGGAAAACGGCAAATGGATCGAGTGCGGCAGGCTGATGGATGAAAACGCTCCTTATTTTGAATTTGATTTCCCTGAAGCGGGCGTTTTTACACCCTACCTGTTATACCATGAGGAGCTGGAAACTATTTCAACCCATATCCCCGGATTGAAACGCATCCGGTTCTGGATGACTTTTTCCAAAAGCTATCTCACTTATCTCAGGGTATTGTATGAAGTGGGCCTGACCCGTATAGACCCCATTGACTATAATGGAACTTCTGTAGTGCCCGTAAAATTCCTGAAAGCCATATTGCCCAAGGGAGAAGATTTCAACAGCTCCTACAAGGGCAAAACCAATATCGGCAATATCATGACCGGGATAAAAGACGGCAAGAAAAAGACAGTGTACATATACAACGTTTGCAGTCATGAACAGGCTTTTGAAGAAACCGGCGGCAACGCCATAGGCTATACTACTGCCATACCCACAGTAGCCGTTGCAAAACTGGTACTCGAAGGCAAATGGAGTGGCACAGGGGTGAAAAATACAGAAGACAAAAGTTTGGACTCTAAAGTATTTTTAGACGAAATGCCGAAGATAGGATTGTCCTGGGTTTTAAAAGAATTAAACGCAGTACCTGAAGCGCTGAGATAAGAGCGAAGAGCGAGAGCGGCTTCGCACTACGCTTTTTCGCACTACGCTCTCTGCTCTTTATTTCTTATTTTGTTTCTACTATTCTCCCGGTAAATACTTCTCCGTTTACGGTCATTTTCACGAGATAAACACCATCAGTTGCGTTGTATTTCACAGCATCAAATTCATCCTGGTATTTGCCGGCATCAAAACTTCCGTTCCTGAGCTGGGAAACAAGTCTGCCTTCTATATCATATACAGAAACATTAACCTTGCTATCGTTGCTAAGCGTGTAACTGATAGTCGTTTTCCCTTCAAATGGATTAGGATAAATACTGATGTTCATGTTGTTTTTTGGGCCGGCGACAGATATACCTAATCCCGTAACCGTCACACTGTCAGAGTATGTATCAGAGCAGCCATCTGCATTGGTTTCCACAAGGGTTACATCGTATTTATGAGCTCCTGGGGGATAAGGATAAACTGGCTCCTTTGAAGATGAACTGTCCCCAGTACCGAAATGCCATTCATAGGTTTTTTGCGAGATATCACTTGGAACAAATGATGCCTTCTGGTTGTGGACTGAGTAATTCCATTTCGCATCCGGCACAGCATTTACATGTACGGTTTTTGTCAAAGTATCTGCGCAACCGCCCGAACCGGAGGCCGCAAGCTGTACCATAAAGCTATCTGCCGCGCTATAGGTATGGGAAGGGTTTTGCAGAGCGGAAGAGTTATTTTTGCCAGATAAGGAATCACCAAAGTTCCACGAATAGGTAAGCCCGGAAGTTGGGGTTGACTTGTTGGCAAACGTCATAACTTTTCCAAAACAAACGTCCGGGGCTGTAAATGAGGCAACCGGGTGATCGCTGATTAACACGCTGGCAGTCCCGGTGTCTGTACACCCTGCTCCGTTTGTTAAGATTAGTTGTACTTTATATGTATTCCCGGTATTGTAGGTATGGGTAGTAGCGTCAGTATAGGATACGAATGAACTGTTGTCGCCAAAATCCCACGAATAGGTGGCCCCTAAGTCGTTGGCATCTGAATCGCCAAAGGCTACGGCATTTTTTGTACATGCTCCGGAATAGACAATATTAGGAACGGTTTCCGGATTCGGGGTCACCTTCTGCACCGCAGAATCAATGCACCCATATTTTGAAGTGGCAATGAGTTTTACTTTATATATCCCGTTTGCTTTATACGTATTTGCTGGTGATGGGGCTGTAGAGGTATTGCCGTTCCCAAAGTTCCAAAGATATGTGTCGCTTCCGGTAACACCTATGGTAGTGTCAGTGCTTTTATTGGTAAAAATAACAGGCGTTCCCACGCAGGCATTTCTATAAATGAATGCCGCTTTGGGAGTTGGTTGTACCCGGATTGATTTTGAAACAGAATCTTTGCAGCCAACCGAGGATGTTATAACCAATTTTACCTGGAATGGCCCTGATTTGGCATAAACATGGGTTGGGCTTTTAAGAGAAGATGTAGCGCCGTCATCAAAGGTCCAGGCATGGGTTGAAATAGACCCGGTGGTTATAGTGCTTGAATCTGTAAATACATAGCCTGAATTCACACACCCTGCTTCTGCATGAAAAGCAGCGACGGGCTTTACATATTCATTAACGGTTTTGCTAAGAGGTATCCCACAATTAGCATTGGATGTAGCTGTAAGGGTCACCTTATAGGCTCCTGCTTTTGAATAGGTATGTTTTGGATCCTGCAATGTCGACGTAGTCCCATCGCCAAAATCCCAGTTCCAGCTGCTGATCGCATCTCCTGCAGCTATGGTGCTTGTATCATGAAATGAAAGCGCAAAACCCTGGCAGGCATTGGCAAACAAAAAATTTGATACTGCCTTTGGCCTCACCTGGATAAACCTCGTAAAAACGGTATCGCAGTTACCGGGCATAAGTTTTATATGCACAGTAAGAATCAGTACGCTGTCGGCAAATGTTTTCCCGTGGAAAAACTTGAAATAGGCATTTTTTGTGGGAGTAGGGTTTTTAAAAACGGTATCTGTGCTAATGGTTCCAGATGCAGTTGCAAAGGTTTTGCTTGTTATCAACCATTTAGAACCATAATCGGAATTGGAATAGCCGATTGGCGGCGAAAACTGGTATGTATTGGTGTCGCCCTGGCATATATTATCAGGGCTTACCACATCACCTGTGTTGAACTGTCCCTGGAATGGCAGACTTTTGGAAACTACCATTCCTGAAGGATGGGTATATATTGTGACCGGCTGAGAAGCAGTTGCCTTGCATCCTCCATTGGTTGCATTCATGGAGATAGTGTAAGACCCCGTTCCAGGATATTTATAAGAAGGCGGATTGCCGGTAGCGCTGTCTCCATTCCCGAATTTCCAGTTAAAAGTTACCCCGGAAGTCGGGCTGCTGTTATTTGTAATGGAAATATTATTACCTGTACATCCATTTGACACTGAGAAAGAAGCCGTTATTTTTGGCATAACGACTATATTATGCGTAGTGGTTATTTTACAATTCGAGCTGTCGGTAACTGTTACAGAATAAGCCCCGGTTTTAAAAACTTTTATAGATTTTGTAGTAGCGCCTGTTGACCATGAATAAGCCACACCGCTGCTCGATGTAAGTACGGCAGTATCTCCGGCGCACAGGGTGTCTTTTGTTACAGTCAAAATAGGCTGGTCATAGATCAAAGTATCTGCATGGATTGTTTGTGTGGATGTCACCCCGCCCGTTGCCCCGGTAAAGCCAAACCACACATAGGGACTGCCGCCAAACACATTTTTTACAATATCAGTGGGCCATGAAAATTCTTTTGTCCCATCAAAGTAAACTTCAAAAAGCTTGATATCACTATTCCAGGTAACCCTTAGCTTATGGTTAGAGCCCTTACCAAGAGCGGGGGATATATTTACCTGTGGCCTTAATGGTTTTTCATTTTTGTCCATAACCAGGCTAAGATGGCTCGCCGAGCTGTCATAAAATTTTGAAGCCGATACATATAGATCCTGCTCTATGCCAATAGATTGATCCATATCTCCTGTGCTGGCATCGTAATATCCCATGTCGCTTCCTTCCACACTGCTTGGTGAAGCTGTATTGCCTGTATTTTGAATGACAAACATCATCCCGTCTGCCCCGCCGTTCTGGTTTGTGGTAAAGTTGAAATCAAAATTCTTAGTCAGGTCTATCTGGAAAGTGTTCCACGCGGCACTGTACTGGTTGCCAACATTTGAAGTTAATGTATATGTCCGCCCTGAAGATGGCGCTGAAGCGCTGCCTTCCACGTTCCATGCTGCCGCGGTAAGAACTGCCGACGTTAGCCCAATATAGATGTTTTTTGTAACCGAATCTTTGCATGAGGATGTACTGTCAACCAGTTCCACTGATCCTGTTCCGGGTACAGGCCAGTTCACAATAATGCTGTCAGTACCTTTACCTGATATCAGCGTGCCTCCCGAAAGCACCCAGCGGTAATAATGCCCGCTTACTTTTTTAGACAGATAGTTTACGCTTGTACCTGCGCACAACATGGTATCTCCGCTAAAGGCGGATGTAAAGCTGCAGGCCCTGGTTTGGGTATTCTCCAGGAATAAAAAAGATACAATGACAAGCAAACCGGTTTTTAGAGTCCTCATGTTTGTAATTTTTTGGATGTAGAAAACAAAGGTAGTTTTCTTAATTATAATGACAAAAAAAGATTAAGACAGCCTTTCCTTAAAATCTTCGTACCCGAATTCACGGATTACCTTAATCTTTCCTTCTTTATCCAGTAAAGCGATTGAAGGCAGGTCAACCCCATTGAAGGTGTTGTTTTTGACCATAGTGTATATGGCCATATTGAGAAAAACGAGCTTCTGGCCAATTGCTAAAGGTTCAGGAAAGGAATAATCGCCGATAATATCCCCTGTAAGGCAGGTTGGCCCAACAAGACGATACGTGTTTGGTTTATTTTCGGATGCAGGTTCAGCTCCAAGGATAGTTGGCAAATAAGGCATTTCCAGAACATCCGGCATGTGTGTGGTAGCAGATACATCAAGTACAGCTATTGGAGTTTTATTTTTAAGAATATCCACAACTGTGGCAACCAATATCCCGGCGTTTAAAGCAATGGCCTCTCCTGGTTCCAGGTAAACTTCTAAATGAGGATAGCGCTTTTTAAAGCCTGAAATAATGCTCCTAAGAAGTTCCAGGTCATAATCTTTGCGCGTAATATGATGCCCGCCACCAAAATTTACCCATTTCATTTGCGGCAAAAAAACACCGAATTTTTCTTCAAAAACTGCAAGCGTTCTTTGCAGTGCATCGGCATTCAGTTCGCACAGGTTATGGAAATGCAGGCCGTCAATCCCTGCCAGGTTTTCGGGTTCAAAATCCTGTATCTTCACTCCGAAATGCGAATTAGGCCCGCTGGGATCATACAAGGGATTCTCTGTTTCAGAATGTTCCGGGTTCACCCTTACCCCGCAGGAAACATGCTTTTCTGATCTTATGATAGTTTCCCTGAACCGCTTCCATTGTGAAAATGAATTAAAAACCAGGTGGTCTGAATATTTGATATAATCATGGATATTCTTTTCGGTATAGGATGGAGAAAAACTATGTGTCTCTCCGCCAAACTCCTCAGCGCCAAGCCGGGCTTCGTTCACAGAACTGGCCTCGGAACCAGCGAGATATTTTGTGATAAGCGGGAATACCGAGAACATGGAAAAACTCTTCAGCGCCATGAGAATTTTTGCTCCTGTATCTTTTTGAACCTGCCTTAGTATTTCCAGGTTTTGTTCCAGTTTCGCTTCATTTACCACATAGCATGGTGTCCCCAGGTTTTCAAAATCTGCGGCATTCCAACCCGTAGGATCAATCCAGGGTTCAATAAAAGGTGTTGCAGGGTTCATGCTACTAAGAATCAGCTAAGCAACCCAATAATCCAATTAGGGAAAACACCGATAAGAACAATAATTACCGCCGCAACGGCAAGAATAAAGCTGTAGGAATTTTTTACCGGGATACGGGAAACCTGTATATCGGTTTCAGGGGTGAATACTGCTACAATAAGTTTGAAATAATAAATAATACCCAGCAATGAATTAAGCAGCGCCAGGATAACAATCCATATATAGTTGTTTTCTATAGCATTGGAGAAAATATAGTACTTGCCAAAAAAGCCAGCCAGCGGGGGTATCCCAGCCAGCGAAAGCATGGCGATAACCAGCACTCCGGCCATCATTGGGTTTCGCTTTGCAAGGCCGTGAAAAGCATCATAATTTTCATTGCCTTTCTCTTTGGAAACAACCATCAATATACCAAATGCCGTTATAGTCGCCACTGCATAAGCCGTTGCGTAATAAAACAATGCGCTTGAGGCATGTTCGTTCAAAGAAAGTACTCCTACCAGTAAATAACCGGCGTTGGCAATACTGGAATAAGCCAGCATGCGTTTCACACTTTTCTGGTAAATAGCGGAGAAATTGCCGATGATAATGGTGAGGGCGGCGATGCCTCCAATGGCATAATACCAGACGGGTACTATACTACCAAAGCATACGTAGTACAACCTGAAGAGCGCGGCAAACCCCGCTATTTTTACCACAGAAGCCATGAAAGTGGTAATGAGTGTTGGGGCGCCTTCATATACATCGGGGGTCCAGAAATGAAAAGGGGCTGCCGATACTTTAAACAGCAAGCCAACCGAAAGCAGGAACAACCCGGCTTTAAACATAAGCGGTAGAGCGGAGGCATTATTTATTACATAATTTTTGATCACATATATATCAAAACTGCCCGTAGAGCCATAAATAAGGCAGATGCCAAACAGCAGGAAGCACGTTGAAAAAGAGCCCATTAGAAAATATTTAATAGAGGCTTCATTTGAGGCGAGGCTCAATTTTTTGCTGCCAGCCAGGATATACAATGATATGGAAAGGGTTTCTATTCCGATAAAGAGGATAGCCATGTGTACATAAGATACCATCATAATGCCTCCAATGAGGGTAAAAATGATCAATGCAAAAATATCTGCGATATGATGGTCGTCTTCTTTATAGTATTCATCACATAAAAAGAATATGAAAATGCTGCACAGGATAAGCAACCCGGTAAAGGCAACGGCATAGTTGTCAAACTGCATCATGCTTTTTACATAGCCGGAATAAAACATGCCTGTTGCCGCATCGGCGGGAGCATTCCATTGAAATGCGTTGATGGCAAAGGCAGCGATAAGACCCAGGACAACAACGGGGAGGATCATTTTACGGGCGTTGTAAACACCTGTAAAAAGAGTAGCCAAACCTACCACAGCAAGGATGATGATTACGTTCATTTTTTCCGGTTCAATCTAATTCGCTGTCAAAATTAGGAAAAAAGAAGTTATTGAGTTGTAGAGTTATTGAGTTAC
>Ga0134126_10007965_pt1 | contig 13302 bp, 7 predicted proteins | sample KB31752_FD_96881 | JGI IMG/M metagenome (GOLD analysis project Ga0134126, IMG submission 96881) | Terrestrial soil microbial communities with excess Nitrogen fertilizer from Kellogg Biological Station, Michigan, USA - KB3-175-2 | ecosystem: Environmental > Terrestrial > Soil > Unclassified ...
CGCAACGGCAGCGCACAAGTCTTGATGAAGGGCAGCCTGCATACCGACGAGCTGATGTTGGCAATCGTAGCCCGCGAAACTGGCTTGCGCACAGGCCGCCGTATCAGCCACGCATTCATCATGGATGTTCCCACCTATCACAAGGTGCTGATCATTACCGACGGCGCAATCAACATCGCTCCTGCATTGGAAGATAAGGTGGACATTTGCCAGAACGCAATCGATCTTGCCATCGCACTGGGGCGCGAAAAACCCAAAGTCGCCATACTCGCGGCGGTCGAAACGGTAACGTCGAAGATGCCAGCCACCATTGATGCAGCCGCACTTTGCAAGATGGCTGAGCGAAGACAGATCACGGGTGGAATTCTGGATGGGCCTCTGGCGTTTGACAACGCGATCAGCAAGCAGGCCGCGGAGACGAAAGGGATCCGCTCCGATGTGGCGGGCGATCCTGACATTCTGCTAGCACCCGATCTGGAGGCCGGGAACATTCTCGCAAAGCAGCTTAGCTTCCTCGCCAAGGCAGACAGCGCAGGCATGGTCCTTGGCGCAAGAGTTCCTGTGATTCTCACCAGCCGGACCGACAGTGTGCGGTCCCGAATTGCCAGTTGCGCCGTCGCCATGCTGGTGGCTCACGCGCAAATGGGGCGGTAAGCAAGCCTGTGGCAAACGATTTCGCTCTCGTGCTGAATGCCGGTTCATCGAGCCTGAAGTTCTGTGTGTATCGACTTGCAGACTCTGGAAAATGGGGGCTGGATGCTCGGGGCCAGATTGAAGGCATCGGGGTGGCTCCGCGGTTTTCCGCAAAGGACACCCAAGACGCCAAACTCGCGGATGACAATTTAAGCGCTTCGGTTTGCGACGGGCGCGCTGCACTGAATGTGCTGGCTGACTGGCTGCGGGCCACATATGGCGGCGGCCGCGTATTAGGTGTTGGTCACCGCGTCGTTCATGGCGGAGCGCGATTCCTTAGCCCAACGATCGTCAGCCGGCAGGTCCTGGCAGAGCTTCGTGAGCTAATTCCTCTGGCTCCTTTACATCAACCGTACAATCTGGCTGCAATTGAGGCGGTCTTCAAACGCTTGCCCAGTGTGCCGCAAGTCGCTTGCTTCGACACTAGCTTTCATTACACCCATTCAGCGGTTGCAGCGCTCGTCCCTCTACCAGGGGATATTCGCAAATTGGGCTTGCGGCGCTATGGATTTCATGGTCTGTCCTACGAATACATCGCCTCCGTTCTGCCTGACGTGGCGCCGGAGATCGCACGTGGGCAGGTCATCATTGCCCATCTCGGCAGCGGCGCCAGTCTCTGCGCTTTAAGTGAGGGGAAGAGCATCGACAGCACACTGAGCTTCACCGCGCTGGACGGACTCTGCATGGGGACGAGGCCGGGCGCGCTCGATCCTGGTGTTGTGTTGTATCTGTTTCAGGTACTGGGTTTGTCCGCCAAGGAGGTGGAGTCGATTCTCTACAAGAAATCGGGCCTGCTTGGTATTTCGGGCATCAGTAGCGACATGCGCGAACTACTTGGCAGTAGTGAATCAGGAGCTCGCCTTGCGGTGAATTACTTCGTCTACCGCGCTGCCAAAGAGATCGGAGCACTCACCGCGGTGCTGGGCGGCATTCACGGTCTTGTGTTCACTGCCGGCATCGGAGAGAACTCCGCCGAAATCCGGCGCCGAATCTGCGAGGCAAGTTCATGGTTGGGCCTTGCGATCGACGAAAAGGCAAATACCTCAGGTGGCCCGAGAATCTCTACCGGGCAAAGCAAGGTTTCAGTCTGGCTGATCCCAACGAACGAAGAACTCATGATCGCGCGGCATACAGGGACGTTACTTGGATTGAGATAGAGCCCCCTAGCCCGTACAAAAGGAGAACCGAAATGGCTACTACTACCGTATCGCACGAAACCGCAGCAACGACCGCTCCGTGGCAGGGATTCAAAGCGGGTTTCTGGCAGAGGGAAATCAACGTTCGTGACTTTATCCAGCAGAATTACGAGCCCTACGAGGGAGATGAGTCCTTCCTTGCACCCGCAACAGAACGAACCAAGAAGCTGTGGAATCGATTGAACCTGCTCTTTCTGGAGGAACGCAAAAAAGGCGTGCTGCACATCTCTCAGATTCCTAGTTCCATCACAGCCCATGGCCCGGGCTACATCGATCGAGAGAAAGAAGTCATCGTTGGCTTGCAAACCGAGGCGCCGCTGAAGCGGGCTATCATGCCGAACGGTGGATATCGCATGGTCCTGAGTGCCTTGAAGGCCTATGGGTACACACCAGATCCGCATGTAGGTGAGATCTTCTCGAAGTACCGGAAGACGCACAATGAAGGGGTCTTTGATGCTTACACTGCGGACGTAAGACGGTGTCGCAAATCTCATATCCTTACCGGTCTCCCTGATGCTTACGGTCGAGGTCGCATTATCGGCGACTACCGCCGAGTGGCATTGTACGGGGTTGCACGGCTCATCGAGGAAAAGACAGAGGAGAAGCGCCGCCTCGATTCGGCCATGTCGACCGACGACATCATCCGCGATCGCGAGGAGCTTAGTGAACAGATTCGCGCTCTGGAGGAGCTGAAACAGATGGCGCTAAGCTACGGGTTCGACATCTCCGATCCGGCTAAAAACGCGCATGAGGCCGTGCAGTGGCTGTATTTCGGCTACCTCGCTGCTGTCAAAGAGCAAAACGGAGCTGCCATGTCTCTGGGTCGGACATCGACTTTCCTGGACATCTATTTCCAACGTGATTTAGCAACTGGACAGATTAGCGAGTCGCAAGTGCAGGAGATTGTCGATGACTTCGTTATCAAGCTGCGCATCGTTCGATTCCTTCGCACACCGGAATACGATGATCTTTTCGCGGGCGATCCGACGTGGGTCACCGAGTCGATCGCCGGCATGGGAGACGACGGTCGACCCCTCGTAACCAAAACAAGCTTCCGGTTTCTTCAGACCCTCTACAATCTCGGCCCTGCGCCGGAACCCAATCTAACCATCTGGTATTCCCCGCGATTGCCTGAAGCGTTTCGCAGTTTCGCAGCGAAAGTGGCCATAGACACAAGTTCCATTCAATTCGAAAGCGATGAAATCATGCGCCGCTCGCTGGGGGACGACGGAGCCGTCGCGTGTTGCGTGTCACCCATGCTTCTGGGAAAGCAAATGCAGTTCTTCGGCGCGCGAGCGAATCTGGCCAAGTGCCTCCTGTATGCCATCAACGGTGGCAGGGACGAAATTACAGGGGAGCAGGTGGGGCCGAAGAATGTTGCCGTAGTGGGCGAGTACCTTGACTTCGATGACGTGGTAGACAAGTTCGAGAAGATGATGGGATGGCTCGCTGGCGTCTACGTCAACGCCATGAACATAATTCACTACATGCACGACAAGTACGCTTATGAGCGTCTTGAAATGGCGCTTCATGATTATGCCCCCTTGCGGACCATGGCTTTCGGCATGGCGGGTATGTCTGTCGTTGCCGATAGCCTCTCTGCAATGCGATATGCAAAAGTCCGCGTCATTCGCGATGAAACCGGGCTTGTGATCGACTATCAGATTGAGGGCGAGTTTCCTCAGTTCGGTAATAACGATAATCGCGTCGACGAAATTGCTTCCTGGCTTGTCAGCACCTTCATGAATACGTTGCGGAAATATCCCACCTATCGGAATGCCGTTCACACCCAATCGATCCTGACCATCACCTCAAACGTCGTGTACGGCAAGAGCACCGGGAACACTCCTGATGGAAGGCGTTGGGGCGAGCCCTTCGCGCCGGGCGCCAATCCCATGCATGGCCGCGACAAGCACGGCATTCACGCCTCGGCTGCGTCGGTTGCAAAAATTCCGTTCCGTGACGCCGCCGATGGCATCTCTCTTACTTCCACGTTGGTTCCCGAGGGGCTCGGAAGAGTTACGGAGGACCGGGTTACAAATTTGCGAGGCATGCTTGACGCTTTCTTCGGCGTTACGGGTTACCACATGAACGTGAATGTCTTGAATCGCGACACCCTTCTGGATTGCATGGATCATCCGGAAAAATACCCGAACCTGACGATCCGCGTCTCGGGATATGCCGTGAACTTCGTTCGTCTCACTCGTGAGCAGCAGATGGATGTAATCAACCGTACGTTCCACGGCGCTTAGGAGTCATTGTGAGTGAAATAAAGCAACTCGTCCCATTGGAGGCGAAGAGCCCCTTTGAGCTGCGCGTTAACCTGGGCGAAGGCATGCCTGAGTCGGACGTGCGGACGGCGCTGGCTACAGGAGATGTAGGTTTCCTTCATTCATTCACCACAGGTTCGACCGTCGATGGGCCAGGTGTGCGCATTGTGGGATGGACGACGGGTTGCCAATTTCGTTGCCTCTATTGCCATAATCCGGATACTTGGACTCTTAGCAACGGTATTCCCGTGACATTGGCCCGCGCCACACAGGAACTACGAAAATATCGTCATGGCCTGAAAATAATGTCGGGCGGGCTTACATTAAGCGGCGGCGAACCTCTCCTGCAAGATCGGTTTGCGATCAAACTTTTTACCGCCGCGAAATCCATGGGGATTCATACAGCGTTAGACACCAACGGTGCACTCGGTAGCCGTCTCACCGATGCAGAGTTGGAGCAAATTGACCTGGTGCTGTTGGATATCAAAGGGTGGGATGCAAAGCGCCATCGTGATCTGACGGGTATGGAGATTGGCCCGGTTCTGGATTTCGCCCGCAGGTTGGCTGGTTGCAATAGGCCGATCTGGGTACGCTTCGTATTGGTCCCTGGACTGACCGATCGCGACGAGGATATTGCTCAAATTGCGAAATTCTCGGCGGGCCTGGGGAACGTGGAGCGAGTCGACGTGCTGCCCTTTCATCAGATGGGTCGATTCAAATGGAAGGAACTCAAATATAACTACACTCTCGACGACGTTCAGCCTCCAAGTCCCGAGACGGTGGAAAAAGTCCGCATGCAATTTCACGCCGAGGGACTCAAGGCCTTCTGATCAGGCGGCTTCGATCCACGGAACATGAACGTAAATGAGGCGGGAGGTTTGCTGAAACGGAGGAGCACCATGTCTGTGTCCATGAATTCGTCGCCCCGCACTTCGCATGTCCGTCACGAAACTGCAACAGTTGGCAGAGCCACTCCTCTCGGCGCAACGGTCTCTCATGAGGGTGTGAACTTCAGCATCTTCTCCCGCAAGGCCACGGCGATTGAACTTCTGCTTTTCGACCAGGAGGACGATGCGAAGCCTGCCCGTTCAATCACCATCGATCCTGTCACCAATCGCACATATCATTACTGGCATGTATTTGTGCCAGGTGCAGGTGCGGGACAGATCTACGCATATCGAATCCAGGGACCACTCGATCCGGCAAATGGTCTGCGCTTTGATCCAACCAGGATACTTCTTGACCCATACGGCCGGGGAGTAATCGTTCCAAGAAACTACGACCGGAGCGCCGCCCGTGAACAAGGGGACAATACTGCGACTGCAATGAAGAGCGTTGCAGTCGATCTGAGAACCTACGACTGGGAGGGTGACAAACCACTCGACCGGCCCTCAACCCAGACAATTGTCTATGAGCTGCATATGCGGGGTTTCACACGCCATCCCAGCTCAGGTGTCTCCACGGAGACTCGCGGAACCTATCGTGGGCTCATTGATAAGATCCCGTATCTTCAGGAACTCGGGGTTACCGCCCTGGAACTTCTTCCGGTCTTCCAATTCGACGCGCAAGATTGCCCACCCGGACTAGTCAACTACTGGGGTTACGCTCCGGTCTCTTTCTTCGCCCCGCACCGTGCCTACAGTTCGCGTCAGGATCCTCTCGGACCGATCGACGAGTTCCGTGATATGGTCAAGGCTTTGCATCGAGCAGGGATCGAAGTCATCCTCGACGTTGTCTTCAATCACACAGCGGAGGGTGATCACAATGGCCCTACATTCTGTTTTCGTGGAATCGATAACAGTGCTTACTACCTGCTTGAAAGCGACCGCTCCCGCTACGCCAACTTTAGTGGCACCGGGAACACGCTGAATGCGAATAATCCCACCGTCCGGCGCATGATTGTAGACAGCCTCCGCTATTGGGTCGAAGAGATGCACGTGGATGGCTTCCGCTTCGATCTGGCGTCCATCCTCGCACGTGATTCGAACGGTGCTCTCATGTCCAATCCTCCTCTTCTGTGGGACATCGAGTCGGATCCGGTACTTGCCGGAGCGAAGATGATCGCCGAAGCCTGGGATGCGGCTGGACTCTATCAAGTTGGCAGCTTTATCGGAGATGCCTGGAAGGAATGGAATGGACGTTTTCGTGATGATGCCCGGAGCTTCCTGCGCGGGGATGAAGGCCACTTGGGGGGCCTTGCTGACCGGTTCCTGGGTAGCCACGAGATATATCGTCACGAAGAACGCGAAGCCGAACAAAGTGTCAATTTCATAACATGTCATGACGGCTTTACACTCAACGACCTGGTGTCTTTTAGCCAAAAGCATAACGAAGCCAATGGTGAAGGCAACCGTGATGGCGGGGACGATAAACGGAGTTGGAACTGCGGCTTCGAGGGGCCGAGCGATGATCCCGCGATCGAGCGACTGCGAAACAGGCAGGTAAAAAATTGTCTGACGATCACTCTGCTCTCGCTAGGTATGCCCATGATTTTGATGGGGGATGAAGTCCGGCGGACACAACAAGGAAACAACAACGCCTATTGCCATGACAGCGAGATTTCCTGGTTTGATTGGACGCAGCTTGAAAAGCACGCCGACGTGCGTCGGTTCGTACAATTGCTCATAGCGAGACGGCTGTTGCGAGATGTCGGACCAGAGCAGCAGAGGATGACCTTGGCTCAGCGAATCGCGGGGGCGAGCAAAGGCTGGCATGGGGTGAAACTTAACCAACCAGACTGGAGCAATTATTCACACAGCATTGCTTTCAGTGCTAACCTCACAAGCGAAAATCTCCTCGTCTACTTCATATTCAATGCCTACTGGGAGTCTCTTGAATTTGAATTGCCTTCCGTTCGCAGTGGCGATGCAAGACTGTGGCGCCGATGGATCGACACCTATTTGGATTCCCCCCAGGACATTGTGGAATGGCAGAAAGCTCCCCTAGTTCGAGCCTCCACATATCGGGCTGGACCTCGATCTGTAGTCGTTCTTTGGGGAAGGGAAGATGATAGCACCGTTGACTAACGGTGCTGCCCACCCGATACTCCGCCAGTTCTGACGTGAAACGATGGGCCAGGTTTTCGGTCGAGTTTGGAATCGCCTGCTATTTCGTCACCGCGATCGACTTGCGGAAGAGCGCAACGCTGTATGAGAAGAATGCCAGTCCGATCCCTGCGACCATCGCGAAATTGCGCCACACGGCCGCCAGTCCGCCGCCTCGGTAGATGATGATCTGCGAGAAAGTGACGAAGTGCCGTGACGGCAGGAAATACGTGACCGCCTGAAGCCAGGCTGGCTGGCTCTCAACGGGAGTCGATCCGCCCGAAAGGAGCTGCACCACCATAACCACCAGGACGATCAGCAGCGCGAACTGGGCCATCGATCGCGAGATGGTCCCGAGGAACACGCCCAGCGCCGTCGCAAAGAACAGGTACAGCAGGACGCCGGCGAACCATAGGACCAGCGATCCCTGGACCGGCACATCGAGGATCATTTGGACAACGAGGAACAGCGAAAGCATCGTGGCGATGAGAATCACGAGACCATTCGCCAGGACTTTCCCCATCGCGATCTCGAAGGGGGTGAGCGGCATCACCAGCAGGTGCTCGAGCGTGCCGTGTTCGCGCTCGCGGATCACCGCGGCTCCCGTGAGCACGATCGTGAGCAGCGACAGCTGGTTGATGATGGCCACGATGCTCGAGAACCATGCCGAGATGCCATTCGGATTGAACATCTTGCGCACCACGAGATTCACGGGCGCGCTTGTGTCGATATCCGTGCGTCTGAGAGAGGTGGCGAGGCTCTGGTTGATGATGTTGTGGATGTAGCCAGCGCCGACGCCAGCCTGCTGCATGGCGGTCGCGTCGATGTTCACCTGGATGTCTGGGCGGCGTCCGGCGCGCAAATTATGTTCAAACCGGGGCGGAATCACGACGACGAACATGAAGCGTCCTTCGTCCATGGCTCGCTCGATTTCATCGGTTTGAATCCTCACTGGATGCTGAAAGCGAGGGGGATAGAATGCATTTATCAGGTTCTCCGACAGCGCGGACTGGTCCTCGTCCGAGAAGGCGATCGAGGCATTGTTCACCTCGTTCGACGTACCGCTCGCCTGTTGGTAGATCGTCCAGGTGAAGGCATAGATCACGAACAGCACCAGCACCTTGTCGCTCAGGACGCTGCGGAGCTCCTTCATCGCAAGCCACAAGATGTTGCTGAGCGAATCCATCGCTACTTCTCCTGTTTCTTCAGCCCGAGCATGCTTACGACCAGAAGCACGGGGACCCAGCAGAGGAGAACGAGCATGTCGTTCCGCATGAGATCGAATCCGAGCCCTTTCGTGTAGGCGCCCAGGCTCGAATGCATGTAGTACGTTGTGGGCCAGATGGAGCCCACAGCGCGCGCACTGCCCTCCAGTGTCGATATCGGCTGCAGCATTCCCGAGAACTGGATCGATGGCTGAATCGTGAGAATAGCCGTGACGAACACGGCCGCGACTTGAGTCCTTGTGAATGTCGAAGTCGCCATTCCAATTCCTGTTGTGACAATGATATAGATCAGCGTACACAGCGTCAGAAGCAGAAAGCTGCCCTTTATCGGGACACCGAACACGATCAAGGCAAGCGTCACCAGAATGAAGAAGTTGATCATGCCGATCACGAGATACGGCAGTTGCTTGCCGAGCAGATATTCGAGCCGTCCAGTCGGCGTCACGTAGAAATTGATGATCGAGCCCAGCTCCTTCTCGCGCACAATGCTGACCGTCATCAGGACCGCTGGAATCAGGATAAGGAGTATCGCCGGTACGCTGGGCACGATCGAGTAGATGCTCTCGAACGTGGGGTTGTAAATGTAGCGATCCTGGAAGTTCGCGCTGTACTTGGTCGGCGCTTGAAAGAGCGGATTGTCGGGGTCCGCAAGCAGCGTGTTCTGAACCCCCTCCACGTACCCCCTGATCGTCTCGGCGCGGAAGGGGTTCGCGCCATCGACCTGGACCAGGACGTCGGGGGTGTTGCCGCGGCGCAGATCGCGGCTGAAGTTCGGGGGGATCTCGATCACCGCCGCGAGTTTGTCCGCCTGCATGCGATTCAGAGCGTCCTCGTCGGAGAAGGTTGGCGGTTCCCATTTGAAATACCGGGGTATCGATCTGAACTGATCGATGTAGGTTCGGCTGGCCTGCGATTGATCGCGATCCAGGGCGGCGATTTTAATGTGCTCGACATCGGTCGTAATGCCGAAGCCGCAGACCAGCATCAGGAGGGCCGATCCCAGGAAGGCAAATGTCAGCCGAACGGGATCGCGTATGATCTGAATCGCCTCATTACGCGCATAGGCCAACAATCGGCGCAGCGGCAGAGGAAGCTCCGCCTTCTCGCGTGCCGGAGCAGCGGTGGGCACTGTGGCCGCGGGTACGCCGCTCGCACTCTTCGCTTGCGTCGAACCTGTTTGCTCCTGCGCGATCCCGTCTTCCATGTAGCCGATGAATGCGTCCTCGAGATTCTTGGCGCCGCGCGCCTCGATCAACTTCTGCGGTACATCGCAAGCGAGCACTTTGCCGGCATTCATCAGCGAGATGCGATCGCAGCGCATCCCTTCATTCATGAAGTGCGTCGTGATGAAAATCGTCACACCCTGATTGCGAGAAAGCTCGACCAGCAGCTCCCAGAAACTGTCGCGGGCAACCGGATCCACTCCCGAGGTGGGTTCGTCGAGGATCAGCAACATGGGGTCGTGGAGCACAGCCACCGCCAGCGAGAGCCGTTGCCGCACGCCCATGGGCAAAGAGTCCGCCAACGCGTCGAGATGTGGACCCAAGCCGAATCGCTCGACCATCTCGTCGATGCGTGCGGTGGCTTTGTCAGGTGGGATGTGAAAGAGACGTGCGTCCAGTACGAGGTTCTCGCGCACCGTGAGCTCGCCCCAAAGCGAGAACGCCTGCGTCATGTACCCGATGTTGCGGCGGACCTCCATGCTGCCTGCTTCAACCGATTTGCCAAAGATCTTCGCCGCGCCTTCGGTGGGAGGCAGGAGTCCGACCAGCATCTTCATCGTCGTCGACTTGCCGCAGCCGTTGGAGCCGAGAAAGCCAAAAATCTCGCCGCGCTCGATCTGCAGGCTCACGTGATCGACGGCTGTGAAATTGCCAAAGCGCTTGGTCAGGCCGTGCGCCTCGATGGCGATTTCGGGTTTGCCGCTCGCGACGCGTGGCGGAATCACGAGCTCGACATGGCCCTTGCGCTTCTCTTCCGGTAGCAGATTGACGAAGCAGCGCTCCAGATCCTTGGAGCCGGTGCGCTCCATGAGCTCTGCCGGCGTCCCTGTCGCGAGGACTTTTCCCTCGTCCATCGCGACGATCCAATCCCATTGTTGCGCCTCGTCCATATAGGCCGTCGCGATGACGACGCTCATGTTCGGCTGGCTTTTGCGAATATCGTCGATGAGCATCCAGAACTGGCGCCGAGAGAGCGGATCTACGCCTGTGGTCGGCTCATCAAGAATGAGGAGATCCGGCTCGTGGACCAGGGCTCCGCAGAGCCCTACCTTCTGCTTCATGCCTCCCGAGAGCTTTCCCGCCGGGCGATCGGGAAACGGCCCGAGTCCGGTGGCATCGAGCAGTTCTTTGACACGGTGTGGGCGCTCACTCGAGGAGAGCCCAAAGAGCTGCGCCATGAAGTCCACGTTGTCGTGGACGCTGAGCTCCAGGTACAGATTCTTGCCGAGGCCCTGCGGCATGTACGCGATCTTGGGGCACACGGCGCGCCGGTGCCGCACCTGCCTCATGTCGCCGCCGAGCACATGGACCTGCCCCTCCTGCATCTTCTTCGATCCCGCAATCAGTGCTAAGAGCGTTGATTTGCCGGCGCCGTCGGGACCGATGACGCCGACCATGACGCCCGTTGCGATATACACCGAAATTCGATCGAGCGCGAGCACTTTGCCGTAGTGATGCGTGACATCTCGAATTGAGGCGACCGGCTCGATCTGCGAGGGCGGGTACGCAACCACTGTTGCCATAGAGCACCTTAATTGGACTTCAACGAAGAATCGGACGATTGCAACGCGGACGTCTTCGTCGGCGGATTTATGAGGCCCTTTTCCAACCAGTTCGGCCACTTGGCGTCGGGCCTTACCTTCACATAGCCGACGCCGCGCACGCCTGTCTTGATGCGTTCGATGTAGTGCGTGACAAGCTCGGGAGGGATCTGAAGCTTGACGCGAAACATCAGCTTCTCGCGCTCGCTCTTCGTCTCAACCTGTTTGGGGGTGAACTGTGCTTCCGGCGATACGAAGCTGACGTACGCCGCAGCGGACGCGTTGGGTTCGTAGTCGACGGTGATACGCGCGGGCGCGCCGGTTTTCAACCGAGCAGCCTGATCGGATGGGAGGTAGATCTCCATATAAACGTCGCTCAGGTCCACAATTGTCAATGCCTTGCCGCCGGCGCCGAGGACTTCGCCCGGTTCGACCAGCCGATAGAGCACCCGGCCGGTTACGGGCGAGACCAGGGTCGCATCCTTGATGCGGCTTTTGGTCACTCCTACTTGAGCCTGGGCGGCTCCGATTTGCTGCTGCGACGCGTCTGCTTTTGCTTGCGCGGCGCGCATCCGTGCTTCTGCGGCGCTCTCCTTTGCTTGTGCGGCGCCCACCCGTGCTTGCGCGGCGACCGCCCGCGCTTGCACGTCCTTAAGCGTCGCCTTCGCCGTATCCAGGGAGGTCTGGCGGACGTCAAACAGGGCCTTTGAGGTAGCATTCTCGGCAAGCATCCTGCGCTGGCGGTCGGCCTCGGTCTGCGCGAGTTGGACCTCGCTCTGCCGCTGTTCGACGGTGGCGTTGGCTGAGGCGACGTCCGCCTTGGCTCCAGCGGTGTCCGCGTTGGCCTCGGCAATGTCGGACTTGGCCGCCGCAAACTGCTCCTTGGCGGCTGCGACAGCGGCCTCGTCCTTTGCCAGTTCTTCGTCGATTGTCGCGGTGTCCAGTTGCACCAACACCTGACCCGGTCGCACGAGATCACCCTCGTTCACCAGGACATCCTTGACCCGGAGCGGCTCCTTCGCGGAGGCGTCAGAGAGCTTGGCTTCGATACGGCCGTTGCCGGATACGATTCCCGCAGGCAGTCTCGACTGCCGTGACTTCCAATATTGGTAGGCCAGGACAGCTACGGCCACGAGGACGATTGGGATGATGATCCGCTTGTTCTTGTAAAATTTGCTGGCCATGATCTTCTCACCTCGCGGGTGGTGCCGGTTGTTTTTCGATAAGGTCGGTTGTCGGCTGCGTCGAGAACAAGTTGCCCCAATTGGTGCGATTCTTCATCTCGCTGCTTGTGGCGTTGGGGACGAATGGCTGACCGACGCTCATCTCCCAACCGCCGCCGAGGGCCTTGTACAAACTGATGACGTTCGTCGCAGCGTTAGAGCGCAGGTGGACGAGATTGTTATCCTCCTGCAATAGCGTTCGTTCGGAATCAAGCACGCGCTGATAATCGACGGCGCCTTCCCGATACTGTAGGGAGGCCAGGTCCACGGACCGACGTGCGGCCGTCACGGCGTTTTGCTGGGCAGCGGTGGCCTCCAGCGTTTTGAGGAACCCTATAATGCCGTCCTCCACTTCCTCTGAAGCCTTGAGCACGCTGTCCTGGTACGTGGTGATCGCTTGCTGAAATCGCGCATCCTCGACGCGCACTTGATTCCTGATGCGGCCGTACTCGAAGAATTGCCAATAAATGCGCGGACCCACCACAAAGAACAGGCTGGCAGGGTCCAGGAAGTTGAAGGGCGGTGTGCCGGGCTCGGTCGAGTGAATACCGAATGCACCTGAGAGAACAAAATGCGGATAGAGATCGGTCTTTGCGATACCAATGCGTTCCGATTGTGCGATTGCGACCAGTTCGGCACTCCGGATATCCGGACGGCGCCGGAGCATTTCTGCAGGAATACTCACCGCCACTTGCGCCGGCGCCGCCGGAATCGTCTGCGGATCCTGCAACAGGTTCTGGAGCGAGCCCGTGGGCTGACCGAGCAAGGTGGAGAGCGCGTTTTGCGATTGAGCCAGGCTGATTTCGAGCTGAGGAATCGATGCCCGCGTGCTCTCGAGCAATTCCCGCGCCTGGGCTACGTCCAATTCGGACGTAGCCCCATTACG
>Ga0134126_10007966_pt1 | contig 13302 bp, 6 predicted proteins | sample KB31752_FD_96881 | JGI IMG/M metagenome (GOLD analysis project Ga0134126, IMG submission 96881) | Terrestrial soil microbial communities with excess Nitrogen fertilizer from Kellogg Biological Station, Michigan, USA - KB3-175-2 | ecosystem: Environmental > Terrestrial > Soil > Unclassified ...
AAGATGTCCGACCTGCTGCCCAGGATCCTTTCTGCCTGCGGCACAGACGATGAGGACGAGGTCGAGCGCTGGCTCGCGGCCCTGGCCCGAGTACGCAGGGCACCGGGCAGGCGGCCGGCCAGTACGCACATTCCCTATCGTGGTCTCGCGAGTTTCCAGCCCGAGGACGCCGAGTGGTTCTTCGGGCGGCAGCGGCTGACCAGCATCCTGGTCAACCAGGTCCGCGACCAGTACCGCCAAGGCGGGCTGCTTACGGTGGTCGGGTCGTCGGGATCTGGGAAGTCCTCGCTCCTGCGGGCCGGGCTCATCCCTGCGATCCGCAACGGCGACCTGGACATCGGCGCGGCCGGGCAGTGGCCGCTGGCGCTGTTCACGCCCGGGGCGCACCCTGCGGCCGAGCTCAAGCGCCACCAGGAGCTGGTCCGCGCAGGCGCCCACGGGTCATCGGTGATCGTGGTGGACCAGTTCGAGGAGGTATTCACACTCTGCCAGGCCGAAGAGGAGCGCCGTGCCTTCATCACGGCGCTGTGCGCGGCCGCCGGTGCTGACCCAGCCGGCCGCGGCCCGGGTGCGCTTATCGTCTTGGGCTTGCGCGCCGACTTCTACCCGTATGCGCTCCGCTATCCGGAAATGGTGGCTGAGCTGGAGCGTCGCCAGGTTCTCGTCGGCCCGATGACAGAGGAGGAACTCCGTAGCGCGATCACCGGCCCGGCGCGGAAGGCGGCCCTCGACATCGAGGCGGGTCTCATCGAAATCCTGCTGCGCGACCTTGCTCCGGTGGACCGGCCGGAGCAGCCTACTGCGGCCCACGAGCCAGGAGCCCTCCCGCTCCTGTCGCATGCCCTGCTCGCCACCTGGGACCTCAGCCGGGGCGGGCGGCTAACAGTCGCGGACTACCGTGCGAGCGGCGGCATCCAAGGCGCCGTCGCCGCCAGCGCGGAGGCGGTCTACGCCGAGCTCACCCCCGCGCAACAGGACCTCACGCGCCGGATCTTCACCCGCCTCGTCCACGTCGGCGACGACACGACCGACACCAGGCGACGGCTGCTGAGAGACGAACTGCAACTCGGCGACCACAGTGGTGACGTCCAGGCTGTCTTGGACGCCTTCATCGAGCAGCGTTTGATCACGGCGGACGTTCACACGGTCGAGATCGCCCACGAAGCGCTGCTGCGCGTCTGGCCGCGCTTGCGCCAGTGGATGGACGCCGACACCATCGGTGTCCGCGTCCACCGTCAGCTCACGGCCGCGGCCGAGGAATGGCGGGACTCAGCCAACGATCCGGGCGCGCTCTACCGGGGCGGGCGCTTGGCGGCGGCCGAAGAATGGGCGACGGCACCCGCGCACAGCGACGACCTCAACCTGCTGGAGCGAGAGTTCCTCAGCGCCAGCACCGCGCAACGCCAGCAGGCGGAAAGAACTGCTCGGCACCAGACCAACCGGCTCCGCGCCTTCAGCGCCGCCCTCGCGGTCCTCCTGATCGCCGCGGCTAGCCTGGCGGCCCTGACTTACCAGCAGCGCAGCTCCGCGATCACCCAGCGCGACGTCGCGATTTCCCGCCAGATAGCCGTGGAGGCCAATCAGCTGCGCGGCACCGACAGCGCCCTGGCAATGCAGTTGGCGCTCGCCGCCTACCGGATCTCCCCGACCGCGGAGGCGGTCTCAAGCCTCCTCAACTCCACGGCCACCGTGCCCGCCACCCGCCTGCTCGGCCCGGCTGGCACGGAGATGCACGCTGTCGCGTTCAGCCCGAACGGGTTCGTACTGGCAACAGGAAGCGGAGACGGCTCGGTGCGGCTGTGGAATGCCCGCGCGGCAGGGCAGCACGCGCAGCTCGGCACTGTCGGCTTGGCGTCCTCGGTCACGTCCATGGCCTTCAGCCCAGACGGGAAGACCCTAGCCGCGAGCGGCGGGGCGGCGGGGGTAGCGCTGTGGGACGTCAGCGACCCGCGCGATCCAGTCCTGCGCGGCAGGATCCTGGCCGACCGCGGGGCGAGTGTGGATGCCGTTGCCTTCAGCCCAGACGGCCGTACCCTAGCCACAGGTAGCGAGCGTGGGCGAATCCAACTGTGGAATGTAACTGACGCAGGCCGAAGCACTGCGCCGCGAGCTTCGCTTGACGCGGGCACGGCCGCGGTAAACGCCGTTTCCTTCAGCCCGAACGGGCAGGTCTTCGCCGCGGGTACGGCCGACGGGAAGCTCGTCGCCTGGCCAGTGCCAGCGCTTGGCACCCCGTTCGGCGCCGACCTCGTGATCAACGCGGTCGCGCACGTCGTCAACGCGATCGCCTTCAGCCGAGATAGCCGGGTGCTCGCGTCAGCCGGCAACGACAGCATGGTCAGGCGGTGGGCGATCGTCCCCGCACGCCGGGCGGCCACGGCACTACCGCCTTTGTCCGGCCCCAAGAGCTGGGCCTACTCGCTGGCTTTCAGCCCCGACGGACATTCGATCGCGGCAGGCAGCGCCGATGACAATGTCTACGTCTGGGATCTGGCCGATGGCGCACTGGCCGCCACCCTGTCACAGCCGGCGCCAGTTACGTCCCTTGCCTGGAGCGCCGGCGGCGACAGGCTGGCGACAGCCGACACCAACAACGTCGCGCGGATCTGGACCCTGCCAGGCCCGGTGCTCACCACGGGTCCGGGTTCGGTGTTCGCGGTCTCGTTCAGTCCGGGCGGCACGAGCGGAGTCCTCGCGGTGGGAAGCGCGCCGCCAGACGGGCGCGGGCAAGTCCAACTGTGGAATGTAGCCGACCCCAGCCGGCCCATGGCGCTCGGAGGGCCGCTGACCGCTGCGGACGCGCTCGACGGAACGGTCGCCTACGGCGCTGGCGGGCGACTGGCCGCCGGGAGCGCGGACGGTGCAGTCCAACTGTGGAATGCCCAGCCCGCCGCCCGGCCCGTCCGCCTCCCCGCGCCCCCCACTGCGCTCAAGACGGCCATCCAGAACGTGGCCTTCGACAGCACCGGACGCCTCCTGGCCGCCGGGAGCACCGACGGGACCGTCGAGATCTGGGATACCGCCAGCCTGGGTCGAGCGGCTCCGCTCGCGCTGCTGGCAGACGACACGGGCGCGGCTGGCCATGACGCCTACGCCGTGGCGTTCAGCCCCGACGACCGCCTGCTAGCCGTGGCCAACGCCGACGGGACCGTCCGCCTCTGGGATATCACCCACCCCACTCGGCCAACGCAGCTCGGCAAACCGCTTATCGACCTAGCTGACGCCGTCTACCAGGTCACCTTCAGCCCAGACGGCCACGTGCTAGCCGCCTCCGGCGAAGACGGCAGCGTACGCCTGTGGGACGTCACCACGCCGGGCCAGCCCCGGCTGCTTTCCACGCTGACCAGATCGGTCGGCATCGTCTACGACGTCATGTTCAGCCCAGACGGCCGCACGATCGCCACCGCCGACGGAGACCAGACGGTCACCCTCTGGAACATCGCAAATCCCGCCGCGCCAACCAGGCTCGCGACGTTGACCGGCCCCGCGGGCACCATATTCGCTGCCGCCTTCAGCCCCGACGGCACCACGCTCGCCGCAGGCAGCCAGGACGCTACCACCCGACTTTGGCACGCAACGCCAGCCTCAGCCGCGACCTATGTCTGCGCCACGGCAGGCACCCCGATCACCCCAGCCGAATGGTCCCAGTACATCCCCGGCCTGCCCTACGACCCCCCGTGCGGGTAACGTTGCCCGTTCCGGAACTGAGCGAAGTACCTTCATGAGACCGTGATGGTGCCGCTGACCTGGCTGGTCTGGCCCGGGGCGCCGGATGCGGTCACGAGGTTCGGTACCGACCCGCTCACCTGCTGCGTGCCGATCGTTCCGCCGATCGTCGGCGGCGAGTCGCTGGTCTCGTCGGTGGTGAGCGTGAGGTTGACCGGGCGGCTGCCCCAGGTGCCGGTGTACGTGGCGGTAAGTATGTTGTTGTCGGCGGAGCAATCGGTCAGCGTGACGTTGAACGGGACGCCGCCCAGGCTGCCGGTCACCGAACTGCCGACCAGCCCGAGCAACCCGCAGTAACCTCCCTGCCCGGCGAACCCCCCGGCCGCGAGGCCGTTCCCAGTGCCCGTCGCGGTCAACGCCAGGCCGTCCACCGTCCCCTGCAGCGCTATCGCCTGCCTGCTTGAGTCAAACTCCGTGACGGCACCGTGAATCTGGAAGGTGCCCTGGCCAAGCGGCAGTCCTGCCGCACCCGGCTGCGCGCCGGCCGACCCAGCCGACGACACGGCGGCAGTCCCAGTCGTTGCGGCTGCAGCCGTGCCGGCTGCGACGATGGGCGCCGTCGCCCCGGTGTCGGTCGTGTAGTTGCCGACGACTTCGCAACTCGCGATGGTGGGGCAGGCCACGCCCCATAGCCCGACGCCCTGACTTTGGGCTGATGTCGAGGCGTTGGCCGGGAGATGCATCGATGCCGTGGACCACGTGCCGTCCGTGAGGGTCGCGGCCAAGCCCGACTGCAGACCGTCGCTGCCGCTGTCTTCGCCAAGCGCGAGGCAGGACCCGGCTGACACGCAGTAGACCGCCTCAAGGCTGCTTTCGTCTTCCGGCAGCAGGCTCTGCGCCTTGGCGGTACTCGCCGTCTCGCTCGGTAGCGTCTCGATCAGCGCCTTCTCCTTGGTGCCGCCGCTGTTACTACCCGCCTGGTAGTTGCCCACGGCAGTGCAGGCACCTGAGGCGCAGGAGATGCCCCACAGTTCCACAGCCGGCTTAGCCGCCGCGTTCTTGGGCAGCGGTGCCTTGGCGGCCGTCCAGGTTCCGTCCGCCAGAGTGTCGATCAAGCCCTGCTGGTTGCCGTTCTTGTCCTTGTACTGGCCGACGGCGGTGCACGCGCCCAGCCCTGGGCATGTGATGAAGTCCAACTCGGAGTCCTGCGCTGTGGTAGCCGCGTCCGGTGGCACGGGCGCCTCGGCGGACGTCCAGGTCCCGCCGTCCTGTGTCGCGATGAGGGCTTGGCCGCTGACAACGTTGCCCTCGGAGCCGAGGTCGCGATTGGTTGCTGCGGCGATGCAGTCGCCCGCAGCCGGGCAGGCCACGCCGGTGAGGTTAACCTGCTTGTCCTGGTTGGCGGCTGCCGGGAGCGGTACAGCCGCCGGGGTCCAGGTCGTGCCGGACAGCGTCTCGACCAGGCCGACATTCCCGGTACTGGCAGCGCTTGTCGAGTAGGCGCCGACGGCCGTGCACGCGGATGGCGAGGAGCACACGATGTAATTCAGCCACGAGGTCCCGGTGGGGTCCGCGTCGGCTGGCAACGGCGGCTGTGTCTGTTCAGGCGTCCACATGCCGTTGGAGAACCTCTCGACCAGCAGACGCCATCCGCTGCCGGCCTGTGGGGTCAACTCTCCCACCGCCAGGCAGGTGCCCGTCGCCGGGCACGAGATGCCGTAGAGCGCGTTGTAGCTGCTGTTTGACGTCAGGGCGGCCGCGTTGCCAGGCAACGGCGCCTGCGTGCCGGTCCATGCCAGCGGCCTGAACTGGGGGCTCGCGCTGCCGAACAGGCCTTCCTGCCAGGACACGACGACGGCTGCGGCAACCACGACGGCGATCCCGGCCGCGATGAAACCCCTCAACTTGCCCCTGGACAGCCTGCGCCGTTTCGGTCCCGGATCCGGTGCGGTGAACGGGATAGGCGTCGGCGGCGCGGCGGCCGGTGGCTCCTGCTGACTCTGTGCGTAGACAACCGCAAGCTCGCTTGCCGGGGCTGGGTCTGGCCTTGTTTCCTGGGACACCGCTTCCTGAGACACCAGTGCTGCCTGGGACACCAACGTTGGCTGGGACATCAACGTTGGCTGGGATACCAACGTTGGCGCACTCAACGCTGAGGCAGCCGACTGCGGTGCGGCAGCCGGTTGCGGTGCGGTTGTCGGACCAGCAGGCCGAAGGCTGGCCGACGGCAGCAGTCCCTGCGCCCGCATGCCAATGATTAGGTCCTGCAGCGTTCGTACCGCAGCGGGGTTGTCCTCGAATACGTCCCTCAGGCGGACGGTCCAGGCGCGGACCTGTGCCTGGACCACCACATCCCGGGCGGGCCCGCCGTTGGCCCCGGCCAGCTCGGTGCGTGTCGCCGCTAGCCGTCCCTCATGCCCGACTACCTCGGTGAACCACTGCTTGGCGTCCCGCCAGGAGTCACCGCCCAGTGCCGAAACCAGCACGTCGGCCGTCGTGGCGGCCAGTTCGTCGAGTTCTCCGCTCATCGTCCCCGCGCATCAGTCACTAAATGTGCTGCCACTGGCGTACTCGGTAGCTGAACGGAGTGACGGCCAGCGGATGCCTGTTTGGCTTGGGACGATTGTTAACCCGCCGCTAACGGAAATTCATTGACAAAACGTAGACATTCGTACGCAAGGAGCAAGCTACAGGTGAGCGCCTAGGGCTAGCGGTGCGAACTGTCGTTGGACTGCAGCGGCGATCATGGGTCGCCTACAGTGCGCGGCGTAAGCAGAGGGGGTGTTTGGCCACGCAGGGTGCGAAGCGTGGCGGTAGATGCGAAGCTAGAAGCCGTTCTGAATTATTCTGTTTATCTTCTTGTGATTTGCAGCAGGCTGCCGCTAAGGGAGTACGTGGGTCGCGATGAGGAGGCCCATGAGTAGCAGCAGTGCGACCGCGATGAGCAGTTGCGGCGAGAGCGTCGGGCCGTGGTGGTGGACTTCCGCGCGAGCGGCGCGGCAGACCGGGCAGCGGCCCTCCACCACAGGGCCGGCGCAGTGCGCGCAGATCAGATGCTCGCAGCTCATCTCTAACCCCTTCCGGTAGGTGCCCCGGCGCACTTGACGTGATCTGGAGCCTAAGCAGCCAGTTTCCCCCTAGACTGTTCCCTGGCTAACCCAGGTTACCCGCAAGTTGCCCTGCTAAGCCGGAAATAGCCCGCGTGCTGGCTGGGACGTGCGTAAGCTCAGTTCCCAGCCTAAGAAGCCAGCCCTTCGACGGGAAGGCGTGGAGAGATCCTGTGATGGTCCCGTGATTGAGTTTCAAAACGTCACCAAGATCTACCCAGCCCAGAATCGGGCTGCTCTAGAGAACGTCGACATGACGATCAACAAGGGAGAGTTCGTCTTCCTCGTTGGTCCCTCAGGGTCGGGCAAGTCGTCGTTCCTCCGGCTGATCCTCCGCGAGGAGCGTCCCAACGACGGCCGCATCCTCGTGGCCGGCAACGACCTCGCGCGGCTCACTAACTGGAAGGTCCCGGCGCTGCGCCGCAAGATCGGCTGCGTGTTCCAGGACTTCCGGCTGCTCCCGAACAAGACTGTCTTCGAGAACGTCGCGTTCGCCCTTGACGTGATCGGCAAGCCCCGACGGTTCACCAGGCGCGTGGTGCCCGAGGTGCTTGACCTCGTGGGCTTGGAGGGCAAGCACGACCGCATGCCCGACGAGCTTTCCGGTGGCGAGCAGCAGCGGGTCGCGATGGCCCGCGCGTTCGTGAACCGCCCCATGATCCTGCTCGCCGACGAGCCGACCGGGAACATCGACCCGGCGACCTCGATCGGCATCATGAAGGTCCTCGACCGGATCAACCGGACCGGGACGACCGTCGTCATGGCGACGCACGATGCCGCCATCGTCGACTCGATGCGCAAGCGCGTGATCGAGCTTGAGTACGGCAAGGTGGTTCGCGACCAGAACCGCGGTGTCTACGGCCAGAACTACCAGTAGCACTGCTGCTAGCGGTCGGTTTATTACCGCCCGCTTACCGGGTGCCTTGATAGACGGCACATGACTTACCAAGGATGAGATAAGGCCAGTATGCGCTCAAACTTCGTGTTCTCCGAGATATGGATCGGGCTGCGCCGGAACCTCACCATGACCGTCGCGCTGATCGTCGTGGTGGCGATCAGCCTGTCACTGCTCGGCACGGGACTGCTCTTCGTCAAGCAGGTCGACGCAACACGGACGTACTGGCAGGGTCAGGCCGAGGTCTCCGTCTACCTCTGCTACACGGAGAGTGCTAACCCGAGCTGCCACGGCGCGGTGACCCCGCAGCAGACCGCTGCGCTGGAGTCGCGGCTCAAGGCCATGCCGCAGGTAGCGGAAGTCACCTCCGTCACGCAGGCGCAGGCCTGGGCCCTCTACAAGCAGGCGTTCACCAACAACCAGTCCTACATCTCGACGCTCAAGGAGACGGACATGCCGCCGTCCCTTGAGATCAAGACGCACAACGCCGGGAGCGACGACAGCGTCGTGGTCAGCGAGATGACCGGCGCGCAGGGCGTGGACTCGGTCATCGACGAGATGTCGATCCTCGCGAAGTTCTACAGCCTGCTCAACGGCCTGCGGAACGCGGTCGTCATCGTGGCGCTGATCCTCGTGGTCGCCGCGATCCTGCTGGTGGCCAACACCATCCGACTGTCCGCGTTCAACCGGCGCCGGGAGACGGGCATCATGCGGCTGGTCGGCGCGTCGAACTTCTACATCCAGCTGCCGTTCCTGCTCGAAGGCGTAATCGCCGGCCTGCTTGGCTGGGTGCTCGCGGTTGCCCTGCTCATCGGGGTCAAGTCACTGCTGCTGAACAACCTGCAGCAGTACTTCAACTACAACGTCGGCCTCTCGGCGACAGACCTCGTTGAGGTCATCGTGCTCGCAATGGTGATCGGCGTAGCGCTCTGCGGCATAACCTCGTTCCTGACGCTTCGTCGCTACTTGCGCGTGTAGCCGGCGACCGGTCGGGAAGTTCCTTCAAACCCGGCCGGCACGAGCGCGGCGCAAGGTGGGGTTCGACAGGAGAAAAGTGGCACGCGAGCAGGGAAATAAGATCATCGCCTCGAACCGGCGGGCCAGGCACGACTACGTGATCGAGGACACGTACGAGGCCGGGATCGCGCTGACCGGCACCGAGGTGAAATCACTGCGCGCGGGCCGCGCATCGCTGGCTGATGGGTTCGCGCTGGTCTCTGACGGGGAAGTCTGGCTACATAACGTCCACATTCCTGAGTACGCCCAAGGAACGTGGACGAATCATCTGCCCAGAAGGACCAGGAAGCTCCTGCTGCACCGGGGGGAGATCGAGCGGCTGGTCCGTAAGTCGTCGGAGCAGGGCCTGACGCTGGTCCCGCTTTCGCTGTACTTCAAGGACGGCAAAGTGAAGGTGGAGCTCGCGCTTGCCCGCGGTAAACGGACTTACGATAAGAGACAAGACCTGGCCAAGAAGGACGCGGCCAGGGAGGTCGAGCGTGCCTTGCGGCGACGACGGTGACTCCGGAGGCGGACGGTGACTGCGCGCTCTCGTGAGCGGGGAAGCCACGCCGGCCGACCCCGCACTTACGGCTTGCCTTTCGCGGTTCCCGGGTTGTCCAGTCTGGGGACATCGGTTTCTTCCCGGCACGGCGGACGGTCGGCGACGGATCCTTCGGCGCCGGCGGCGTCGACTTCAGGCCCGGCACCGGCTTCCGGTCAGGGTTCGGTTCAGGCTGAGCCTGCCGTAACGCCCGAGTTGCCAACGCCACCATGGACTGACGCCTTCACTCCCAGTGAGGCGGTGCCGCACCACGCCCAAGTGCGCCCGCCGGCGGAACGCCCGCGCGTCGCACCGTCGACGCCCCCGAGTGGTCCTCCTCCTGCCGCACCGCGCGGCCCGGGTCACCCGCACGGCAGGCACGCGGGGCGGCCTTCGCTGACCAAGCTGCCCAAGAAGGCGCGGCTACTGGCCGCGCTCTTGGTCGTCGTCGGCGCGCTCGCCGTTGGCTTCACAGATGGCGGCTTCGGCGGCGAGGCGTCCGCGGAGCCGGCGGTACAGACGTTCCTGCTCGACTGGCAGAACGGCCACTACGCGCAGGCCGCCGCGCTCACCACCGGCAGCACTCCGGACGTGAGCGCGCAGCTCACGGCCGCCTACACCAACCTCGACGCGACCCACCAGTCCTTCGTCATGCAGAGCGTCACGCAGCACGGCGATACCGCGGTCGCCACTTTCCTCGCCACGGTGGACCTGGCCGCGGCGGGGCAGCAGTGGTCGTACATCGGGAAGTTCGGGCTGACCTCGTCCCACGGGCAATGGGTCGTCAAGTGGGCGCCTTCGGTCATCAACCCGTCGCTTGGCGCGGGCGACCGGCTCGCCGTGGCGACAACCTACGCGCCGCGTGCCTCGCTCACGGACGTGCACGGGCAGCCGCTGCTCAGTAAGTCGACGGTTTACCGGGTCGGCGTCTACCCGGGCAAGCTGAAGAGCGCGATGGCGACCGCGAATGCGTTCGCCGGGGTCACCAAGCTCGACGAGCAGCAGGTGCTCGGCCAGATCCAGGCTGCGCCGCCAGGTGACTTCCTTCCGCTGCTGACGCTCTCCCCGGCCGACTTCAGCTCGCTCTGGTCGAGGCTGTCCAAGGTGCCAGGGATCCACAACCAGAAGGAGTCCGAACGCCTGTTCTCCTCTACGGCTCAGGACCTAGTGGGCTCAGTCGGCACCGAGAACGCCACTGTGCTGCGCGAGGAAGGCGCGGCGTACCAGCCGGGCATGACCGTGGGCCTGTCCGGGCTTGAGCAGACCTACCAGGACTCGCTGATCGGGACGCCGACGACCGCCGTCGAGGTGGTGAACCAGGCCGGCCACGTGACGAAGCAGTGGCTACTGAAGGGCGGCCACGCGGGCACGCCCGTGCAGACCACGCTGGACCTCAAGCAGCAGACGGCCGCCGTCAACGCCCTTGCGGGCGCGCCGAACTCGGCGGAGATCGTCGCGGTCAACTCGACCACCGGCGGGATCAACGCCCTCGCGGCGCACTCGGCTGGCGACGTGGCCTTGCCCTCGGGCGGGCCGATGAACGCTCGCGTCCAGCCGGGGATGGCCTTCAGTATCGTGTCCGCTGCGGCCCTGCTGTCCACGGGCATCACGGTGGATCATCCGCTGCCGTGTGAGCCGGTGGCCGACGTGGGCGGCGAGACGTTCACCTACCAGCCCGCCTCGAGCTCTACCGCGACGTTCGCGGAAGACTTCGCCAATGGCTGCGGCACCGCGTTCGCGAACATGTCCCGGACCCTGACCCCGGCACAGCTCAGCGCTGCGGAACGGGCCTTCGGGATCGGCTCGAACTGGCAAATGCGGATGTCGGCGTTCTCTGGGGCGGCGCCTAAGGTGTCCGGCGAAGCGCAAGTGGCCGCGCAGGTGACCGGGACCGGCGGGGTGCTGATGAGCCCGCTCGGCATGGCGACCGTCGCGGCCGAGGTCGCGTCCGGCACTGGGCACTCGCCCGTGCTCATCACCTCCGACCCGTCAAGCACCTGGCAAGCGCCGCTGTCCGGCACGGGCCTGGCGGAACTGCGCCAGCTCATGCAGCTGGCGGTCGCGAAGGGGGCGTCGCACGACGCCTACCTGCCTGGCACGCCGATCTATGGCCAGTCCGGGGTGGTGCAGACCGGGAAGCAGTCCTACCTGAGCTGGTTCGTCGGCTACCGGGGCACCACGGCGGTCGCCGTACTTGAGACGGGCAGCACCGCCTCCCAGGCGGCCGCGGCCTTGGCGGGCACGTTCCTCAAGGGCGTCGGCTAGGCCGTTCGCTGGGGCGGTTGCCGCAACCGCCCAGGTGAGCTCCGGGTACCCCGGTTAGCACTTTGCTGCCAGGGTGTGGCACACTAGCTTCCGTGACGGCTGGGCTGATTATTATCGGCAGGCGCGTCGGCAGCTAGGGCTTAGGCCCTAGTCGCGGCCAGCAGGTATCAGGAACCGCTGAGCTTCGATGCCGACGCGCAGACCTCTCGCGTATTCGCGAGGGGTCTTTTTGTTTGTCCGCAGACCCTGAAGTCAACCGCACGCGACACGGAAGAAACGGAAGCGACGATGCTCGACGACCAGTTCCACGTCTACGACACCACCCTGCGCGACGGCGCTCAGCAGGAGGGCCTGAACCTCACGGTTGCCGACAAGCTGGTGATCGCGCGGCACCTGGACCGGCTCGGCGTCGGGTTCATCGAGGGCGGCTGGCCGGGAGCGATTCCGAAGGACACTGAGTTCTTCCGCCGTGCGCAGACCGAGCTCTCGCTGCGGCACGCCACGCTCGCCGCTTTCGGCTCGACCAGGAAGGCGGGCGTCGCCGCCGCCGACGACCCGCAGGTCGCCGCTCTCCGCGAGTCACGGGCGCCCGTCGTCACCCTGGTCGCCAAGAGCCATGACCGGCACGTGGAGTTGGCGCTGCGCACCACGCTGGACGAGAACCTCGCGATGATCGCGGACACGGTACGACACCTGTGCGCCGAGGGGCAGCGGGTGTTCCTCGACGCCGAGCACTTCTTCGACGGCTACAAGTCCAACCCCGCGTACGCGCTTGAGTGCGTCCGCGCGGCCACCGAGGCGGGTGCCTCCGTGATCGCGCTGTGCGACACCAACGGCGGCATGATGCCCACGGAGCTCGGCGACATCGTGCACGTGGTGGCGTCGGGGACGGGTGCGCGCCTCGGCATCCACTGCCACGACGACACCGGCTGCGGCGTCGCGAACACCCTGGTCGCGGTCGAGGCCGGCGTCACCCACGTCCAGGGCACGGCGAACGGCTACGGCGAGCGTTCCGGCAACGCGAACCTCTTCAGCGTGGTCGCGGGCCTGCAGCTGAAGAAGGGCCAGGTCGTCCTCGACGGCGACGGCATCACGGAGATGACGAGGATCGCGCACGCGATCAGCGAGGTCACCAACGTCACACCGGACACCCACCAGCCGTATGTCGGCCTGTCGGCGTTCGCGCACAAGGCCGGGCTGCACGCCTCGGCGATCCGCGTCGACCCGATGCTTTACCAGCACATCGACCCCGCGCAGGTCGGCAACGACATGCGCATGCTCGTCTCCGACATGGCGGGCCGCGCGTCGGTGGAGCTCAAGGGCCGCGAGCTCGGCTTCGACCTCTCCGGCGACAAGGAAGTCATCGGCCGCGTCACCGACAAGGTCAAGGAACTTGAGGCCACGGGTTACTCCTTCGAAGCGGCCGACGCGAGCTTCGAGCTGCTGCTGCGCGACGAGCTCGCGGGGGAGCGCAGGCGGCACTTCACCGTCGAGTCGTGGCGGGTGATCGTGGAGCAGCGCGAGGACGGAACCGTCACCAGCGAGGCCACGGTTCGCCTCGTGGCCAAGGGCGAGCGCGTCGTCGCGGTCGGCGAGGGCAACGGCCCGGTCAATGCCCTCGACCGCGCGCTGCGCGCCGCGCTTGAGCAGACGTTCCCCGAGCTCGCCACCCTGGAGCTGACCGACTACAAGGTCCGCATCCTCGAAGGCTCGGCAGGCACCGGCGCGATCACCCGGGTGCTCATCGAGTCGAGCGACGCCGAGGGCGGCACCTGGTCGACGGTCGGCGTGGACGAGAACGTGATCTCCGCCTCCTGGCACGCCCTGGA
>Ga0134126_10007968_pt1 | contig 13301 bp, 10 predicted proteins | sample KB31752_FD_96881 | JGI IMG/M metagenome (GOLD analysis project Ga0134126, IMG submission 96881) | Terrestrial soil microbial communities with excess Nitrogen fertilizer from Kellogg Biological Station, Michigan, USA - KB3-175-2 | ecosystem: Environmental > Terrestrial > Soil > Unclassified ...
CTCGGCTTCGCGTTCCAGGGCCGCCAGGCTTTCCTCAGCCTGAGCCGTCGAGTTGCGCGCATTACCGGCCAGCGCAAGCAGGTGCATCACGTGCCGGCGATTGGCTTCAAGCTGCCGCTCCGCGTTGAACACTTCGTCCGCTGCCGCGCGCGCTTCCTGCTGCCGTGCCGTCACGTTCTGGTGAAACGCGCGGGCTTCTTCGGCGGCTGTTTCCAGGAAGGCGTGCTGCTGCGCCCGCTCGTCGACAATTCCGGCAAGTTGCGCTCGCGTCTGCTCAATCTCCGCCGCGGCGCCCGCCGCCCGAGCTTCCAGTTCGGCCACGCGCTCCGTATTGCCGCGTTCCCGGGCCGCTGCTCGCTCCAGTTCGACTGCAGCAGTATTGGCGCGGGTTTGCGCCTCCTGGCCGCTGGTCTCGATCTCGTAACCGCGCTCGGTCAGCGTATGCTGGCTGGCTTCCATTTCGCCAATCCCAGCAGCCGACGAGGTGATCTTCTCCGTCAGCTCGGCGATCTCGGCATTTAGCCGCGCCTGTTCTGAATCCATATGCGCCATTCGGCTGGCCAGCACCACCCGCAGTTTCGCCCGCAGTTCATCCCGCACCTGCGCAAAGCGCTCCGCCTTCGCCGCCTGCCGCTTGAGCGAGTTCATCTGCCGGGTGACTTCTTCAAAAATGTCATCCACGCGAGCCAGATTCTGCTTGGCCGATTCGAGACGAAGTTCGGCCAGACGCTTCTTGGTCTTGAAGCGAGTGATGCCCGCGGCCTCTTCGATGATCGCCCTCCGCTCATGAGGCTTCGAGCTCAGGATCTGCCCGATCCGCTCCTGCCCGATGATCGCGTAGCTCTCCGGTCCCAGCCCGGTGCCCATGAAAATATCCTGGATATCGCGCAGCCGGCACAGCTTGCCGTTCAGCAGGTATTCACTCTCGCCCGTGCGAAACAGGCGTCGGGTGATCACGATCTCGCCCTTGGCGAATGTGCGCTGGAACTTGCGCCGGCGGATCTTCAGGACAACGGCCTGCGGACCTTCCTGGCTGGCCTCCAGTTGAGGGGCCGGGGCCTCGCCGCTTTCCTCGTCGAGAACCTGCCCCGGCTGCTCCGCGGCCACAATCTCTTCCACCTCGGCTGCTTTTTGCCGGCGGAGCTGCTCTTCGTCCCAATCAGCCGGCCCCTCTTGGTCAATGGTGATCTCTGGCTCGACAGGCACCGGCCCATCGTAGGATTCGGGATCGACCATCGTCAGGGTCACTTCGGCCATCCCCAGCGGCTTGCGCGCCTGGGTGCCGGCGAAGATCACGTCCGCCATGTGGGTACCGCGCAGCGACTTGGCGCTCTGTTCGCCCAGGACCCAGCTCACCGCGTCCAGAATGTTCGACTTGCCGCAACCATTCGGTCCCACGACCACGGCCATGCCCGTGCCCGCCACCGTCAATTCCGTGCGGTCGCAAAAGCTCTTGAAGCCGAGAATCTGGACTTTTTTCAGTTTCAGCATGAGGTCTCCATAACCGCCGGGGATGCGTTCGGCCTGTTTTGCACTGCGCCAGAGGCAATCTGCGCTCGCTTCACGTGCCGGGGTGGGATTGCCTTTAGTTCAGACTCTACGAAGCGCAAAAGGCAGGGTCAACGGGGCAGGCGCGAGTTTTTGTGGATAAGGGAGTACGGAATTGGTGTTCTGAAAATTTAGTCCTGCTTTAGGCTTCTCTTCGGCTTTTCTACCGGAATTGCAGGCACGTTTTCAACAGGCAAGGCGCCGGCGGACTCATGATGGTTACCCTGCCTCATACATCCGTGACCGGCTCTGCGCCCGGAAATACCGCTGAGCAGGTCCTCGGCTCCATACCCGCATCCAAGACCGAAAGGGGATCGCTCTACCCATGGAAAAATCACGCCTGACGCGCCGACAGATGCTCAAAATGGGCGCCGGAGCCGGCGCAGGATCGCTGCTGGCCGGCTGCGGCGCGGCGAGCAAGATTACAGGGCTCGTGAACGGCTGCGCCAAAGTTACCGACATTGACCACGTGGTGATCCTGATCCAGGAGAATCGGTCGTTCGACCACTACTTTGGCAGCTACAAGGGTGTGAAGGGCTACAACGATCAAAGCGCCGCATTTCAGCAGCCGTATCCGGGGAACACCTCGAATGCGCCCGCCGGGGTGCTGTTGCCGTTTCACCTGGACACGACGAAAACCAACGCAGCCTGCACACACGACATCAGTCACGACTGGCTGCCCCAGCATCAGAGCTGGAACGGCGGCGCCATGGACGGGTTCGTGACGTCTCGCATTCCCATCAACTCCACAGATGCGGTGATGGTGATGGGGTACTACACTCGCGCCGACCTGCCCTACTACTATGCGGCGGCCGACGCGTTTACCTTGTGCGACAACTACTTTTGCCCGGTCATCGGACCCAGCGATCCCAACCGGCTCTACACCATGGCGGCTTCGCTCGATCCCGACGGTACGCACGGCGGCCCGCTAGTGCAGACGCTCGGCATTGCCAACCGGGCGTCGTTCTACGGGAAGCTGACGCTGACGACCATGCCGGAGCAACTGCAGGCGCGCGGAATTTCCTGGAAGGTGTATGGCTCGCCGGATCAGAACATCCTGAACGGCGCATTCTCTGACAACATTCTGTCTTACTTCAAAAACTTCCAGGACACGTCGTCTGACCTTTACCACAACGCCTTCGTGCCCCAGTTTCCCACAGATTTTGTGGCCGACGCGGCCAGCGGCAATCTGCCTCAGGTCTCGTGGGTCCTGGCGTCCATCATTGACTCCGACCATCCGCCGGCACCCACCACTTTCGGCGAAAACACGCTGTCGCTGATCGTGCAGGCGCTCACGGCCAACCCGCTGACTTGGGCCAAAACCGTACTGTTTGCCACATATGACGAGAATGGCGGGTTTTTCGATCACGTCCCGCCGGTGACCGCGCCTCCTGGCACTCCAGGTGAGTGGGTGACCGCACCCAGCGTGCCCGATCCTTCGGCGGCTGGCGGAGTCAGCGGACCGATCGGACTCGGGTTCCGCGTTCCGACGATGATCATCTCTCCTTTCAGTCGGGGGGGTCTTGTTTCATCTGACTTGTTCGATCACACATCGATTCTGCGGTTTCTTGAGACCCGCTTCGGGGCGGAGGTCCCCAACCTCTCGGCCTGGCGGCGGCAGACCGTGGGGGACATGACCAGCGCATTCGATTTCACGCAGGTGGATTATTCCGTTCCCTCGCTACCCTCGACGACCAGCGAACTGCAAAACGAGTTAACGCAGTGCCTCAACAACCTGGCGGGATTCGAGCCATACACGCTCCCTTCGCCGCAACAAATGCCGGCTCAGGAGACGGGGTCGCCCACCAGGCCAAGCGGTCCCTGCTGAGGAGCAAAGGGAATCGCCGCAGGCAACAGCGCCGCGGGCCAACCTCGGGTACAGTGGAGCTAGACACATCCGCAATGTGTGCAAGCCTCCAGCGCCCCGTTGAATTCGTCTGCCCAATCCGCTGATCTTCTCAAGCTCCTGCGGGACGTGTTCGGGTTTCCCGCTTTCCGCGCCAACCAGGACCAAGTGTGTCGCGCTGCAGTCGCCGGGCGCGACCTGCTGCTGGTCATGCCCACCGGCTCCGGAAAATCCTTGTGCTATCAGTTGCCCGCGCTGGCGCGTGGTGGCACAGCGCTGGTGATCTCCCCATTAATTGCCCTAATGGAAGACCAGGTTGCCAAGTTGGCTGCCCTTAACCTGAGGGTGGCGCGCGTTCATTCGGGTCTGGATCGCGGAGCATCGCGGCAGGCTTGCATCGATTATTTGAACGGTAGCCTGCAGTTCCTGTTCATCGCACCGGAGCGGCTGCGGGTGCCGGGCTTTGCCGAGATGCTGGCCAAGCGGCGCCTCGCGCTGATCGCAATCGATGAGGCACACTGCATTTCGCAGTGGGGGCACGACTTCAGGCCGGACTACCGCATGCTCGGCCAGCATTTGCCGGCGCTTCGCGCAGGCGAAAACGATTGCCCTGTGCTGGCACTGACAGCCACGGCGACGCCTACCGTCCAGGCTGATATCACGGAACAGCTTGGGATGAAGGCGCCGGAAAAGTTCATCCATGGTTTTCGCCGCGACAACCTGTCGATTGAGGTGGTCGAAACGCCAGTGCCCATGCGGGCGCAGATCGTCTGCGGACTGCTCAAGGATCCGGCGCGGAGGCCCGCCATCATTTATGCGCAATCGCGCAAGCAGTCGGAAGCGATTGCAGAGGAGTTGTCGCACCAGGTGCGCGCGGCCGCATATCACGCGGGACTCGATGCCGACCGGCGCGAGCGGGTGCAGACCGCCTTTCAAAACCGTGAACTCGAAGTAGTTGTGGCGACTATTGCGTTCGGCATGGGGATCGACAAGGCCGATATCCGAACGGTCATTCACGCCGGTCTTCCGGCGACGCTCGAGGGCTATTACCAGGAGATTGGGCGCGCGGGGCGCGATGGCAAGCCGAGCCGGACCATCCTCATGCACAGCTATGCCGATCAGCGAACACACGACTTTCTTCTGACGCGCGATTATCCTCCTCTCGATCATCTGAGCAGCGTGTTTGAAAAGCTCGCTGAGCAGCCATGTTCGGTGGAAGAGCTGCGCGAGGAGTCGAAGCTGGGGCCGGAGGAGTTCGACAAGGCTCTTGAGAAGCTGCAGATTCACGGCGGTGCGCACGTGACTTTCGACGGGAACGTGGCGATCGGGCGGCCCGGATGGAAAAAGACCTACGCGATCCAGTCGGCGTTTCGGCGGGAGCAGTTCGAGAAAGTGCTGCGCTTTACGGATTCTTCCGACTGCAGAATGGCCGCGCTCGTGCGCCATTTCGGCGACGTTGAGGATGCCAGTCGCTCGTGCGGGCATTGCGATGTGTGCGATCCGGCAGGCGCCGTGCTGCGGCTTTTCCGGCGCGCCAATGCGCGGGAGCGAGTATGGGTACAGGAAGTGATCGAAACCCTGCGCGGCGCCGCCTACAAAACGCCAAAAGGACTGCGCGCGGAATTGTCCTGGGCGGAGTCACTCGATCGCAATGACTTTGAAGCGCTGCTGGGAGCGATGCTTCGCGCCGGGCTGATCGCGACAGAAGACGCTGAGTTCGAGAAGGACGGACGGGTGATTCCATATCGCAAGATCAGCCTGACGGATGCGGGCCTAGAGGTGCGTGCCAGGACCACGCTCGATTTGCTCTTCAGCGACGGGATGGTCGAAAGTTTCGTCCCGACGACCGCTAATGCGCCGCGCAAAAGGAAAAGCACGCGGGCTTCGGGCAGCAGGACCGACGGCCGGATCGAGAGCGCGACTTTCGCGCAGCATAAGCCAAAGCGCGTTGAGCCGGCCTCCCCATCTCACACGATTCGATCTGCGATCGCGCCTCCCGCCGAGCCGGTTGCGCTCACTGGCAATGCAGCCGATCTTGCTGCTCGCCTCAAAGATTGGCGCGCCGCCGAGGCCAAGCGCATGGGCGTGCCCGCCTTCCTCGTGCTGCACGATCGAACATTAAACGCGCTTGCTGCGGCGCGGCCGGCGAGTCCGCATGAACTGCTGGCCGTCGAAGGAATGGGGCCATCGAAGATCGGGCGATTCGGTGAAGCGATCCTGACGCTTTGCCGCGAATAGATCGCGATGCCCTGACTTCATTTCCCCGTGCAGGCACACTCGGTGAAGCCGGCCGCGCTCTGGTGAGCCAGCGTGCAGACGTACTGCGGCCACACAAGGGAGAGCAGCGGCAGACTGCTGCCGGTCAGGAAGTTGTGAATGTACTCGCGGCTGTCGTGTGACTTTCCGTTGGGATCGGCAGCGAACTTCTCCACCAGCCTGGCCACCGAATCAGCCGAGAACGAATCCGTGCCATACGCTTTGGCGAAATCGTAAGTTTCTGCCCACGGTTTGCCCTGATCGCCCGCGATTACCTGATAATTGAGCAGCGTGGCGCTGGCGGCATCCACCTGCGCCACGGTGAACGACGGTTCATTGCCGTTAACCGGCGAAATGGAAGGCACAATCTTTACCGGGATATCACCATCACGCTCGCCGCTGGTCCCCTGTCGGCCGGCGGCTTCGTCCTGCAGCAACTCGATTTCATCCTCGTGCGTGTGACCGAAAATCGCCAGTTTGATCACGTCCCCTGCACCTGCGAGCGTCTCCGCGAATTTCCCCGATGATAAAAGCAGGGTTGGCCGATGCCCGCACGCCCCCGTGATGTGCGCGAGGGTGGCGTAGGCATCGATGCCCGGCGGAATGTGGCCCATGATCCACACCTTTTGTTTTTCCGCACCCGCCTGCTTGATTTGGCTCGTGAGCCACGCGAGCAAATCCTGCTGGTCGACCGCGTCCCGGCGTCCCCCGCAGGTCGTGTGCTTTGCCGAAAGCGTTACGTCATCGACAACGATCAGACGCGTCGGCCGCATGGGAGCAGGCAGCGCGATGCTGTAGCTTCCATTGGCTGAAAAGGATCGAAGCGCGGCAGGCCGTTCGTGCCGCGGGAAAGTGCGCGTCATTGTCAGGGCGGTGCTTTTTAGAAACGCGCTGTGCGCATCGCCCCGGTAGTCTCCGCAATCAGAATCGTTGTTGCCCAGCGTGGCGTACACCGGGACGCGCGGCGCAGCAGATTCGAGCTGCTCCATCACAAAGAGGATGGTCTTCTCGACGAAGCTGCTGTACTCGGAGGGCTGCGCGTGCGGAAACAGCGTGTGGTATTTGCAGTCGAAACTGTGCGCCAGCAAATCGCCGCTCATCAGTACAAACGCGACGCCAGCCGCATGCGCCCGCATCGCTCCGATGCTCGATGCCAGCAAACCATAAGAAGTATCGTTGCCGCGCGCGTGGCACGAAACCTGAAGTGCGTCAAAGTCGATCCTGCGATGCGGACTCTCTGGCGACCCCAGAATCGCGGTCCACTTCGATTCGGGCGCGGCAGCGAGCCGGGCTGCTTTGCCCGGATCCCAGAATGGCTCAAAGTGAATGTCACTGACGAAGACGGCGCGGACGGGTGGGGACTGGGGTGCTGCCTCAGCGGATGCAGCTACGGCGCCGGGTGCCAGCAGAAGCGCCATTGCGATTCGCATGGCCAACGGGCGGAGGTGCTCCATCCGTGTCCTCTTCATTGCGTGAACTCGCGAGACGTGTTGCCCTCCGCGGCGGGGCGGAGGGCATGTCATATGAAAGAAACGCTTCACGCCACGCGTTCGATGGTGACCGATTCCAGAACCACAGGAGTGCGAGGCTTGTCCTGCGGGCCGGTGGGCAGTTTCGAGATCTTATTGGCGACATCCTGGCCTTCCACCACTTCGCCGAAGATGGTGTGATTGCCGGTGAGCCATGGAGTGGCCGCAACGGTGATGAAGAACTGGCAGCCGTTCGTGTTGGGGCCGCTGTTTGCCATGGCGAGCTTGCCCGCCTTATCGAACTTGTGCGGCGAGCCCTTGGTCTCATCCTGGAAGCGGTAGCCGGGACCGCCCATGCCGGTGCCGGTGGGATCGCCTCCCTGGATCATGAAATCGGGAATGACGCGGTGAAACACGGTGCCGTCGAAGAGCTTGTCACTCGACTTGGCATGCGTGCCGGGATGCGTCCATTCCTTCTTGCCTTCGGCAAGGTCGATAAAGTTTTTCACGGTGACGGGCGCGTCCTGTTCGAACAGGCGCACAGTGATATCGCCTTGCGATGTTTTGAAGTGGGCATAGGTGCCTGGTGCTTGTGCCATGGAAATCCTCGCTTGGGTGGGAATGTGGAGGAGGGCCGGCGATCGAATCGTCGGCAGACTGGATCAGGGCGGGGAAATGTTACGGCTGAGGCTGCGCTGCAGGCTGAGTTCCGGGTGCGGCGGCGGGCGCCGGCGGCATTGCCTGACCTTCCGCCACGATTGTCACCTTGTTCAGGTAGACCGGCACCAGCGGCTTATCCTGTCCGTTGGTTTGCACGCGCGCGATCGTCTTCACCACATTCACACTGGGCTCGTCGCACTGCCCAAAGATGGTGTAGTGCTGGTTAAGCGACGCATACGCCTGTTCGGTGATAAAAAACTGGCTGCCGTTGGTATTGGGCCCGGAGTTGGCCATTGCCAGCCGCCCCGGCACATCGAAGTTCAGGTTGGGATCGAACTCGTCATTAAAGCTATAACCCGGATCACCCATACCTGTGCCCGTGGGATCGCCGCCCTGAATCATAAATTCGGGGATCACACGATGAAACGTAGTCCCGTCGTAATAGCGCTTGCCGTGTACCTTCTTGTGCGTCGCCGGATCCACCCAATCTTTTGTGCCGTTGGCCAGCCCGACGAAGTTGGCCACGGCTTCCGGGGCCTGCTTCTGGAAAAGTTGGCAGGTGATCCGTCCCATCGAAGTGTCCATCACCACGGTGGGTCCGTTGGGCTGCACCAGCGCGGCCTGCGTGGGCTGTGGGCCGTCGGGTAGATCCTGCGCCGGTTGCGATGCGGGAGTGCTCGTTTGCTGACCGAAGGCGGCTGCAGAGAGCGCCGCCGCGAAGATAGCTGCGAAGAACGGATGTTTCATGCCGATTCTCAGGGTAAACGATGCGCCCGCGCTGCTGCTAGCTTCTGCTGCGCCTCCTTGCCACGGCCCTGTATCCTCGTGCCATGGAAAATCAGCCCCTTCGCAACGCCCCTTTGCGCCTGGCCGCGCTCGCCTGCGCACTCTGCCTTGGCGCCGCATCTTTGGCGGCGTTCTCCCAGGCCCCGCCTTCCGCCGACAACAAATCCGGCGAAAAGCCCGCCGCGGAAAAGAACGACAAGAACGCGCTTCCCCCGCTTCCGCCGCCCGCGCACGTGCAGCAGCAGATCACGCTCAACGGCAAGGCGCTCAAATATACCGTGACCGTCGGCACCATTCCCGTGCGCGACAAAGACGGCAAGGTAGCCGGTGAAGTGGTCACCACTGCCTACACCGTGGAAGGCGAAAACCGGCCGGTAACGTTCGCATTCAACGGAGGTCCGGGGGCGTCCAGCGTCTACCTGAACTTCGGCGCCATTGGCCCCAGGCACATGAACGCCGGCAATGAAGGCGACAGCCCATCGGACCCGGTGACCTTGACGGATAACCAGGGAACATGGCTCGATTTTTCCGATCTCGTTTTCGTCGATCCCATCGGCACTGGGTTCAGCCGGGCTACGGTCCCGGAGGATCAGCAGAAGAAGTTGTTCTTCTCCACCGAATCGGACATTGAGTATCTTTCGCGCGTCGTTTACGACTGGCTGGTGTTAAACGATCGGCTGGCGTCGCGCAAGTATCTCGTGGGCGAGAGCTACGGCGGCTTCCGCGGCCCTCGCATCACGCATTATCTGCAGTCGCAACTCGGCGTGGCCATGAACGGCGTAGTGCTGGTTTCGCCCTATCTGAACCCCTCAGAAGAATCCAACGGCGATCTCTCACCGTTGCCGTGGATGATGACCCTTCCCTCGATCACCGCGGCCAATCTCGAGCGCCAGCACAAGCTCACGCCCGAGGCTATGGCCGACGTCATCAACTACACCCAGGGCGAGTACGCCACCACGCTGCTCAAGGGCCGCAGCGATGAAGCCGGACAACAGAAGATGATCCAGCGCGTCACGGAGATGACGGGCCTCGATCCGCAGTTTGTGAAGTACTCCGGCGGGCGCATCGAAACCGGGGCCTACCTGCGCGAGGTGCATCGCGAGGAAGGAAAGCTCGGCTCGGTATACGACTCGAACGTCACCTCTTTCGATCCCTTTCCGTTTGCGCCGGAGCAGCGCGCGAGCGACCCCATTCTCGCTAGCATCATCGCGCCGCTCACCTCTGCCATGGTCGATTTCGTAACCCGCACCGTGGGTTGGAAGGTCGACGCCCGCTACAACGCGCTCTCATATGACGTGAATCGTTTGTGGGACCGCGACAACGATCTGCGCCGCGGCTCGGTCCCCGATCTCCGGGAAGCCGTTGCCGCCGATCCCAAGTTGCGCGTCCTGATTGTTCACGGCTGGAACGACCTGTCGTGCCCCTTTATGGGCTCGGTGCTGACCGTAGACGAGATGCCGGTCATGGGCGATCCGACACGCGTGGCGGTGAAGGAGTTTCCCGGAGGACACATGTTCTACACCCGGGACAGCAGCCGCATCGCCCTCCGCAAAGACGTGATGGAGATGTACGAAAAGCACTAGAAAACAGGCAACAGGCAACAGGGAACAGGGAACAGCGGACAAGGGTACAGGGAAACCACGACAGAAGGGGCCACTACAGAACGGCCCCGCCCACTGGGCAGGGCCGTTGGATTGTTGCCTAATGCCTAACGCCTAATCCCTGTCTCTGTTGCCTGTTGCCTGCTTTTTCCTATTCCCTGTTGCCTGCTTTTTCCCTGTTGCCTGCTTTTTTCCTGTCCCCTGCTTTTCCCTGTCTTTCCCTCACCGCCGGTCCTTATCCCTATCCCTATCGCGGTCATGGTCGTGCTGGTGCTGGTGCCGCCATTGCCAATATTCACGGCGCTCGTTATCTCTGCGATGCTTCCATTCCTCATGGCGCCGGTGGGTCTCGTTCTCCCACTGCATGTAATACACGGTCTCCTGATCGGGTGCGTAGTAGCGATGATCGTAGGGATCGTAATAGTAGCCCGCGTGCACTTCGCATCCGAGGACCCCGGTTGTCGCCATTACCCCACCCAGCACCGCGGTTGAAAGAAGCGAGCCCACCAGTTTCTGGAATGTCATGTCGATTCCTTTCTCCATCGGGCACACAGGTCCCGCACCCCAGAATCGATGCTTTCGGTTCCACTAGCAGTTGCCCCGCCCCCCTTGCCTCTTGCGCAGCGCAGCCATCCCGGACCGTCCCTCAACCACCGGGCCACCAGATCATCTGGCCACTCGATCACCCGGCCACTTGCCCTCCGTCACCGCCCCTGCACGGGCGCACCCATCCCCATCGCCCGCAGCATCGCAATACCCTGCGTGTAGTCCATCCCCTGGGGCACGGCCTCAAAGTGCGACTCATGCTCAGTAGTCTGGAAGTTCTTCGTCCGGATCAGCACCCGCGCCGACATCGACATCTGGAAGTTCACGATCCGCCACACGCCGTCGCCCACCTCCGCCTGGTCAATCGTGATCCATCCACCCTTGTAGAGCCGTCCCAGCACACCCCATCCGAACTCCACATCGCGCTGCAGTTGTGCCTGCAGCCGCACCACCCGCACCTTCGCCGTATCGATCCAGATCTCCCCATTCATCGCGGTCAGCACTTCCGTTTCCATGTCCGGTGGGCTGAACGCGGGATTCGGCACAAACACGAACCGCTCCGCGTATCCCGACCCGGCCGCCACCAGCCCCGCATCCCGGTAAAGAAAGGCGCTCGGCAGTACTGCCAGCACCTTGAACGCACGCGCTCGGTCCGCATTTTCCTGCTGTTTGCGGTGCCTCTGCTTCCCGGGATCGGCCAGCAGTTGGTCCAGCCGGGCCTGGTCCTTGCGAAGATCCGTGTCGCTTGGCCGCTGCCCGTCCACACTCAGCAGCATGGCCACGCCTCCGTCGCTCGTCTCCACAATTTCTTTGGTAGTGGTCAGTCGCGGGCTCGATTTCCGCAGCTCATAGCGCATTGGATGGGTGTCATCCCGTGCCGCGCGCAGCTCGGCGGCCAGCGCCTCGCGCACCAGCTGCGGCAGTTGCGCGCCTTGTAGCTGCGCGTTCTGGCCGTAACAGGCCCCTGCAATCACCAGCGACAGCGGCATCAGCTTGAGTACGGTGCGCACGCTTTCAGTCCGTCGACCTTTCCAACTTGCTCATTCCTGCAGTGTTGGACGCCCCGGCCCCGCTTTCCGATGCGAAGATTGTCCTCCGGCGGCCGCCTTGAGTATAGTGCGGGAGAACCCGGACCGAGCGGGCCGATTGAATACAGCGGCTCCTGCCGCCCGGCTGGCGCAATCGTCTGCTCCCTGCCGAATGGCGCTAAACTGGTTTCAGGAATTCTCAATCCGAGTGCCGGAAGGAACAAATATGGCTGCAGACAACGGTGCCGCGCGAATCGGCAAGTCCATCGTGATTCGGGGCGAAGTCAAGGGCGGCGAAGACCTGGTCATTGATGGTCGTATCGAAGGAACCATTCAGCTCGCCGAAAACCGCCTCACCATCGGTCCCAATGCCGACGTTGCGGCAGATCTCTCTGCCCGCGATGTGCTGGTACAGGGCAAGGTCCAGGGCAACGTGGTCGCTACCGGTCGCGTGGAACTCCGCGCGGGCTGCCAGGTGCTCGGCGATGTGCGCGCTTTCCGGCTGGCAATCGAAGACAACGCCGTGCTTCGCGGCAAAGTGGATCTGACGCAGGGACAGGGACCGGCCAAGCCCGCTGAGCCTGCAGCCGCTCCGGCCGCGGGCGCCGCGTCCTGAAAATCCCGCCGGGCGGGCTGCCAGGCCGCCTGCGAACGAGGTTTGTGGATTGATGAATCGCTGGTTGGGAAAAAAGCAGGGCGAGGGCAAAGGCGGAGCATCGCCCGCCTCAACAGGGCCGCGTGTCGCCCGCTACTCCGGCGCGTGGGCCACGCTGCGCAAGAGGCTTCAGACTGACCCTGGCCTGCGAGTGATCGATGCCGGGGCCACCTCCCCGGCGAATATCAACTACCTCACCAGCCTGGGCCACAGCGTTTACATGGCCGACCTGGTGCACGACGCATGGAAGGGCGAATGGCAGAAGGGAACCGACGACGACGGAAAACTTATCTTCGACGTCGACGGCTTCCTCGAATCCACCCTCAGCTTCGCAGGCAAAAAGTTCGACATCGTCCTGCTCTGGACAACCTTGGACTACCTGCCCGAGCCGCTCGTCGACCCGGTCGTCACCCGGCTCTACGATTCCATGAACGAGCGCGGATCGGTCATGGCCTTCTTCCATACAAAAACCCAGGGGGAGCAGACGGCGCACAGCCGTTTCCACGTCACCGCCACCGACGAGATTGAAGTCCAGTCAGGAGAACCGTTCCCCATCCAGCGCGCCTACACCAATCGCAGCATTGAGCGGCTCTTTACAGGTTGGTCGGGCCACCGTCAGTTTCTCGCCCGCGACGCCCTCTCTGAAGTCATCATGACCCGCTAAACGCCTCGCAAGCGGATAACGGAAAGGGAATGGCTGGTTCCAGCGATCCTACACGTCGCTGAAACCCAGGACTTCACCCGGAACGTCCAAGCCGTGAACTGAGAAAGTGCGAACTGACCCACCTAGCGTCCAGGCACCCGGAAATCCACCCCCGCGGCATCATTCGCCGCCACAGTTGCCGCCATGTCTACCTGGCCCAGCGGAATCTGGCGATAATGCGGCTCGAACACGGTCAGCGTGTC
>Ga0134126_10007969_pt1 | contig 13300 bp, 16 predicted proteins | sample KB31752_FD_96881 | JGI IMG/M metagenome (GOLD analysis project Ga0134126, IMG submission 96881) | Terrestrial soil microbial communities with excess Nitrogen fertilizer from Kellogg Biological Station, Michigan, USA - KB3-175-2 | ecosystem: Environmental > Terrestrial > Soil > Unclassified ...
GAGCAGCAGGGTTCGCATGGGCGTGTCCGTTGAACTGATCCGCCAAGTTTAGCCGGCGATCGGCTTTGCTTCATTCCCGTTCTCCGAGCGCGGCTCCCGCGATGCGACAATGCGCGCCATGATCGACACGCGCTTTCTCGGGATTGATCGTTTGTATGGCACCGGCAGTGCCGCCCGGCTGGCGCGTTGTCGCGTGGCGGTGATCGGCCTCGGCGGCGTCGGCTCCTGGGCGGCCGAAGCACTTGCGCGCAGCGGCATCGGCGGGTTGACGCTGATTGATGGCGACGAAGTCTGCGTTTCCAACGTCAATCGCCAATCGCATGCGCTGGAGGGGGAATTCGGGCGCCCCAAGGTCGAGGTAATGGCCGCGCGTCTGCGGGCGGTCGATCCGCGTCTGCACCTGGATGCGCGCGCGCAATTCCTGACGCCGCCCCTGATCGGCGCTTTGCTCGACGAACATCACGACCTGATCCTGGATGCCTGCGACGCCTTCCGCGTCAAGCTGGAATTGATCGCGGCCTGCCGACGCGCGAAACAGCCGATCATCGTGGTCGGTTCCGCCGGTGGTCGCACCGACGCTACCCGCGTGCGCGTGCGCGATCTCGCCCATACAGAGCACGACAAACTGCTCGGCATGATTCGCAAGAAACTGCGCCAGGATCACGGCTTCCCGCGCAACGTCGAGCGCAGCTTCGGCGTGCCGGCGGTCTATTCATTGGAAAACGTGCGTTACCCGCAGCCGGACGGCAGCGTCTGCGGGGTACGCCCGCGCACCGACGCGGAAACCGGCTTTCGCCTCGACTGCGGCACGGGTTTGGGTGCCGCGATGCACGTCACCGCGGCGTTTGCGTGCGCGGCGGTGGGGCGCGCTCTTTATGGGCTGCTCCACCAGGGGCGCCCCGAATAAGCCGCTCCGCTCCGGCGTCACGCGACCTGCTGCATTCGCGACGCGCTGCTTCAGAGGCTCCCTAGAGATCGGTTCGGGTATCCATGGAAACAATTACACGCTCCAGCAGCTTCTGCAGCGCTTGCTTGTCGCGCTCGCTCAAATCGGAAAAAGATGACCGCAGGATGGGAAAAAGTTTCGGCAGCAGCTTGCCGACAAAGCGGCGTCCCGCGGGGGTGATGCGCAGTTCGATGCGTCGGCGATCCTGCTCGCCGGGCGTGCGCGTGACCAGCCTGCGTTTGACCAGCACGTCGGCGATGCGTGTCATGTTGGTGGGTGTCTGCACCACGAAGGCGCATAGTTCGCTGGGATACGCACTGCCGCCGGGGCTGCTGTACAACTGCATCAGTACGCGGAAATCGCTTTCGTTCAAGCCCTGCGGTTTCAGCACGTGCAGGAAATGCGCCGTCAGTCCTTCCGCTGCAAGATGCAGCAGGCGCACCAGCATCACTTCCTGCAACGGCAAGGCCGGCATGCGCCGCGATACCTGGCCCACGCCGCTTTCGATGCCCTGCATGTAATCCTGCAATTTTCCCATCGGGGCGATACGCGGGCGAATAGTTCAGTGCTGAACTATCAGCCTAGCAAGTCAAGCCTTGTTGCGCATCAGGGGGTGTAAAAAGGCGTGGCGCTCAGCATCCGAACAGCCCGCGCGCGTTGGCCGTTGTCGTGCGCGCGACAACCGCCTCAGTTTCGCCGCGCAACAGCGCAACGCAGCGCAGTATCTCGATGAGCCGGCACGGCTCGTTGCGCTGCCCGCGGTGCGCGGCGTCGGGCTGATCGGGCGCATCGGTTTCCAGCAACAGGAATTCGATAGGCATGCTTGCCACCAGCCCGCGCAGCCGGCGCGCGCGCGAATAGGTCACCGGGCCGCCGATGCCCAGGTGAAACCCAAGCCGCCACAATCGCCGAGCCTGCTCCATGCTTCCGGAAAAGCTGTGCACCACGCCGCGCAACGGCGCGGCAAATGTTTCGAGTTCCAGGATCACCTGCTCGAACGCGCCGCGCGCATGCAGCACCAGCGGCAGATCGAACTCGCGCGCCAGCCGCAATTGCCCGCGCAGGAGATACAGCTGACGTTCGCGATCCAGCGAAGCGTCGCTGAAATCCAGTCCGCACTCGCCGAGCGCGCTGGCCGTATGCGAACCCAGCCAATGTTTCAGCGCATCGAGATCGGTGTCGCGATGCTGCGCGAGAAACAACGGATGCAGGCCGTACGCCGGATGCAGGCCGGCGTGCGCCGCGCACAAGGCGCGCAGCGGCTCCCAGCCGGAAGCGGCGATCGCCGGCACCAGCATCTCCTGGACGCCGTGGCTGCGGGCGGATGCGAGCACCTGTGCGCGATCCGGATCGAACTCGGATGCGTCGAGGTGCACGTGACTGTCGAACAGCGGGACTTGAGTCATTGCCTTCGGGTGTGACGTATGCACGCCTTCACTACGCGCACATGTTTATGCTTTTCGAACACGACGTGAACGAATTGCGGGTAGTTGCGCGCACGTTCATTTTGCGACTGTATTTTTGCGATCGTCCACGATTGCAAAACCAACGAGCGAGCGTCCGCCTCCACCTTCAAATTCGAAGCAGGCCCTGTTCGGCCGCGACTACGGGAGAAGTCACACATGAACAAACCAGTCATCGCAGGGGTTGCCATCGCCGCGCTCGGCATCATCGCCGCAGTTGCGATCGCCGCCAAGTACGGCTTTGCCAACGGCAACAGCGGCCCCGAGTACGCGCAGGTGATCAGCGTCGATCCGGTCAAGCAGACCACCAGCACGCCGCACGAGGTGTGTGGCGATGAAACGGTGGTACATCAGGAACAGTATCGCGACCAGCATCAGATCGGCGGCACCGCCATCGGCGCTGTCGCGGGTGCGCTGGTCGGGCATCAGATCGGTGGCGGCAAGGGCAAGGATCTGGCCACGGTCGGCGGCGCGGTCGCCGGTGGGTTCGCCGGCCATGAAATCCAGAAGCGCCATCAGGAGGACAACCCCACCTACAGCACGGTGGAACACCGCTGTCACACATTGACCAGCCACACCTCGAAGACCATCGCGTACGACGTAACTTATGAGTACAACGGTCAGCAGCAACACGTGCGGATGGATCACGACCCCGGTACGCGCGTGCAAGTCAGCAACGGCACGGTGGTGGCCGACGACAACTCAGCGCAACCGCAGTAACCGCTAAGTTCAAAAAGTACGGACAGGGATGTCCGCTGCTTGATGTTCACGGTCGTGGATGATCGCAAAAAAGAAACGTGGGCACGGATGCCCGCTGTTGATCCGGATCACTGGAAGCACGTGCGAGCAGGATGTCCGCTTTTGGCTTTTCCGCAATCGGAAATGATTGCATGACGCAGTGAAAAGTGCCGGCAGGACGTCCGCTTTTGGACTTTCCGCAATCAGGGACGATTGCATGACAAAGGAGTGTGTCATGAACCACAGCAGCAAGCATGGATTCGTACGCAAACTGTTCGTAGTGTTTGCGCTGGCCAGTTTCGCGACGCTGTTATTGAGCGGCTGCGAACCGTATCCGGCCAGCACCACGCGTTACAGCGGTGGCCCCGCTTACGGCTATCCACCACCTCCGCCTCCACCCCCGCCGCCCGTCAATGCATACCAGAGCACAGGCGTGGTGCGCGATATCCGGCAAGTCTATGTCGGCGGCGACAACAACAACGCCGCTATCGGTACCGTGATCGGCGCGGTTGTCGGCGGCGCGCTCGGCAACCAGATCGGCAAGGGCAACGGGCGCACCGCGGCCACCATTGGTGGTGCGGTGGCAGGTGGCTTCGCGGGCCACGCGATCGGTTCGCACAGCGGCGATCAGGGCAACGCCTGGCAAATCGTGGTGCAGCTTGACGACGGCCGCTACGCAACGGTCACCCAGCGCGAGCCGCCAAATGTGCAGATCGGCGATTACGTCGTTGTCGCCAACGATCACGTTTATCTGCGCGACCGTTGATCTTCGGGATGGGACATCAGGGATTCGGGACAAGGCGTCCCGAATCTCCGATACCGAGCTCGGGGTTCATTCCGCCGCGTAAAAGCGGTGCTCGCCGATCGTTGCCAGCGGAGTCTTGGCCCAATCCGCGCTGGCATCCAGCCGCATGAAATGATCGGCGTGCGGCACCACCACTTCGCGTTGCGCGCGTGGCAATGACCACACGTGCAGCGCCTCGCCGGCGATGCGCCAGGCGGTATCCCATGCGATTTGATTGCCGATGTCGAAAGACCTGGGCGTGGTGGTCAGCGCGAACTGGTGTGGCGCCGTGACCACATCGCATACCGTGGCACCGTAGTGGCCGAGATCGCGACGACGCAAGGCAACTTCCGCCACCGCGAGCTGTCCCCGCACAGGTTCACTGCGCGCCTCCAGATAGACCGTGGCGGCGAGGCAGGTGTGATCGGCGACCGGTTGCGGCAACAGCGAGGTCAACCCCAGTATCCATCCGATTGTCATGATGCCTTCTCCTTAGCTGCGCATCGGCGCGTTCTGGCGGCATTCCTTGCCGCGACTTTTTCAATCAACTGCTGCTGATGAAACCTCCACGCAGGCGCGCGCACGCGCGCACCGGCTGCAAAGCGACGCGGCTTCGCCGCGATCACAAAAAATGGATTTTTGATTGGATGCTGGCGGCGCTCGCGGGGACGGATGTCCGGCAATGGGCCGGGCGTAACCGGAGCAAGGACTGCGCCAACGTTTGTACCGCGACCAACCGTGGTCGCCGCGCGCAATGCGGATCCTCCGGATCGCGCGCAGGCCGGGTTTTTCAGGCCAACCCGGCCAAAAGTTTGGCGAAGGCTAGGGGAAGCCCGGCCGATGTGCAATATTTTCCGAGTTGCTGTTCAGCTTGAGTCCAGCAATGCCTCGGGCCGTCAGGCCTCGAATCTCTGCACGATTTCCAGTGCGGAGCGCTGAGCATCGACAATCCCGTCATTGACCGCGCTCTCGTCCAGCACGGCGAGCGCTTCGAAACCGTGGGCGGTTTGCAACGCGTCCAGCACGATGGCGCGCGGCAGCGATGGCAATGGCGGTTGGCCCGCGGTCAGCGGAAAATCCGCGCGCACATGGCACAGCCGCAGCTTGTGGCCACCGCGGTAATGCAAACGCGCGGCGATTTCCTGGCCGGGATAGCAGCCCTTATCGAAACTGACCGCAGCCAGGTGCTCAAGCCCGAGCGCGGGCGGCAGAAAAACATGTCCCCCGCCCGGCGGCAGCGTCGGCCAGCCCGCGCGGATATCAGCCAGGCGAGCTTCGTGTTCCAGCGCAGGCTCTATTGCGGTCGCGTTTGTTTTTAGCCAGAGACCACGATCGCCATAGCCGAAACCTATTGCACCGGATTCGACCTCGATCTCGCCGAACGGGAGCGCCGCGCCCGCGGTGCGCCGCAACCCGCTCAAGACATTCAGCGAAACCTTCGCGCGCAGCACGAAGCGCCGCAATGCCGCGCACGCCGCTTGCGCGTCGCCGCCACGCAGCAATGCGAGCAGGCGTTCGCCGCCGGAGCCGTCACCATCGAGGCAGGCAAGATGCATCAACGCACGCACGCTTCCGTTGGCGTCGAGCCACGCATTCCACTGCCAGGTCCCTGGCCGCAGGCGTTCGAGGTTGCCCGAGAACTGCGCCTGCGCGAAGGCGCGCGCGTCAGCACCGCTAAGCTCGATGCATTGCGTATCGCCGGGCGCGGGCTTTTCGCGACTTTCCTGATCCGCGGTTATCATCCACGGCAGGTTAGCATTTGTATTGTGCCGCCGCCCTGTACTACGCTTTCGCGGATTTGAGCCCGGCACCCAAGGAACGCGCCCATGCAGCACGCCCGTCCATTGTCGCCACACCTCGGCATCTACGAATGGCGCATCACGATGGTGCTGTCTATCCTGCATCGCGTGACCGGCGTGTTCCTGTGCCTGGGCGCGGTGCTGCTGGCGTGGGGCCTGATCGCGCTGGCCGGCAACGACGCGACCTGGGCAACCTTCAGCGGATTCTGCGCCAGCGGCATCGGCACGGCGTTGCTGATCTGCTGGACCTTTGCATTGATGCTCCACCTGTGCAACGGCATCAGGCATCTGTTCTGGGATGCCGGTGCGGGCTTCGATAAATCCCAATACTTCACCAGCGCATGGGTGGTGGTGATCGTCAGCATCGCCTTGACGGTGGTGGTGTGGCTGTGGGTGGTGCTGGCCGGAGGCGTGCCGTGAGCGTGAATCCGCATGAGGCAGACGCGCGCCATGACATGCGCACGCCGCTGGCGCGCGCGCGCGGCCTGGGTTCGGCCAAGCACGGCGTCGGCCACTGGTGGATCGAACGGGTTACCGCGACCGCGCTGATTCCACTGAGCCTGTGGTTCGTGTGGCTGGTGCTGCGTCTGCCGCGCCTGGATTTCGATGCCGCGCACGCGCTGGTTGCGAACCCGATCAACGCGGGTCTGCTGATCCTGTTCACCGCGGTGTCGTTCTGGCACGGCGCGCTTGGCTTGCAGGTCGTGATCGAGGATTACGTGCACACGCGCTGGGTCGAACTCGCGCTGCTGGTGCTGGTGAAATTCCTGGCGGTGCTGGGTGCGCTCGCCTGCGCGCTGGCGGTGCTTCGGATATGGCTCGGCGCGTATTGAGCGCGACAACAAACAGGCACACATGAAAGTCCAGACACATCAATACGACGTGGTGGTTGTCGGCGCCGGCGGCGCGGGTTTGCGCGCGACGCTGGGATTGGCGGCCAAGGGTTTATCCACCGCCTGCGTGACCAAGGTTTTTCCGACCCGCTCGCACACGGTTGCGGCGCAAGGCGGCATTTCCGCCGCGCTCGGCAACATGGGCGAAGACGACTGGCGCTGGCACATGTACGACACCGTCAAGGGCTCGGACTGGCTTGGCGATCAGGACGCGATCGAATACATGTGCCGCGAAGCCGTGTCTGCGATCATCGAACTGGAACACTACGGCGTGCCGTTCTCGCGCACCGAAGACGGCAAGATCTATCAGCGACCGTTCGGCGGCATGACCACGCATTATGGCGAGGGCACCGCGCAACGCACCTGCGCCGCCGCCGACCGCACCGGCCACGCCATGCTGCACACGCTCTATCAACAGTCGCTGAAACACGACGCGCGTTTCTTCATCGAATACTTCGCGACCGATCTGGTGAAGGACGCCGACGGCACCATTCGCGGCGTGCTGGCGATCGACTTGAACGAAGGTACGCTGCATTTCTTCCGCGGCCACGCGGTGGTGCTCGCCACAGGCGGCTACGGTCGCGCGTATTTCTCCTGCACTTCCGCGCATACCTGCACCGGCGACGGCGGCGGCATGGCGCTGCGCGCCGGGCTGCCCATGCAGGACATGGAATTTGTGCAGTTTCACCCCACCGGCATCTACGGCGCGGGTTGCCTGATCACCGAGGGCGTGCGCGGCGAGGGCGGTTATCTCACCAATTCCAAGGGTGAGCGCTTCATGGAGCGCTACGCACCCAATGCCAAGGATCTCGCCTCGCGGGACGTGGTCAGCCGCGCGATGACGGTGGAGATACGCGAAGGCCGCGGCGTCGGCGAGCATGCCGATCACATCTTCCTTAACCTGCAACACCTGGGGCCGGAAGTGATCCACGAACGCCTCCCCGGCATTGCCGAGAGCGCGCGCATCTTCGCCGGCGTGGATGTGACCAGACAGCCGATCCCGGTGCTGCCGACCGTGCACTACAACATGGGCGGCGTGCCGACCAATTACCACGGCGAGGTGGTGCAAAAGCGCGGCGATGATCCGGACGCCGTGGTGCCGGGCCTGTTCGCGATCGGCGAGGCCGCATGCGTGTCGGTGCATGGCGCCAACCGGCTGGGCTCCAACTCGCTGCTCGACCTGGTGGTGTTCGGTCGCGCGGTCGCCAACCGCTGCGCGGAATTGATCAAGCCCGACACGCCGCACAAGGACCTCGCCGGCGACGTGCTCGATCCCGCGTTGTCGCATCTGGAGAAATTGCGCAACGCCAATGGCAGCACCCCGACCGCGCAGATCCGCTCGAGCATGCAGAAGACCATGCAGACCGACGCTGCCGTATTCCGCACCGCCGACACATTGAAGGAAGGTTGCAGGAAAATTTCGGAGGTCTACGCGAGCTTCGAGGACGTGCGCGTCACCGATCGCTCGCTGATCTGGAATTCCGATCTGGTGGAGACTTTCGAATTGGCCAATCTGCTGGGCCAGGCCGTCGCCACCATGTATTCCGCCGAGCAGCGCACCGAAAGCCGCGGCGCGCACGCGCGCGAGGATTTCCCCGAGCGCGACGACACGCAGTGGATGAAGCACACGTTGAGTTGGGTGGACGGGAAGGGTGCGGTGCGGTTTGATTACCGGCCGGTGCACCTCAACACGCTCACCGATGAGGTGCAGACCATTCCGCCGAAGAAGCGGGTGTATTGATTTGCTGTAGGAGCCTGCTCGCAGGCGACATGAATCGAGGTCGCGCGCAGGTGCGCTCCTATCCATCGGGACAACGCAAAATGGCTGAATTCACCCTCCCCAAAAACTCCAAGGTCAAGCAGGGCCAGCACCACGCCGCCCCGCCGGGCGCCAAGCAGGTGCGCACCTTCCATGTGTATCGCTGGGATCCGGACGTCGGGGGCAATCCGCGCATGGACAGCTATGACGTGGATGTCAGCAACACGCCGATGGTTCTGGACGTGCTGCTGAAGATCAAGAACGAGATCGATCCCACGCTCACGCTGCGCCGCTCCTGCCGAGAGGGAATCTGCGGTTCCTGCGCAATGAACATCGATGGCGGCAATACGCTCGCCTGTACCAAGGCGTTGGCCGATCTGCCGAATGGCGATGTAAAAATCTATCCACTGCCGCACATGCCGGTGGTCAAGGATCTGATCCCCGATCTCAGCAAGTTCTACGCGCAATACGCTTCGATAAAACCCTGGATCCGCACCCAGAGCGCGCCACCGGATCGCGAGCGCCTGCAGTCGCCGGAGGAGCGCAAGAAGCTCGACGGCTTGTACGAATGCATTTTGTGCGCGTGCTGCTCCACTGCATGCCCGAGCTACTGGTGGAACCCGGATCGCTATCTCGGACCCGCCGTGCTGTTGCAGGCCTACCGCTGGATCATCGATTCGCGCGACGAGGACACCGGCGAGCGGCTGGATGATCTGGAGGATCCGTTCAAGCTCTATCGCTGCCACACGATCATGAACTGCACCAACACTTGCCCGAAGGGCTTGAATCCCGCGCAGGCGATCGGCGAGATCAAGCAGTTGCTGGTGAAGCGGGCGGTGTAGGAGCCGGAATTCGGGACTCGGGAATCGCCCGACTCGGAAGCGCGTAGCAGGTTTTGCCGTCGTTCCGGCGCAAGCCGGGAGCCAGTCCCCTTCGATTCGATGGAGCTCCGCATGCCCGACACCCGTATCTTCCTGCCGGCCCTGGCAATGGCGGGTCTGACCTTTGTGGTCTGGCTGCGGATGTATTTTTCGCGGATAGGTGAGATGAAGCGCGAACGAATCCATCCGCAAGCGATCGCGACATCGCCGCAAATAACGGCAATGTTGAAGGACACCCGTGCGGCCGACAATTTCCGCAACCTGTTCGAGCTGCCCGTCCTGTTTTATCTCGCGCTGACGGTGGCCGCAATCAGTGGGCAAGTGACCACACTCACCCTGACGCTGGCATGGTTATTCGTTGTGCTACGCGTATTGCACAGTGCCATCCATTGCGGCTACAACAAAGTGATGCACCGCTTCCAGGCTTACCTCGTCGGGGGCGCCGTGCTCTGGATTCTTTGGGGCATACTCGGCTTTGGCCTGCTTCATTGAACGGAGCAGAAACAACCGGCGCGCTCAAGCGTCTGCGCTGGCGGTGCCGGCGCGGCACGCGCGAACTGGACGCGCTGCTCGGCGGCTGGCTCGACGCGCATGGTGCGCAAACGGATGCGGAAACCTTGAGCGCCTTCGATGCGCTGCTGGAGCAACCCGATCCGCAGCTTTGGGATTGGCTGATGGGCCATGCGCGATCGTCGCGCGCGGATTGGCAGGAGATCATCGATGCGATCCGCGCCCGCAATCGGGGTTGAATATCGGCCGTCGGGCGCGCTGGCCGCGTGCATCGCGGTGTTGATCGCGCTTGCCGTGCTGGCGGTTGCGCTCAGCGGGCTTGCGCTTTGGCAGGTCACGATCCTGGCGATATCCGCACTCTGCTACGGTGCAGGCTCCCTGTGGCGCCATCGCCGTCCGCGCGTGCGCGCGCTGGTCTGGCGCAGCGATGGCGGCGTTTCGATCACGCTGACCGATCGCGCCGGTAATGCACGCGAAGTACTCGGCGACTTGCGTGATGCGCGTGTGTTCGGGCCACTGATCGTTCTGCATTTGCGCTGGCCGCCACGCGGCCGAGCCAGCCTGTGGCTGCTGCCCGACAATCTGGATGATGGCACCCGCCGGCGGTTGCGTGTGCGCCTGAATGTCGATGGCGCGCGGCCGGCGTCAGTGAACGCCGACAACATTTGAAGGTCTGAGCTGCTTGCCGCCTCGCGCGGTTTGCGTCAGGCTGCGCTGCCTTTTCAAAATTTCGTCGTTCCGGACGACGCGCAGCAGCGATCCGGAATCCAGTGCCTTTCGTGAGTACAGAAAAGCCACTGGGTTCCGGGTTCCATTTTCCGAGACGGAAAATGGCCCCGGAATGACGAAGGTTTTACGATTCCCGATTCCCGATTCCTGATTGCCACAGCCGATGCAGATTGTTGGCTTCCCTCCCACTTCCCACTTCAGCTTTTCATGTACCGTCCCCTCGAACTTTTCATCGGCCTGCGCTACACCCGCGCCAAACGCCGCAATCATTTCATCTCGTTCATTTCGCTCGTCTCGATGCTGGGCATCGCGGTCGGCGTGACCGCGCTGATCACGGTGATCTCGGTAATGAACGGGTTCGATTCGGAGTTGCGCACGCGCATCCTCGGCATGGTCGCTCACGCGACCATCTCCGGCGTCGGCCAGAGCGTGACCGACTGGCCGCGCGCTGTGGAAATTGCGAAGCGCAATCCGCACGTGCAGGGCGCGGCGCCTTACGTGGAGCGCGAGGCCTTCCTGCGCGGCGATGCGGCGAGCCAGGGCGCGATCATTCGCGGCGTGCTACCGGCCCAGGAGTCGAAAGTCGCCGACATCGGCCAGAAGATGATCGCGGGCAGATTGAATGATCTCGCGCAGGGTTCGTGGGGCATCGTGCTCGGCAAGGATCTGGCGCTGAATCTGGGTGTCGGCGTGGGCGACAAGGTGGTCGTGTACGCGCCGGAGTTCAATGTCACCCCGATCGGCGTGGTGCCGCGCCTCAAGCGCTTCACCGTGGTGGGGTTGTTCGAAGCCGGCATGGAGGAATACGACTCGGGGCTTGCCGTGATCAACATGCACGATGCCGAGGCGCTCTACAACATGCCCGGCCCGAGTGGCGTTCGGCTGCGGCTGGATGACATGTTCCGTGCCTATGACGTCGCGCACGATCTCGCCAATCACCTGGGGCAGGCGTATCGGGTGCAGACCTGGATGGAAGGCCACGCCAATTTCTTCAAGGCGGTGTCGATGGAGAAGAAGGTGATGTTCATCATCCTCTCGCTGATCGTCGCGGTAGCCGCGTTCAATCTGGTCTCGACGCTGGTAATGCTGGTGACCGACAAGCAGTCCGATATCGCGATCCTGCGCACGCTAGGCGCCACGCCGCGCAGCATCATGGGGGTGTTCATGGTGCAAGGCCTGCTGGTGGGTGCGATCGGCATCCTCATCGGCGTGGTCTGCGGGGTGGCGCTGTCGCTCAATCTGGAAGCGCTCGTCAGTTGGATACAGCACGTCACCGGTGTGCAATTCCTTTCCCCGGATGTGTACTACATCAGCAACGTGCCCAGCGATCTGCATTGGGGCGACGTGGGCTGGATCAGTGCGATGGGATTGCTGTTCGCATTTGTCGCGACGCTTTATCCCGCGTGGCGCGCCTCGCGTACGCAGCCCGCGCAGGCGTTGCGCTATGAATGAGGCCGTTTCCAAGGCGTCCCGCAGCAGGGTCCAGCAAATGCAGAATGCGGAAACCAAAAGCAATGTGGTCTTGCGTGCGCGCGGAGTCGCCAAGACTTACCAGGAAGGTTCCTTGCGTACAGAAGTGCTTGTCGATGCGAGTTTTGAACTCGAACGCGGCGAGACACTGGCGATCGTCGGCGCGTCGGGTTCCGGCAAAAGCACGCTGCTGCATATCGTCGGCGGCCTGGACACGCCCAGCGCCGGCGAGATCGAAGTGGACGGCCGGGTGCTGTCGAAGTTGTCAGACGCCGAACGTGGACGCGTGCGCAATCGCTCGCTCGGATTCGTCTACCAGTTCCATCATCTGCTGCCGGAATTCAGTGCACTGGAAAACGTGGCGATGCCGCTGCTGATCCGCGGCACGCCGATCCATGAGGCGCGGCAACGCGCAGCCGGATTGCTGGAACGCGTGGGGCTGGGCGCACGCCTGATCCACAAACCCAGTGAGTTATCCGGCGGCGAACGGCAGCGCTGCGCGGTGGCGCGCGCGCTGGTGACGCAGCCCGCGTGCATTCTGGGTGACGAGCCGACCGGCAACCTGGATGCAAAAAACGCGGCACAGGTTTACGAGCTGATGCTGGAACTCAATCGCGAAATCGGCACCAGTTTCGTGCTGGTCACGCACGACCCGCACCTGGCATCGCGCATGGATCGCGTGCTGGAGCTGGTAGAGGGCAGGCTGCGCCCATTCGTCGCCGATAGCTGATCAGGCCGTGCGCGCGCTCGGGGGAGGCGACGCGAAACGGAGATCACCGGGTCTGCTCGCCTGCGGCTTGGCGCTGCTGGTCGGCGCCTTGTTGCTGCAGGCATTGCCGCAGTTGCCACCGCGCTGGCTGGATTACCTGCTGCTGGCGCTTGCGGTTGCGCTGTACGGTTCGCGCAATATCCTCGCTCGCAGGGGTTCCTCAACACTTGTCAGTCCGGCACAAGGCGGCACTGCGGAGGCAGGATGCCGAAGCAGAACGCCGAAGGCGCTCCGAAGGGCGAGCGCCAGGACGGTGCGAGCAATCCGGCTTTTCTTTGCTAAGTGCAAAATGAATCCCGGCCTGCGCCGGCATGACGGGCAAAAGCCTTGGCTGGCAAATATATGGATCCCGCTGACGTTGCTCGCCATCGTGTTCGCCGCCTTCGGCTACACCGCATTGCGCGCCGATATCGCCATGAGCGCGCGGTTGCCGCATGCATTGGAAGGGCGTGATCTTGAGGTGATCGGCCGCATCGACGATCTGCCGCAGGCGCAGACCGGCTCCACGCGCTTCGATTTCAGCATGGAAGCCGCGCGGCTCGATGGCGAAGTGATTCCC
>Ga0134126_10007970_pt1 | contig 13300 bp, 18 predicted proteins | sample KB31752_FD_96881 | JGI IMG/M metagenome (GOLD analysis project Ga0134126, IMG submission 96881) | Terrestrial soil microbial communities with excess Nitrogen fertilizer from Kellogg Biological Station, Michigan, USA - KB3-175-2 | ecosystem: Environmental > Terrestrial > Soil > Unclassified ...
ATTTCAGCGCCGCAACAATAAATGTGACAGAGATAAAAAAGCCGAACCAGATCAGCGCATTCCAATATGCGACAGCGGGATGACCGATGTGCAGAGGCGACTCTATATTGGCCCACAACGTAACCGCAGCGCTCACAGCGGACGCTATGGTCCCGGCTTTTCGGTGAATAAACCAGCTAAAGTAGGTAACAGGGATGATGAAGAACACTGAGAATTCCAGGAGGCTGCTCGAAGCGAAAAGGGCTCCGGTTCCGACCAGTAAGAGAAGAACTGATCCGAGGGAGACCTGAACCGCCCTGCCCTGTTTCGCGATGACCTCCACTGCGCTCATGAGACCTCACTGGCGATAAGGCGCGCTGAAAGCTTGAATGAATAATCCCCGTAGAGCCTCATCCAGTACGCGAACTGAACAGGATCCAAACTAAGTTACTTCAGATGCAGCATTTCGCGTCTGAGCAATTTTGCTCAGTTTCGCACCCGCTCGTGCCTGCACAATACTCATGGCTGAACTGAGGTGGCACGCAATGAAGCCAAACAACGGCCATGGTGGGGGGCAGCGCAATGGAATGAAGGGCACAGGATTGCGAGCATCGGAGGTTAGAGACACTGCATGTGGCGCGGGCTGCATCGGCATTACTGTTGACGGGAATGGGCAGAAGACCGCGGAAGAATCTCTCCGCGAATTGAATCGCAGTTTAGAACAGCAGACTGCATTGCTGCAATGGCGAGAAGAATTGTTGAGAACCTTCGTAAAGAATGTGCCCGCAGAAGTAGCGATGCTTGACCGTGAGATGCGTTATCTCCAGGTGAGTGATCGCTGGTGCGCGGATCTTTCGCTGGACAGCTCAGAGGTTTTGGGCCGCTCCCATTACGAACTCTTTCCTGACCTCCCAGAGCGCTGGAAGGAAGCACATCGCCGCGCTCTTCACGGTGAGACCTTGCGGGCGGATGAAGATCGATGGGAACGGAATGGGACCACAAAGTGGTATTACTGGGAGATTCGCCCCTGGAAGACGACGAGCGGGAGTATAGGAGGCATTCTCATCTTCGCGGTGGATATTACTCAGCGCAAGCAGATGGAAGATGCACTCTCAGGTATGAGCCGAAAGCTGATTGAAGCACAGGAACAGGAACGCGCCCATATTGGCCGAGAACTTCACGACGATGTGACCCAGCGGCTCTCACTGTTTGCGATCGAACTTGAGCAGTTGCGGAAAGATCCTTCTGACGTTCGCAGCCGCCTTGAAGCGCTCCGCCTCCAGGCAATCGATATGTGCCAAGACGTGCAAGGTTTGTCGCACGAATTACACTCGGGCAAGCTCAGATATCTCGGTGTTGTTGCTGGCATAAAAGACTGGTGTGTGGAATTCGCCGAGCGGCAGAGGATAGACGTCAATTTCAGGAACGACGTGGCCAGTGTTGTTCCGCTCGAAGTAGGCTTTTGCCTCCTTCGCGTGCTGCAGGAAGCGCTCAACAATGCCGTTAGGCACGGCAGGGCAACACGAGTACAAGTGCGACTTACGGAACCCTCTGGTGAGATTCATTTGATCGTCAGCGATTCAGGCGTTGGTTTCGACATGGAAGCGGCAAAGCATGGAAGAGGGTTGGGTCTCACGAGTATGCAGGAGCGGGTCAAACTGGTACAGGGATCGATTGTGATTGAATCGAAGCCGATGGCTGGGACTAGCATCCATGTTCGTGTCCGCTTGACTCAGAAGTCGGTACTCAACGAATAGCAAGTTAAGAGAGCCGCTGGAACGTTACTCACCGTGATGGTGGTACGACACCCTCCACAATAAAGAATTCTTGAAAGTTCGAACTTCTTGTGACAGGTCTGGATTTTCCGCATCGTCCTACGTCCAAGGACAAGCAACGGAGCTATCGGAAAACGCCCAACTTGATCGAAAGCAGAGATTAGATGTTCCCGTTGCTCGATTTTAAGATTTCCTCGACCTTGCCTTGCAGGGTATCTGTTCCGGGCTGAGAGTTCAGATGGTGCTGAGCGTCCAGCAATACAGGTGTATCTCGCTGGACCAATTCCAGAATCGGCGTATGAGGGCACCGTGCGACCAACTCGGCTCGGATCCGTTTTTTTCTTTGGCAGGAATGGAATAGCCAACGACTACGAGATTGAAATCCCCCTTCTCGCAAATTTCCTGAACGTCCCTGAAGTTACCGGCTGCGGTTACGTGATATCCAGCTCCCTGCAACTGAACTCTTCTCGCTTCCGCCGGCTCAGGATTCTTGGAAATCACAAAAAGCTTTATTTTGGAGGCGTTGGTCACTGACTGCCTAGATGCGGATCTTAAGAGTGGCAGAATGTCTGGGCAGGTGTTTGGCGTAAATAGGCGTGTGGGCTGCGTTCTTGCGTTCGGTACACGCAAGAAAACTGTAAATTTTGCCTAACGATTTCGGTGAGAAATCCGGGCCGAGAGGGAGTTTTGCAGAGCCTATAAAAAACCCATCCCTGCCTCAGAACAGGTAAGAAAATAGCTACCTCATTGAGAGCAAAGTGTTATTCGGCGCGGGGAAGCATCCTTTGTTCTGGGAGTCCCGAGGAGAAGGGGGCAGGATTACTCCTTCTGGTTACCCTCTCGAGAGCCGTTATGGGAAAGGCATGCGGTGACGGTCGGGACCAATTCCTTCAGCACATTGTCCTTCAGAATGTAACCGTCAGCAATTTCAAGGGCTACTCTCCTGACAGTAGCATCGCTGGTACACGTTACGAAGATGATTTTCGAGCTTGGAGAGACCTTCCGAATTTCCCGCGCAGCCTGCAAACCATTCATGACAGGCATTTGAATATCGAGCAGAACAACGTCAGGGAGAAATTGTTGCGCCTTTTCAAGTGCCTGCTGTCCGTCACAGGCTTCAGAAAGAATTTCCCAACCAGATCGGGATTCAACCATTTCGCGGACTTTGATGCGCCACTGCTCGAAATCGTCCGCGAGCAGGAAGCAAAGTGGTGGGGCATGCGGAAGGGATGATGGTCCATCGCTGCCCCAAGTTCGATTTCCTTCCGGCGCGTGTATGTTAGAGGGCGGATTGATCCAAAGATCCTTTGATAGCGACCGTTCCTTCCTGCCGCCGTTAGGCTTTCTCATGATGGGGTCCCCATACCTCATCGCCGTACGACTCAAATCACGCGCTCCGTTTGCGCGTCCTAGCGGATACTGAACAAAACTGCAGCTTTGCTGTTGCCATCCCAGCGTTGCACCGTCCGATACCACGATGTAAGTAAGCGGCGATCTCCTTCCATGAATTCATATATGTTGAGAGGGCGGCAAAAAAGATGATTCAAGCTCTGCAAATCGTGAGCGGCGTCTGCCACGGAACAATCGCCTTTCGGCGAAGATTGAAAGCCGCAGGAAATGGCAAGGCTGCCTGAGACACCGGCCACCAATCCTCACTGGACTTATCTATGGAACAGTACACCTGCTCACCCTGCGTTGTCGGTCTGATATCAGACTAAAGCAGTCCCAGGCGCCGGAACTCCTTGCCCACCACCCCGTAACATTCACAGGTGGCCCCTTCCAGTCCGGCACGCTTTTTGATGGTCACGTGGACCCGCGAATCGTCAATCAGGCCAGCATGGTGAAGCGTTCCAGCAGCCAGGGTAACTGTAGTACGGCGCGCACCCAGCATCTGTACGAATGGGGATTTGACGCGCCGACGATCGAGTTGGCAGCTGCTCGATCTGAGCAGTTCGATCGCGTTGAAAAGAGATTTCGCACGTATCTTATTTCGCGCGAGATGCACCTCAAGGGACGTCAATATGCGCCATTGGCACTGTTGGTAATCCTCCGCGTCTCTTCAACGCATCAGTTCATGGGATTGGAAGCCAATCTCGGTTTGGAGGAGAAGCCGATGACTTTCCGTCACGTCCGAATAAACGGAAACCCCCCGCTCGTCGGTTCGTACTGTCTTGCTTGTCTTCGTCTGATTGCCACCAGTACGAAGGAGCAACTGCTGGCCATATTGGAAGAGCTTCATCGCTGTACACGGCAAGGGTCGCAAGTAGCATCAACGAATGCCAGCTTGAGGGCGAAAAATCGTAAGCCTGCTCGTTGACTTTTCACCTATGCTGTTGGGCATGTCCTCGCTTGGTTGGTGAAGTGGCACTGGTTGCGGCCGAAGTATTGTGTGCTTTGCCACTGATCCCCAGGCTGAGCGCATGAAACCGGAAGACAATCCCCCGGGCGCTCTGCGTTGGTAACGTGTTCATGCTGCTGGAAGACACATCGCTACTCTGGCGAGCAGATCGCTCGGGGTGAGCCGAAACAGAACCGAGGGTGTGCCCACCCACGGCCGGGAAAGAAATCCGATGGCCATACTCGTGGCGGCTTCCGTCGTGGCCGCAATACGGCTCAGAGGCCAGGAGATCAGGCCATCGCCGAACACTCGCGAGGAACGCGTTACCCCGGTAGGATGTCAGTAAGTGCCCACGTTATGCGATCGACCGACTCCCTGATCATCTCCGCCTGCTCTGCCGGTTCCGTGTGCGGTGCCCCCGGGATTACCTTCGCTATCCCTCGACCTTTGATCCGATACAGCCCCAGGCCGAAAAGGTTTTCGCTATCAGCCCCCAATGGGGATTTCCTGGTAAGGCGAATCGTTCCGCGTTCCCGATGGGACGAAGGGGAGACCACTGAAGAAGCGGAGCGCTCAGATGCTTCTCCGCTGTCGAACTCACCCAAGACAACCTTAACGCATGAAGAACCCCGGCTGGCGTGGAAACAAAAATAATCCCAACGCTGTTTGAATTTGCGCCACAGAAAGGTATCCGCACACAACCGCGCACGGCACAGCCTGAAACCAAAGCGCCAGAAGCCCCGATGCGCAAGCCGGTTCAATCGACACCGGCACCGGGCAGCGGGCGCTTACGCCACAGCAAAGCTCCTTTGACGCTTTCTGATCTCTCTCATCCTAGCCCTTCCAGCGTCGTCCTGCGTCGCGCAAGACAGTAATGGAGACATCTTCACTATTTCGGTGGTGAAGCCCACGCTAGCCAAAGACGTTCAGATGCGCTTCGTCTTTGCGGGGGAGCCCACGATAAAAGGCGTAAAGAACCAATACTTTTATCGAGGAGAGCTCCCAAGTCAGGGATGGGTAATCTCAGATCCCGAAGGCAACAAAACCGTGGTGAAGACCGGACCGGAGCCTGAACCGGCCAAGAGTTTCAAGCTGATTGCCTACACGCCCGGCTGTCAGCTCGTTACCCTCAGCGTGGACGATCTGGCCTCAAGCGATCGCCAGGGCCAAATCAAGTGCACGCACCTCAACACCATCCAATTTCGCGGAAAGGTCAACGTGTCCCCCTTGGTCGGGAAAACGTTGCAAGTGGAAGTTCTCTACGGCTGCGATTGGGCAAGAGCGTTCTTCGGCACGAGCACCGCTGTTACTCCGTTTTCTCTGGGAAAGGTGGATATCGCCCCCAATGGATCGTTCACCATCAGTCTGCCCGACTTCCCCGTCGATCCTCTGTGGTCGACAGTTGCAAAGGACGCAAGCCTCATCTTTTATCTGGTCGATCGCGCAAGCGGTCAACGCTTGGGCACAATGAAGCCCTCATCAGACACTTCGCCCAACGGAGGTCCGCTAAAGGTTGGTCCTAGCTATCCTCTGGTCTCCTTCAGCGTTCAGAGCAAGTAAGCCTTAGAGTGGAGTACCGCGAAGGTGACGTAATGCGTTTCAATCTTGAAAGCGGCGCGCGTGGACTTTAGCTCGGCTTAGGACACGTGGAATCGGAAGCTTTTATTCCTCCGCCGGAAACTTGGCGGAGGTTTGAGCAATGATGGGGCTGTTTCTGCGATCGCCAGAACCTTGGGATTTCCGCTGGCCCCCAGAAACGTGCCACATTGCCCGCAGTAGGACCGAAGCAGTTCTGGACGGGTAGCGACCGGCACGTGCCGGAATGTGGTCTGGCCTTTCACGGGTGGAGGGAGGCCGGTATAAGACTCATCCAGCTCTGGTGTGAGTTAATATGCAGATCTTTCCTGCCAGGCTGCGGCCCGGCCCACGCCCCCAATTCCCATTTTTCAGTTCTGTTGCAATCTCGCACGTGCTTCTGCTTCGGGTCACTCCCGGTCTCGTGGACTCAGCCCGTTGCGAGATCGATTGCCGGCATAAAGTGTCAGCTCAATGCTTTGCTGCTCGTCACCCGGCAGGATGTCCGTAAGCGCCCACGTGATGCGATCGACTGCCTCTCTGATCAGTTCCACCTGCTCGGCTGGCTCGGTGTGGGGGGCGTACGAGATAGCCTGCAGCGAGTTTCGTATGTGATGATTCATGGCCCGGATCGTGACCAGCTTCTGTTTCAGGTCTTTCAACTGCCGACGCTCATATGCGAATACCATCACGCCGGCGAGTGCCCCAACGAGTGCATCATCGAAGTACTCTGCAATTCCTGAAATGTCATGAATCGACAATTCATGCTGAACAACGGCGCCGAGAAGCGTGAGAGTAATCGCTAATGCAAGGCTGCGAAAGATCGGGCGGAACAGCAGCAGGTTTCTTGTTTGCGGCGGAGCTAATTCTGCCTCCATGCAGTGTCCTCCTTACAGCAGCAGGCATCAACTTTCAGAGAGCGTTCAGGGGAACATCGAGACTGGTAGATCACTAGCGGCGGCGCTAAAAACAACAGCGCCTTCCAGCATTAAAAAGAAGAGATGCATGGGACCGATGCATCCGCTGCATTTGCGCCAGGGAAATACCTTAAAAAGAGATGAAGCCCACGATCCGGCGATATTTTCGACCCAGATCCTACGGGCATGCAGTTCACGCCTCAACGCATCTAATCACCAATGGCGAACAAGAATGGACGAGACACTCTGCTGCGTCCTACGACCGGTCCCATCGACCGGGAGATGTTCTTCTTCTACCTGGAGGCATGGCATAGCGGTACCGCCAGTGCAGCATTACGATGACTGGCAAAGACGGAAAGCAACACGGAAAGTTTACTGCTGAGGTTGGCCGGTCAGATGCCGAGATGTCACTGGCCAGCTTCCGGTGTGCTGATTTTTCCACTGGTACTGGTTTTTTCTGACGCTCAAGCCTTCACGTATTTGGACTACAATGATGCCGCCAGTAACGCACAGATGCGTGAGTAGTTTCAAGCTGGCCATACCGCGTGGCTTCAGGCTCGACTGAAACGCGGCTTGACGATTGACATTGTCTTGAACAGTAATTTAGAAGTTGCCACTCTTCAGGCAACGTAAAGCCTGTCTGTTGTCACTCGCACCTCGTCTCCGCACAAAACATGCCATCGACCCAATCCTCAAGCAGCTGCTGATCGTCCCGGTGGACGCGTGTGAGCTTTACGCCAGCTCGTCCCGAAGCGTGCGCCCAGACCACAGTTCCGGACATGCGGACATGGAACTGAGTGGACGGGAGCGCGAACGCCACATCAACGCTCGCGGACTGCGGAAGCATCTCTGCCGCCTGAAGACATAAGCCAGTCAGGCTGAGGTTCACCACAGCTACGCCCGACAGGCCGCGCGCTCTGCCGCCATGCAGCAATGCGCAGGACGCAACATCGATATGGGCCTGATGCCGGAAATTCCGCCTCCGATCCGCAGCAATGGGAGCCAGCAGCTTTGATGGTTCTTGAGAACACCTCGGTACGCAAAGGTTTCGGCAAAATGAAATGAAGACGCGGGAAGGCGCCGGTTGCATTCTTCAGCAATCCGATAGACACCCTGGGCAGCGACGAGCAACGCGTGTTCCCCGCCAGTTCCATTGCTCCATGGACGCAATCGTCATATACACCTAAATCAAAGCGCCTGTGCCGGCACAGCTCGCTGGCAGAGGAGGCGTCCCGCGCCTCTTTCACTTCGAATCCATTGGATTTAAGGATCGTTTTTGACACCAGAGCACTTTCGGTCGGTGCCAGGACAAGCGCTGATAGAGATGGAGTGCTCTCAGTAGGTTGGTGCATGCGGAGCTCCTTTATGCTTATGGGTACTTTTTTCAGAAGCTTTCTTTTTGTTTGTGGAAGACGGCGATGATTTTCTTTCAGAAAGCGAAGACGACACATCAACAATCGTGGCAGCATCGGCTGGAGCATTGGCAACCACAATGGTTGGCGTGCCGTCGGGAGCGAACGTCACCGAGACAGAACTGGTCACAATGGCCGTAACCGTCAGGCTTCCGCTGGCGCTTGCGTGTTGGCCGCTCTGTGGGCCTGGCGCTGCTAACAAAAGCAGTAAAACGACATGAGGGATCATCAAAAATGAGCGCGTTCTCTTTCTTGTCTAAACACTCTCTGCCGGACATCCGCGAACCGATAAGAGACGTTTATGAGCAGTCTTATTCGTGTGGGAATGTTCCAGACGTGGGAGGGCGATCCCTTGCGTTCAGGAGTCCTTACCGAACGTGAGATTCTGCCACGAGTGTGATAGGAAAATCTTCTAGCTGCAAAAGTTTTGTCCTTTCCACAAGCCGGAAATTTTTGCCACCAGTGACTTAGGTAGCCCGATGATTTAAAAGGAGAATGGACCTTAGCCGGCTCGGTCTCGGCCGCCAGCAATTCCCAGAGCGGGATTAAGGACAAGGTCCTATATCAGCCAATCACACCATAGACTCTACCTTTAGCTGGCTACCCTCCTTAAACTTGAACTTGTGGCTGGCTTGATTCCAGGGCTTCACGACGGTGTGGCAGGTATTCTCGGCACGGAGTGCCTGTTTCACCGAGGCCCTGGATCAGTTTATTGGTATCTAGGTTCGTGATTGCCTGGCTACGGTGAGCGAGGGCATTTGAACCGAGCCTTCAGGGGGTGAGGCGGTTGCTGAAAGCCCGGTCAAGCCCGATTGAGCATTGTTGCATCGAAAACCGTTTGGCTGATTTCAATCCCGAGAATTTACGCAAGTGGAACATGAATCCCCTTTAATCTTCGCGCGACAACTCCTCGAGCTTTTCCGATTTTCCGGTAGACTCGTGAGATTCCTCGCAGCGAGGCAATCTTGTCAATATACGACTTATCCGCATGCATCTTAGTTTGCTAACAACCGGGCCCGTTGTTCAGTCGACGGATGGGCCCACAACAGCCCCGGTGAGCACCAATCCATCGCGAGGGCTGTTGTTTTTTGCGCGATGAATTTCAGGTTCCGTCCGTTACCAAGGTTATCCACATTGAAAAATGAACCGACGTGAGCGGCGCTTCACCTCCGCTACAATCACCCGCAACGAGGTATTCAACCGATGAAAGACTGCCCTGAAAGACTTGCGGCAGAGTTGAGACGTCTTGCAACCGAACTGCGGCAAGTTGAACAACGGCTCGACATTGAATCTGCACCAGATATTCTTCTCCTGAACGATTTTTGCAGTGTTGTGGACGACGTCCGCATGAAGGCTTGGAATGTGGGCGAGCTGATTCATGGGTAGCAAGGATTATGCTGGGCTAACCCGCGGGATCTTGCCGGATAAGCCGGGATCAGCGCGCTATGGGCTATTGTGCGATGTCCTCACATATGTTCCCGGGCTGATGTTGACGTGTCTGGTGCTTTATTATCAGAATCAGCTCCAGCTAAGCCGGAGCTTGTTATTGTTGCTCACCGTTCCAAGCGTCGCCGGGCTCGGGTTTGCCGTTCTGCGTTGGCGCATTAAGTCCGCCAGCGCCATCATTGCAGTCGCGTCGTATTGGGGCATATTTGAGATGCTCCTGATTTTGGGCCTGCAAGGCTTCGCGGTTTTCTTCTTTGTCTTGATACCCTTGCTGCTGCTCTTTTTTGTGGCGCTTGCGACCAGCATATTGGTGGTGCTGAGGGTAGGTTTCATTTGGGTATTAGGAGCCATCCTGGCAGGGCTGCTCCTCGGGATCACGGTTGCTAAAGGTCGGTTGATCCAGCAAACGTTCAAGAGACATCCGGTCGTGGCGCAGGATCCACTTCCCATAGCTGCGGAATTGGAGACGATTAACAGATGCGCTCACCTTTTCCATTTGCTGCACCCCGCGGCCGGATACCCAGAGTCGTTGCAGCAGTTAGGGCAGGCTGGTAGCGGTTGCGTTCCTGAGCCGCTGCTCAGCCCGGAATACAAGGGTTTTGCGCTTGCGTATCAGCCGGGCGCAAAAGACGCCGCTGGAAAGATTGAAAGCTATGTAATGATAGCCGAGCAATCGCCCCCACGGTGCGGATTTCAGCGTTGTCTCTAACGATGAGTCAGGTCTGATCCTATACCGGTTTCAAGGTCCCCAGGGAGGAGGGATTCCGTACCCGTACTTCTCCATTGCCAGCACGTTCCAGCATTTAACACGTTGTCTCCAGAAGAGTATTTCTGACTATAAGTCGCTTCCTGAAATGGCCGACCGATCTGTGCAGGCGTGCTGGCGCGAAAACAGGTTAGGCGGCGGCTACACGACAAGCTCCGGCAGCTTTAGGTCCTACTGCTTTAACATCGAATACAGATTTGAAACAAATAAGGCGGGAGAAATCGACGCTTTCGTCGCGACAGGTCAGCCGGTCATTTACGGCGAGTGTCGCGTCCGCAATTATCTCATCGAAGGACACGGTTATTCATTGAAGATGTATGCCACCGCGGAGAACAGGCATGCGACGACGTCAGATCCTCCGGCGAGGATGTGCGAACTGGAAGATCTTGGCGACTGCCGAATCCCGGCAGAAATTGACTAGAGCGTTGTTCAGTGGTGCTCAGATGAAATTTGCATTTGAGGATCTTTATTGATGCATTGTGAGATTACATCATCGCTGGACCCAGAAAAAGCTGCTGATGAAGCAGAAGCTGCGAGCAGGACACGGTTGCGATCGCTCTTCTGCACCGTTAATCAACCGGTTTATCAGCGGGAAAGCATTCTTTTCTTGAGTCCCAAAGCGAGCCGGGCGGCAGGTCACCCCTCCCCGGCACCCTCGAAATTAGCGGCAGGATCGCGTAGTGCCGAATCTGCGGCGCTTCGCTCCGCGCCTAATAAGAACTTATACGGTGATATTCCTCGTCAAGAATGCGACCATTTCGAGCATTGACTCTGGCGTATCCAAGTTGTGCAGTGAGCCGTCCACTTTTGCATTTGTGGGATCGTAGCCGTTATATAACACCAGAACCGGTAATCCTGGTTTCAGTTCTTTTATCCGGGCTACGAGGGATACTCTGCTGGATTCTGGAACGGAGTGGCAGAGGAACACGAGATCAAAGGAATTGGCTTCCTCAATCAGACGCAGCGCGTCTTTGTCATTCAGGGCAGTAGCGACGAGATAGCCGCCGTGCTCCAAAACAAGAGTTCTAAGATGTTGCAGTTTTGCATCCCGACTGATGGTCAGAATGGATTTTCGTTTTGGCATGATGCGCCTGATTTCTGGAACTCGTCCGCTATGCGGAGAGGTCATGAGGCTTGCTGATTGCCTTCGTGCGCAGAGTTCTTTTCGGACTGACCTGTTAGCAAGACCAGACTACCAACTCAGTGTCTTGCAAGCTGAGCTATTTTGTACGCTCGGGAGAAGGAGGGATTTCGCAGACAATAGCTGCTCAACGGGCTTTTAGGGACTTTAGGAAAACCAAGTACCACCCGCCGTTCAGATCAACGCTATACAAGCGTAAAGTCATGCTTGTGCATGGGACCCAAAGCGAGCCGGGCGGCAGGTCACTCCTCCCGCATTCTATCCGCGCATTTCCGAATGGCAACGGGCGAGCGAAAACCCGTGGATCGCGAGGCGGCCCGGTTCTTTTATGTGTTCTTGGCGGTGCTGATTTTGAAAGCGCTCGTGGTTCTCGTGGCAGTGTTTTTCAAGGGGGCGCCGATGCCTTAAGTCGCTTAGGGCTTATCCTGCTATCGGGCTTGGTCGATCTGGTGTATGCGGTTATCCGAATCTGCCGCAGTTCACCTCAAGAGGCGTCAATATGCGCCATAGCACGCTTGGTAATCCTCCGGGTCTCTTCAAATGCATCAGTTCGTGGGATTGGAAGCGAATCTTCGGTGCAGGAGAAGCCGATGACTTTCCGTCACCTCCGCATAAACGGAAATCCTCCGCTCGTCGGTTCGTACTGTCTTGGTTGTCTTCGTCTGATTGCTACCAGTACAAAGGAGCAACTGCTGGGCGTATTGGAAGAACTTCATCGCTGCCCACGGCAAGGGTCGCCAGTAGCAAAGCCAGCAGCATCAACGTATGCCAGCTTTTGGGCGAAAAATCGTAAGCCTGCTCGTTGACCTTTTCACCTATGCTGTTGCGCATATCCTCGCCTGTTGTGTGAAATGCACGGCCATGCGATTGACTCACTCACTGGTGGTTTACGCCTCGTCTTTTCGACGCCGGTATTTGAGCTGTGGATATGCTTTCGCAGCGGCGACAAAATGCCGACCGCAAAGCGCGGCGCGTCTTTCCAGCGCCCTGCTAGAAGTAATCGTGACCACACGAAAGGTAGGCCGACTGCAGGTGTGGCATTTTCCCAGCTCTTCGGCAATCCTGTCTGACGCGGCCCAGAGCGCGGAGCAGTCGGTAATCTTCTCTCCGGTATTCAGGTTTAGGGGAGCTTCGGTTGATTCCTGATGGCGGCGCGGCTGGCTGGAGGCATGTTCGTGCTTTTCTTGCATGTGGGTCAAAACCTCTTTCCCGGAGAGAGTACCGCGGAATCCCAACAGCAGCTCGTTAAGGAACGATGATTTGAATGACCTTGGTAACGGAACCCTCCTCAGTCTGGCCGGGCATCTGCGCTGGTGAGTTGAGAGCAGGATCTCTGTTTGGCCAAACCGGCATCAAACTTGTATGTGCCCGTCTCCTCACACAGTCCTACCGAAAGGCAAGCCGCTATTTCGACTCGATTGATCGAATCGTATTGCCCTGGATGCGAGCTGCTGATAGCCGCTAGTCCAAAAGAAGGGGCAGGCGAATCCTTTTTTCTGAGATGTTGCTATTGTCATACTTGTTGTCCACCTTGACCCTCCGGCTTCCGCGGATAGCGAAAGTGCACCGGACATTGGATGAAGGCGTTCCATCACATCCAACACTCGTCACTCCACAGCGATGGCCCTCTCTGCATCTCTGATTGAGGGCCAGATGCTGTAGCTCACCCTTTGATCTGCGCCTGCATTCGCACCAGCGGGCTGGTAAACTCGCCGGCTGTGGCGGTGGAGCAGCTTAATTGGGCTGGGCGCTTCTTTTCCTCGCACTGGACAACAGATGAGCGTAGTATGGAAATAGAGCGAGTATTCTTCCTCCCTTGTCAGATTCCCTGATCTAAGTCAGCTCATCTGAAGTTCTCTTACCTTAGCCTCACCATAACCTGAGGAGGTTAAACATGTTTGTACGCAAACTTTCAGTCCATTTGAAACCCGACACGCTCGGCCAATTTAAC
>Ga0134126_10007971_pt1 | contig 13300 bp, 10 predicted proteins | sample KB31752_FD_96881 | JGI IMG/M metagenome (GOLD analysis project Ga0134126, IMG submission 96881) | Terrestrial soil microbial communities with excess Nitrogen fertilizer from Kellogg Biological Station, Michigan, USA - KB3-175-2 | ecosystem: Environmental > Terrestrial > Soil > Unclassified ...
ATAAGATAGAAATATTTTATTCATATAACCTTATTGTTTATATAATTTGTCGCACCATTCATTGATATCACCTTAGCGGGAACTCCAGCAACAACAGCATTTTCAGGTACATCTTTAGTTACAACAGCATTTGCACCTATTGCAGCATTTTTTCCAATTTCAATTCTACCTATTAATTTGGCACCTGGCCCAATATAAACTTCATCATGTATAATTGCTGCCCCCTTATGAATTCCACTATCCGTTTTACCGATTGTTACCCCTTGAGAGATATTTACATTTTTACCAATAATTGTCTCAGGGCTAACAACAATACCCGAAAAGTGGCCAATGTAAAACCCTTTCCCTATTTTAGTGGCATAAGGGATTTGGATACCAAATTTATAAGAATAATGCCTTAATCTCATTTTAGCATAAAAAGTCAGGATTATATTTTTCTGGTAAAAAAAATTTACAGTCCTAAACCAAAACAAGTATCTAAATCCCGGTATTAATAGGTAAGCCCTTAAGAATGACCTTCTTGATAAATTGGCAGTGTACCTGTATAAATCGGCTTTTATATAATCTACATATATTTTAAGAGTTTGTGCCAAATTTAATTTTTGTTTTGGAACTTCGTAAGTTCCAATTGTCCTATAACGGACATCTTCCTTGAGCTAATAAAGTAAATTGTTTCGCAACATTTCTTATATTGTATTGTTCTAAATTCTTTACAATATATTGATTTGTATAGTTTCCCTGGAGAAATTCATTGAAAACTTTTTTTGGTACCTCGTGAGCTTTTATAGAAAGAATTGGCCTTTTGGATAATGCATAATCTATTAATTTACTTGGCGAATGTTTAACAGAAGGGTTTTCAAAATTTATCAGAAAATCCATGCTAGCCAAAACCCTTAATAGTTCTTGTCTTGGAATGTAATCATACACTTCAAGTCTATTTTTCAATTTTTCAATAAAAGGCAATATTAGTTCTCGGCTTTTAGTATAAATAACAAACTTAAAATCAATCGAAATAGTTGTTAAGTATTGTAGAAAAAGTGTTGGGTCCCGAAAATCTTTGTATAGGATGCCTGTATATGAAAAAGTTGGAACTGAATTTTTAGCCTTCAAACGTTGTAAAGGAATTTGTTGAAAACTAAATCCTTGGGGAATAACCTTGATTTTATGGTAAAATTCTTGATAGTATCCTCTCCTCGCAGCTTCTATTGGAATTGTAATATAATTTGCTTTCCTAAAAACCCATTTTTCAACGTATTTAAAATAAAAATAAGGTTGTCGGAATTCATTTCCCATATATGGATCACCGCAATCTGCTATCCACGTTTTTGGAAAATATTTTGGAAAAAATGATTTCGCAAAAGCCGTTCCGAAATGAATTGTATAAGGCACGGCAATGGTAATCAAACAATCTACATTCCTTTCCTGACAGATTATTTTAGGGATTTTAAATGATAATTCAATGTCCGGAAAATCAAATAGACGTCCAAATATTTTTCTAAATGCTTTAACAAAAAAATTATTCTCTTCACAGTAATCAGTATTGTCACTGTTAACTTTTGCAAAATGCATCTTCCCAATATTTTTCACTTTAATATTCGCATTGTCCTTTTCAAACTCTGAATAGTTAAAACTGCCTAAGACCGCGAAAAGTGTTACCTGGTGGCCTTGATTACCCAATTCTTTCGCCAATTCTGTTGCACGAAATGCTCGGGGAAATTGTGCCGGATAAATTGTTTGAGAAATTATTAAATAATTCATTTCAATTTGTTCTGAATTAAGGGGACATAATTTTGCGCGTTACTTTAGGTTTAATAATATAAACCATAAATTGTTGCCAAACAGAATTATTTAAGATTAGATACCCTATTAAATATACCAAACCATATAATATTAAATTTACCCAACTGTAATTTATATAATTTGTAGTAAATTTTTTCAGCACGGTAATTACCAAAAAAAGAAGAAGTGCTGAAAGAAAAAATCTCAAAAATCCTAAAAAATATTCATTGAATTTCAATAATTTTAAAATTTTATTTATAACTAGTTTCCAGTAAATAGCATAAAAGAATAAGGCATACAAAGATTGAGAAATCACAATTCCAATGAGTCCAAACTGGAATCCGGCAAGGATAAATAAAGGATTGGCAATAACCCTGATTAATGTCCATCTAAAGCCTACATTAGTTTTACCTGTCACGATTATAATGGAACTTGCAATGCTCATAATTGAAATTATCCCACCCCAAATACATAAAATTTGCAAAATAAAATAAGAATCAATATAAGATTGTCCGTAAAGAATCGCTATTATTTCTTTCGATAACAAAGCCGTTGCACCATAAATTGCAAGATTCACAAAAGAAGATATTTTTATCATTTGTAAATACCTTTCTTTCAATAATGCAACATTGTCATTTAAAGTAGCAAGAACGGGGATTGCCACCTTAGAAATAATTGGATTTACCATTCCATATATTTTTAAGACCAATTGCTTAATTAAATTATATACTCCCAAATCAGAAGCTGTCATTACTTTACCAATAATTATTAAATCCAACTGAGATGCAAAATAATCAAGTATCTGCGAACCAGTTTGGTATAAACCGATTTTATAAAAAGCACTGCCTTCTTTTAAGCTAATGAATAATAAAAGCGGGTGGCTTCGCAATCCCATTATAATTAAAAGGGCAGAAGAAATAAAGGAAGCAAATAGTGCAGAAAAAACAATACTCCAAACTCCTCCCCCTTTTAAAGCAACCCATATTGCAATTAGTATGGAAGAAACAGAACCAATGATATCAATAATGGCCAATGATTTAAATTTCAAAGACTTTTCCCTAAAAATTCGAAATTGTCTTCCTGCAGTAACAATTACAAGATCTATGCCCATCACAGGAATTAAAATTTTTAACTCAGGCATATAATAAAACCTTGAGATAAATGGTGCAAGCAAACAGAGAATACAATAGAGAAATAACCCTAAGATTAAAGCTACCCAATATAAACTGCTGTATTCTTTTTTCGAGATTAATTTTCTGGAATACAAAGAAACCGACACTCCTAAATCTGCAAAAATATGAGTAAAACCAATCACAATGCTAACAATCGCTACCAATCCGAAATCTGATTTCTCCAGAAATCGAGTAAGAATTGATAACCGTAATATTTGGACTACGGATTGCACTGAAAAGGAGATTGTTGTCCAGAAACTCCCGGAGACAACTTGTTTTTTTAGGCTCATTTAAGCTTAGGGAGCAATTATTTAAATAAAATTTTTGAATAAAACTTCCATTCGCCTATATCTACCCATGATTTTTCGCTAATGGGGAAGACACCAACTTTACCTTCCCGATTTTTAATCTTTTCTATTAAATGAGTTAAATGAAAAAAAGTATTTTCTGGAATTTCTTTAAGTAAATGAGGCTCTAAAATATACATCCCGCTATTGACCATAAAATCCAACTGTGGTTTTTCCCTTAAGGAAATTAGCTGCCCATTTTCACCGCTTTCGACCGTTCCATATGGGATATCGTAATACTTTATTGAGGCAACAATAGTAAGTTCGTTTTTATTTTCCAAATGATACTTATAAATGGCAGAATAATCTTCGTCTATTAAGATATCACAATTGGAAACAAAAAAAGTTGTATGTAATTTGTTATCAAGCAAATGTAAACTTCCGGCAGTTCCGAGTGGTTTCTTCTCAGTAAAGAAATTAATGCGATAATCCTTTTCTCCCAAACTATCAAAATAAAAGCGGATTAAGTCAGCTTTATAATTGATTGAAATTTCAAAATCAATACAACCATATTTTTTAAATCTTTCAATAATATTTTCTAAAATCGTGGACTCCCCAAAAGGCAAAAGCGGTTTAGGTAAAATATTGGTTAGCGGTTTTAGCCTGGATCCAAGACCGCCCGCCATAATTACCACAGGCAATTTTAAAGCTGGGTATATCTTATTATCCTCATCTTTCACTATATCTTCCCAATAAATGACCTTGATTATTTTATTCTTCTTATCAATTATAGGCATATACACTAAACGATATAATAACATCTGCCTTCTGATTTCCGATAAAGAATCATTTATTTTACCAAGAATTAAATCATTCCTACTGAAACCGATAGCTGGATCATCCAAAGATCTATTGGCAATTATAGCCCTTTGTATGTCTCCAATTGTGATTAAACCTTTCAAAATTTCGTTTGCATCAGCTATCATTAGTAATTTATAACCAATACGATCCATTTGCATTAAAGATTGCTTTAATGTTGTTTTGGGATTGATGATTAATTGACTTATATCTGGATTCATTTTTGTTTTAACTTATATTCACTTAATGCATTGTACCAATCTTTAATACTTTCACTCCATAACGATGATTTAAATTTATCAGGAGTATTTGACTTTATGATTCTATTTTTTATCTCATCCAGATTATTTATTACAACTAATATTTTATGTTTTAATCCGGAGATGCTGTCAATTGTTTCATAATAAATGCTCTTATCTTTTAATGATTGATAGGGTAACCAACTTCCTGCGATAACGATATTTTGAGCAAATAAATGTTCTTGCAAAGATCCTGAAAAGGCATCTGTTATTGGAATTTGAATCATCAGGTCAGTTGACTTTCTTAAATGTGCAGTATTTTCGTCTGATAAAAACCTTTCATATACTACATACTTCATTCCGATACCCTCCAGGGCTTTCTTTACTTTCATTTTGTATTCCTCGCTACCACCATATGTAAGGGGTACTATCAATTTTGTTTTTTCCGGAAGTTCAGATTTGATATCGGACAATATAGAAAAAATTTCCAAATGCTGATGATTGGGAGATCCATTATATCCGCATAGTATAATAAAATCATCTTCATTAAGCCCTAATCTCTTCTTGGACTCTTTGGCAGTTATATTTTGAAGATCAAATAAATAATTAAGGGGAGCTAAACCAAACAAACAATTTCTAATTTTATTTCCTTCAATGTTTCTAACTTCCAAAAAATCTTTTACCATCTCTTCAGTCGAAATTACCACCAAATCACATTTATCAATGGTTTGGAACAATTTGGCTTCATTTTCTCTCTTATAGAAGTCTGAGCCCCAAATCGCAGCGGCAGAGAAAAGATTTGTGGTTTTTAACTTTGAAAAAATATAACAGTGCATTAGCCACATTCCATGCATTAAAACAACATCATATTCATGGATATTTTCATTAATATGTTTTATGGTTTTATCTAAATTTCTTAAATTGATTAGCCCTCTCAACTTTGGAATTTTAGCAATGATTGGATTTAATCTTGGATAAGCAAAAATTTTATTATACGGATTGTTCTTTAGAGAAATATTAATTTCATTTGCAAAAGGATTTACAATATCAATATAAATAGAATCCTGATACTTTTTCAATTCATAAGCAAAATTTATAACGAATTGATTAAAAGCATCACCAATAATAAGTAACTTCATACTTTTATCATTCTTGCAGGATTACCAACATATACACCTGGTTTGGCTATGTTTTTATTAATTATCGAACCTGCTCCAACTACACTTCCACGGCAAACTTCGATTTGATGTAAAATTATTGCACCACTTCCAATAAATACCTGATCTTCAATTTTGCAGCCCCCATTAATTACAGATTGTGTTGAGATGTGGCAATGACTTCCGATTCTGGTATTATGTTCTATGATACATCCGGTATTTAAAATATTATTCTCGCCAATAGAAACTCCTGTATTTACGATGGCTCCATGCATTATAACTGTGCCTTCTCCAATAAGTGCATTTTTTGACAAATAAGCAAATGGAGAGATAATGGTAGCAATTGAAGCGTTTAGCTCTTTAAGTTTAAGAAAAAGCCTTAATCTTAGATTGGCAGATTTGATTTGTCCAATTGTAATTAAAAAGAAATAATTCTTTTTAATTAAATTTTCTATTTCATCATCCGTACTGATAATATTATACCCCGAAACAGATGTTCCTACTTTTTCCTTTTTATCTAAAATGCCAATTATTTTATATTTATCTTCCTTCTCAATAACCTCAATACATGATTCGCAATTGCCGCCGCCGCCAATTAAAATAAGATTATTTTTGGGCATCATTTTACATTTCTACACTGCTCGGTATATTTACAACGCGGTCTTGCAACCATCTACTATTTATTAAATCATCATGTTGGCAGTTACCGAACATTGGCAGCGTATTCATTAAATCCCACATAGGACGAGTCATTACTTTCTCACGATTAGTCTGTAATAAAAAATTATCTAATTCCGTCCTATCACTTAATATTATAGCGTTCAACCAGTAGTTAGATTTAGCATTATTTATTTCTTTGGCAAATGGTATACCCAGTGATTTAAAAAAAGTCTCATATTGTGATGAAAGTTCTCTTTTATTTTGCAAAAATTTAGGCAATTGTTCTAATTGCGCACATGCTAAGGCTGCATTCAGATTAGGCATTCGGTAATTATACGCAATTTGATCATGAGTAAAGCGCCATGGATGCGGAACTTTAGCCTGTGTAGTTATATGTTTAGCTTTTATCGCCAAATCTTTATCATCTGTGATAATTGCTCCCCCACCTCCGCAGGTAATTGTCTTATTTCCATTGAAACTAAATACTCCAATCTTTCCAAACGTACCCGTATGCCGCCCATTATAATAACTTCCAATTGATTCGGCTGCATCTTCAACCAATGAAATATTCCACTTTAAACAAATATCTGTGATTTCGTCTATGCGTAATGGCAATCCAAAAGTGTGCATTGGAATGCATGCACTAATCTTTCTGCCAGTATTTTTATTATAAGTAAAGCCATCTGCTTTTTTTTCTGCATTTTTATTTAAAAATAAGTTTAATGCTTTTGGAGACATTCCCATAGTATCAATATCCGAATCAATAAAAATCGGTGTGGCTCCAACGTAACTAATCGCATTCGCGGTAGCAATAAATGTAATCGCCTGAGATATTACTTCGTCATTGTTTGTAACATTACAAAGCAACAATGCAATATGTAATGCGCTTGTTCCATTGACAGTAGCTATTGCATATTTACAAGAGGTAAATTCAACTAATTTCCTTTCAAATAAGTTAACAAACTCTCCAACGGATGATACAAATGTGGAATCAATTGTTTCATTAATATACTTCCTTTCATTTCCACCGAAATGAGGAGAATGCAGAGGAATAAATTCCTTATTAGGAAATTTACTTTTGATAAATTGAATTATTTTTTCAGTTTCTATCAATTCACATTTTTGAGTCAAGGTATTTGCCAGTTTCCTTATGAGAAAAATTTGGAATCATATCATTAAATAGTTCGACAATTTCTTGTTTCTCCCATATACTCTTATTCTTCATCTGTTTAATTCTATTTTCAAAGTGCTTTAACTTTTCCTCTTCTTTTTTAAAATCGCTTTTAATTACTCCTATATTCCTGAATCTATTCATATCTATTTTCTCCATCTGCGTAAAAAATTCTTCGAAAGACTTTTCTCCGGTAGTATCACTTCCAGTAAATAGGCATGGCCATTTTTTTCCTTCAGATAAAGTTGCTAATAAAGACCTCGCTTCATTTTCGTCTTTACATAAATAGGGTTCATATCCTAACGCTTTAAGATATTTAATTGCAATATCAGCGAAGGAAATTAAATGCAAATTTTGGGTAAGTTTTGGAAAAAAAATATCTCTGTTATTTCCGAAAATACAAGACATAAGGCATAATTCTCCTGACTCTTTTGGAATTACGAAATAACGCTTAATATCATTGGGGGCCACAATTGGTTGACGTTTTCTAATTCGTTGATCAAAGCCAAATAATAACGAACCATCAGAAAAAGCAACATTCGCAAACCTGGCAGTTGAAATATTTATTTCCTCGCTTCTTCTCATTAAAAACATTTCCATAATCCTTTTGGAAGCCCCCATCATGTTAACTGGATTAGCTGCTTTATCTGTCGATACACAAAAATATTTTTTAACCTTATTCCTTATTGCAGATTGAATTGATTTATCAGTATTGAAGATATTTACATTTATCATTCTCATTAAAGTAAATGGATCTTTTTCACTTCTCACATGTTTTAGTGCAGATAAATTTAAAACATAATCATAGTTTTTGTAAGCTTTTGTAAAAGCGTCAAACTCATCAGATCCAACGTCTAAAGCAAAGGACTGAAAATCTCCTGAAATGTAACCAAATGAACTTCTGATGTCTCTAACTAATTCTACTAAATTGTTTTCGCTTAGATCAACAACGTGGAGTTGTCGAGGATTACGTTTAAATATTTCTTTTGTTACAGCCTGGCCAATAGTTCCAGCGCCTCCAATCACTAAAAAACGAGAGCCCCTAATGACAGATCCCAGTTCTTTTTCATAAAACTTGATATCTTCATTAAAAAGTTGCTCTTTTCTTCCTATTAAATTTAAAATATCCAATAGTTCTCTTTATTTTTTAACCATCAATATAGCTAATTAAAATCTTCTCTTTTCCTTTTTAAGTATTAATTGCTTTGTTATTTATGTATTTAATGAAGACTAATTCACAAGAGTTGTTTAAATAATTTGAATTAATACAAATTTAATTAATATATTTTGAGCTTTCCTTCCCATAATTCATCTCTTAAAAATTCTTTTCCACCATACAACATTATCATCCTCATCAGTATAGCCATATCCATATCCATTGCCATATCCGTATCCATATCCATATTTTCCAAAGCCCTTTCCCTTTATTCCATTAAAGACAATAGCCGGATTTTTAAGGCTTTTTGTCCGGAGCTTTTCAGCCAATTTCTTCAGAAATATTTTAGGGGTGTAAGAATCCCTCACTACAAATAAACTAACGTCGCAGTTTGGTGACAATATAAATGCATCCGTAACAGGGTTGACTGGCGCAGTATCAATAAGGATAAAATCAAATTTAGTTTCAAGGTATTCTAATAATTCCAGAAGCCTTCCATTTGAAATTAATTCGGAAGGATTAGGTGGAATAGGGCCTGAAGGAATCAACGAAAGGTTTTTGGTACCTGTTGCCTTTATTATTTCCTCCATAGAAGATTTTCCGATAAGGTAATTAGAAAGGCCAATATGCCGTGAAACATTAAATTGCTCACTTAATTTTGGCTTACGCAAATCCAGTTCTAATAATATTACTTTTTTATCCATTAACGAAAGGCTCATACCCAGGTTTATGGCTATAAAACTTTTCCCTTCGCCGCTGATGCTTGATGTTATAAGTATCTTTTTATGCCTTTCATCAACCCCCATATAAGCCAAAGATGTGCGTAATTGCCGGAATTGTTCTGCTATAAAACTTCTTTTGCCTTCTGTAATGACAATCGGTGATTTAGAACGGTCATACAAAACTTCACCAAGAATAGGAATATCAGTATATTTTTCGATATCCGCTCTTTCCTTAATTGATCTTGTAAATATGTTCTTTATGGATAAAATAGCAACTCCAAGGGCTAATGCTGCTAATACTGCTGCCAGATAAATCAACTTTCTCTTTGGGCTTACAGGTGAATCGCCGGATTCGGCCTGGTCTATAACCCTGCTATCTGCTACAGCAGATGCAAACGACAAAGCTGTTTCTTCTCTTTTTTGAAGAAGGAACGTATAAATATTATTTTTAATCGCTTGCTGCCGGCTTATTCCTAATAGTTCCCTTTCCTTTTCAGGAATCGTTTTGAGCATGGAGCTATATTGGTTATTGGTTGCCGACATATCATCCCTACCAGCTATAAGGTTTCTTCTCTGGCTTTTTATATTTTCTAAAATCTGGGGTTTGAGGTTGTTGATGCCATCAACTAAGGCTACAACCGCCGGATTATTTTCGGGAACAATCTTCTTGGTTTGAGTATATTGTAATTGAAGGTCAGATAACTTTTGTAATAAATTGGTAAGAACCGGGTCCGGCGAACCCGATGTGGATGGCACCATAGCACCTGATTCACCTACACCTGACACGCCTAAAGAAGGAGGAACGATACCTCCTATGTCGCCTTTTGAAGTAATATATTTTTCTACTTCGTCCAGCATGGCAAGCTGGACGTTAATGTCGCTTACTTTTTGATCATTTACTGCTACAGTTTGGAGGTAAATCTGGCCCTGGGCGCTAATATCGGTAATTTTATTTTTGGATTTAAACCGTTGCAGGCTTCCCTCAACTGAATCAAGGTCGCTTTCCACAAATTTTAAACGTTCATTCACAAATTTCAAAGTATTTGATGCGAGTACATTCTTGTCTAAAATAGCAGCTTGAGTATATACTTTCAATAAATCATTTAAAATGTCTTCGCCTCGTCTTGGCACCTGTCCTTCAATATTTAAATCAATTACAGTAGATTGCTTACTGGAAGGTGAAATTTTAATTTCATTCAGTACGGCATTTGCAGCATTTTTCACGGTAGTAAGCGAAAAATAAAAACTATTTACTTTTTCGTTTCCTATTTCCTCAGTTGGTTTGTAATATTTATTGGGTAAAAACTTTAAAACGCCGTAAGGAGTATTCACCCAGTGGTTGATAGGGTATTCCACCTGATTAATATTTACTGTCCCCGTACTATTTTTATAGGAAAAAGGAATTTTTTGCACAACAATAACAGAATCAGGGTCTTTTGCTTCAATCACAACTGGGGAAAATATATAAGCAGATTGGTTCAAAACCCTTCCTTGTACAAATAGAGGAGCATAAAGATGTAGGTCTCTTACTACCTGCTGCATCAGGGTTTTTGATTGCAAAACTTCCACCTCATTTTCTACATTTTTTTTTGAACCAAACATATCAAATGCCTGCATCATATCATTTGCATTCGAGGCTGCATTTTTATCGTCTTTTATTAATAAAGTCGCAGTAGTTTGATAAACAGGCTTGGTATAACGTAGGTAAATCCAGGCTCCGGTAAGTGTAATTATCAGCAGTAATACGAAAATAGGCCAATAAGGTAGAAATTTATATAACAGGTCGCCGACAGAAATATCTTCTGTTTCCTCGAAATTACTATTTTTAATGGATTCTTGCATTCAGGAGATTCTTATTTTGAAATGGTTGGAATGGAATATATGATTGCTATAATTATTCAATTGGTAGAAGCCAATCTAAGCGATGTTTTCACGAAAAAATAAGATTAAATATGAGACTATAATTTAAACACATTGGTAAGTAATATAATGAGTAAGGAAAGGCCACTTAGAATGATCGGTATCCTTTGCTGAAACAAACTGGTACTGGCTATTTTATCTTTAGCTGGTTCTACATAGATAACATCATTAGATTTTAAATAGTAATAAGGTGACTCCAGAATTTTTGAGGAGCTCAAATTTAATCTTGTCATAAATTTATCAGGCCCTTCCTGCCTGATAAGTATTATATTATCTCGAAGCCCATAAATGGTTAAATCCCCTGCGTCCCCTATTGCTTCTAAAATACTTATTTGCTCGCTTGGTACTGTAATTACCCCAGGATGATTAACCTCTCCTAAAACCGTAACACGGAAATTTAGAAACCGTGACGAAACTATTGGGTCAAACAACAATTTTTTATCAATTAATTGTTTGGTTATATTATTTTCAAGCTCTTTTTGCGTTAAGCCAGCAACCGGAATTTCGCCGAGAATTGGAAATTTAATCGTTCCGTCCTGGCTTACCAGGTAACCGGCCGTTTGTGGCATGTTAGGAGTAGAAGAAGCACTTGGTGTCATTGGAAGATTAGGAGTATTGAAAATGACAGTAGCTTCATTACTTAAACTACTTACTGTGATGCTTAAGATATCCTTTTTCTGGATAACAGGTTCCAGGCCAGCTTTTGATACTACCTTTGCAGAATCCAAAACATCACTAAAATAGGCTACTTTTCGGGTACTGTTGCATGAGGGTAAAAGAAATAGGAGCAAAAAGGAAAACAATAAAAAGACTATTGCCGGGTTACTTTTATACATAACTTAAATAACAAATTTGGACAAATATACTTGAAAACAAAATGTTTTTTTTGGAAGTATTTGAATTGGATCAACATGGCTTCGCCAGCCTCAGTTACAAATTGAATCAAAATACATTAAGCATATTTAAGCACTAAAATAGTAAAACAAGAATCCCACAAATAGGATAATTAATACTTTATACACTCTATTCACAACCGGCGGCGAAATTAAATCATTCTCTTTAAAGGAATTTTACTATCGATACAATCTTCTATTTATTTTTTGATAAAACTCATTAGAAGTATTTTTTGATGAGGCGGTAATTTTTCAAAAATTATACCAATACCCCTAAATTTAAAAATTAACCATACAAAATTGATTGGCTTATTTTTTGCTAAGACAATTCAACAAAATGTTAATTCAGAAAAAAATTTGTCTTACATCTTGTTTATGAATAGCTTTACACTTTAAAATTTGTTTTTTTTACTTTGATTAAACCCTAATTACTAAATTATGTTACACATTAAGAAAATTGTACTCCTACTTTTATTCTCCGGATTTGTATCTGCAGTATCTGCCCAATCCGGCACGAGCATGAATGATAATATGGGCATGGATAATAATATTCAGCCTTTTAGTGGTACCAGCCCATTCAGAAAATTCACGATTGGGGTGAACGCCGGAGTAATGACCCCTTCAGTCCTCTTTGGAGGTACCAATGATTTTGCTAAGAATAAAGCAACATTAGGTTATGGTGCCAATATTGGTTACCAAATTAATCATTATTTGGGACTACAGGCTGATTACCTGGGTGGAACCTTAAAAGGAGAGCAGGATGATAAGGCATATGCTGCCGGCCGCACGGTTGGCTCTTTTGATACAAAACTGAAGTATGCTATCAGTTTAAGTGCTGTTGCTACTTTTGGGAACCTGAATTTTTTCAACCAGAAAAATAAGGTACTTCCTTACGCAAGCGCGGGAGTTGGTTTTATTGGAAAAAGCACTAAAATTACAAGTGCAGGATCTACTACTGAAACGGATTTTAGTGAGCCGCTTACCCAGCAACACCCGTTATTTTTCCCTGTTGAAGTGGGTTTAAAATTCAACCTTTCCAGCCTTATTAACCTGGAATTGGGCTATCGTATGAATTTTGTGGACAATGACTACCTAGATGGGTATTCTTACCGCCCAACACACCTGGACAAATGGAGTTACAGCCATGTAGGCCTTCAGTTTGCGCTTGGCAATCAATCCAAACCACAATTGGTGTTTGACAATCCTGTTGCACGTTTGAACAATAACCTGCAAACCCAAATAGATACTGTTAAACAACAGGTTAAACAATTATCAACTGATTCTGA
>Ga0134126_10007974_pt1 | contig 13299 bp, 13 predicted proteins | sample KB31752_FD_96881 | JGI IMG/M metagenome (GOLD analysis project Ga0134126, IMG submission 96881) | Terrestrial soil microbial communities with excess Nitrogen fertilizer from Kellogg Biological Station, Michigan, USA - KB3-175-2 | ecosystem: Environmental > Terrestrial > Soil > Unclassified ...
CAGGTAAAAAGGACAAATGTTTAGGCATTTTTCCTAAACCGGGTGTGGCCGATGAGGATATTTTAAATACTTAAACCTTTGGGCAAATCGTAAAGCAGCATTTAGTGAAAAATGATTTCACCTCTTTACAGCAAGAGTTAGTTAACAGCAAAGCCATTGGAGTAAAAACCAATTTAATGTTTGTTGAAGGCAGAGCAAAAAAACTGTTTGCTATATGGGGTAATTTGGTAAAAAAATCAAAAAACAGAAAACGTACCCTTGTATTTTTTAAATACTATTTAATTGTTGCTTTGTTTATTGTTGCCCCTATTGTATTATTTGTTTACCGACTTTTGTTTGCTCCTTTTTTATCTCGTTTAATAAAAAAACAAAAGCAATATTTTTTAGGATTAAGCCCCGCTAAATAAATCTAGATGAAAAAAACAGAAGTTCCTCAAGACCCCAGTTCGCTTAAAAACTTTACTAAAGAGGTTTGTTATGCTGTTGATGAAAAAGGGAATTACGTTACTAATTTAAGTACCGGTTGGGAAGTTAAAACAACTGCCCTTGGTATAACCTGGGATGATATAAATAAACGAGCAGAAACCGCCAAACAACAAGCCCTTAAAGGTGAGGTTAGCCCCCTACTCTATTTTATTGAAATTAAAGTAATGGATTATGTAACCCTTGCCGCATATACCGGGTTTTGGCAATGGCAAATAAAACGCCATTTAAAGCCAAGTGTGTTTAATGGGTTAAGTGATAAAAAATTACAGAAATACGCCGATGTGTTTGATGTGAGTATAGAAAATTTAAAAAAAATGAATCTTAATGAAAGTTGATTTTAACCATTTACAGGCGGCACATTGCGAAAACGGTGTTACTACAAATTTACTACGACATGCAGGCGTTACTCAAATAACAGAACCTTTGGCTTTTGGCATTGGTTCTGGTTTGTTTTACATACAAATTCCATTTTTAAAAATAAACAATGGTCCGGCCATAGCGTTTCGTAATTTACCGGGGCAAATTTTTAAACGCACCTGCAACTCTTTAAATATTCCGGTAGTTCGAAAAAAATTCAGCTCACCACAAAAAGCTCAATTGTTTTTAGACGAGCAATTACAAGCCAATAGACCCGTTGGCTGCCAAGTTGGGGTTTATTATTTAACTTATTTTCCAAAAGAATATCGTTTTCATTTTAATGCCCACAATATAATTGTTTACGGAAAAGAGGGCGATAACTATTTGGTAAGCGACCCTGTAATGGAAACTGTTACCACTTTAAGCTCTTATGAATTAGAGCGTGTTCGTTTTGCAAAAGGTCCTTTAGCACCGAAAGGACAAATTTATTATCCAAAAGAAAAAGCTACTGTTACTGATGACCAAATACGTGCAGCTATTAAAAGTGGGATTAAAAAAAATGTGTTTTACATGATTAAAACACCTAGCAGTATAATAGGTGTAAAAGGCATAAAATATACTGCAGGTAAAATAAAAACCTGGAAAGACAAATTAGGCTTGCATACAGCAGGTTTGTATTTAGCTCAACTAGTGCGTATGCAGGAAGAAATTGGTACAGGTGGCGGTGGTTTTAGGTTTATTTATGGCGCTTTTTTACAAGAAGCTCATGCTTATAGTCCTAATGATAAATTATTAGAAATTTCTAAGTCTTTTACAAAATCGGGAGATTTATGGAGGTCTGCAGCTGTACACGCAGCCGGTATTTATAAAGGTAGGTTAAGTAGTCAGCAAGATTTTAACTTAATGGCTGATTATCTTTATCAGATAGCAGACATTGAAAAAGAAGCCTTTACAGCTTTATCAAAGATTGATTTACAATAAATTACATTCTACATTCAATCAAAACTGAACTTATGATGAATTTTGTCGATTTGTTAAAATTTTTTCGATATATATTGTTTTTTAACAGTTAATTATTATTTTTGTTCATACGTACTCTAAATTAAATACTTATGACTACTGAAGAAAACGGAAGATACAACGAAGAAGCCCTGTACTCTAAATCTGTACGAGCGGGTAAACGCACTTACTTTTTTGATGTACGTTCAACCCGTGGTGGTGACTATTATCTTACTATAACCGAAAGTAAAAAACGTTTTACTGAAGACGGTAAATTTTCTTACGAGAAGCATAAAGTATTTCTTTATAAAGAAGACTTTGAAAAGTTTACTGAAAACTTTACAGATGCTATTGATTTTATTAAAAAAAATGCGCCTGTTGTTGAAGCAGCTACTGAAAACACAGGTAGCAACGTTAGTTTTGAAGATTTAGGTAAATAACCTTATAAAAATCCATAAAAAAAGCAGGAAAGATTTATCCTGCTTTTTTGTTTCAACTATTTTTAACTTCTATTTTTTAGCTAAAGCGCTTTCAACTGCACTTTCTAGTTCTTTTCCGCGTAAGCCTTTACCAATAATTTTCCCCTCTTTATCCAATAAAATGGTGAAAGGAATTGCATCAATGCCAAATTGTTTAGCTACCTGATTATCCCAACCTTTTAAATCGCTGGCATGATTCCAAACCAACCCATCAGCTTTTATAGCGTTTAACCATTTTTCTTTATTATCATCTAACGATACACCATAAATATCAAAACCTTTAGCATGTAGCTTTTTATACATAGCTACAACATTAGGGTTTTCTTTACGGCAAGGGCCGCACCAGCTTGCCCAAAAATCAACTAAAACAACTTTGCCTTTAAAAGAAGATATACTTAATGGCTTCCCTTCAGGAGTAGTTAAAGTAAAATCAGGTAATATACCACCCTCGGCCAACTGACTTGATTTTTGTGTTTGAGCTTCAAAAGCAGCTATGTCTTTTTTAAGGTTAGCTAAATATTTACTGTTTGGGTATTTTGCAGTAAGTGCAGCATCAACTTCTTTATATAAGTTTAAATATTTTTTAGGATCTAACTGCTGAATGCCAGCCAGTACAGCTAAAGAGGCTTTATTTTTTATTACTAAGCCCGAAAATTTTTCTTGATAAGAATCTATAATCTTATTATAAATATCGCCAAAAACCTTATTTAATGAATCCATACGGGCGGTATCCATTTTTAAAGTTCCTACCAAAGCCTGAAACGCTTGTTGCATACTATCGGTACGTTGCTGAATTTCTCTACCCAAGGCATTAAATTCTAAAAATATTTTAGTGTCTTCAGAGCCCTCTGTTTTATATGTATTCCCAATGTTTTTATAATCGGCACTTAAGGTTACTTTTTGTTCATCGCCTAAAACTAACATAGCAAAATTTTGCTCGGTTGCTTTAACACGATAAAAACCGGCGTTTGGTTTAGCATGTGTAAAAGAAAAAGCTCCTTTATCATCAATGGTCGTCGAATCTATAGCCACTTTTGCACCTGGGGCTAATTCTTCTAAGTAAATAACATCTCCGGCAGTAGCGTTACTAAATGTTCCGTTTAACTGAAAGTTTGAATCTGATTTATTTCCTCCGCAGGCCGCAAGTAAAGCGGTAACAGATAAAGCGCAAATTATTTTTTTCATGTATGTTTTAATTTAAGAAAGGCAAAAGTACAATTTTGTTAAGAACAAGCAGCAAATTAAGCATCTGTAACAAAAAATAAGTAAATTAGCATCAACTGAAAAGGAGTATAGTTATATTGTTTTTTTGCCTAGCGCTTATAGATTTATCTGCGCAGGATATACACTTGTCAGAATTTTGGGCTAACCCCTTATATTTAAACCCTGCCCAAGCCGGCTTATTTGATGGAGACTATCGTGTGGCCGCTGCTTATCGTAACCAATGGCGAGCTATTCCTGTGCCTTACTCTACCCTATCTTTTTGCGGAGATACTAAGTTTAATCAGGTGTTTTCGGAACATAGCACAGTTGGCGTCGGCTTAATTTTTAATAATGATGTTTCGGGTGATAGTCGTTATACCATCAATCAAGCCTATGTACCCTTATCATATATACAAACATTTAAAGGTGATAGTAATTTAAGTGTTTCTTTAGGCGTTTCTCCAGGTGTTAGTAATATTGCCTTTAATACACGTAGGCTTACTTACGATAATCAATTTGATGGAGACGCTTATAACCCTGCATTGCCAACCGGAGAGAATTACCCTATACAATCGAAAACTTATTTTGACTTAGGTGCCGGTTTGTCTATTCAGTATAAATTAAAAAGATTAGGGTATATATCGGCCGGTACAAGTCTTTCGCACATTAACCGACCAAATGTTTCTTTCTTTAAAACCGAAGGGGTTAATTTATATTCGAAATCAAGCACTTATTTAAACGTAAAATTTCCGCTCAATGAAGTGCTTTTTATACACGGAGACTTTATGTATGCAAAACAAGGACCGTTTCATGAAACTCTTTTAGCCGCGCGACTTGCTTTTGTAGTTAATAAAGAAGATAACATATCATTAAATGCAGGTATATCAACCCGTTGGAATGATGCCGCTATTTTTTTACTGGGCATGGATTATAAAAACTATCGAGTAGGATTAGCTTACGATGTAAATACATCTGCCTTTAATGTGGCAACCAATAAACGTGGCGCTATTGAAGTTAGCCTGCTTTGCATCTTTAAAAAGAAACCCGCGTTTATGCCAAAAAAACGCAGCTGCCCTATTTATATGTAGTATGCTAAAAAAACGTGCCTACATATTTATCTCATTGTTTTTTCTGTTTTTTATTCAGCAACAAACTTTTGCACAAAGCATCAAAAAATTATTGAAACAAGGCAATGAGGCTATGAATGAGAAAGATTACTTCTCTGCCGCACAATTGTATAATCAGGTAATTTTATTGGACTCGTTAACCATGGAGCATCAATATTTATATGCCACAGCTAGTCGTTTAAATTACGATAACGATATTGCTTTATACTGGTATCAAAAAGTTTTCAAGATTGATAACGGTCGCGTATATCCTGAAACTATTTTTTGGATGGGAGAGTTATTAAAAAGTAAAGCAGAGTATAAAAAGGCAAAAAAATTCTTCATCAAATTTACTAATGCTAACAAAAAAAGCAGAGATGAGCATTTAAAAAAGCTGGCCGAGAAATCAAAATTAGAAGGCGAATCGTGCGATTTATCACAGTTACTCATTAAAAGCCCTATGCCTATAACAATAGAGCATTTAGATACCAATGTAAACTCAAAAGTATCAGAATACGCACCTATAGAAGCTGATAGCCTTTTATATTTTTCATCATTACGCAATAAAAAGGATAAGGACAAGAAAGCCGATTTAGCCTACAACAAAATTTTTATATCTAAAAAAGAAAACCAAAAATGGCAACGTGCCACCGAGATGGATACCATAATTAATAAAAGAGGTGTACATACAGCTAACAGTTGTTTTAATACTGATTTTACAGAAATTATTTTTTCGGAATGTCAGCAAAAAAACGCATCTACTTTTGTTTGCAAACTATATGGTGCAAAATATGTTAGTGGTAAATGGACTAGCCCTACTCTACTTTCATCTCCTGTAAATACAGAGGGTTCTACTACTACGCAACCTTGTTTAAGTAAGATAAATGATGAGACTTATTTATTTTTCTCGTCAGACAGAACAGGTGGGCAGGGCGGCATGGATATTTGGTACTGCAAAAAATCGGCCGATGAAAGTTTTACTAGCCCTGTAAATGCAGGGAAATTAATTAACAGCTACGAAGATGAAATTACGCCTTACTATGAAGGTGTAACGCAAACTTTATACTTCAGCTCAAACCACCATAAAGGTTTAGGTGGTTTTGATGTTTTTAAAAGTGAGTTTAAAAATGATGTTTTTAAAGCTCCAGAAAATGGGGGTTATCCATTAAATAGTCCTTTAAACGATATTTATTATAGCGTTAACAGTAAAAAAAATAAAGTATATCTTTCATCTAATAGAGTTGGTTCTTACTTTGAAGAAAAAGAAAGTTGCTGTAATGATATTTATGCATTTTCTATCCCACCTCTAATCCCCGATGAACCTATAAAACCAATTGATACTGCTTTGCAGGTTATCAGTCAGATGAAATTATTAGTACCACTTACTTTATATTTTCATAATGACGAACCCGATGCAAAAACAAAAGCCATTACTACTAAAAAGAATTACAAAGCTACCTGTGATGCCTATTTAGCCATGCGCCCTTTATATCTTACAGAGTTTGCAAAAAATTTAAAAGCGACTGATAAGCAAACTGCTGAAAACAGAGTAGAAAATTTTTTTGAAGACAGTGTGCAAGCCGGTTTAAACGATTTAGAAAAATTTGCCCTGTTACTTGAAGATGTTTTACAACGTGGCGAAACAGTAAAAATTACCATGAAAGGTTTTTGCTCTCCGCTAGCATCAACCGATTATAACGTCAACCTTGCTAAACGAAGAATTAGCAGTTTGCAAAACTATTTTAATCAGTATAAAAAAGGAATGTTTGTACCCTACGTACAAAATAATAAACTTATTTATTACGAAGAAGATGTGGGCGAATTACCAGTAAGTAAAGTAAGTGATGATTATTACGATACCCGCAATAGCGTGTACAACCCAAGTGCGGCATCTGAACGAAAAATACAGATTATTGCGGTTTCTGAAATTAGGTAAGGCCACATGCTTTCCTCCTTTATTTATTAGCCAAATAAATAAGTAAATGCTAAATTTGCCTTCTTATTTATTTAACTCGTTAAAATGAAAATTTCGTACAACTGGCTTAAAACTCTTATAAATAATCAAGATATAACTCCTGAGCAAGTTTCCATTGCACTTACGGATTGCGGACTTGAAGTAGAAAGCATGGAGAGCTTTGAAAGCGTGAAAGGGATGCTAAAAGGTGTGGTTGTAGGGCATGTACTAGAAAAAGAAAAACACCCAAATGCCGATAAACTTAGCTTAACTAAAGTTGATGTGGGCAATGGCATTATATTAAGCATTGTTTGTGGCGCCCCAAACGTGGCTGCTAACCAAAAGGTTTTAGTATCCACCGTTGGTAGTGTGTTACGTACATTTAGTGGAGAAACTATTGAGATTAAAAAATCTAAAATTAGAGGTGAAGCCAGTGAAGGAATGATTTGTGCTGAAGATGAATTAGGCATTGGGCAAGGTCATGATGGGATTATGATTTTACCAGAAAGCACCGTTGTGGGCACACCCGCTGCTGAATATTTGAATTTATATATTGATACCATTTTTGAAATTGGATTAACCCCTAACCGGGGTGATGCAGCTTCTCACATAGGTGTTGCGCGCGATTTAGTAGCTGTGCTTAATTGCCAAACAAATTCAAACGCTAACCAAACACACCTTAACGGAATTAAAGAATTGCCTGCGCCATCAGGCATTTTATCTATTGATGTAAAAGTTGAAGAACCTGCTGCCTGCAAACGTTATAGCGGCATTGCTATAAGTGGTATTACGGTTGCATCATCTCCGCAATGGTTAAAAAATTATATTGATGCTATTGGTTTACGCTCAATCAACAACATTGTTGATGTAACCAATTTTGTGTTGCACGAACTGGGACAACCCTTACACGCTTTTGATGCACATGCTATTGAAGGAAATAAAATTATTGTTCGTAGAGCACAAGAAGGAGAAAAATTTGTAACCCTTGATGAAACTGAACGCACATTAAAAGCTACCGACTTAGTAATTGCTAATGCAAAAAATGCCATGTGCATTGCCGGTGTTTTTGGTGGTTTACATAGTGGTGTTACCAATAAAACAACGGCTATATTTTTAGAATCGGCTTATTTTGATGCTTCATCAATAAGAAAAACATCAAAGCATTTAGGTTTAAAAACTGATTCTTCTTTCCGTTTTGAAAGAGGCACAGACCCTGAGATGACTATAAACGCACTTAACAGAGCGGCTAATATTATTTTAGAAATTGCAGGCGGGCAAATTTCATCGGAGATAGTTGATGTTTATCCTGAAAAGGTTGAACCCTTTAAGGTTGCTTTCTCTTACTCAAATTGTGATAGTTTAATTGGTAAAGTAATTGATAGAAATATTATTAAGAATATTTTACTTTCTGTTGGTATAGAGATTATACAAGAAGGTGCAGATGGATTGTTATTGCATGTTCCTCGTTACAAATACGATGTTACTAGAGAAGCAGATGTTATTGAAGAAGTGTTGCGCATTTACGGAATGAATAATGTGGAGTTGAGTGGAAAAATTAGTTTCTCCATGTCCGCTAACCAACCGAGTGTAACCAATAAAGTTGACACAGAGATTGCTACTGTATTGGCTAATCAAGGATTTTATGAGGCTATGAGCACTTCGCTTACCAAAAGTGCTTATACACAAAATGATGAAGATGTTGTGCCCATGCTTAACCCATTAAGCAGCGATTTATCGGTGTTACGCCCTACCCTGCTTTATGGTATGTTGGAGGCTGTTTCTTACAACATCAATCGCAAAACATCGGATATCAAGTTATTTGAATACGGAAAAACCTATCATAAAAAACAAAGTGGTGAGTTTCCGTATAGCGAACAAAAGCAAGTAGCGCTTGTAATTAGTGGTAAAAAGCATGATGTTAGTCATCATCAACCAAAACCTGGTGATGTAAATTTTTATACTTTAAAATCATACATAGAGGCTGTTTTTGCTAAACTTGGCATTAATTACAAAGCGCAGAATGTAGAACATAAGTTGCTATCAGGTGTTTACCAATATCAGGTTAAAAACAAAGTAATTGCAATTATTGGTACTGTAAACACACCCGTTTTAAAAAGCTTTGAGGTTAGTCAGCCTGTTTTTTATGCTGAATTATATTTAGACGTTATTTATAATTTGGCGTTTAAACCAGTTACGTACATAGAGGCTTCTAAATATCCAGCCGTTAAACGTGATTTAGCTTTATTGATTGATAAACAAGTTACTTATGCTGAACTTGAAAAACTGGCCTTTGAAACCGAACGTAATTTCTTAAAAGAAGTATCATTATTTGATGTTTATGAGGGTGACAAAATTCCTTCAGACAAAAAATCGTATGCACTTAGTTTTACCTTACAGAACGCCGAAGCTACTTTAACCGACAACCAAATTACCAACACTACTAACAAATTGATTAAAGTTTTTGAAGAAAAACTAAACGCTTCAATTAGAAGTTAAAAAATTGATTATCAATAAATTAAATACTTTTAAATAAAGTATAATTTCAGTTTATTAGTAGCTTACTAACACATTTCCAACGGCTTATAAACAGCTTATCAGCATAGTTTAAGTTAAATCTTAAATTAGACCAATAAGGCTTTTAAGTAGCCCAATAAATAGAAGTGTTAATAAATAGTCAGTATCTTTGTGGCTCACCAATTTATAGCCATGTTTGAAATTTTAAATCATTTTCAGAAAAAATTTAAACCGCTTACTAAAGAGGGTTTACGTTTTCAGGGTCTTTCGTTAATTGACGTAAAGCGCAAGAAACATGTAATTATGATTTCGAAACCATTTGTGTTTGACAATCGTAAATTACCTAAAGTATATGACGGATTAGAGATTAAGGCTAAAATTGAAGGGGATCTTCCTGAAGAATTTAAAGTTGACGCAAGAAGAGAATATATTTGGGCACCACAACGTTTTGAAAAATTTGTTGACCGTTGCTCAGATGAAATTCGTAAGAAATTTAAACAACCAGACATGAGCCGTGCAGAAATGCTTGACGCTCTTGCTTTTGGTAATTTTGATGCGCATAAAAAGAAATGTACTGAGCTTTTGAATGAGGGAAAAATTCCACCTCTTTCGTTAAACTAAAAGTGGTTTTATTATTTAATAGGGTTAAACTTAATTCTACTTTTTGAACCAAAGAATCCTGCTTAACGGCGGGATTTTTTGTTTACAGAAACTTTTAAGGGAGGTTAAAGCTCAGAAATATGCTTAGCCGTCGCTAACAATAACTCTTCCTCAAATGGGCGAGCCATTAATTGAAGCCCGAATGGCATGTTGTTTTCATTAACCCCTGCCGGTATAGATATAGCAGGTACACCCGTAATATTAGCCTGCACGGTATAAATGTCTTCTAAATACATTTTAATGGGGTCAGCACTATTGGCTCCATGTTCAAATGCAACTCCTGGTGTAGTTGGCATTAAAATAATATCGTAGTCTTTAAAAATAGCTAAGGTTTTATCTCTTACCACACGGCGTACTTGTTGCGCTTTAGCATAATAAGCATCATAATAACCTGCACTAAGTACAAAAGTACCCAACATAATACGACGTTGAACTTCTTTACCAAAACCTTCGGTACGCGATTTTTTAAAGGTGCTTTCTAAATCAGTAGCGTTTTTACTGCGGTAACCATAAGGCACACCACCAAAACGACTAAGGTTAGATGAAGCTTCGGCAGTAGTTAGCACATAATAAGTTGGCACTAAATATTCTAGTTCTTTAAAATCAACACCCTCTACTGTGTGACCTTGTTGTTTTAACTTTTCAATGGTTTTAGTAATGTTGCTTTTAATAATTGGGTCAAGTGCTTCGCTATCTAAACAATCATTTATATAAGCTATTTTAATTTTTTTGTTTGATGTTGCTTTTGAGTATTCAGTAACTGGTTTAGATGAAACAGTACCGTCAAACTCATCAGCACCAGCAATAATTTCAAGTACTAAAGCGGCATCGTCAATAGTTTTGGTAAGTGGTCCTATTTGATCGAATGAAGAGGCATAAGCAATTAAACCCCAACGAGAAACCCTGCCATAAGTAGGTTTTAAGCCCACCACGCCGCAAAAAGACGCTGGCTGACGAATACTTCCACCCGTATCACTTCCTAATGCTACATGCACTAAATTAGCTGCAACTGCAGCGGCTGAGCCACCTGATGAACCACCAGGTACTGTTTTTTCATTTAAAGGGTTTAAAACTTTGCCAAAAGCCGAGTTTTCGTTACTACTGCCCATAGCAAATTCGTCGCAGTTTGTGCGACCAATAATAATGGCATCTTGAGCCAATAAACGTTCTACAACTGTAGAACTATAAAGTGAAGTAAAGTTTTCTAAAATTTTTGAAGCGGCAGAAACCTTATGGTTTTTATAGCATATATTATCTTTTAGTGCAATAATTACCCCAGCCAAACGACCTGCTGTGCCAGCTTTAATTTTGGCATCAACCAAATCAGCCTGTTTTAAAGCCGACTCATTAAAGGTTTCTAAAAATATATTAAGGTGCTTTTTCTCCTCGACAGAAGATAAGGAAGCATTAACTAAATCTTTACAAGTAGTTTTGCCTTGCCTTAAATCATTTTGAAGCGAGGCAATGCTTTTAAATGTGTACACAGAGTTTACTTTTTGTCGGTTTTCTCTATAGATGGAGTGCTTTCTTCTCCTTTAGAGGCATCTTTAAATTCTTTCATGCCTTTACCTAAGCCGCGCATTAACTCAGGAATTTTTTTACCGCCAAATAACAATAATAAAGCAGCTAGAATTAAAATAATTTCTCCGGTACCTAATTTCATGATTAAAAGATTTAATTTTGAGCCACAAAGATAACACAATTTATTGTAAACCTACATGTTAAAAAAGATTGAGCACATTGGTATTGCGGTTAAAAATCTAAAAGAAAGCAACGAGTTATTTAAAAAGCTTTTTGGAAAAGACCTATATAAAGTTGAAACCGTTGAAAGCGAAAAAGTATCTACCTCTTTTTTTATGCTTGGCGAAAGTAAGATTGAGCTTTTAGAAGCGCAAAACGAAAACTCAGCCATTGCCAAATTTATTGAAAAACGTGGCGAAGGCATACATCATATGGCTTTTGAGGTTGATGATATTTATGCCGAAATTAAAAGATTACAAGCAGAAGGATTTGAAATTTTAAACCCTGAACCAAAAAAAGGGGCCGATAATAAACTGATTTGCTTTTTGCACCCAAAAACCACTAATGGAGTTTTGATTGAATTATGTCAGGAAATTAAGTAAGTTTTTACGACTTAAAAGAAATCATATCGAAAGGTTCATTTAATATAAATGAATAGCTGCGGCCAGCCTCTTCAATATCTTCGTCATCCTCATTATAATACCATTTAAAGGTTACTTCAATGCCCTTTTCCTTTAGTTTTAGTACTGTTTTCATTAACTCTAAAATGTAACGAGCGCTACCTGTATTAAAAAAATGAAGCTTAACTGTTAAAGAAAAATTCTTTATAGGGTTTTGTTCAATTGTATGTATAAAGTTAATTACTGGCTTAAAGAACTCATGGGTTAACTCAGGGATACAGATACCCTCTAACACTAACTCGTTGTTGGTAGTATTGAAATTTACTTTCGGCGTTTTTTCTGTTGACTCTATCGATAAATTCATACTTCCTCACAAATTTAAAAAAAAATTTAAATTTTAACTATTTGTTTTTGGTTTTAATAAGCCTTTTAACGAATAGCCAATAACACAAATATCATCAGTTTGGGTACCCTTTTTCTTCCACTCTATGTGTTGTTTCCATAAATAGTTTTTTTGTTTGTTAAACGGCATATCTTCTATATCAAGTAATGTAAGCTTAAACCTGCTCTTACTATACTTCTTTATATCTGTACCATTAAATTGGTCAAAAAAGCCATCTGTACTCATGTATATTTTTAAGTCTTCATGCAGTAATCTAATTTGGGTAGTAAATTGAGTGTTTAGTCCCGATGCAATGCCCCCAATTGGTATACGGTTACCTTTAATCTCATTAAGGCTTCCTTTATTAATTAAATACAAATTATGCATGGCGCCACTATATAGCAATACTCCGTATTTTAAATCAAGTACGCAAAGTGATACATCTAAACCATCTAAAATTTCATCAGCTTGTTTGTATTGGTTTAGCGATTCTTTTATTTTTCTATTTAAAAAATCAAGCACTAAGCCAGGATCAAATATGTTATGTTCCTTAATGGCTTGCGAAATAATATTACTACACAAAATACTTAATAAGGCCCCAGAAACGCCATGCCCTGTACAATCACCAAGAGCTATAAAGATTTTATCATCTTTACGGTAGCACCAATAAAAATCACCTCCAATAACATCACGCTGTTTTAAAATGATAAATGATTCAGGTATCATTTCCTGCATAAATGACTCGGGAGGCATAACAGATTGCTGTATGCGTCGTGAATAATCTATGTTATCAGATATATCTTTATTTTTTTCAGATAATTCTTTACGATAGGTAATTTGTTCAACTCCCAACTGAATAGACTCAGCCAAATCGGTAAGTATTTGAATATCTTGCTCTGAAAATGTGTCAGGCTTTGATGACAGCACCGAGATAGTTCCCGTTACATGATTACCACGTTTAATTGCAACACTTAAAAAAGAGCGTGTATTAGCCTTTATTGTATCATCCGGAAAACTA
>Ga0134126_10007975_pt1 | contig 13297 bp, 12 predicted proteins | sample KB31752_FD_96881 | JGI IMG/M metagenome (GOLD analysis project Ga0134126, IMG submission 96881) | Terrestrial soil microbial communities with excess Nitrogen fertilizer from Kellogg Biological Station, Michigan, USA - KB3-175-2 | ecosystem: Environmental > Terrestrial > Soil > Unclassified ...
CACGCCCCTGGCGCAGCCACTCGCTCCACAGCCGGTGGCCGGCCAGGAGCTCGTTCATCGCCTGGCGCCCTATCACCGCGGCGATGTCCGCGGCATCGGCGCTGAAGGCGTCGATCAGCGCATCCGCCACCTCGCGGTGGGACGCGCTCCAGTCCTCCTGCCAGCGAACGGCCAGCCCGGCGTGCTCCAGCAGGGCGAGCAGCTCCTCGCGCGGGGTGAGCCAGACCGTGTCGGCGTCGGGCATCGCCGCCCGCTCGGACTCGGTGAGGGGGAGGCCCTCCTCCATGGTGAAGGCGAAGCGCCCACCGGACGTGAGCGCCGCGGCCACTCCCTGCAGCAGCAGCTCCTTCTCCGGGAAGGCGAGCATGGTCTCGAGCAGGAGCACCACGTCGAACGGGCCGGCCGGGACCGGGGGGATCCGCATGACCTCGAAGCGGCAGGGCAGGTCGCCCGCGCTCTGGCGTGCGATGTCGATCGCGCCGGCGCTGAGGTCCACCCCCAGGTAGTCGCAGCCGAGCTCCCGGGTGATGAACCGCCCCGGGCCCGCCACTCCGCAGCACAGGTCGAGCAGCGACACCCCGGGCCCGACCCCTGCCCTATCCGCGAGCGCCCGGATCTCGCTCGCGCGCATGAAGCTCTCCTGCTCGACGTACTCGCCGGGCGGATACGCGGACACGCGCGCGTGCCGGAGAGCCGCCACGAACGGGCCGCGTTCGTCCTGCTCCATGGGGGCAGGATGTCATCGCGGGTACGGAAGGATCGGAACGGCGCCAGCGTCATTGCTTGCGATGGAGCCGAATCACGCTGCCTTTGCGGTGTCAACTGCCCGTGCGCCCAGACGGACCCCGGCGTCTACGACCGCCGCCCAGGCAGGGCCGGCCGCCGGGCTGGTGGCGCAGCTCCTGCTCCTGGTGGTGCTCTCGCGGACCGTCGGCCTCGACAGCGCCGCCTGGGTCGTCGGCATCGCCAGCGCGGTGGTGATGAACGCGGCGCTGGCGCTCGGCCTGTCCAACCACGGCTCCGACGGGCTGGCCCCGGCCGACTGGGTGACCCTCGCTCGCGGAAGCCTCGCGGTGGGCGTGGCGGCGCTGGTCGCGGACTCGTTCCGGCACCACGTGCCCCTTGCGCTCCTGGTCGCGCTGACGGCGGTTGCGGTCTCACTGGACTGGGTCGACGGCTGGCTGGCGCGTCGCACGCGGACGAGCACGCTCGGCGCGCGCTTCGACGGCGAGGTCGACGCGTTCCTGATCCTGATCCTCAGCGCGTACGTGGCCCGGTCGGCAGGCGTGTGGGTGCTCGCGATCGGCCTGGCGCGCTACGCGTTCTTCGTGGCGGGGTTGGCGCTGCCGTGGCTGCGCCGGCCGCTGCCGCCGCGCTATTGGCGCAAGGTCGTGGCCGCGACGCAGGGAATCGTCCTGGCGATCGCGGCCGCCCACCTGCTGCCGCGGGGCGTGACCGACGTCGCGCTCGTGGGCGCGCTGATCCTGCTCGCGGAATCGTTCGGCCAGGACATCTGGTGGCTCTGGGGCCGCAGGCGGAGCGCGCCGAGCCGGGCCGATGCTCCCGCCGGCCCGCCCGGGCGCGTGCGAACGGTCGTCGGCGTCGCGCTGTCGGTCCTCGCCATCCTGGTCGTCTGGGCCGCACTCGTCGTGCCCGACGACCCGACCCATCTCAGCGCCGCGTCGTTGCTGAGGGTCCCGCTCGAGGGTCTCGTCCTGATCGCCGTGGCGCTCGCCATGCCGCCGCGCATCCGGCGCTTCCTGGCCTGGATCGTCGGTCCGGTTCTCGCTCTCGTGGTGCTGCTGAAGATCCTCAACCTCGGCTTCTACGTGGCCTTCGACCGCCAGTTCGACCCCTATCAGGACCTGAGCTACGCCTCGATCGGGGCGGAGACCCTGCGCAGCTCGGTCGGCGGCGCGAGCGCGCACCTGATCATCGCCGGGATCCTTGGGCTCCTCGTCACCGTTCTCCTGCTGATGACCTTCGCGGTGCGCCGGGTGATCCGGGTCGCCACCGGCCACCGCCTGTGGTCGGTCCGTACGGTCGCGGCGCTGAGCGGGGTCTGGATCCTCTGCGGGCTCTTCGGCGCGCACCTCGTCTCGCGCACGCCCATCGCCACCGCGAACGCCGCCGGCCTGGTGGTGAACGAGGCGCACGTGCTGCAGGCCGACATCGACGGCCCCGCGGCCTTCGCCAAGGAGATCAAGCAGGACCGCTACCGCAACACTCCGGCCGCCAGGCTTCTGACCGACCTGCGGGGCAAGGACGTGATCCTGGCGTTCGTCGAGAGCTACGGCCAGGTGGCGGTCCAGGGCTCGTCCTTCTCGGACGGGGTCGACGCCGCTCTTCAGAGCGGGAACCGGCAGCTCGCGTCCGCCGGCTTCTCCGCCCGCAGCGGCTTCCTCACCTCGCCGACGTTCGGGGGCATCAGCTGGCTGGCGCACTCGACCATGCAGTCGGGCGTCTGGGTCAACAGCCAGCGCCGCTACAACCAGCTCGTAGGGACCGACCGCTTCACGCTCAGCCAGGCGTTCAAGCGCGCCGGCTGGCGGACGGTGGACGACGTCCCGTCCAACAACCGCTACTGGGCGCCGGGCAACACCTACTACCACTACGACAAGGTCTACGACCGCCGCGACGTCGGCTACAAGGGCCCGACCTTCGCCTACGCGTCGATGCCCGACCAGTACGTGATGGCCGCGCTGCAGCGCCAGGAGCTCGCGAAGCGCCACCGCAGCCCGGTCTTCGCCGAGGTCGACCTGGTGTCGAGCCACGAGCCGTGGTCCAAGGTCCCCAAGCTGCTCCCCTGGAGCAAGCTCGGCGACGGCTCGGTCTTCAACACGCGGTCCACCCACACGGACACGCGCGCGACGTTCAGCAACTCCAAGACCGCGCGCCCGGCGTACGCCCTCTCGATCAAGTACACGATGAGCGCGCTCGTCTCCTGGGTGCAGCACTACGGCACCGACAAGACCGTGATGATCGTCCTCGGCGACCACCAGCCCTGGACCGTGATCAGCGGGCTGGGCGCGAGCCACGAGGTGCCGATCTCGGTCATCGCGAAGGACCCGGCGGTGATGAGCAAGGTCGCCGGCTGGGGCTGGAACGACGGCCTGCTACCCAGGCCCAACGCGCCGGTCTGGCAGATGAGCTCGTTCCGCGACCGCTTCCTCAGCACGTTCGGCTCGACGCCGGCGACGGGATAGGCCGCGGTGGAGGGGGGTCAGAACACGCGCACGCGGTTGGCCGGTCTCGATGGGATCCGGGGCCTGGCCGCGCTGTACGTCGTGGTGAACCACATCTTCCTGCGCACGTTCCCCGGCTATCCCGTGGACCACGCGCCGTTCTGGGCGGGCTGGTTCATCTACGGGCGCTTCGCAGTGGTCGTGTTCATCGTGCTGTCGGGCTTCTCGCTGGCGCTGTCGCCGGCCCGCCACGGCTGGCGGCTCGGCGGGGCTTCGCGGTTCGCCTACCGGCGGGCTCGCCGCATCCTCCCCGCCTACTGGGCCGCCCTCGCCTTCAGCCTCGCCGTGGCCTGGCTCATCACGCCGCCGCCGGGGCAGGCGCCGCCGGGCACGAAGTCGGTCGTGGTGAACGGGCTGCTGGTGCAGAACATCGTCGGCGCGCCGACCCCGAACCGGTCGTTCTGGTCGATGGCCGTCGAGGCCCAGCTCTACATCGTGTTCCCGCTGCTCCTGCTGCTGGTCCGTCGCTGGGGCGCGTTCGTCATGCTCGGCACGGTCACGCTGATCGTCGCCGCGGTGGGGGTGTTCGGTCCGCACATCCCGCGCGTGGACACCTTCGTGATCCAGTCCGCACCCGACCTGGCGGCACTGTTCGGGGTCGGGATCCTGGCAGCCGGCATCGTGGGCGCGAGCAGGGCTCGCCGCTCATGGCCGTGGCAATGGCTCGCGCTGGCCGCCGCGCTGCCCGTGCTCGCGGCGATCCTCTGGCGCGGCTCGGTGTGGACCCTCCACAACCTGTTCTGGGTCGACCTCGCCCTCGGCCCGGCCGTGGCGTGCCTGCTGGCAGCGCTTGCCACCGGCCGCCCGGCGCCGCTGCTGCGCTTCCTCGACACGCGGCCCATTCGCAATCTCGGGCTGTCGTCCTACAGCCTCTACCTGACCCACGGACCGATCGTCGTCCTCGTCTATGACGAGGTCGTGTCCAAGCGTTTCGCTCACGGCTCCACGGCGTTCCTCCTCACCTTCGTCCTGGCGGTGCCGCTCACGATCGCCTTCGCCCGGGTCTTCGCGGCCCTCTTCGAGCACCCGTTCCTCGGCCGGCGCGCCTGGTCCTGGCCGGTCCGGCGCCGGCATCCCGCGGTGAAGCAGGTGCCGGCATGAGGCGGGGTTGGGTCCGACTCGCGGCGTCCGCGGCGATCTTCGGGGTGCTGGTCTGGCGCCTGGGCACCGGCCCGTTCCTCGACGGCGTGCGCACCGTCGACGGCCGCGCGCTGGCGGCGGCGGCGGGCCTGGCGTTGGTGACCACGGTCGCCTGTGCCTGGCGCTGGAAGATCGTGGCGTCCGGGCTCGGCGTGCAGCTGTCGCTGCCCGGTGCGGTGGCCGCTTACTACCGCTCGCTGTTCCTCAACCTGACGCTGCCCGGCGGGGTGGTGGGCGACGTCCATCGAGGCGTCAGTCACGGCCGCGACGTGAGCGACGTCCCCCGCGCGCTGCGGGGCGTCGCGTGGGAGCGCCTCGCGGGGCAGGCCGTGCAGGCGGTCGTCACGGTTGCCGTCCTGCTCGCCCTGCCGTCGCCCGTGCAATCGTCGATGCCCCTGATCGCGATCGCGGCCGTCGCTGTGGCGGCGTGCGTCGTGCTCGCGGCTCGCGCGCACGGGCGCTTCTGGCGAGCGGCGGTCGCGGACATCCGTGACGGCCTGCTCGCGCGCCGGGCGTGGCTCGGCGTCGCGCTCGCATCCGCGGTGGTCGTGGTCGGCCACGCTGCCACATTCGTCATCGCGGCGCGGACCGCCGGCGTCACCGAGCCGACATCGCGCCTGTTGCCGCTCGCGCTGCTCGTGATGCTCATCGGGGTCGTGCCCAGCGTCGCCGGCTGGGGGCCGCGCGAGGGCGGGGCCGCATGGGTTTTCGCGGCGGCCGGGCTCGGGGCGCACCTGGGCGTGACCACCGCCGTGGCCTACGGCGTCATGGCGCTGGTCGCCAGTCTGCCCGGCGCGGCCGTTCTGGTGGTTTCATGGTGTCGCCGCACCCGACTGCCGGTGCGGGCCGAATCGCGTCGGAGAGGGAGTTCCACATGCTTGAGCGCCCATACACCCTCCTGAGCTGCGCACTGTCGATCGACGGCTATCTCGGCAGCCCCACGTCGGGCCGCCTCGAGCTGTCGAACGACGCCGACTTCGACCGCGTGGACGCCGTGCGCGCCTCCTGCGACGCGATCATGGTCGGCGCCGCCACCGTGCGCAACGACGACCCGCGGCTGATGGTGCGCTCGCAGGCCCGGCGCGAGGAGCGAACCGCCCGCGGACTCGCGGCGAGCCCGATCAAGGTCACGGTGACCGAGCGTGTGCAGCTGAACGCCTGCGCCGCGTTCTTCACCACCGGCGACGCGGAGAAGCTCGTCTACTGCACGAGCCAGCGGGTCGGCGACGCCCGCTCGCGGCTGGGATCGGTGGCCACCGTGGTCGACGGCGGCCAGCCCGTGGTGATGCGCCGGATCAGCGAGGACCTCGGCGAGCGCGGCGTGGAGCGGCTGATGGTCGAGGGCGGCGGCAAGGTGCACACCCAGTTCCTCACCGACAACCTCGCGGACGAGCTGCAGCTCGTGGTGGCTCCGTTCTTCGTCGGCGATTCCCGTGCCCCGCGGTTCGTGAGGGACGGCGAGTTCCCCTGGAACCCCGACCGGCGCGCGACGCTCGCCCAGGTCCGCCAGATCGGCGACGTGGTGCTGCTGCGCTACGCGCTGTCGTCCCGGTTCGAGGACGACTGATGCGCTCGCATCCGCCCAGCGCGAGCATCCGCACGCAGCTGACGGTTCCGCTTCGGTTCGGCGACGGGTACAGCACCACGGCGCGGCTGTTCAGCTTCGACGGGCTGGTCGACGGCCAGGAGCACGTCGCGTTCGGGCTGGGCAACCGCGCGGCTCCGCTCACGTCCCTGGGACGCGGGCCCGCGCCGCTCGTCCGTCCGCACAGCGAGTGCCTCACCGGCGACGTGTTCGGGAGCCAGCGCTGCGACTGCGGCGCGCAGCTGCGGGAGGCCGTCGAGCTGATCGCGGAGTCCGGTGGCTTTCTTCTGTATCTGAGGCAGGAGGGGCGGGGGATCGGGCTGTACGCCAAGCTCGACGCCTACGCGCTGCAGGACGCCGGGCTCGACACCTACGAGGCGAACCTCGCCCTGGGCCACCGCGAGGACGAGCGCAGCTACCTCGTGGCCGCGCAGATGCTGCACGCGCTGGGTGTGTCGCGGATCGACCTGCTGAGCAACAACCCGGACAAGGCTCGCCAACTTCACCGCTTCGGGATCACCGTGAGCGAACGGGTGCCGACCGGCGTGCACCTGTCCGCCGCCAACGCCCGCTACCTGGCCACGAAGGCCGCCAGCGGCGCGCACACGCTCGACCTGCCGCTGTCAGCGGGGTAGGGCCAGCAGGTCGGCGTGGCCGACCGTGACCGCGGTCAGGCGCCTCTCCGAGTACGCGCGCGTCTCATCCACGAGCTCAGGATCCTGTTCGCGGGCGGCGTCCAACCAGCCCTCGAGCCACTCCGCAGTCAGGCCGGCGTGCTCAGCGCCCAGTCGCCACGGGCTCGGCCTGACGTGGACGTCGGCTCCGAGCGCCCGGAAGCGGTCGGCCGCTCGCGCCACCCCGTCGGGGCCGAGCAGGCCGCCCCGCCGCTGGTGGTCGTCGAAGGCGTCCGCGACGCGGGCATCCAGCGGATCGGGAGGGGTCAGCCGGACGTTGCCGGTCACGGACAGCGTCAGCAGGGTCGGGCACACCGCACACAGGCTGACCAGCGCCGCGAGCTCCTCCTCGGTCAGCAGGTCGAGCAGCGCCGATGCGGTGACGAGCGACGCGCCGGCCAGATCGTCGGCGTCCAATCGGGTGATGTCGGACTGCCTGACCTCGACCGTCGCCCCGGCCGGTGGGTTGGCCGCGGCGACCTCCAGCAGGTCCGCGTCCCGGTCATGGAGGACCCAGTGCTGCGGACCCGCTAGCAGCGGCGCGAGCCAGCGGCCCATCGAGCCGGTGCCGCAGGCGAGGTCGTGGATCACCCACCGGTCGCGCGCGGGAAGCTCTCGAACGAGGTCGACCGCACGCGCCGCGGCGTCGGCGGGCTCGCGCAACGCCAGCCAGCCGGGGCTCACGCGAATGTACCCGGCGGTCATCGCGACGCCTCCGCCAGGACGTCCGCCACCGCGGCCGTGGTTTCCGCCCACCCGGGCAGCGACTCGCGCCGCTCCCGCGCCGCCCGGCGCAGCCGCTCCCTCAGCTCGGCGTCCGCGAGCCAGGCCCGGAGCGCGGTGGCCAGCGCCGCCGGATCGTCCGGCGGCACGAGCAGCCCCGGGCGAACACCGTTGCCGCCGTAACCGAGCGCCTCCGTCAGGCCGCCCACGTCGCTCGCGACCACCGGCAGGCCACGCGCCAGAGCTTCGGTCACCACCATGCCGTAGGTCTCGCCGCGCGAGGCCAGCACCAGCAGGTCAGCGGCCGCATAGCGGCGGTCGAGATCCGCTCCGGCCGCGGGTCCCGGAAAGCTCACGCGGCCGTTCAACGCGCCGCGAAGGTGCTCGACGAACTCGGGGTCGCGATCGAGCCGGCCCACGCACTCGCAGTGCCAGGACAGGTCCGTGAGCGTGCCCAGCGCCTCGAGCAGCACGTCGTGGCCCTTGCCGGGGGTCACCGCGGCCACGCACAGGAGCGCCTCGCCGGACTCGCTGCCCGGCGCGAGGGGGGAGGGGTCCACGCCGGGCCGGGCCACGTGCACCCTGGGCAGCGCGTACAGCTCCATGAGCCGGCGCCGGCTCCACTCGCTGGTGGTGACCACGGAGGCGGCCGCCGCGAGCACCGCCCGCTCCCGATCGGCGCCCAGCGCCATGTGCACGAGCGCGACCAGGCGCAACCGGCTTGCCTGGGGCAGCAGCACCTCGGGGGCGGTGGAGGCGATCAGGCCGTCGATCAACACCACCGACCCGTCGGGGATCCGGTTCATGACGTCCTCGAGCGCCGCGAACGGCGCGGCGTCCGGTGGCGACCAGAAGCCGCGCACGGCGTGCTCGTGCACCTGCCGGCCGGTCGAGATCAGCCCGTCCCGGAGATGCGCGTCATAGACGTTGCCTCCGCTGGGCCGCGCGGGGTCGTCGATCCCGTCGGGTACGACGAAGTGGACGGCCGTCACAGCGGCCGCTCGTAGCTCGCCCAGGCCACGTGCGACTCGTGCAGCGTGACTACCAGCCCCTCGAGTTCCCGAGCACCGTCACCGAGGGCGCCGGCGTGCACCCGCTCCGCGAGCCGGTCCGCGACCACCCGGGCAAGCGCCTCGGTGGAGGTGTTCATGCCGGCGAACTCCGGCTCGTCGTCGAGGTTGCGGTAGCTGAGCCCTGCCAGCACGGCGTGCAGCTCCTCGGTGGCGCGGCCGATGTCCACCACGATGCCGTCGGCGTCGAGCTCCGCGCGCCGGAACGTGGCGTCGACGACGTAGGTCGCCCCGTGGAGGCGCTGCGCGGGCCCGAACACCTCGCCGCTGAAGCTGTGGGCGATCATCATGTGATCGCGGACGGTCACGCTGAACACGATCTAGCCCCCGTCGTAGGTGATCGTGTGACAGAGCGCGGGGAGGCTTCCCTCCGCGAGCCGCGCCATCACGTCGGGCAGGTCGCCGAAGTCCGACTCCCCGGTGAGGAGCGCGTCGAAGGCGGGGTCGCGCAGGAGATCGAGCGCAAGGGCCAGCCGGTCGGCGGTGGTGCGGCGCCCGCCGCGGGCGGGGGACACGGCGCCCACCTGGCTCGCGCGAATGCCGAGGCGACGGGAGTGGAAGGCGCTGCCCAGCGAGAGCTGCACCTCGCTGTCGCCGTACCAGCTCAGCTCGATGACCGTGCCCTCGGGAGCGAGCAGATCGAGCGACCGCTGCAGCCCGGCGGACGTCGCGCTGGTGTGGAAGACCAGGTCGAGCCCGCCCGCGGCGTCGTCCGGAAGCGCGAAGTCGGCGCCGAGTGCCGCCGCCACGCCCGCGCGGCCGGCATCCACGTCCACGAGCGTGACCTCCGTCGCCGGGAACCGGCTCAGCAGGCGCGCGACGCAGCAGCCCACCATCCCCGCGCCCACGACGGCAACCCGGTCGCCCAGCAAAGGTGCTGCGTCCCACAGGGCATTCACCGCGGTCTCGACCGTGCCGGCGAGCACCGCACGCGCGGGCGGCACGCCCTCGGGCACCAGGGCCACGGCGTCGGCCGGCACCACGTACGCGGTCTGGTGCGGGTAGAGGCAGAAGACCGTGCGGCCGCGCAGCTCGGCGGGGCCCTCTTCCACGGCGCCCACGTTCAGATAGCCGTACTTGACCGGGCCGGGGAAATCGCCCTCCTGGAACGGAGCGCGCATGGCGGCGTACTGGTCCGGCGGCACCCCGCCGCGGAACACCAGCGTCTCGGTGCCGCGGCTGATGCCCGAGCGCAGAGTGCGCACGAGCACGTCGCCCCGGCCGGGCTCGGGCAGCGTGACCGCCCGGATCTCGCCACTGCCCGGCTCGCGAAGCCAGAACGCCTGCGCGTCGACCTGCACGGCATCAGCTTCCCTCATGTCCTCATTCGACGCTGCCCGCGGGACGATCCTTCCCGCTCCCCGCGTCTACTCCGTCGATGACTGTGAAGCTCACGGCCACTCTCCTGGCGGCGGCGGCCGCGCTGATCCTGACCCTGGCCGGCTGCAGCCGGCCCTCGGCGACGGCCCTGCCGGCACGCTCAGGTCCGGCGTACACGCTGATGCAGATGAACCTCTGCCTGTCCGGACTGGGCAGCTGCTACGGCAGGGTGGCCTACCCGGCGGTGCTGAACGAGGCCGTCGCCCGGATCGGGCAGATGCATCCGGACACCGTCACCTTCAACGAGGCGTGCCGCAACGACGTCGCGCAGATCGCTCGGCGGACCGGCTACCACATGGCCTTCGCGCGGGTGATCTACGGCGGTAGGCCGCTGCCCTGCATCCATCCGGGCGGTCGCGGGCTCTTCGGCAACGCCGTGCTCACCAGGGCCGCCGTCGTGAGCTCCGAGGCCCACGAATTCGCGGCGCAGGTCGGCCCCGAGCGGCGGGTCTGGCTGTGCGTGACGACGCGCGGCGGAGTGGAGGCGTGCACCGCCCACCTGGCATCCCACGACCCCGTCGAGGCGGCCGCGAACCGGCCGCAGTGCGACGAGCTGCGGGCGCTGCTCGCCAGCCGCGCGGTCGGCCATACCCTGATCTTCGCGGGCGACCTGAACCGTCGCGGCTCTTGCGCGCCCAAGGGCTTCTGGATGCGCAGCGACCGCTCGGCCGCGCAGGACCCGGGGCTCCAGCAGGTCTACGGCACGGGCGCTCTCCGCTCCCCGGCGGCGGCAGTGGTGCCGGCCGTGCACACCGACCACGACATCCTGCTGGTGCGCGCGAGCCGTTAGCGAAAGCTGATGCGATAGTCGAGCCGGTATCGGAGCTCTCTGCTGCGATCCCGTATGTACCGCGCGGGCACCCCCGCGACGATCGTGTAGGGACGGACGTCACGCGTGACGACCGCCCCGGCGGCCACGACCGCGCCCTCCCCGATCGACACGCCGGCGAGCACCCGCGCTCCCTCGGCGACCCAGACGCGATCGCCGATCACGATCGGCAGGAACGCGTGCGAGAAGTCCGGGCAGTCGACGACGTGCGTGCCGGTCTGGAGGCTGACGCCCGACCCGATGTTCACGGACGATCCGATCTCGATCCCGCCGCGGGCGTCGAGCACGCAGCTGCGCCCGATGACGCAGTTCGGGCCGATGTGCAGGTTGGTCGGCTCGTTGATCTCCGTGTGGAGCATGATCATCCCGCTGCTGTGGTCCTCGAGGCCGACGCCGAGTGCGGCGTAGGCGCGCTGGCGAAGCGCGACGAACGGAAGCCTGTTCACCAGGTGGTTGAGGACGTATGCCTGCGCCTGCTCGCGCCGCGAGGGCATCCCTATCCCACCGCCTCACGTCGCAGCAGCGCGGTCAGCTCGGCGCGTGTGACCGCGCGCGTGGCGAGAAGGAGAACCGGATAGGCGGCCGCGGCGCAGGCGACCAGCCACACGATCGCCGCACCATCGGCGTGAAGCGCCCAGACGATCAGGCCCATCCCTGCGACCGCGGTGGCGATGCGGGCGAACCGCGCCAGCCGCACCCTCATCTCGATCGTCCGGAACACCGCGCGAAGGGCCAGGAACTCGACCAGCAGCTCGGTGGCCAGCGTGATCCAGGCCGCCGCCATGTACCCGTGGCTCGGGATGAAGATCAGGTTCAGAGCGACGTTGAAGGCGAGCGCCAGCAGCGCGAAGCGAACGAAGATCCGCTGGAGCCGGAGCACGATCACCATCGAGCCGGCCACGTAGCCGAAGCAGATCACCACGAAGGCGCCCATGAGAACCCTCAGCGCGTTCGCCCCGGCCACGAACTGCTCGCCGAAGAGGAGCCGGATCAGCGGCTCGGCCGCCACGAGGACGAAGGCGAAGATCGGGAGCGAGACCATCGCCAGGTACTCCATCGCCGGTTGCAGAAGCCCGCGGGTGCGGCTGGGGTCCGCGGCCGACAGGACGGGGAACAGCGTGGTGAACACCGCCGTGGGGACGAACGCCATGGTGGTCAGCACGCGATACATCGCCCCGTAGATGCCGGCGGCGCTCGACCCGGCGATGTTGAACACGAGGATCTGGTCGATGCGGCCGTAGGCGAATGTGAGCGTCAGTGCCACACCCACCGGCAGGGCGAAGCGAGCTAGCTCGCCCCAGAACTGCCGGGATCCGTGTACGCGGATCGTCGCGAGCCGGCGGACCAGCAGGGTCTGGACCGCGACCATCAGCGCCATCGATCCGGTGAAAGCGATCGACATCGCAAGGAGCCCGCCGGACAGGATCGAGACGGTCAGGGCGGACCCGGTCCAGAGCACGCTGTTGAGCGTGAGCATGGCCATGCTGAGCTCGTTCCGGAGGCGGAGCTGGAAGACGATCCCGAGGCTGCTCAGAGGCGGCGCGAGCAGGAGGAACGCGAGCACCACGGTGGAGGCGCGCATGGGGGCGTCCGAGGAGACCGCCAGTCCGATCGCGAGAAACGCGAGCGTGACCGGGATTGCGAGCAGCGCCCTGAGCGAGACGAGGGCGCCGAGGAGCTCGGGCTCGTGGGCGTGGTCGGTGGCCGCCTGCCGGATGACCACCCGGTCGACGCCGAACTCCCCCAGGTAGCCGAGGAGGTCGCTGAGCGCGAAGAGCGTGCTCCACTGGCCGTAGTGGTGCTGGCCAAGCGCGCGCACGACGACCACCGTGACGACCACTCCGAGGGCGAGATTGACGACCCTGCCGACGAGCTGTACGGCAATGTCGAGACGCAGCCGGCGTCCGCTGACTTCGCTCACACCCACGCCCAAATACCCCTTCCGAGGTACGTTAGCTACGGCGCGGTTAAATGCGCAAGTTCTCTTGATTACACTGAGCGGCCCGCGTTGAGCAAGCCTGTGGCAGCCTCGCCGGCTGCCGTCGCATCAACCGCGAAAGGGCGCGAGCCGGATGCTCAGGTCGCTCACGGCGAAGCGATGCAGGTACCAGGCGCGCCCCCGAGGGACCTGTTTGGCCTCGGCTCGAATGAGCCCGGCGAACTCCCGCTTGAAGCCCAAGCGCGGGTACTCGCGGACGACGATGTCACGGACAGCATCCGGCACCTCGTTGCTGCGCAGCCCGAACACGTCGACCCCTGCGCCGGCGGACATCAGGTATGCCTCGGCGCCGGATTCGACGCCGACGCCGGGGGTGTGATGCATGGCGATCGCGTTCGCGATCACTTCGCGGTCCTCTGCGGGCACCTGGTGGCTGTCGGCGAACTCGCGTGCCAACGCCGCGCTGCGAACCGTGAAGTCGACATGCGGGATCGGGCTCGGGATACCGGTGTCGTGGAGCATCGCGGCCAGGTACAGGAGCTCACGGTCGAACGTGATCCCCTCGATTGCCGCGATGGCGGCGCCCCAGGCGTAGCTGCGGCGGGAATGGTTGAGAAGCGCCGGCGTCAGGAGGTCCTGGGCGGCGACCTCGGCATCTCTCGAGAGCGACGAGTCGGGAGGCACGAGGCTTGTCGGATCGATGGAGCTCCGG
>Ga0134126_10007976_pt1 | contig 13297 bp, 6 predicted proteins | sample KB31752_FD_96881 | JGI IMG/M metagenome (GOLD analysis project Ga0134126, IMG submission 96881) | Terrestrial soil microbial communities with excess Nitrogen fertilizer from Kellogg Biological Station, Michigan, USA - KB3-175-2 | ecosystem: Environmental > Terrestrial > Soil > Unclassified ...
CGAAGCCAGTCGCGAGCTCGACAAGGCTTTGCGCGCAAATCCCGGCTCGCAGGGTCTTCGCATCACCAAGGCACGTTTACTGACATCGGCGCAGTTGCCGCGGGAAGCACTCGCCGAAATCGATGCGGGCCTGAGCTTGGCCCCATCAAACCCTGCGCTGCTGACAGCAGCCACCACGATTGCACTTGATTTCGATGGGATCCGCGCGTTGGCTTACGCCAAACGCTTACAGGACGTTGCGCCACAGGACCGAGCCGCGCGGGTCGCGATAGGCAACGCCTCATTAGCCACGGGCCGGGGGCAGGAAGCGCTGGCAATAGCTGAGGCGCTTCATCATTCCGATCCCTCGGATGGTCGTGCACTGGCAATGAAGGCCGATGCGTTGCGCATGCTCGGCGACTCGCGCTACCGCGAATTGCTGGATTACCAGCATTTCGTCCGTGCCGAATTGATCGATGTTCCGCCCGGTTGGACCGATCTGGACGCCTATGTTGGCGACCTCGCCAGCGATCTCGAACAACTACATACCTTGCACGCGCACCCGATCGGGAACTCCTTGCGCGACGGGAGCCAGATACGGTTGGTGCCACAGGAATCGCCATTCGCCTCGATCCGCGCCTTTCCCGAAGCCGTTGATGGGCCGATTCGTCGTTACATGCAGGCCCTCGGTGGAGGCACCGATCCCATGCGCCAGCGAAATACTGGTCGGTACAGTATTAGTGGAATGTGGTCGGTACGGTTGCGACCACAGGGCTTTCATGTCAACCACTACCACCCCGAAGGGTGGATCTCGTCAGCCTGCTACTTGCACCTCCCTTCCGCGGTGGAAAAACGGGGCGGCGAGGGATGGTTGAAACTGGGCGAATCGGCCTTTCCGACCACGCCTGCCTTGGAGCCGGAGTACTTCATCAGGCCAAGGCCAGGGCTGCTCGCCTTGTTTCCTTCATATATGTGGCACGGCACGGTGCCATTCTCGGGAACGCCGGAAGACACGCGTGTAACGATCGCGTTCGACATGGTTCCGACCCCCTGAATCCCGGCTAACCATCTGCCATGGAGTTAACACTGTTTTTACGAAATGCGGTAGGATCACCCAGTCGGCGGCCCCTCCCTCAGGGGTACCCGATGAACCGAGGAGGGTGGATTTCCAAGCCAATCGGACGAAAAGCTGTTAAGTCCTGATTCGCGACTTTGGCGCGTGCAAGGGGTTCCCGGGTGATGTGGGGATTCCAAACTGGTTACAAAGTTGTTAGCATGCGGCCTGCCGAGGGTTCCAATGAGGTCTCGTCGGCGATTCTGACGGGGACCTTTCCCGAAACTGTTTCACACATCAATAGACGTTTGGAGAGTGCAATGAGACTCGACCGCAGTGAGCTGTCAAAGGCCGTGCAAACGGCCCTTTCGCTGGGTGCCGTCGCTGCCGTGGGTGTTGCCGGATCTGCTTTCGCGCAGAACGCAGCCCCGGCGCAGAACAACCAGAACCAACCGCAAACCCTGCAGACCATCGTGGTCACGGGTTCGCACATCCGCCGCGTGGACCTGGAAACGTCCAACCCCGTGGTCGCCGTCACCGCGCAACAGATTCAGCAGACCGGCAAGATGACGCTGGGTGATGTGATCCAGCAATTGCCGGTCATCACCGGCGGCATCGAGACGCCAAGCGTCAACAACGGCGGCGGTTCGGGTCAAACCCTTGTCGGTCTGCGGGGCTTGGGTTCGAGCCGTACCTTGGTGCTCGTGGATGGCCAGCGTGTAGTCAGTTTTCAGGGTGGCGGCGTTGACCTGAACGCGATTCCGGCCGCCGCGGTCGATCGCATCGAAGTGCTGACCGACGGCGCGTCGGCCGTGTACGGTTCGGACGCGATCGGCGGCGTCATCAATATCATCCTGAAGAGCAACTATCAGGGTGCACAGTTCCAAGCCAACTACGGCATTTCCGATAAGAGCGATGCCGCGCGCAAAGGCGCCAGCTTCGTGTTCGGACAGACTTCCGACAAGGGTAGCATTCTGGCCGGCGTCGACTACAACAAGTTCGACCCGCTGTACCAAGCCCAACGCGACTTCTCCAAGAACGCGGTGTCCTTGACGGCAACCAATACGTATGGCGGTAAAGAAACTGCACCGGCCGGCTTGACCTATCTAGCAGTGCCGGGATCGGGGGTTGTTGCGGTCGCCGGTGGTTCATCGTATGCGGCGCGCAACAAGATCCATTATCCGGGCTCGGCCTGCAACCTGTCGTTGAATCCGAGCGCGGCCACGCCCACGGGCAATCCGACTCTGAGTGATTACCACTGCTTCATCAACAGCCAAGACAAGTACAACTACGCCTCGGTCAACCTGATCATGACCCCGCAGGAGCGCACCAATGCGTTCTTCAAGGGCACCTATCACCTGACCGATAGCATTGACTTTTATGCTACCTACTATCACCAAAAGGCGAGTTCGGCTTCGAACCTTGCCCCGGCGGTGGTGGGCTCCGGCCCCAACTTCGATACCGGCCTCAAGATTTCCGCAAAGAACTACTGGAACCCGTTCGGCGTGGACTTTTCCGGCCCCAGCGGAAATGTCTACACGGGACGCATGTTCCCGGCGGGCGACCGTCATTTCGCCAACCAGTTCAACACGGATCAGTTGATCACCGGGTTCAAGGGCAACTTCAATCTCGGTCAACAGAACTGGCAGTGGGACGTGGGCTACAACTATGGCCACATCTCCCAAGTCATCACGAACTTCGGCTTGCCCAACCAGAATCTCCTGAACCAGTCATTTGGACCATCGTTCCTGAACTCGGATGGCGTGGTGCAGTGCGGTACCGCGGCGAATGGTTCGGCTCCGGATGCCGCAGGCGCAATCTCGCTCGGCTCCTGCACGCCGGCCAACCCATTCAACCTTTACAACTCGAACACCCAGGCGGCCATCCAGGCCGCGGCCGCTCCTGCGTTGATCAACACCTGGTATATATCGCGCGCCATGCATGCCGACGTCAGCGGTGGTCTATTCGATCTGCCGGCCGGCACGATGCAGTTGGCGGGTGGCGTGTCCTACCGCAAGGAATACACCAACAACATCGTCAGCAATGACCTGCTGCTCAATCCGATCTCCGGCACCTGCATTTTGGGCAGTGCCTGTTCGGCAAAACTGCAGGGTGGCTACAACGTCAAGGAAGCCTACGCCGAGCTGTATATTCCGGTCCTCAAGGACATTCCCTTCATCCATGCGCTGAACGTGACCTTGGGTGATCGCTACTCCAAATACAGCACCTTCGGCAGCACCAACAACTGGAAGATCGGTGTGGAATACCGCCCGATCGAGGACTTGCTGCTGCGCAGCACGGTTTCGACGGTGTTCCGTGCGCCGAACATCGGCGACGTGTTTGGCGCCCCCATCAGCAGCGCACCGCTGTTGAGCGCCGATCCTTGCGACCACATCACCGTGGCCAATCCCGCTTGCGCGAACGTGCCGCTGGATGGCACGTTTGTGGATAGTGCCGTTACCGCCAACCAACAGCTCAAGGCGCTGACTTCCGGCTCGGCCTATGCGGGGTTCCCGCTGGGCGCTGAGAACGGCAAGTCGTTCGATTTCGGGGTGGTGTATTCGCCGCATTTCGTTCCCGGCTTGTCGGTGAGCGCGGACATCTGGCGCATCTATCTGAACAACGCCATCACCACCGTCGGCGCGCAGAGCGTCGTGAACCTGTGCTTCAACGGCCTGAGCCAGTTCTGCCCTATGATCTCGCGCAGCGCCAACCCGGACTCCGCAGGCCAGATCACGCAGTTGCTGCTGCCCACCGCCAACTTGGGCCGTGCCGACATGAAGGGCGTGGATTGGGCAGTCAACTACAGGTTGCCGCAGTTCTCGTTCGGGCAGTTCAATGTTGGCGTCAGCGGCACCTACATGAAGCAGGCGAAAGTGCAGAGTGCACCGGGCCTGGCGGGCAACTCGACGCTGAATTACGTCGGCGTGATGGGTTCCACCGGCTCGGCGTTGCAGGCGTCCTGCCCGGGCGGCGCGCCGGGCGCGATCTGCTTCTTCCCCCGCAATCGCGCACAGGGCGTCTTGGGCTGGCAGTTGGGTCCTTGGGATGCACAGTGGAAAATGCAGTACATCAGCCACTTCCAGGTGGGTTCGCTGGACACACGGCAAGGCGCTACCGGCGTCCCCGCCTTCAGTCCCTCAGGCCCGGCGGGTACGTATGTGTTGAAGTACGGCAACTACGTCTACAACAATTTTACGGTCGGCTATAACATCCAGCCGATCAACACACGAATTGACATAGGCGTGGACAACGTGTTCGATAAGCAGCCGCCGTTCCTGTACGCCAACAACTCGCAGAACGCCAACACCGACCCGAATGATTTTGACGTGATCGGTCGCTATTACTGGGGCCGTATCACTGTGAAGTTCTGATCGGATCGACTAAAGCTTCAACCTTTCGGGCCGCACGGGTATTCTCCGTGCGGCCCTTTTCTTTCCTGTAGTCTGATGGACGCTTTCATGATGGACCCGATTGTCGCCGCGCTGGAAGCCGGTGATCCACTGTCCGCGGAGCGCCTGTGCCGCGAGCGCTTGCGGCAAATGCCTGACGATGCCGGTCTGCAAGTGCTTCTGGCCGTGAGTCTGGGGCATCAGGGCAGGCAGGCCGAGGCTCTGGAGATTTACGCCCGCCTGACGCAACTGTATCCCGAAGACAGCGTGCATTGGCGCAATTACGCGGCCGCCTTGCGCAGCGAAGGGAATTTGGAATCGTCCGAGCAGGCGTATGAAAAGGCCGTTCGGTTCGCGCCGGACGACGCGGAATTGCTCGAGCTGTACGGGTTGGTGCAGGTTGATCTTGGCAAAAGAGTTGAAGCGCGCAACACTCTGCTGCGAGCCTTTGGCAAAGCCCCGGAATCGCCTGCCATCCGCATCCATGCAGCTTTGGCCTGTCTGGCTTGCCGCGATTTGCGTGCCGAAAACCTCCTGCGTCCGTGGCGGGAATGGCTGCCGCTCGACGATTCGCTCGAATCCGAGTTGGCCGAGGCGTTGGCGCAACACGCCGACGTGTCAGGCGCGGTGGAATTGCTCGAAGGTTTGGTGCGCCGCTGCCCCCAGCAACGGCGCATACGTTTGCGGCTGGCCGGCCTGTACGAGCGCGTGAACCGCCTTGACGAAGCCGAGGCTCTTCTGGAACGAGTGGAGGCCGAATTTGCGATGGCTGATCAGAGCGCCGTCGAAGCCCGCGAGATTGCCGACCAGCATGCGCGATTCGCCGCGCGGCGACGCGACCACGCAAACACCCGGGTGATCCTGGAACGTTTGGGTCCGCGAGGTGAGCGCGACTACGCATACTGGTTCGAATTGGCACAGGCGTGCGACAAGACCGGAGACGTGGCTGCGGCCATGGCCGCGTTGGAACGCGCCCACTCGCTCCAGGTCGCCGAAATTAAAGAGATCCATCCGGATTGGTTTGAACCGGGCGCCAAGGTTCTGCCCAACCAGAACGAATTCGTGGAGGCGTCCGATTTCGCGACATGGCCGGTCCTGAGGGCGCCTGATGCTTCACAGTCGCCGGTGTTCGTGGTGGGGTTCCCGCGTTCGGGCACCACGTTGCTGGAGCAAATGCTGGATGCGCACCCGCGCCTGCAATCGATGGACGAGCGGCCGTTCTTCAACATGCTCGCCGGGCAACTCGAGAACAGCACAGACTTTCAGATTCCCCGGGATCTTGGCAAGCTGGATCAGCTCGATTGCGACGAACTGCGCAAAGGCTACCTGACCTTCGCGTGTTCCAAGATCCCGCGACGCTGGAGTGCCCGGCTGGTCGACAAGAATCCGATGAACATGCTGTGGCTGCCGATGATTTACCGCTTGTTTCCCGCCGCGAAGTTCATTCTTGCCGTGCGGCACCCGTGTGACGTGTTGCTGAGCAACTACATGCAGAATTTCATCGCCGGCACGTTGTGCGTGGTGTGTGAAAATCTGGAGGTCTTGGCGACGTCCTACGTGGACGCGATGAAACACTGGCTCTATCACGTGCAATTGTTCGGAGCCGGGGTTTTCATTTCGCGGTATGAGGATCTGGTGGCTGACCCGGGGCGGCAAACCCGGAGGATTGCTGAATACCTTGAATTGGATGATGCGGAAGCCTTGTTGGGGTTCGACCGGCGCGCGCGGGAAAAAGGGTTCATCGCGACTCCGAGCTATACCCAGGTGATCGAGCCCATCAACAGCAAGGGCATCGGCCGGTGGCAGCGCTATAGGAAATACTTCGATCCGGTATTGCCGATCCTGCAGCCAATGCTCGAGCACTGGGATTACGCGACAGGAATCGAGTCCAGAGTCGCGGAGCGCTGAAGTGGGTATTAACGACCGGATGTTCAAGGCGCCGAAGCCCGACTTGGCGAAAATCAGCGCGCGCCTTGCCACACTTTCCCCGCGGTTAAGCGCGACGATCGAGCATGCCGGAGACGCGCTTGCCGCAAATGACTTGGGGGTTGCGCAAGCATTGCTGGCGAATGCGTTGTCCGTTGCCCCCAGTCAGCCCGATGTGTTGCGGCTGTATGGCTTGTTGCTCGCAAAGCTGGGCAACTTGCCGGCAGCGTATGCAAACCTCGAAGCTGCTTTGCGCGCCGCACCGGAAGACGCCATGGGCTATTGGCAATTTGCTCAGGTGTGCGAAGAGGCGGGTGACGTCGCGAACGCCTGGCATTTGCGCGAGGAGGCCGTACAAGTCCTTCCCGGATCGGCTATGGCGTGGGCTGACCTAGGCGAGCACTTGGCACGTCATCAGCAACCGGACCTCGCATTGGCACCGCTGGAGCGCGCCACGCGCCTCGCGCCTGATTATCCGCCGGCATTGTTGAAGCTCGGAGATGCGCTGGTGTCGTGCGGGCGCGCCGAAGAGGGGGCCGCCGCGATGCGAAAAGCGATCGCCGTCGAACCTGCATTTGGTGCCGCGTGGATCAACCTCGTGGACATCAAGACGGTACCGATCACGGACGATGAAGTTGATCAGATGCGCACATTGGTGAGCGGCAGGCGTGTAGACGAGAGCGAGCGCACCGCGATCAAATTTGCATTGGGCAAGGCTTGTGAAGACCGCGGACTCTATGAGGAAGCGTTTGAATTATTTGTCGATGCCAATTTCAGGCGCAAACGTGAAATCAGTCCTTGGGATATGGAACAATTCCAATACCGGTTGTTGCGTGCTGAGGAAGCCTTTGCTGAATCCGTTGAGGTTGCGGAAGACGCGCGCTTGGGCGAGCATCTGATTTTCATAGTCGGGATGCCACGTTCGGGTACCACGTTGGTCGAACAAATCCTGGCCTCCCACCCCGAAGTCCAAGGCATGGGAGAGTTGGGCGAACTGGCCCAGGTGCTGACTGAAGAGTCTTCACGCCTGAGACGCCGTTATCCAGACTGGGTGTCTGAGGCGAGACCACAAGACTGGCAACGTCTTGGCCTACGCTATCTCGAATTGACGGCACGTTTTCGTGGCGAGCATGCGCGTTTTACAGACAAAATGCTCAACAACTGGCAAGCGATTGGTGCCATTCGCGCGATGCTGCCCGGGGCAAAAATCCTGATTTGTCGCCGCGACCCACTGGAAAATTGCTGGTCCTGCTTCAAGCAATTCTTCACGCGCGGCTGGGAATTCACTTATGACATCGAGCAGCTGGGCATCTTCTGGAAGGCATTCAATCACGCCGCCAGTGGTTGGGTCAGGCGCGATCCCGGCCATATAAGGGAACAAAGCTACGAAAGATTGACGGAGCGTCCTGAAGACGAAATTCGTGCCTTGCTCGAATTCTGCGGATTATCGTTCGATCCGGCTTGCCTCGCATTCCATCAGTCGCGTCGCAACGTTCACACTTTGAGCGCTGCGCAGGTGCGACAGCCTATGCGCCAGCATGCCGGTAAGGCGGTAGCTTATGGCGCAATGCTCAATCCGTTGCGTGGTGCGCTTGGTATGGCTCCTCCCACGCAGCCCCTCACGTAGCCTCAGAGTGCTGTTACTCGTTGACTCTCGTACATGCGTCGATGCTGAATCGCATGAGGGGCCGCTCGCAAAACCTGCGTGAGCTTAAGAAGCTTTAAACCTCAGCAATTCAGGCACCTGTTTTGCGAAGTGTTTCCAGCGGCCGACTGAGGTGGAATACACCGGTTGGCGGGCCTGCCAAAGGCTGGCAGTGCTGATGCTAGGTTTCGATTCGGGCGTCGATATAACCCTGGTCCGGGGCGGCAGACCAATCCACTTCGCCAGTGCTTCGGTAATCTGATCGGGAGCTGACACCAGTTCCTCATAGCGAATCGTTGTGATTGAACGGGCGTGTCGTTGATTCCAGTGCGCCATCAACCTGCTGCGATCGCCCATCACCATCGCGATATCGTCGAAGTTGTACGAATAACCCTGTACGTCTTCCAAAAAACATTGCATCCACAGCGACAACGCGACGTCACGTTCGCTGCGATCGCAATGAATGATCTTTGCGTCCGGAAACATGGCGAGCGCCAGGTCCACGTAACGGAAATTGAGTGGCTGCTTGTCGATGAACCAATGGGCCTCTGTCGCGCCATCCTGGCGAGCCTCGCGTACGTAGCTTGCCGCTGCGTGTCGCAAGGCTGCGTGATTTGAAGTTCCGGCAAGGGCTGCGTCTTGTGCAAGTCGAGCCAGCATCGGAAGTTCGCCACAATTGCATATCTGCGGATCTTGCGACAGCAGCTCGGCAAGTAACGTGGTGCCTGAGCGCGGCATGCCCACCACGAATATCGGCGTGAATTCTTCGGTTGGCGAGAGTGCGGCGACGTTGGGTGCTATCCCGAGCCGCGCCTCGATAGCACGCCGCCAAGCCTTGCGCGACCAGTTGGCAGTGCGTTTACGGATCGCATTGCCTTCCCGGTAGTGTTGCGCGGCACTCGCGTAATCGCCGATGTCATCGCTTGCCTTGCCTAACGCAAAATGTAGTTCCGCGCGCGCGACGCCGGACAGGCCATCACGCCCAAGGCTTTGACGGAAGAGCGCCAGATCGGGATGGTCTGGGTTGTCGTAGCGCAGAGTGTTGGACAGGCCGAGCGGCACGTGCCATTCGACGGAGCGCATATCTCGTTCCAATGCGAACAGATAGTGTTTCCGCGCATTGTTGAATTCGCCCAATTGGACGGCGAGCATTCCCGCATACGCGTGCAAGCGTGGATCATCCCGATTGGCCGCGATCGCAGATTGCGTGACTGCGAGTGCATCGTGCTTGCGGCCACAGCCATCCAGCAGTTCAATGGCTTTGATGGCGAGTTCGGCATCGGAACTGTTTTGCGTGCCTGCGAAACATTCGCGTATGACCGCGGCAGCGGCTCCGCTTCGACACTCGTTCTTCAATAGTTCCGCAAGCGCGAAGGCCGAGGCCGCATCGCCCGCATTTTGTTTCAGCAATTCGCGCAGAACCTGCTCGGCAGCATGGGGATGTCCACCTCGCTGCAAAATACCCGCTTGAACGCGTCGTAGATCCGCAGACACCGGAAATTCGGCGAGTGCATGGGTCAATGTGGTTTGCGCCGAAGCAACTTGGCCGGACAGCAGCAGAGTACGCACCGAATCCAGCCAGTTTTGTTCGGTGCGATTCGCTGTCAAGGTGTCAGCCTCCGAACACCGGCATGCCTAGGCTGATGCGCAGCGGATCAAGCAAGGGGCCATAGCGCTGCGCGTGCGCCGTGTCCCTCCGCAGCGGTTCGCGAACTTGGGTTGCGCTGGGAGAGCGCACTGCGCGTTCGGTTTCGTAAAAGCGCAGGACGCCGTCCTCGAATGGCAGACCGCAGGCATCCAGCAGTTTGCGGATCGCTTGTTCCGGTTCCGCGAGCATTGCTTCGTAATCGTGTTGATAAACGTGCGCGGAATGCACCTCGCTCGAGTGCGTCGCGCTGCGATCGAAATCGCGCCAGAAGGCGGCGAGATCTTCGGGGGTGCGGCTGTAGTCGCTGCCATCGGGCAGCATCTGTCGATAGCAGGAAAAACAGGTTTCTAGCGGATCGCGGCGGCAGATCACGATGCGCGCGCCGGGCAGCATCGCCCGGATGGCGCCGATGTACATCCAATTGCCGGGCAATTTGTCGGTGAACAGGGGGCGGCGGTTGCGCCAGTAAGCCGTGCGTTCAAGGTAGCGCTCCCCGAGCCGCTGCCAATCGTCGGGACCGGCGTTGGCGACCCAGTTCGGAAAAGGTTGGCCGCGACGCCTGGATTCTTCTGCCAAGACGAGCGACAGGTCGGGCAGCTCTCCCGCGCCTTCCACTTTTGAATGCGAGGCAAGAATCTGCTCGACCAGAGTGGTGCCCGAACGTGGCATGCCAACGATGAACAGGACAGCACGGCCCAGTTCGGTGCTGGGTGCCGGCGCAGGTGGCGGGATGAAGGCCCGAGTGATCGTGTCGACCAGGGCCGAAAATGCCCGGGCATCCCAACGCCTGCGCAATCGCGCGATGGCATTGGCGCGAGTCAACGCATCCAGCGATTCTGCGTAACGGGTTTCCGCATCCAAGGCCCTGGCCAACGCAAAACCCGTCGCGATGCGGTCGTTGTCACTCGTGCGGTCGTTGCGCAAGACGGTTTGCATGCGCTCGATGTCGCCCGGTTCGAAAGCATCGGTACGCAGGTCGGCGAGTCCCCACCAAGCCATTCCGGAGAAGGATCGCTCGGACAGCACCTTGCGGTATTCAGCCGCGGATGCGACCGCGTCGCCTTGCATGCGCAGCAAGTCAGCCAGCAGCGCACGTGCGTCGGTATTGTCGGGAGCAAGTCCCACCGCGCGTTTCAATGCATTGACAGCTTCCTCGTTGCGCACGCAACGCGTCAGCATCACGCCGAGGTTGTACCAGGCGCTGGCAAGGTCGGGTTGCAATTCACAGGCGCGATGCAGCGCCCGGATCGCCCCGTCGAATTCTCCACTCGTGCCCAATACCGTGCCGAGTGTGTTGTGGTACAGCGCGTCCATAGGTCGCAACTCGATAGCGCGTTCCATTGCCGCGCGTGCGCTTGGATAGTCACCACGCAGGTTGAGAATGCCGGCATGCAGACGCAAGACCTCTGGATGATTGGGATGGCTGCCCAGGACCGGACGAAGCTGCGCCTCGGCCTGATCGGCGCGCCCCATGCCGAGGGCTTGCGCTGTTGCCACGACCCGCTGGGCGGCGTCGTTGTCCAGGCCTTGCAGCCGTGGCGCGTTCATGGTCCGGTTTTCTCCTTGAGAGCGTTGTGTCGGGCGTCGAGATGTCGCATGGAACCAGAGTCGCGTTGATGTGGCTGGCTATGATAAAGGACGTACGCGCCCCGGATGTCAGCATGAAGAACACCCCCGTCGACTCCCCCATGATCGATGCCCGATTCGCGGAAGCACGGGCCATGTTTGAACGCGATCAGGTAGGCGAGGCCGAGGTGCTGCTGCGCGAACTCGCCACCCATGTTCCCAACCGGGAGGACGTTGCGATGCTGTTGGCCGAGGTGCTGCGTAGCCGGGGACGTTTGAGTGCTGCAGCGGAAGCGGTGTCGGAGATGGCCGAAGCCGCGTGTTTCGAGGCGGGCGTTGCGTTGCGTGCGGCGGCATTCGCCCGTGAATGCGACCGGCATGGGGCCGCAGCGCAGATCTGCGATGCGGCATTGGCGCATGGCGCAAACGCTCCCGAACTGTGGTTTTTGGCGGGACATGTCGCCCGCGAGTCGGGCGACTTTGCCGCGGCGCGGTGGCGCTACCTGAAGGCACTCGACACCGGCATCGACCTCGCCCGACACCATGTGCTAGGCGCATTGGTGAATACCAAGCGTTATACCGACCCGGCTGACGCCGACCTTGTGCGCTGCCAAGCGCAGTTCCACGATCCGGCGAACTTGCCGCAGACACGCGCTTCGGCCGGATATGCCTTGGCAAAGATCCAGAACGATCTGGAGGACTATGCAGGTGCGTCCAGTACATTGCGTCAAGCAAACATCATGGCTCGCCCGCGGCATTCTTGGGACGCGGGTACCTGGCGGCATTTTGTAACAGCGCGGCAGCGGGAGCGTGTTGCGCACGCTGCGACCGAAGTGGATCTTGCTTTCATGCCCGTGTTCATCGTCGGCGTACCGCGCAGCGGCACCACGCTCACGGCAAGTCTTCTCGCACGCGCGACAGGCGCGCGCGACCGTGGCGAATTGCGTGCCTTGCGGTTCATCGCCGAGCGTTTGCGCAGTGGCGGTCATCTTGGGAACGCCGCGGTCATGAGCGAAGCTGCTAACGTGTATCGCACGTTGGCCAGACAGGACGACGCGCCTGCGAGGGCATATCTGGACCAGGACCCGCTCAATTTCCGTTGGCTCGACATCGCGGTCGCGATGTTTCCCCAAGCGAAATTGATTCACCTGCGGCGTGATCCGCGTGACACCGCGTTGTCATTGTGGAGCCAGGCTTTCGCGCATCCGGACATGGGCTTCACGAGCGATTTTGCAGACATCGCGGCGTTCATGCGCGGCCACGACACGTTGATGGCACATTGGAAAGCGACGCTTAGCGTGCCGATCAAGGACATCGATTACGAGGCGCTGGTCGGTGATCCCCAAGGTGCAATGGCCGAATTGGCGGCATTCATCGGGATGCCCCAAGTGCCCCATGCCGATGTGCGTCACGGGGTGGCGACGCCCATCACCTCTGCCAGCGTATGGCAGGCGCGGCAGCCGGTTTATTCGACTTCGGTGGGACGTTGGCGCCACTACGCGCCTTACCTGACTGAACTGACGCGATTCGGAGATCGGAATAAGTGACGAAAAAGGGCGCGACTTGCGCCGCGCCCCGGGTTGCGTTCATCGCTGAAACGACGCTCAGTACCGGTAATGATCGGCCTTATACGGCCCTTCCACCGGCACGCCGAGGTAGTCGGCCTGGTCCTTGGATAGCTTGGTGAGCTTCACGCCGATCTGCTCCAAGTGCAGCCGCGCGACTTCCTCGTCGAGCTTCTTGGGCAGGCGGTAGACGGTCTTCTCGTACTCGTCCTTGTGGGTCCACAAGTCGATCTGCGCGAGCGTCTGGTTCGAGAACGAATTGGACATCACGAACGACGGATGGCCGTGTGCGCAGCCGAGATTCACGAGACGGCCTTCGGCCAACAGATAAATCGAGTTGCCTTCGGGGAAGGTATAGAGATCGACCTGCGGCTTGATGTTGGTTTGCTTCGCGGCCTGCTGCAGGCGATCGACCTGGATCTCGTTGTCGAAGTGGCCGATGTTGCACACCAGCGCGTGGTTCTTCATGCGCTGCATGTGTTCCAGCGTGATCACGTCGCGGTTGCCGGTGGTGGTGACGTA
>Ga0134126_10007977_pt1 | contig 13297 bp, 6 predicted proteins | sample KB31752_FD_96881 | JGI IMG/M metagenome (GOLD analysis project Ga0134126, IMG submission 96881) | Terrestrial soil microbial communities with excess Nitrogen fertilizer from Kellogg Biological Station, Michigan, USA - KB3-175-2 | ecosystem: Environmental > Terrestrial > Soil > Unclassified ...
GGAGAAGCGCATCCGCGAAAGGATCGAAGAAATTCGAAAAAAGCGCAGGATCTCAAAATCGGAAGAAGAACCTTAGGGCGTCAGCCCGTGCCGACTGGCGATCGCGCCCAGGATTACCAACGTAGAGTTGTAAGAGATGTGGACGACTAAACTCGATCCGACAGATCCGGTTTTTGCACGAACGATGGTGAGCACGAGTCCAACAAGAAAAACAATGAGAACCAGCCCCGGCGAGAATGCCAGCTGCGCGGAATGGATCAGCCCGAATGCTATCGACGTGATTGAGATTGCGGCGAACATTCCCCAGCGTCTCGCCAGCACAGGGTAGAGGAAGCCGCGAAAGAAAAGTTCTTCCATCAGCGGTCCCAAACTCACGGCGAAAATGGCTGTGAGGATGGCAATGGACGGAGTCTTCAGATATTCCTGCATCGGAATGTGCTTGGGCATGCGAAAGAACTTCTCCATGCCCTGCAGCAGGACCAGAACCATTCCCAAGGGCACGAGGAATTGCCAGGTCTTGTGAGGCCACTTCCACTGAATAGCATCCCAGAAGCGGCGCCGATATGTGCCTTCAATGAACATCACCATGTAGATCAGCACCACGACGTACCAGGCGAACTGAGTGCAGAGTGCGATCCACAGCTTCTGCTGCGCAACCTGCATGAAAGTCAATGTAGGGTAGAGAGTCTTTGCCGCGACCAGTACGACGATAGGAATGATGACTACGAACGGAATTACGAACTGGATGATGGCGAGCAGAAACACATCCCAACCATTCCAAATCGGATTTTCTGACGCTACCTTCGACGGTTTGGGACCGAGTTCCGGGGCAGGTGGAGCGGGCAATTCCTGAGTTTCAAACTCGGGGTTGTGATCCATGACTTGAATTTACACGAAAAGCTACGACGTGCAGTTTGGCGCGAAGGTTCTAGCTTGCCGCAGAATGCGGCGCGCCGCCCCCATGCTTGGCGAAAAATTCCGCCAGCGCTTGCCCGGTATACGACTTCTTATTACGCGCGACCTGTTCCGGAGTTCCCTGGGCGACGATCCGGCCACCGTCTTCTCCACCTTCGGGGCCGAGGTCGATGATCCAGTCAGCATTGCGGATCACGTCCATGTTGTGCTCAATGATGATGATCGTGTTGCCAAGATCAGTAAGCCGGTGTAGCACGTCGAGCAGTTTGCGCACATCGTCGAAGTGAAGCCCGGTCGTTGGTTCATCCAGCAAGTACAACGTCCGGCCGGTCTGGCGTTTACTCAATTCGCGGGCCAACTTGATACGTTGCGCCTCGCCACCGGAGAGAGTCACGGCTGACTGCCCTAAATGTAAGTAGCCAAGCCCAACATCTACGAGTGTTTGGAGTCGTTGCCGCACCTGCGGAATATTTTCAAGAATCGGCAACCCTTCAGATACAGGCGTCTCCAGCAAGTCGGCGATCGAGCAACCGTTGTACTTCACCGAAAGGGTTTCCTGGTTGTAGCGCCGTCCGCCGCAGACCTCGCATACCACATAGACATCCGGCAGGAAGTTCATCTCGATGCGGCGCTGTCCTTCACCTTGGCAGGCTTCGCAGCGTCCGCCAGCTACGTTAAATGAGAAACGCCCGGGTTTGTAGCCACGTTCGCGCGATTCCGGCAGCATGGCGTAGAGATCACGAATATGCGAGAACACCCCGGTGTAGGTTGCGGGATTCGATCGCGGAGTTCGTCCGATTGGAGATTGGTCGATGCGAATGACCTTGTCGATGTTCTCCGCGCCGCTGATCGCTTTGTGCTCGCCTGCCTGCTCGCGCGAGCGGTACAAGACCTTGGCCAAAGCGCGATAAAGGATGTCGTTCACCACGGTGGACTTTCCTGATCCTGAAACTCCGGTCACCACGTTCATGAGGCCGAGCGGGAAGGTCACGTCAACATTCTTAAGGTTGTTCTCACGGGCGCCAAGGATAGTGATGGCCGCACCGTTCACTCGCCGGCGTTCCGCACGCATTTCGATCTTGGTTTTGCCCGCGATATATGCGCCCGTCAGTGATTCGGGAACCTGTTCGATCTGTTCCGGCGTGCCATGCGCGACAAGTTCTCCGCCGTGACGCCCTGCACCCGGGCCAAGATCGATCACGTAGTCGGCGCGCCGGATGGTTTCTTCATCGTGCTCGACGACCAAGACCGTGTTGCCGAGATTGCGCAACTCTTCCAGCGCATTTAACAGACGCCCATTGTCACGATGATGAAGTCCGATGGATGGTTCGTCGAGCACGTAGAGCACGCCGCGAAGCTTCGAGCCGATCTGTGTAGCGAGGCGAATCCGTTGTCCTTCGCCGCCGGAAAGAGTCGCTGCGGAACGGTTCAGCGAAATGTATCCGAGCCCAACTGCGTTCAAGAATTGCAGGCGCTCGACAATCTCGTGCATGATGCGGCCGGCAATTTGCTCTTCGCGTCCCGCGAGCTTGATGCTGCGTGCCTTCTCTAGAGCTCGCGTCACTGGCATGGCTGTGAAGTCCGCGATTGACACGTCGGCAACTTGAACCGCGAGACTCTCGAGACGCAGTCGCTTGCCGTGGCACACCGGGCATTCGGTGGCGGACATGTGTTCCATGAGCCAATCACGGTAAGTATCGGAGGTCGATTCGTCGAGCGCGTTCTTCAAGTAGCCGAAAACACCCAAGAACCCTGTCTTACCGCGGCCATTGGATTCCCCATAAAGAAAGAGGTTCTGAATTTTGTCCGGCAGTTTTTCGAAGGGCGTGCTCAGATCTATGCCATATGCCGTGGCCACAATCTTGATTTGGTGAATCAGGTTCTGCGAAGCGGATCCAGGACCCAGAGCGCCTTCCAGCAGCGGCTTCGACCAGTCGTTGATGATTTTGGCGGGATCGAAATCAAACTTGCTGCCCAGCCCGTGGCATTCCGGACACGCGCCATAAGTGCTGTTAAAAGAAAACGAGCGCGGCTCAAGTTTAGGAACATCGATGCCACAATCTGGACAGGCCAAGCGTTCGGAGTAAAGTTGCTCTTCACCGCCGACAATTGCCACTTGCACCAAACCTCCCGCCAGCTTCATCGCCAAGCCAACGGACATTTCCAACCGCTGCTCGATTCCGGGTTTCACTAGCAGACGGTCCACAACGACCTCGATCGTGTGATTCTTGCGCTTGTCCAGTGCGATGCGGTCTTCAAGCCCAACCAATTCGCCGTCAATTCGCGCGCGTGTGAAGCCATGCTGGACAAGCTTCTCCAGTTCCTGCTTGAACTCGCCTTTTCGTCCGCGAACGATGGGAGCCAGCACCATCACGCGATCTTCCGGTTTCAGCGCCATCACGCGCTGCACGATCTGCGCGGCCGTTTGCCGCGAAATTCCCCGCCCGCACTTTGGGCAGTGCGGCACGCCAATCGACGCGTACAGCAGTCGCAGGTAGTCGTAAATTTCAGTGATTGTCCCGACTGTAGATCGCGGGCTCCGGCTGGTGGTTTTCTGCTCGATCGAAATGGACGGACTCAAGCCATCGATGGAATCCACATCCGGCCGCTCCATCTGATCCAGAAACTGGCGAGCATAGGCCGACAACGTCTCCACATAACGCCGCTGGCCTTCTGCATAGATGGTGTCAAACGCAAGCGACGACTTACCCGAGCCGCTCAACCCAGTCACAACCGTCAGCGTATTTCGCGGTATCTGGACGTTGATGTTCTTGAGGTTATGCTGCCGGGCACCGCGAACTGAGATTTCCGTTATGGCCATTTAGCTCAACAGTAATGCACCTTCGTAACGTGGACGGGGCACCAGAAATGATGGAGAGTGGAGATGCGCAGTTCTACTCACGTATCTTATAAGTAAACAGCGGCCAGGGTCAACGCGGGTAGAGTTAAGCGCACCGGGCCTCGCGCAACCGAGGTGACCGGATCTAAACCGTTGATTTTGCCGCTCATCGACGGGAAAGCGGGCCGAACGTGGGGAGTTTGTTTGCAGTTGCTGTCATGATCTTGACCGTCGCCGGATCCGTGGTTCTCGGAATTAGCTTAGCCTATACCGGTGTTCTTGCCCTGTTGCACGCCTTCGCCGCCCGTGATCGCGCCCCCAAGCCCGCACTCGTTCTGGTCCACACCGAAAGCCACGTTGGGGCAGACTGACCCCGGATTTCCTCCATCGGATTCAAAACATATTCAAAATTACTGCTGCGGCGGTTGTCCCTGATTTTGCTGTTGCTGTTGTTGCTGCTGCTGTAACTCGCGCAACAATTGCTCTGGCGTCTTCACCACTGGCCCACCGTTCGGATTGGGCTGCTGTGGCGGTTGTTCGCCCTGCGGTTCCTCCTGTTGCTCAGACGGGGGCGCCGAATCGGGCTGGACATCCGTACTGTCTTCGGTAGGTTGGTCCTGCTGGTCCTGGTCGATCTGCGGAGTGGCCTGTATGCCTGGGTTGTAGGCCTGCGCCGATGGATTGTTCGGCTGCGGCGGGGTTGGCAGGGGGCCATTCATCTTTGCGGTCAGCACAACTTTCTTTAGTCCCGAAGGATCCGACGGAGATCCCACCATAACGTAATCAAAATGGGATCCGTTGAGGAGTTGCGCCATGACATCGCGCGGAGCTCCTGGGCCGAACTGCCCTACGACACGATCATTTGACGGAGCTGCGGGCATATCGATCGAGGCGCCGGTCTTGCTTCGCACTTGGTTCAGCACGTCACTCAGCGTCGAGTTCCTCGCAACAATGGTCAGCTGCCCGTTGCGGAATGTGACGTCGGGCGGCGAGGAAGGTCCATGCTCTGGGGTTGGAGGCGGTGGCTGCGGAGCCGCTTGTTGTTGTGGAGCGGGTGTTGATTGCGGCTGAACCGCTGGTCTGGAAGCCTTCGGCTTGTGAGCCTTACGTTGCTGCGTTGCTGCTGACGCAGTTACCGCTAGTCCTAAAGCTAGCGCTGCGGCGGTGAATTGACGGAAGAACATGGAGGAACTCTTGTAACGTTGGATGCGATTCTAGCACTGATCGTAAGAAGGTCGTGATTACTGCTTGGGAGCGAAGTAGCCAGTGCGAGCCCGCACCTGCAGGTCCTTCTTAAGTGCGGTGATTTGAATCGAGCGGTAGCGCCCATCAGCATCGAAGTCCGCCGGATGGTAGGAGATCACATATTGGCTGCGCAGCTCGTCCTCGATGGCAGCGAAGGAATTCTTGATGTCCTTCATCTTGTAGGGGAAGAAGGCTCGGCCGCCGGTCGAGTCCGCCAGCTGTTGAAGCACTCGGTCGCCGCGCAGAATCAACCCGCTGTCGTCGGTTGAAATTGTGTAGATGATGACCTGTGCCCGCTGCGCCATTTCAATGGCTTGCGCGCGGGAATGTTCGCTTTGATTGTCCTCGCCATCGCTAACCACGACCAGCGCGCGCCGGACGGGGCGATCGGAGTCATCGTTCATCATGTGCGTCTTGCAGGCGCTATAAATGGCGTCATATAGCGCCGTTCCGCCGCCGTCTTCCAGGTGATGAACCCCGGTTTGCAGAAGCGCCACGTTATCTGTGTACTCCTGCGAGATACTGCTGCGGGTGTTGAATCCCATGACAAATGCATGGTCATAGTGGGCGCGGATCGTATGTTGCAGAAATCCGGCGGCCGCATTTTGCTCGAATTCGAAGCGGCCATGGATGGATCCACTGGTATCGATCAGCAAGCCTAACTGCAACGGCAAATCTGTTTGCTGACTGAAACGCACGATGGATTGCGGAGGCTTGTGGTCATCCAGAACGTGGAAATCACCCTCTTTGAGGTCGCGGACGAACTTGCCATGTTTGTCCATGGCAATGAACAGCACGTTCACTTCGTCGACCCGCTTCTGGATCGTGATGACGTCAGTCGAGGTATCGTTGTATCCGGTGGAACTAACTGAAAGCCCCGGAGCGACATAGGCCTGCGTCTGCTGAGCCATGCTCGGGTAGCCGGCGCAGACCGTCAAAACGAGACACAGAATGAGACCTATGTACTTCATTCCCCAACCATCCAAAAATTGCACAAATAACCATGGCCCGCAGGCCGCCTACAGCTATTGGATGCACGTCGTTTGCCGAAGACCCTACTCCGGTCAGGGGCAATAAATGCATGAATTTAGCCGGGGGCGCGGCTTTCCGTGGATGGCTTGACTCTAGGCGACTCCCGAGGGGTTCGCCAAGTTACAAAAGGAGCACGCGAAAGGTCACCGAAATCTTGCCCGCAAGTTGTTGGAAACTGGGCTTAGGCAGTGGCGCTTGCGCCACGATTGCGTAGCAGTCCGATAGCCTTCTTCAGCGCGTGCCGTCTTGAATAGCTCAGGCCGCCAGCAACCAGAATGTAAGCAATCGCCCCGGCGAGAACGCAGAACGCCAGACGCAGCCCCGTGTTGAAGTGAGATGGCAAGAAACTCTTTAGTCCCAGCACCGCTGCGGCCATCATCAAGCAACCTATGCTGGCCGGCATGAGTACCCGAAAGAACTCTGTCCATGACATCTCGATTCTCCAGAAAACACGCCCCGTGACTGGGATTCCCACGATCGGGAATCCGATCATCCATGCTGCTGCGATACCTGCATTTCCCCAGTGGCTGCCGAACACGAATGCGCAGGGTAATACAAGAGCCATGGCCATCGCACTCCACATGCTGTATGCGGAATCGCCGACTACATTCAAAATCGACCAAATAATCGGGATAAGTGAGCGGACGCTGGCATAAAAACCCAAGAACATAAGAGGCAAAATCGCAGTCGCCCACTTGGATCCGAGGAAGACCAGCACAAATTCGCGGCTTACCAGCGCGATACCAACGCTGAGCGGAAGAGTTATTAGGCCAATTCCTTCGAGCAGCGTGAGCATGTAGCGCCGCAGGGCGGCTTTGTCCTTTTGAACAGCAGAGTAGAGCGCGGGTGTCACGGAATTCAACACTCCCGTAATCTTCTCGACTGGAACCGTCGCCAGGTTCCATGCCACGGTGTACGCTCCTAGTGCGTCCTGTCCGAGAATCTTTCCCGAGACCACGAAATCCGCATTCGAATACGTGTACCAGGAAACCCGTCCGGTGATCACGTGCCAACTGAATCGCAGAACATGGCTCAGTCGGCTCGGATGTGGCATTGCAATGCGGTGGCGTCGCATGGAAAGGACCAACGCAGTCCCAACAACCGCGCTGGAGACCCCCGCCAACACCAGCGTCCAGTAGCGGAAGCCCAGGACCGCAAAAATTACGGCGACCAATGCCATGGCGAAGCTCTTGGTCCCATCAATGAGGCTCATCAGTTTGAACCGGAGATCACGTTGCAGCAATGCCGCCGGCACCGACTGAAATGAACTTATGAGAAACGTTGTGCTCATTGCCACTACGACCCATGGCAGTTCCGGCGATTTGAAGAACTTTCCCAGGGGGACGGCTGCGACACAAGAGAGCAGGAATCCGGCAATCCCGAGCAGGACGGCGAACCCATTCAATTGCGCGATGTCTTCCTCGGCGAGGTCGCGCAGCGTGATTACGGTCGTGCCGACGCCAAATTCACTGATTAGGTTCGCAAAGCCCAGGTACACCGTTGCCATCCCGACCACACCGTAATCCTGCGGATTCAAGATGCGGGCAACGATCAGCGTAGAGGCCCATGAAAAAATCTGTGCCCCCCACTTCATTCCGGCAGTCCACGCCAAGCCGCGCACCAGAGTGCCGTCCAGTTGGGCATGGGCGGGCGCTGCCGGCGCAACTGGTTCGCTGGGCGGAACTTCGGAGGCGGGATTCATGGGAAGCTTAATTGTGCACTAACTTAGCTGAAAAACCTCGTGTCGGAAGTCACATGGACAAAATTGTTGATCAAACCGGGGTGAATTCTCGCTCTTCCAGCTTATTGATGTCGCCTTCCACGATCACGGCCGCAGCGTACTCCGATCCGAAGTCAAGCGAAGCCATCTGCCAGCGATCAGCCACGCTCGCGTCCGGACGGGTGGCCAACAGCTTTGCCGGTTGTCCCGGCATCAAGGAAACATCGAAGTCTCGCAGCGGCAAGGACAGACCCGTACCCACGGCCTTCACGTATGCTTCTTTTCGGGTCCAGCAATGAAAGAATCCGCGATATTTGGCCTCGCCTTGCAGGCTGCTCATCCATTTCTGCTCCGCGCACGAGAAGAAACGCTTGGGAATCTCGTCGACGTCTACGTCGTAGCGAATCAGTTCAACATCGATCCCTATATTTCGTCCAAAGGTGAAGCCGTACGCCGCGATTTCCCCAGAATGCGAAACGTTGAAGTGGAGGTCTGTTCTGTGGCGAACGTCTAAGCTGGGCTTCCCCTCAGCGGAGTAGGAAAAAACGAGTTCGTGGGCATCGCTCTGAAGATATGCCCCTAGTAGTTGCCTTAAGCAGCCCCGCGCGATGATGAATCGTCGTCGATGCTCCGCAAAGCGAAAGCGTCGAGCACGCTCGAGTTCGTCGGGAGAGAGGAGCGGTTCCAGGCTCTGCGCAGTGGATTGGCTTTCGAGATCCGCGTGCCAAATGTGGACTGCGCCAGCCAGCAGGGTGAATCGCGGATCGGGAAGAGTGCTCACCAGGCAAACTCAAGCCTCGACATCAATCGCGGATGGGGTTTGGTCGCTTACTCTTGGCCAGACCTGCAACCTTTCGACTGGCGCGGGCGTTGCTCGGGAAATGCATTCGAGCAAACGCTTTGCCACGTCGCGAATATAAGGCTCACGCAACATTTGGTGTGGGAAGTCAATGCGATAGATATGAACGCCGCCCTGTGAGCGCTCGCTCCATCCCATGGTTTCGTCCTTGATGTAGTAAAAGGGCTGCCTTGGACGCTTGAAGAGTGCCACCGGGGCTTGGAAATGTGGCGTCCTGAAATCCTTGCCGGGCCAGTAAAGTTTCGCGAACGACGTTTCGGTGCGTTTCTGCCCAGTTGCAACACGCTGAAGCTTCTTCGAAAGCGCATCCCCAATCATTTTCAATTGCCGGCGGAGACTCATACGAAGCATTCCGCGCAGTCTCTGGTGATAGTAGTAAATGCGCCATTTCCAACGTACGTGCGAATTCTGCCGCACCCAGGTGTCAAAGATTGCGAAGACTGCGACTTTTTCTCCTTCAGCCTCGAGTTGCAGGATCATCTGCTCTCCGATGTGGGTGCCGGCACACATTCCGCCGATGTAATACGGTCCTCGGGGCTGAACCGTCTTCATCGCCTGCACATAATCCCGTGCAATGGCTCGCATTTCATCCAGGGTGATGGGTGCATCCGGCCTCACTGCTCGATGCAACTGCAGTTTGTAGAAGGTCTGTTGTGGTCCCATGGCCTGAGCCAGGGCGGCGTAGCCGATTGAATCCATATCGGGAGCAACCACGGCAAAGAAAGGCGTCGTCCGTCCAGGCTGCACCCTCATTGCGATAGGCTCAGCGCTGGATTCAGTTCCGTCGCGAAGCACCTCAGCCATTTCCGCTACGGTAGCGCCTCGGAAGAGCACTGCCATTGGGATTTTTCGTCCTAGCGAATTCTCAATCTCCGACATGAGTTGTGCCGCCAGGAGCGAATGTCCGCCCAGATCGAAAAAGTTATCGGTCACTCCCATGGATGAATTGTTGAGTACGCGTCTCCACAAAGCTAGCAATTTTTCTTCAAGGGCATCTCGCGGTGCAGTCGCCGATCCCGATGCTGCGTCGCTTGCTGCGTTTGGCTTGGGCAGAGCCTTGCGATCGACTTTGCCATTCGGGGTCAGCGGGACAACCGTAAGCTCCACAACCGCGGACGGCACCATATAGTCGGGCAAGCTTTGCTTGAGATGAGTGCGGCATTCCGCAAAGGACAAGTGTTCACCCGGTTTTGGGATTACGTATGCGACCAGACGCTTGTCGCCGGGCACGTCCTCTCGCACTACGACAATCGCCTGCTGTACCGCCGCATGCTTGGAAAGCTGATTTTCAATTTCGCCCAACTCAATACGGAAACCGCGGACCTTCACCTGGAAATCGGTACGCCCCAGGTACTGCACGGTTCCGTCGCGCAGATATCGCGCCAAGTCCCCGGTGCGATACATGCGGGCTCCCGCTTTCGCGCTGAAAGGATCTCGAACGAATCGTTCCGTCGTAAGTTCGGGACGGTTGAGATAGCCGCGTGCGACACCTTCTCCGCCGATGTAGAGTTCTCCCGTCACTCCAATCGGTGCCGGCTGCTGCCGCGAATCAAGAATATAAAAAGTGGTATTTGCGATCGGGCGGCCGATCGGGGCTGTACCTGCGACTTCACGCACCCGTTGTACCGACGACCACACCGTGGTCTCGGTCGGCCCATACATGTTCCACAGTTCGGCGCAGCGAGGAATGAGTTGCAATGCGAGGTCCGATGGCAATGCTTCGCCACCGCACAGCACCTTCATTTCTGGTTGGCCGTCCCATCCGGACTCAATCAGCATGCGCCAGGTAGCAGGGGTTGCCTGCATTACTCTGGGGCGGTGCAGTTCCAGTAAATACCGAAGTGCCCGCGCATCCGAGGCGTCTTCGCGCGAGGCAAGGATCACCCTTCCGCCACTGACAAGAGGTAGGTAAAGTTCCAGACCTGCGATGTCGAAGGAAAGTGTGGTGATCGCCAGCAGCGTATCGCCCGCGGTGAACCCAGGTTCACGCTGCATGCTCTGCAGGAAATTCGTGAGATTGCCGTGGGTGATCTGTACACCTTTAGGTTTCCCCGTCGATCCCGAGGTGTAGAGCACATAGGCAAGATGTTCAGGCCGCGATTGTGAAACGACTGGTGCCGCATCTTCTCCAGCGTTTAATGCTGTCCGAATATCAATCACGGTAGCGCGATCAGCTGGAGATTTTTGCGCTAATTCAGGTTGCGTCAATAAAAAGCTGAGCCGTGAGTCTTCCGCAATGAAGGCGATGCGATCTGCCGGATACGCGGGATCAAGGGGAACATAAGCTCCACCCGCCTTGAGAGTTCCCAGGAGCGCCACCACCATGTCGATGGAGCGCTCGAGATAAATGCCTACCAAAGCTTCGGGCTCGATTCCTTTTGCGCGCAGGTGTTGTGCCAGTCGGTCGACCCGCGCGTTCAATTCCGCATAGGTTAGCTGCTCGCCGCCCATTTCGACCGCTACTGCGTCAGGCGTAGACGCAGCCCGGCGCGCTACCAGGTCATGAACGCAAATGCCGCGCTCGAATTCACGATCGGTCGCGTTCCATTCGTGCAGGAGCTTATGTTGTTCCGTCGCATTGAGCAGCGGCAGATCAGCAATCGCCTGATCCGGATTTGCAACAATCGCTTGGAGCAGCGTGAGCCAATGCTGCTGCATGAGTTCGATGGTGTTCTCGTCGAAAAGATCGGTGGAGTATTCGAACAGCAGGCGTAGCCCGGCCTCGCGCTCCGTGGCGGTTACGGTAAGATCAAACTTCGAGGTCGTACCCGAACTCTGCATGCCGCCGATTTCCAGGCCCCCCATCATCCGCTGAGCAGCCGCGGCTTTCTGTGCGGTAAACATCACTTGGAACAGTGGATTGCGGCTTAGATCGCGCTCGGGCCTGAGTTCCTCGACAAGCTTTTCAAACGGTACGTCCTGATGGGCGTAGGCTCCCATCGCGGTCTCGCGCACTTTCGCGAGCAACTGGCGGAAGTTTTCGCTCCCATTAACTTGGGTGCGCAGCACGAGAGTGTTGACGAAGAATCCGATCAGTTTCTCGAGCTCTGGACGCGAACGTCCCGCGATTGGCGATCCCACGACTATGTCGTCCTGGCCGGAGTAACGCGACAGCAAAATATCAAATGCCGCCAACAGTGTCATGAACAGCGTCGCGCCTTCGTTTCGGCCGAGTGCCAGCAACTGGTTTGTGAGATCTTTTGGCAGATCAAAGACGGAGTTTGCGCCGCGGTAGCTCTGTTCAGGCGGTCGCGGCCGATCTGTAGGCAATTCAAGGCTGCTGGGAGCACCGAGTAATTTCTGTTTCCAGTATCCTAACTGCTCCTCCAAAGCCTCGCCGGAAAGTAGCCGCCTCTGCCAAACTGCATAATCAGAGTATTGGATAGGCAGAGGAGCACAGTCCGCAATATCGCCCTCGATCTCCTGTTCGTAAAACTGAATCAGTTCTTCCCGCAATACTCCAAGCGACCAGCGATCGCTAATGATGTGGTGCGTATTGATAACCAACGCGTGATCGGTCGCGGAGATCTGCACCAGCAATATTCGGATAAGCGGACCCGTTGACAGGTCAAATGGACTATTGATTTCTGCCGCGATCAAGCGGCGTGCTTCGGTTTCGCGTACTCTCTCCGGAACCGAGATCACGCTGATGACCCCGAGATCCACCTCGAGGGAGGGCGTAATCATCTGTACCGGAGTGCCCGCCTCGCTCCGGAACCAGGTTCGCAGAGACTCATGCCGCTCAAGAATGCGATTCAATGAATTCCGCAGAGCTCGAACATTCAGAGTGCCTTTAAGCCGCAGCACCAGAGGTACGTTGTACAAGGCGCTGTGCGGATCAAGGCGGTCCAGAAACCACAAGCGCTGCTGCGCAAAAGACAATTGCAATGACTTATCACGCGCAACACGTTCCAGTGGAATGGCGTGCATCGCACTCTTCTTTGACTGGACGGCGGCAATCTTGTCGGCGAGGCCCGCGACGGTAGGCGCTTCGAAAAGGGCCAGCAGAGGCAACTCGATCGAAAACGCCTGGCATATGCGCGAGATGACCTGCATGGCGAGCAGCGAGTGTCCGCCGAGTTCAAAGAAATTGTCGTGAATGCCAATTCGGGCACTGTTCAGTACCTGCGCCCAAATGCCAGCGATGATTTCTTCTGTAGGTGTTCGTGGTCCGATGAATTCGCCTCTCGATTCGGAAGCGCCGTATTCGGGGCGCGGTAGGGCTTTGCGATCGATCTTTCCGTTTGCGGTAAGGGGAAGCGTCTCGAGCACGACCATGGTTGCCGGAACCATGTAGTCAGGAAGCCCCTGTCTCAGGTAGTCGCGAACTTCGGTGGCGTCTGGCTTTTGTCCCGGCTTCGCAACGAGGTATCCCACCAGGCGCTTGTCGCCAGGACTGTCTTCGCGAACCACGACCACGCCTTGCTGGACTGACTGATGTTGAGCCAGCAAGTTCTCGATCTCACCCAGTTCAATGCGGAAGCCGCGCAGTTTCACCTGGTTGTCGATGCGGCCCAGGTATTCAATCGTGCCGTCCGCGCGATAGCGGCAACTGTCGCCCGTCCGGTACATCCTCGCGTTCGGCTGCTGCGAGAACGGATTGGGAACGAAGCGTTCCGCCGTCAGATCATCCCGCCCGTAGTAGCCACGCGCCAGTCCGTCACCCGCCAGATGAAGTTCGCCAGGA
>Ga0134126_10007978_pt1 | contig 13297 bp, 12 predicted proteins | sample KB31752_FD_96881 | JGI IMG/M metagenome (GOLD analysis project Ga0134126, IMG submission 96881) | Terrestrial soil microbial communities with excess Nitrogen fertilizer from Kellogg Biological Station, Michigan, USA - KB3-175-2 | ecosystem: Environmental > Terrestrial > Soil > Unclassified ...
CAAAGCCATTCGCGTCTCATGCCATAAACGGTGACCAAATAAGAGCGGAGAATTAACTGCGGCCGCGAGTACCGGAGCCGTGATGACCTGGGCCAGATTATAGAGCGGCGCGAACTCGCCTGGACTTACCTGAAAATGAATCTGAAAGCTGGTGTTGCACGACTCCATCATGATGTTGTCATGCGTGAGGTTGATCTCATCGAGACCCTTGATGTGAATGCTGAACGGACCGCCGCGAAGTTTGATGACCGAATCATTGAGTTGCTGATAGCGGGGAGCCGGCGTGAGGTTCTGCAGCGTTAGATCCGATTTTTGCAGCGTCGGTAGAATTCCTGCCAGCAGAACGTCCGCGCCGAAATGGTTGGCACTCACTCGCGCTCGGGTCAGCACTTCGTTGAGTTCAGACTCCATTTGCGAAAAACAGTGCCCACCGAGACTCAAGGGAGTGAGATTGGCCTCAAGATTGAATCGTGCGATCTCGGTGGTCAGCCTGGGATCTTTGGCATGTCGGAGGACTTCACCGGAAACGGCCGCGGGCCTGAGATTTTCATCGACGAGAAACATCTCCTGCTCCGCACCGATGCGACGCACACCGCTTTCAATGAGATCGTTGTCGAGCATGTAGTCAAGCGCACGCAGATCGTCGAGCAGCGCTTTCATAAACAACTGTTCTTTTTGCTCGTCGAGCTCTTGCTGAACGTCATGCTCACCCATAAATTGAACCGTTTCGGATTGTTAACTTCTAAGCCGTTGACCAGGTTCGTTTATTCTAACTGATTGGAGCTGCTTCAGCTATTGGTTCCATTTCCACCGCTCTGGGAAACAGAATGTTGTTTTCTAGATGAATGTGTTGATGCAGATCTTTCTCCAGCGCTTCGAGCGCGGTATAGAGGGTCTGGTAACTCATACAGGCATCAGCAGGCGGAGCGTAGTCCGAGCTGAGTGCCCGAATCTCCTTCAACAACTCTCCGGCCCGATCGTGTTCCAACATCATCATGCGCACGGGATTAGCTACCGTGCCAAAGGGCGGTAGGAACAATGGAATGTGTTGCTGTGCCGCAGCCTCCATCCTAATGACGTAAGGGAAGAGCACACGCTCTTCTTTCGTCATGTGAGTCTCCAGGTCGGCTCCTAATTCCCGAAACAACACATTGACATGCATCAGCTCGGGATGATTTTCACCGTGGGCCGCGCACACCTTTTCCAACAATGCATTCAGCCTGGCAATTTCAAGCCGGGTAAAACTGTGATGTTTTCTCAGCAGGTGGTGAATGAGTTGTTCCAGCGTTGCAATCTGAAAATTTGGTTCATCCCATTGGGCATGCGAGGCCGTAGTGAGTTCCAGTTGCACGTCTTCGATTTTTACCCCAGCGACCGCACACGCGTCGGCGAGTGACCGTTTACCTCCACAGCAACAGTCAATGCCCATCTTTTCGAAGACTCGCGTCGCGGCCGGCATCTCGAGCGCCAACTCGCGAACCGTCTTGTTTGTTACCAGATTCATGTCCCCTCCTAATGCTCTTAACGTTGAGAAAGTTGAAAGTCTGTTGATTGATCAGGTCAAATCGCGGCCACTAAAAGTAACGGCGAAAGAAACTGCGAAGGCGCGTTGAAAGATTCGCCGGTTTCGAGTTGCACTGACTGCGTACTCTCAGGACAGTGCAATGACTGTTCCCCTAGATTTAGGGCGGTTTATGGGCAGTTTCTAGAGGATTTCACTGAGCGGGTCGCGAAAATTCGCAGATCTGTCGTGGAATTCTGCGCAGTGGGACGAGGCTCTATCGAGTGGAAGTTGTCGAGGTTTAGGGATCCGCTTCGGGTTCGTCGCTGCGTTTGAATAAAAGTTGTGCAGCGCGGCGGAGAGCACTGCCAAGTTGTTCAGCAAGAAAAACTCGTGATGGCGCGTTATTTTCCTGTCGTGGGCCGGACCTGGATTACAGTTGCAAGGGCTACACAGCAACAGCTCTTCGATCTTCAATCTGTTTGATCTTGGCTCTCATCCACTGCTTAAGCGTCGCTTCCAGTTTCGCCTGATTATCCTGCGCCTCCAGGTCCTCGATCGTTTCGCCGGCATCGTTCAAAGGGATGAAATGACAAGGAATTTCGTCAGCCAGATGTTCGCCGCTAACGAATTCAACCAGGTGACACTCGTGACACGGGTGAGTCCGATTCGGATCGGCGTAGTTGATGCAGGTCAGGGAGTCCTGAAAGGCCGACCTGGGCAACCACGGCGTGCGAACTGATCGTCCGTATCCGCCCTGCTCGACGAAAGCCAACTCCTCCTTGAGCAGTTCTAGAATATCGCGGTCATCTTTTGCCATGGTGTCGTCCTCCAGGCTCCCTGACTCTGCGGAGTAGCGCGAGCCGCTGCTCCATTCGCTCGAGCCAATGGGTAACCACTCTTCAATCGGCAACACTTGTGCCGCGCCGGTTCGCACGAACTTATCCGGATCGATCTCCCCTTTTAGTTAGAGAGGCACTAACTGTGAATCAACAAACCGTTCTATTCGGTAGTTGGGTGTCCCGATCTGCACATTTGATCTGCTTAATGGGATTCGCAAGATATAGCGCGGCAACTTTGTCCCACGCCCAGTCATTCTGTGGAAACTTTCGCACCCTCGTGCGCAAAAGCTCGCAGCTTGCGGTGGGCAACTCGGCAAGAGGTGTACAAACGGGCCAAAGATCGCGGGGCACGTTCCTTGCCCTGTTCGAGGCCGCTTCAATGTATTTGGAGTAAGTGCGACAACGCACAGACAGAGTCTTGTTTGGGGAATAAAAGATTGAAACTTCATTGGAAATTGGATAAACAGTGGGGCCCGTTAGTTTACTCGCCCATAAGCTCCAAGGAAATTCGGTACAGCAGTAGCCGAGCCCTTCCAACAATCCAAGGTAAAACTCTAAGTTCCTGACACCGACAGTGCAGGGGTTGACTGTGAAAAACATCATCAAAACGATTGGGGTAGCCGCTTTACTAATCGGCGCCTTCTTTTTGTTCAGCGGACGTAGTTTCTCCCAACACGCCGATCCTTCGCCGACAAAAACTGTTGCCCAAGTCGCCACCGGCGATTACGTCGGCAGCGAAACGTGCAAGGATTGCCACGAGGATCAGTTCAAAGCCTACTCGCATACCTCGCATGCCGGACTTGTGAAGATCGGCAGTTGGAAGGGGAAAGCAACCGGGTGCGAATCGTGCCATGGGCCAGGCAAGGCCCACAGCGAAGAAGGCGATCCGGCTAAAATAATTTCGTTCAAAAATAAATCGTCCAAAGAAACTTCCGAAACATGTCTCTCGTGCCACGCCGGTCGAGAAGAACACAACAACTTCCGGCGCGGCGAACACTGGCGCAACGATATCGGTTGCACCGACTGTCATTCACCACATTTGACTGCAGCACTCGCGAACAACCTTCCCGGGTCGAACGTGCTTGTGAGTCCGGTGAATCGAGAAAAGCCGGGCTTTTCAACAATCCGAATGTTGAAGACCAGCGATCCCCAACTTTGTCTCGGTTGTCACAGTGAGGTCAAAGCGGCCTTTTCGATGCCGTTCCATCACAAGGTTAACGAAGGCGCTATGCGCTGCAGCGACTGTCATAACCCGCACGGAGGTTTTGAACTTAAGCAAACAAGATTGGCAACTGGTGGAGATGCGCCGTGCCTTAAGTGTCACGTGGATAAGCAGGGACCTTTTACCTACGAACATGCGCCGGTGAAAACTGAAGGTTGCACGGCCTGTCATTCGCCGCACGGGTCGGCTAATCCGCGGCTGTTGAGGTATGCCGCCGTCAATCAATTGTGTCTGACATGCCATAGCGTGGCCCATGACGTTGGCGCCATCGAGCCCGCTGGCCCACAACATAATCAGAACGCGCAGTATGCAAATTGCACCGCCTGCCACGTAAAGATTCATGGATCGCGTACAAACCCAGTCTTCTTCAGGTGAAATGTCCCGAGGAGGATGCGTAACAGCTTTGCGTTGTTGACCAGGGAATCGCTATGAAGAGCAAAATTACATCAATAGGAATGACAGTGGCCCACGGTTTAGTGGTTACGGGTTTGTTACTCATGGGCCTGTTGCTACTGGCGACTGTCACAAAAGCGCAGCAACCTAACCCAAGCCCAACTCCGAAAAAGTCTGCGGAGGCCAGCGCTCCAGTTTCCACGGAAGTTGGGGATGATACAAGCGACTACACTGTCATATCGAGCATTGAATTTGGTTATCGCGGACTGAGAGTCGATGGGGACCTCAATAAGTACCGGAGTGATCTGAACTACAAAGCCGGGCCGCGCCTGTTTGATTCCAGCCTGCTGTTGCGCGCAAAGGATGGCAAGGGCGGTTTCTTTGATTCGCTGCTCGTGACATCAACTGGCTGGGGTGCAGATCCCAACGGTAACGCGAGAATCAGCGTCGAGAAGCCAAAGTGGTATCGCTTTGACGGTGTTTACCGGCGGTTTAAGTATTTTCGGTTTCTTAATAATTTGTCGAACCCCAATTGGGTGTTCTCACCAGCTAGTTTCAGTGTGGCGCCCAATCCGGTCACGGGTGAACACGGCTACAACACAAATACCCAGATGGGGGACTTCGATCTCACCATACTGCCAAAGAATCGAACGATCCGATTCAATATCGGTTACTCACCTGAGCGTTACAGCGGCCCGGCATTCACAACTTACCACTTTGGCGGAGGCGAATTTAATTTTCTCTCTCAGCTCAGATCGCGGGCTAACGATTTTCGCGTCGGAGCGGACGGCACGGTAGGCCCGATCGATTATTCATTCCTGCAAGGCTTTCGTCGATTTCGTGACGACAGTTCTATCAGCCTGGGAGCGACGCCGGGCGCCAATCTCAATCCTACCGCTGCGAGCCTGACAAGTTTCAATCGCAATGAACCTGCCCGAGGCCAGGTTGACTACACCAGGTTCAGCGTGCATACGCTGGTGGCCGGGAGGCTGGATATCACCGGGCGCATCGTTTACAGCAAGGCCACGTCGAACTTTGCTTCGATTGAAAGTTCTACCGGTAGAAACATCAACCCGAGAATTACCGGATGGCCCCCGACGCCGCCGGCTGCAACACCGAACACTCTCAATCTTGCCCGATACAACCTGACGGGAAACTCCAGACGTCCGGACACGCTGGGAGATATCGGTTTGACTTACCAGGCGACCGATAAGTTTCGCATCTCAAATACATTTCGAGTTGAAGATTTCACGATTGAGAGCTCCGCGGTGTTTAGCGACTCCTTCTCTCTTACGCGCCCGACAACGGGCGGCGGCACTCGAACCGATACGATCAGCTTCAGCAACCTGGACGCTAACAGGTTTACAAGTTATCGGAAGTATCAGGACACGATCGAAGGCGATTTCCAGTTCAATGCGCGCTATGCCGTTCACTTTGGGTATCGCTATGGTAGTCGTCGAATCGAGCAAAGCTTTAACGGATTCAATCTCGGCTCAAGCGGCTCGCTGACTCCGCCGCCAGCTCGTACCTCGGAGAGCGAAGAAGAGGAAAACCACACGCATGCATTCTTTGGTGGGTTCAAAGCGCGGCCAGCAAAAAGTTTGAATATTTATTTCGACGGCGAGCGCGGCTCGGCGGACAATGTCTTCACGCGCATCGGGAATTACGACTACACGAACATTCGCGCCAAGGCCAGGTATACCCCGAACCGGCAGCTCTCATTCAATTTCGCCCTCATTACTAGAAACAATGCCAACCCGTCGGAGATCGCCGGGGTTTCTTTGAACGATTTCGGCGTAGATGTGAAATCGCGGATCTTCACTTCCTCTATTGACTGGACGCCGATGTCGAGGTTTTCACTCAGCACGGGCTACAACTACAACTGGGTAAACAGCGATGCCGTCGTCGATTATTTTTACAATAGTATCAGGCATCCTGTCGGTCACAGCCTCTACTTCATGAGAAACAATTTCTTCTTTCTGGAAACGACCTCCCGGCTTTCGCCCCGCCTGACACTATTCGCGGGCTATCGAGTTAATCAGGATGACGGCCAGGGCAGCCGTGTTGCCGATCCAACCGGCACACCGGGCACGTTGATAAACTCTTACCCAATGAGCTTCCAATCGCCTGAGGCACGGCTAGCGATCAAGATCAACAGGCGTTTGGATTGGAATCTGGGATATCAGTATTACAACTACAGCGAAAACGCGTCCGTCGGTCCGCGGCCGCAGAACTACCACGCGCATCTACCCTATACGTCATTACGCCTCTACTTTGGTCGCAAAGAATAGCGTGAGCGCCGCCTAGCGGCTCGATGTTTATAGCTCGGCGAAACGATTTACTTTATTTCCCTTCCGCGTTGAATGAGATGCCCGAGCATTTCGCTCAACGCGGAAGAATGTGCGAGTGAAGAAGTCTCGGACCCTTCGTGTTACGGCACTTTCCCTGAGGGAGAATGAAACGCATGGCTGAACCCGCGCAGGATGGGCGCGCGGCTGTACCTGAATATCCCGAGCGGCCGCGTCCAAGCAGGCGCCGATTTCTTGACTACTTGCTCGGTACCAGCACGGTCGCCACTTTGGGCGCAATCGTTTATCCCATATTCAAATTTATGTCGCCGCCGCAGGTGGTCGAGTCCGCTGAAAACTCAGTGGTGGCCGCTAAGCTGGGCGAGGTGCCGTTGAATTCCGGAAAGATCTTCAAGTTCGGAAACAAACCAGGGATTCTTGTGCGCACGTCCGCGGGCGAATTAAAAGCTGTCTCTGCCGTGTGCACTCACCTCGAATGCATCGTTCAATATCGCCCCGACACGAAACAGATTTGGTGCGCTTGCCACAACGGTCAGTACAACCTGAGCGGCAAAAACATTGGTGGCCCGCCCCCGCGACCTCTCGAAGAGTTCAAAGTAAATACGCGTGGTGACGACATTGTGGTGAGCCGGACTTAGAGATGAAGCTTGAGGCTGTGACATCATGGCTGGACGAGCGTCTGTCGATTAGTGCGCTGGCAAAGCTGGTGAGCAAAAAAGAAGTTCCGCTTCACCGGCATTCCATCTGGTACTACTTCGGCGGTATGACCCTGTTTCTGTTTACAGTGCAGGTAGTCACTGGAATTCTGCTGCTACTCTACTATCGTCCCAGCTCTGAGGGTGCTTTCGAGAGCGTGCAGTTCATCATGACGGACGTCAAGTTTGGTTGGCTGATTCGCTCGATTCATAGTTGGTCAGCCAATTTGATGATAGCTACGCTCTTCATTCACATGTTCAGCGTATTCTTTCTACGGGCGTACTACCCGCCGCGCGAGATCACCTGGATTAGCGGCGTTGTGCTCCTGTTCATCGTCATTTGTTTCGGCTTCAGTGGCTACCTGCTTCCATGGAACAAGCTTGCTTTCTTTGCCACCAAAGTCGGCACCGAGATCGCCGGCGTTGTGCCAATCGTCGGTCGACCGATACTTCGTTTTCTCCGGGGTGGAGATGATGTCACCGGCGCCACGCTAACTCGCTTTTTTGGTTTTCATGTGGCTGTCCTGCCCGCGACCGCAACTGTATTTATTGGCATTCACGTGTTGCTCGTTCAAATGCATGGAATGAGTGTGCCTCCAGGCGTCAAGGCTGAGTCGGTGAAGAAGATGAAGTTTGTTCCGAATTTTCTTCTCCGCGATCTGATTGGTTGGATTTTGGCGATTGGCGTGTTGGCAGCGCTGGCAGCTTTGTTTCCCTGGGAATTGGGCGAGAAAGCTGATGCCTTTGCGCCGGCGCCGGCTGGCATCAAGCCTGAATGGTATTTCCTGTTCATGTTTCAGACTTTGAAGTATCTGCCGGCAAAGATTTGGGGATTCGATGGGGAAGTGATTGGGATCATGGCCTTCAACGTGGTTGCGATGTTGCTTTTCATCGTGCCCTTCGTAGATCGGTCTCCGGAAAATAAACGAAGAAGAATGATCTTCAACCTGATCGGGCTGGCCGCTCTTCTGTTTATCGTGGTGATGACCATTGTCGGCTACGTTACGTGAAAACCATGCGTATGCAGCGGCAAACAAATGTTGATAGGACCGCAGCCGTGATTGCGAGGCGGTCAGCGTGCGCCGTGCTTTTGATGGCGCTTGTTTTGTTGTTCTTTACGTTAGCTTCGGGTCAGAAAAAGAGTTCGTGCATCGAATGCCACGCGAAATTGGAAGATCCCAGACTGAGCGCGCCGGCGAAACTTTTCGATAACGACATTCATCATGCCCGCGGACTTTCATGCAATGATTGCCATGGCGGCGATCCCAACGCAGACACTAAAGAAGCCGCTAAGGATCCACGAAAGGGCTATTTGGGAAAACCAAAGACGCTCGACATTCCCGCGTACTGCGGCAAGTGTCACAGCGATGCGAACCTGATGAAGAAATTCAATCCTTCGCTGCGAGTGGATCAGGAACGCGAATACTACACGAGCGTGCACGGCAAGCTGCTCAAAACCGGAGAGACGCGCGTAGCCACCTGCATTAGTTGTCATAGTGTTCATGGCATCAGAGCCATTACCGATCCATTGTCGTCTGTTTATCCTTCGAACGTTGCTGAAACGTGCTCCAAGTGTCATGCCAGTGCTGACTACATGCGCGGACTCAATATACCGAGCGATCAGTACGACAAATATAAGCAGAGCGTTCATGCGAAGGCTCTCTACGATAAACAGGATTTGTCGGCGCCGACCTGTAACGATTGTCATGGGAATCATGGTGCAACACCGCCGGGCATCGCTTCAGTGGCGAATGTCTGCGGGCAATGTCATGGGCGTCAAGCTGAACTGTTCCAAACAAGCCCCCACAAAGCTGCTTTCGATCAAAAAGGGCTCGGCGAATGCATAACCTGCCATAGTAATCATGCGATCGCGAAACCGAGCGATCAGTTGCTGGGGACGAGTCAAGGCACGCTTTGCATCAACTGTCACAACTCGGGAGACCAGGGGTTCATTGCAGCCACCCAGATGCGTTCACAGATCGATGAGTTAATCGCGAGCATTGGCAAATCGACGGATATTCTGGATAAGGCAGAGCGTGCGGGGATGGAAGTCAGCCGCCCGAAGTTTGAGATGAAGGAAGCGACGGATGCGCTGACCCATGCCAGGGTTTTAATACATTCTTCTTCGACTGCCGAAGTGGACAAGATAGTGGCGCCGGGCCTGGCAGCATCAGTTAAGGGTTATCAGGCGGGAGTGGGAGCGCTGGCCGAACGGACCTTCAGGCGGAGGGGACTCGCAGTCTCGCTGGTTTTCATTCTATTCCTGGCCAGCCTGGTCTATCTGAAAGTCAGACAGATCGAAAGCCGTCAAAAGGAAGACGCCTAAGGTAGATTTTTAAGCACAGGATTTTGACTTTTGCCTTTGGAGGTTTGACGCTCCAGAGAAGTCCAACTTATGAAACTGCGCTATCAAAGGTTGTTCGCGTTAACGTTCGCATCGTCTTTGCTTTTTCTGGCGGCGCAAAGCTTGTCGATTGCAGCGCCAACAAAGACCGGCATTCAGCCACAGCAACGTCGCGGGCAAAAGAAAGTTGCGAGCGCGAAAAAACCGCGAGTGGATTACACCAGGTTCTCTCATCAAACTCACGTGGTCGCTCAAAAGCTGGAATGCAACTCATGTCACAAAGTTCCCTCGAAGAATTGGAAGGAGGTGCGCAAAGGCGAGGCGGCCTTTCCTGACGCCAGCGATTTTCCCGAGCACGCTTCCTGTTTGAATTGTCACCGCACGCAGTTTTTTGCGCGCGAAAGACCAGCTCCCGCAATTTGCTCAAACTGCCATGTAGCAAACAGCCCGCGCAACACGAGCCGCTGGTTGTTTCCCAGCCTTGGCGACGTAAACGATCCGCTGATGAAGAGCCGAGATTTCGTTTCAGAATTCGGTGTTGGTTTCCCGCACGACAAGCACATCGACGTTGTCGGCCTTAACGCGCCGCCCGGAAGAGATCCGAGCAGTTGGTTCGTGACGGTTTCTCTCCAGGAAAAGAAGAAGGAGGGACCGCCCGCGAGTTGCCCGGTGTGCCACCAAACTTATCAGCCTCAGGGGAACTCAAGTGATGAATACGTGACGAAGCCGCCGAAAACTCTGGGCGACAATTTTTGGTTGAAGAAAGGCACATTCAAAACCATTCCGAACAGTCATGCGGTCTGCTTCACTTGTCACAACGCTGATTCCGGCATCGCGCCGGATTCGAAAGACTGCAACGTTTGCCACAAGTTACTGCCGTTAGAACCGAATCTAAGAACTGATTTCGATCCAAAGCTGATAACCAACATGGCGATCACGGACAAGTTCATTCTCGCCAGGTGGAGCAAGCGACTTTCGGCGGGTGCCTTTCGTCATGAAGGCGGCGAGCATCCGGACCTGAGTTGTTTGAGTTGCCATAACGTGACCACGTTCAACACGCTAGATTCGAAAACTCTGAAGGTTCGGGTTCGCTCGTGTGGAGGCGCTGAGGGCTGTCACGTCACCCCTACGACCGATGATGGCGGCGCTTTGAATTATGAAATTGACGAGCGGAAAAAGAATCCAGCATTTGCTTGCACGAAATGCCACGTGGTGTTTGGCAAGGAAGCTGTGCCCGTCGATCACCCGCAAGCGATTCCAACACCAAAACCGAAGGTGAATCCGAGTTGATAGTTCGATTGTTTAGAAACTTGTCAGGAATCATTCGCGAGCTTCGGCATCGCTCGCTCGGTGCAACCTCGGTGTCCCTCTGTGTCTCTGTGGTTAAGTTTTTCCGACGAGCTTTCACCGCAGAGTCACAGAGGGACGCCGCGGTTGCACAGAGGAGACGCCTACCTGCTTTGCGAACAGCAGGATTGCTTTTGGCCGCAAGTGTGATCGGGATCGGTTTCCTCGCCGTTATTAGTTCGCACGCTCGTGAATCGCGTGCCGCCTCAGATCCCCATCAGCAGCAGATGCAGTTTCCGGAAGGTCTCGACTATTCCAAATTTCGGCACAACACTCAGAATCATTCACGGCTCCCGTGCCTCCTATGTCACCGTCGCGAATCGAATTCACCGATTCCAAAACGCCCAGGCGGTTCCGGACACTTGCCCTGCGCCGGATGTCATGCGCAGCAGTTTTCAAATTCTGACAGTCCGATCTGCACGATTTGTCATACCGACGTAAAATCAGGCGCGCTCAAATCGTTTCCACGCTTGCAGAGTTTTCGCATGAAATTTGATCACGCGCGGCATGTAAAGATGGGCGGCGTTAGCTGTGCGACGTGTCATCGACCTTTGCGAGGCGGAGTGGCGCTATCGATCCCCTCAGGATTCAATGCACACACAACTTGTTATGGGTGTCACACTCCGCGTGCGACATCTGCCGGTCGCGATATTTCTTCGTGCGGCACTTGCCACCAGTTGGGTGGATATACTCGTACGCCCACTTCCGCGCAGGCATTCCGCGTAAGCTTTAGTCATGCAAAACATCAAAAGGTTACCTGTAATGAATGTCATCAGGTTAGGGCCGGCCTGCCGCAACGACGACAGGTGACGGCACCGGAGCCACTCAACCATCACGCCACGGGGCGGTCACAAAGCTGCATGACTTGTCATGATGGTAAACGAGCGTTCGGCGGGGATGATTTTACAGTTTGCAAGCGTTGCCATACTGGATCGGCGTGGCACTTCTAACGTAACGATAGATTTCGGTTTCCAAAGGAGTTAACTATGAAAGTTCTTACGATACTCGCCGCCTTCATTTTTGCGATCCTGCTGGTATCGGGCACCGCAACGATCACACCCACCACACTGGCGCAGGACGGAAAGAAACCGCCGGAAGTAATCACCTTGGGAGCTGACGCGAAACTGGGAGCGATCAAGTTTAACCATCTCGATCACATCACCAAGAATCGCAGCGCTAATGGGACTAAGCAGATTGCATGTGTTGAATGTCACCACACGGCACAGCCGTTAGCCGAGGCGCTCAAGCATCCGCCACACAAAACAGTGTGGCCGGCAGACCGCACAGCGACCCTGACAGCGGACTTGTTTGAGAAGGATCCCGGTGCGCCCATTGTAAACGCTTGTCGCGACTGCCATGCGAAGGCTGACACGAAACCAAAACTTCTGCCGGCGATTCCGCAAGTCAAGTTTGAAGGGAGCGAGGAGCCGACGATCATGACTAACCAGCAGGCGTTCCACAGAAGCTGCGGCGCCTGCCACGACGAAGTGGTGAAAGCGAGACCCGATTTGACTCCGCCGCCCCCGACTTCGAAGAAGTGCGTAGCGTGTCATAAGAAGGCCGCAGCTTGATTGTGATTGAGGCTGGCGGAAAATTTCCCTTTCTTTGGCCAAATTGAGCAAAAGGCCGCAAACAGGCGATCCTGATTTGCGATTTCACCTTAGTTTTGCTCGGCACAGTCGTTGCCCTCTATTGGGTTGGGGAATAGACCCCAACTTGCTGAGTTGAGAGAAGAAAGGTTGATGTGATGTTGAAGGTTTCGATTACTCGATTGAAGCAGCTGGCGTTCGTACCCGCCGCTTTGCTGATTGCGGCGATCCTGTTGCTTGTTCCTGTACCCGCGCGAACGGCTACGGACGACGACGCTGCGTTGTACAAAACGAAGTGCGTTGCCTGCCATGGCGCAACAGCTGAGAAGAAGTTTGATGCGGCCAAGCCGGACGCTGAGCTTGTCCAGAGCATCCTCAAGGGAAAGAAGATGGAGAAGCCGCCTAATATGCCGGAGTTTGAAACAAAAGGCATCACGGCGGATCAGGCGACGGCGTTGGTCACGTTTATGAAGTCGCTAAGGCACTAACTTCCGATGAACTGAAGATGCGCCTGGTCTGTGCGCCAGTTCACTTGTTGCTAATCGATCTCCTGTGTCGTAAATCGCGGCACGGGAGATCGTTCGTGTGTGCTCATCTGCGGCCATCGAGCTCATGACGCGCTGCCTTCTACTGAACGCTGTTCTCCTGGTGCTGCTGCTCTGCGGCGCCTTCCAATTTGTCCGTTCAAGTGAGGCACAAACACAAGGGTCAGCCGCGCCTCGAGCTACACCTTCAGCTGCCGCCACCAATCAGAACCCCGTCAACACAACCGCCAAGCCGGTTCTCCAATGCCAGGGTTGTCACGCTGCGGGTAAAACTCTTCCCTATCTTGGCGGTGCTCTCTTTCACACTGAACCACACAGTGATTACGATCACAGCTTCCATTCGCTCTCCATTCGCAATGGAGCAAAAGGAGCTGGCTGTCTTGATTGCCACACAAAAAATGGCGACCTGACCACCATCCTCCCGGCCAGCGACCCGCGTTCAACCATTAGCCGAGCGAATATCGCTGAAACCTGCGGTCGCTGTCATGGCGACAAGTCTGTCATGCAGGG
>Ga0134126_10007981_pt1 | contig 13295 bp, 8 predicted proteins | sample KB31752_FD_96881 | JGI IMG/M metagenome (GOLD analysis project Ga0134126, IMG submission 96881) | Terrestrial soil microbial communities with excess Nitrogen fertilizer from Kellogg Biological Station, Michigan, USA - KB3-175-2 | ecosystem: Environmental > Terrestrial > Soil > Unclassified ...
GGCGATCGTGGTGCGCGCGACTTCGAGCCCATCCGGTCGTGTCGCGACCAGGGTCAGGACCGAGCTGATCGCGGCCCCGATGCGGTCGCGCAGCATGGTGGTCGACTGCACCGTCTCGCCGGGGCGGTATACGCCGCGCTCGGTATAGAGGAAGGCATCGATCGGTCCCGGCGCCTCGCGGCCGCTGACGCCGCGATCGGTCAGATCGAACGCCGAGCGGCGAAGATCCAGGAAGCTGAAATCGCCGCCCGATCCATAGGCCATCACGACGACGGGTGCGTCGCCGCCGGTGGCGCGCAGCAGGCCGGCGGGAAAATCGGCGCGGCCGTCGCCATCGGTCGTGACGGTGGACAGCACATTGTTGTCCTTCGCCACCAGTGTCAGCTTAACGCCGCCCATCGGATGGGCGGACGCATAGGAACGGGCGAACACGGTCAGCCCGCTCGCACCCTGGAAGCTCGTGAGCGCGATGTCGGAATCGACCACCCATTGCGCGGCGATCGTGCCATCCTCGTAGTAGTCCTTGGTCTCGTCCTGGGCGCCGTCCATCGCGATCAGGACATAGGCGCCGGGCGGCTTGCCCTTCAGGATGTCGTGGATCGGGATCAGCGTAACGACGGAATCGTTCTTGACGTTGGCGACGTCCATCGTGCCTTGCCAGACGAGAGTGCCCTGGCTGTTTTCCAGATCGCTGTCCTTCCAGGAATAGAGCGTGGTCTCGTCCACCGTCCCGCTCTCGATCTGCGACAGGAGACGGTCGCCGACGCGAATGATCTTGAGGCGGAGCTTGGCGATATTGACGGTCGTGACCGGGACGCCTTCCGCGTTCTGACGCGGCAGGACGATGCCGCCGGAGAATCGCACCAGCGAGGGCTTGTCGCGCAGCTCGACCGGGACAGTTTCGTCCTCGGTCAGCTTCTCGCCGGTGGCAGCCGGGAGGCCGCTCTTGAGCGTCACCTGGTAGGTCGTATTGAAGTCGAGGCCGGCGATGCAGAGCCGGTCGTCCACCACATGGCTCGCGACCTTGGTCGCCGGATCGATGGAGAAATAGTCCTCGTAATGCGTCTTGCCGGAAGCATCGAGGCTGCGGGTGAAGACGAGGCAGGCCTCGGCCTGCGGCTTGGTGGTGTCGACCTCCAGCCGGCGAAAGGCGAAATAGGGCGCCTCGGCCATCTGCGACGGCGTCATGCTGCCGGTGATGGAGGAGAACCCGCCCGCGATGCGGGAGAAGAACCCGCCGCCCAGCGGCGAACCGCGGCCACCCAGGAGGTACAGAACGACGGCCACGACCGCGATGACGGCCAGAATGCCTCCGCCGATCATCACAAAACGCCGATTGTTCACTGGTTTCCCCCAACCGAAGCGACGAAGAAGTCTAGCACGCGCACGATGCGCAGCAATTCGCCACAACGAACATTCGGCGCCGAAAAAGGCGGGATGGTGTCAAATGAACCGGCCCGCGGAAAATGTTTTGCGGGCGCGTGCGCTCAGCCCGGACTGAGGCAGAAGACGCTTCGGTCCTGATAGGCGCATTGCTTGATCGGATGGCCGTCCGAATCATAGAGCTCGATCGTCCAGCCGGCATTGCCTGGCACGCGCGTCAGCATCATGAAGCCGAACCCGCCCACGGAGAACCCCGTTCTCACGCGGACGCCGGAATCGCCCTGGAAGACCGTGCCGCGCAGATCGATCGGCGTGACGTCGAGATTGTCGCCGCCATTGCCGGCCACGATCTGCGGCGGCACCTTGGCCTCGTAGTTGATCGCCTCGAAGGTATGGATATGGCCCGACAGCATCAGCGAAATGGCGTTGAAGGCCGAAAGGTCGCCCGCCGCCTTGATCATGGTGGCGTTGCCGCCGGCGGGTGCGCCCATGAAGGTGATGGCGCCCCACAGCGGCCGATGGGTGGCCAGCCAGAGCTCCCGACCCGGTCCGACATTGGCCATCGCTTTCAGGGCCTCGAAATCCTTCTGATAGAGCTGGACCTGCGCCGGTTCGGCGGAGGTGTCGGAGGCGGAAGAGCTGTCCATGACGGCAACGAGCTGCTCGCCGACGGGGACGGCGTAGGGCGCGATATGCGCTTCGCAAGGGGCCGCCGGATCGAAGGCCGAAGGGCCCAGCAAGCGGAGGAAGCCGGGACCGGCGCGATAACAGTCCTCATGATTGCCGCGGATGACGATCCAGGGCGCAGCCGCCAGAAGCGGCGCTGCCGGGGTGAAGAAGTCCGCGTCCCAGCTTGCCCAGTTGTCGCCCCAGGGTGAACCGGCGCATCCGGCAAACGCCGCCGGACAGGCCGACTCCCGATAGAGGTAGTCACCCAGATGGATCACGAGATCCGGTTTCTGCGCCGCTGCCGCCTTGGCCAGACCGGGGAATGGCCACGCCTTGGGATCGTCGCAGGCCTGCAGCGCGGTACCCTTGATGCGGCAGCCGGTATCGCCAAGCACCAGGATGCGCTGCGGATCGGCGGAAGGAAGTCCCAAAGCCGCGCCATCGATCGCCAGCGATTTCGCGCCCGGCGGTACAACGAGAGCGCATACCAGCGGAAAATTCGCGTCCGCCGCGGCGCGAACCGCAATCGGAACGGCTGCACCATCGAGAATCGCCTTGGGACAGGCCGTGCCCGCGGACGTCGCGCGTGCCTCGACTGCACCACCGGGTCCCAATTGGATCCAGCTCGCGGCCGTCGCCAAATCCGTGGTCAAAAATAATGCTGCAAGCGCGAGAGGGACGATGCGTTTCATCGCACCACTATGCAGCAAACCCCGCCGCTTCCCAAACAGGGGCTCGTCAACCCTGCCGCCAATTGCCGTGGAAGCCGAAAGGCACCCGGCGCGGCAGGCGCGCCGTTCCGATCGGGCCCTTGGCGACGTCGCCGGCGTCATAGACGACGAAATCGCTGCGGTCTTCGGCGCCGCGATAGATCAGGGCGATCAGCCAGCCTTCGCCTTCACCCGCCGCCTCGCTCTTGGGAACGAAGATCGGCTCGCCGGGCACGTCGCCGTCCGGCAATAGATGGATCGCCCGTTTGCCCGTGGCGAAATCGATATGGGCGACGGCATTGAAGATCACCTTGCCGGTGTCCTTCGTGTCGGCCGCGAAATAGCCGTGACGGTATGACAACCCGGCACGCCGTTCGTCCAGACGCGGGAATTCTCCGGCCATGTCGTCGATGCGGCTCTGTTTCACCGTGTTCGTCCTGCCCGACAGATCGACTTCCCAGCGGACCAGGTAGGCCGAGCAGGGTTTGCCGGGTGTGCCGTCGGCGTTCGGGAAGAGCGGCGCCTGCTCGTACTGCATGACATCGGCATAGAGCTTGTCGCCCTGCTCCCAGGCGTTCATCGGGTGGAAGACATAGCAGGGGTCGGTCTCGAGCCACCGCAGCGTCGCGATTCCCTTGTCGCGCGCCAGGAGGCCGATGCGTCCGCCGAGCGCGGGCTCCCAGCCGAAGGGTGGCTTGCCGCTCATCGCGCGCTGCAGGCTGCCGGAGAGCGGCAATACCGGAAACAGAACATGGCGATCGGTGACGCAGAAATCGTGCACCATGCTCAAATAAGGCGCCTCGAAATGGTCAAGCCGCGCGACCTTTCCGGTCTTGTCGACGACGCCATAGGCCATGCCGGCCGACAGAGGCATCTCGCCGACGCCATAGCCGAAGAACACCATCTCCCCCGTTTCGGGATCGATCTTGGGATGGGCGGTGAAGCGCTTTGCGGTGCCGGCGTAGTCGAGATAGCCGCGCGGCGCCAGCGAGACCGGATCGACCTCGAAGGGCTGGTGGCCTTCTTCGAGCGCGAGGAGCTTGCCCGCATGCCAGACGACATTGGTGTTTGCGACGCCGCTGTCCTTGCTGGCGACCGCAGGGTCGGTGGTTCGGGGATTGCCGAAAGTGCCGAACAGCGAGCGCCCGGCTTCATGCTCCACGGTCCATTTCGGTGTGCGCACGAAACGGTTGCGATAGGATACCTTGCCATCGGCCACGAAGAAGCCGTGCAGCATCCCGTCGCCGGCGAACCAATGATGATCCGGATCGCGCGGGACAAATTGCGGATTTGGTCCGTTGCGATAAAACGCGCCTCGCAGCGCGGCGGGAATTTCTCCCTGGACCGGCAGGTCTTGGAAATCGTCCTCGTTCGCGACCGGTGCGAAATTTCCCGCAAGATAAGGGTTGAAACGAGCGGGCGCGTTCATGTTCAACCTCGCGGCGAATAGTGAACTTTTATAATGTAAATTTATCGCATATACCGACACGGTTTGGCAAGTCTATAAAATCACAAGGAATCCCAATGCCTCGCGTACTGACCCAGACCGACGTGGCCGATTTCCGGGAACGGCTGTGCGAGGCCGCAACCCGGCTGTTCGACGTCAAGGGCCGCGACGGCTTCACGATGCGGGAACTCGCGAACGAGATCGGCGTCAGCGCGATGACGCCCTACCGCTATTTCCGGGACAAGGACGACATCCTGGCGGCGGTTCGGGCCCGCGCCTTCAACCGGTTCGCGGCATCGCTCGAGGCCGCCTTCAAGAATGCCGAAACGGCGCCGGAGAAGTCGGCTGCCGTCTATCGGGCCTATGTCGCCTTCGCCTTCGGCGAACCGGCCGCCTACCGATTGATGTTCGATCTGTCGCAACCCGACGAGTCGGCCTATCCCGAACTGGTCGAGGCCAACACGCGGGCGCGGGCGACGATGACCGACTATGTCCGCGCCCTGGTGAAGGACAACATTCTGGAGGGCGACCCCGATCTGATCGGCCATGTCTTCTGGGCGTCGTTGCACGGCGCCGTGGTGCTCAAACTCGCAGGCAAGCTCGGCGCCGAATACGATTTCGACCGGATCAGCGGAGAATCCTTCCGCGTCCTGTTCGAAGGCTATCAGCCGAGAAAGAAGTAGCCCTACTCGCCCGCGCCGACCGGCAGCGAAGCCGCCAGCGCCGATTCCGGCCCGGCAAGACTTTCAATCGTGCCGGTGACGCCGGCCAGTGCTTCGGCCTCGATCTCATCTTCGCTTTCACGCGCGCTCAGTGCGGCCCGGATGCCGTCATGCTTTACGGCGTCGAGCTTGTATCCCCACAGCGCCGCGGCGCCGACGAACATGGTCAGGATCGGAACCACGACATAGCAGGCCTCAAGCGCATACAGCGGCAAGCCGGTGTTGACGACACCTTCATGGCGCTGGAAGCCGAACACCGCCAGGACGCTGAAGGTGATGCCGACCGACGCCGCGGATCCGATCTTGGAGGTCGAGGTAATCAGGCCGTAAAGCAGCGCGGCGCGGTCTACGCCCAGATCCAGGCGCACTTCGTCGCTGATATCGGCAACCATGGCGAGGATCAGGAAGGCGAAGCAGCTCACCACGAAACCGGCGAAGAACATGCTTGGGATCATGAACGTCATGTTGCCGTGCACGCCGAAGAAGACGAAGGCCTGTGCGAAGCCGTAGAGCACGCAACCCAGCATCACCGTGCGATGCTTGCCCAGTCTCTTGGCGACCTGCGCCCAGGTTGGCGCGCCTATCAGTCCGGCGGCGATATAGATCAGCAGGAGCACATTGGTCTCGTTGCGCGTGAATCCGAGCGCCTGCGGGAAGAAGAAGAGGTACAGCGCGGCGGTGATCGCAGGGCCGAGCGCCAGGAACAGGTCGGCCGCCAGGATGCGCAGCAGCGAGGCGCGGGCGATCAGCCGCCAATAGTCCTTCAGCGTGATCCGCTCGACCGTTTCGGAGAGCCTGGGCTCGCCAACGACCGCCGTGCAGAGCAGGACGGTCAGCGGCGTCACCGCGATGATGAACCACCCCATGGCATGGACGCCGTCGGCGGGTGCCTTGTAGCCGCGGGCCGCGAGGAACACGGGAAGCGTCAGCACGATGACGGTGGAGATGACCCCCACGGCCTGTATCCAGCCATAGACCCGGCTGCGCTGATGGTACTCGGGAACCAGGGCCGCGGCCCAGGCCGAATGGCCGACCGTCAGCATGGAGAAGCCGGCATACAGAACGAGCAGCCAGCCGATCATGTAGACGATGGAGACGCCCTGCGGCGCCATGAAAAGCATATAGCCCGCGACCATGATCATCGGCGCACCGGCCGCCATCCAGGGCCGGAAGCGGCCGAAGCGCGTATCGGTCGCGTTGATTGCGATGCCGATCAGCGAATCCAGTGCGATGTCGATGAATCGCACGACGGTGAAGCTCAACCCGACGGCGGCCAGCGACAGGCCGATATGGCTGGCGAAGTAGTTGGGGAGATACACGGCAAGCGGTATGCCCAGCGCCGCGACCGACATGGACGCGCTCGAAAACGGCAACAACTGGCTCGCCGGCAGGTTCCTGGCGGTGCGCGAAGCCGGCGTCTTGGCGTCCATTCCTGTCTCCCTCGCCGGCCTCTTGCGGGCCTTGCGTGACAGCAAGTTCACACAGTTTCTCCCGGTCCGCGCAATCAAAATCCGCGCGAGCGTCGATTCGTGCGGCGGAAACCGCGCCGGACCGCTGCCTGGACCTACTCGCCGGGAGAGAAAATGCCCTGCTCCGGCGCCGGCGGCTCGCCGGTCAGGCTCTGAATCGTACCCGCCGCGCCGGCAATGGCGAGGTTGGCATCCAGCGCGCTTCGGATTTCGGCATGGCGGCGTTCGTCGAGGCGGTAGCCCCACATGGCGAAACCGCCGATCAGCACGCAGATCACCGGCGGTGCAAGATAACAGGCCTGCAGCCCCCACATCGCCTCCGGCGTGTTGATCGCGCCTTCGCGGGCGACGAAGCCGAACAGCGGCAGGATCAGATAGGCGACGCCGACCGACAGGGTTGCTCCGATCTTATTGGTGCTCGTGACCAGAGCGTAGAGCATGGCGGTACGGTCCTTGCCGGTCTCCAGCCGCACCTCGTCGCTGACGTCGGCGATCATAGCGCGCACCAGGAAGGGAAAGGCACTGGCAACGAAGCCGACGGCGAACATTGCGAAGGACATCTCGAACAGATGCGCCCTGGGCAGCGCCAGCAGAGTCGTCTGCGCGATCACGTAGCAGATGCTCGCGATGCGAATGGTGTGATGCTTGCCGAAGCTGCGTGCGACGCGCGACCATATCGCCGGCCCGACCAGTCCCGCCGCGACATAGATGAACAGCAGGACGGTTGTTTGCGGCGGCGTGTATCCCCTCGCCTGTCCGAAGAAGAAAAGATAAAGCGGCGCCGTGATCGCCGGTCCCAGTGTGCAAAACAGATCCGCGCACATCAGCCGCATCATCTCCGGCCGGCGGATCAGCGGCAAATAGTCCTTCAGGCCGAACCGCCCCTGCCGGGCAACCTCGCTCGCATCCGGCTCATGGGCAAGGAAGACCGTGACACTGGCGCCGAGCACCACGCCGAACAGCACGAAACATCCCATCAACGGTACGCCTTTGAACGGCACGCCATGCCAGAGCAACGGCAGGATCAGTGGAACCGCCAATACACCGAGCGCGCCGACCACGGCCACGGCCTGTATCCAGCCATAGACGCGGCTGCGCTGATGATATTCCGCGACGAGCGCGGCACCCCAGCCCGCCTGCGACAGCGTCAGCATCGAATAGCCGGCATAGAGCACGACCAGCCAGGCGGTCAGATATATCGCGCCGGCGCCGGCTGGCGGGAAGTAAACGGCGATCGAGGCCGCGATCAACACCGGCGCCGCGGCGGCGAGCCAGGGACGGAATTTTCCCATCCGGGTGCGCGTGTGATCCATCGCGATGCCGAACAGCGGATCGGACAGGATGTCGATCAGGCGAACCGCCATGAAAGCGATGCCGACGATCGCGAGAGGAATGCCGACATGCGCCGCATAGTAGTTGGTGAGATAGACGCCGAGCGTGGTGACAAGGGCGCCAACCGGCAGGGCGGCAGCGGCGAAGGCTGCGATGCGCAATGGCGGAATGGGGCCGGCGCCGGCTTTGGGCGTACTCGCCTCCATGTCTCACTCCCCCGGGTGGCGCCTCTGGCGGGCACCGCACCCCGACTCGAAGGCCTTTTTCCGCCGAGCGCAACACAAAATGTCACGTTCGGGCGATCCGCCGGCCGTTGCACGGCGTAGCGAGCCCGCTAAGGTCGATTGTCGCACCGCAGGAAGCCTCGTGAACCCGCCGGTCAGAAACCACCCCGTCGTATTTCTGCTGCTCTGCATCCCGTTCGGGGCCTCCAACGGCTTTCTCGTCGTCACGCTGGGATTTCTGCTGGCACATGCCGGCGTCGGCGTGCCGGCGATCGCCGGGCTGATCTCGCTCAGCCTGGTTCCGCAGACCTGGAAGGTGCTTTGGGCGCCGGTTGTCGACACCACGCTCAACAGCAAACTCTGGTATTTCCTGGCGACGGCAGTCAGTGCCGCGACGCTCGGATCGATCGGTTTCTTCCCGATCTCCCAGGCCGGGCTCTTCGTCATTACCGTTCTCGTGGTGGCCAACAGCACCGCCACCACATTTCTGGCCATGGCGGCCGAGAACTTGATGGCACACGCGACACCGGATGCCGAGAAAGGGCGCGCCGGCGGCTGGTATCAGGCCGGCAATCTCGGCGGTTCCGGCATCGGCGGCGGTGCCGCCCTGTGGCTCGCACAGCACTTTCAAATCGGCTGGCTGCCCGGCGTGGCGATGGCTGCATTGTTTCTTGCGTGCTGCGCGGCACTGCTGTTCGTGCAGGAACCGGAACCGGATCACCGACGCCCGACCTATCTGGCGAGCCTGACGAACGTCGCCGTTGACGTCTGGAACATCGCGAAGTCCCGCGCCGGCTATCTTGCGCTTCTGATCTGCTTCCTGCCGATCGGCGTGGGCGCCGCATCCAACCTGTGGGCCTCGGTCGCCGGCGACTGGCGCGCAAGCGCCGATACGGTTGCGCTGGTCAATGGCGTGCTGGGTGGCGTTGTCTCGGCGGTCGGCTGCGTGGCCGGCGGGTATCTCTGCGACCGCATGGACCGCAAGTTCGCCTACGCGCTGTTCGGCGTCTTCCTTTCGCTGTGCGCGATCCTCATGGCGGCAGCGGCACGCACGCCGCAGATGTTCGTAATCTTCACCCTGCTCTACGCTCTCATCCAGGGCTTCAACTACGCCGCGTTCAGCGCCGTCGTGCTGGAAGCCATCGGGCGCGGCGCGGCGGCGACGAAGTACAATCTCTATGCCTCGCTTTCCAATGCGCCCATCGCGTACATGACGACGATCGAGGGCTTCACCTATGGCCGCTGGCATTCCAATGGACTGCTGCTGGCAGATGCCTTGTCTGGACTGATCGCCGTTGCGTTCTTCTTCGCCATCGCCGCGGCGACGCGAACTCGGGTGACCGCCGTCGCCTAGTTCAGGTGCCGCAGAACGTCTGAAGCACGACCTCGTCCGGCGTGGGCGGCGCGGCGAATGCTTCGTATTGGGGCTGGTCGTCGAAAGGACGCGACAGGACTGTCATAAGCGTTTCGAACGGCGCGAAATCGGCGTTGGTCTGTGCGGCAGCGATGGCCGCCTCGATGCGATGATTGCGCGGAATGAAGGCCGGATTTGCCCGGCGCATCGCTGCGGCCCGCTCGGCCGGTGGAATGTCCTCTTGCGCCAGGCGCGCACGCCATTTGCCGAGCCAAACATCGAGCGCCGCGGCATTGTCGAACAGGGCACGCAGGCTCTCCACCGCCGCCTCGTCCGCCGCACTATCGGCCAGGCGGCGGAACGTCAGAGTGAAATCGGCATTGCCATCGGCCATATGCCGGAAGAACTCGCCGATCAATGGCAGATCCTGCTCGCGCGCATGAGCGAATCCGAATTTGCGACGCAGGCCCTCGAGATAGGCGGATTCAAAGAGTGCCGGATAGGTGTCGATCGCTGCCTGCGCCGCCTTGAGCGCGCCCTGCTCGTCGCTGCCGAGCAGTGGCAGGAGCGCCTGGGCGAAGCGCACCAGGTTCCACTGCGCGATGCGCGGCTGGTTGCCATAGGCATAGCGGCCGCCCCGGTCGATCGAACTGAACACTTTCGCCGGGTCGTAAGCATCCATGAACGCGCAGGGGCCGTAGTCGATGGTCTCCCCGGCGATGGAGGTATTGTCCGTGTTCATCACGCCGTGGATGAAGCCGACCAATTGCCAGCTCGCGACCAGCTTCGCCGTGCGCGCGATGACGGATTCGAGCAGCACGGCATAGGGCTGCTCCATTTTTGCGATCTCGGGATAGAGCCGGGCGATGACATAGTCGGCGAGCGCGCGCACGGCTTCGACATCGCCGCGATTGCCGAAATATTCAAACGTGCCGACGCGCACATGGCTTCTCGACACGCGTGTCAGCACCGCGCCGGGCAGCGATCCCTCCTGCCTGAAAACGGTCTCACCCGTCGCGACCGCGGCGAGCGTGCGCGTGGTTGCGATCCCCAGCGCCGCCATCGCCTCGCTGACGACGAATTCGCGCAGCACCGACCCCAGCGCGGCGCGGCCGTCGCCGTTGCGGGAGAACGGCGTCGGCCCCGATCCCTTGAGCTGGATATCGTAGCGCAAGCCGTCGCGCCCGATGACCTCGCCCATGAGGATGGCGCGGCCATCGCCCAATTGCGGCACCCAATTGCCGAACTGGTGGCCGGCATACGCCATGGCGATGGGTTCAGCGCCTTCCGGAATGCGGTTGCCGGCCAGTACCTCGACGCCCGACATCGACGTGAGCCGCGCGGGGTCGATGCCAAGCTGCCGCGCCAGCGCGTCATTTGCGCGGATGAGGCGGGGTGCAGACACCGATGTTGGCGCCAGCCGCGCGTAAAAGCGCTCCGGCAGACGCGCGTAGCTGTTGTCGAAGGCGAAAATGGGCGCAGCCGCGCGATCGGCGGCGATGATCTTGTCCATGCGGGGCCGAGTATAGCAGCAGCCTGGCGCGATCCCGAATGGGGAACTTGAAGTCGAGGTGCAGGCCGCCCTAGCCTCGCGCGCCTTTCAATCGGGACCGCCATGCTCAACCGCCGCCAGTTGCTCGCCTCCACCGCCGCGCTCGGCGCGCTCGCCGCGCAACCGCTCAGGCTTGTCGCCGAACCCGTCGGCGGCGAGGCCGCCAAGCTGAACGCGCTGCTCGACGCCATCTTCCAGGAGGCGATGCGCAACAACCCGGAAGGCGCAACCCAGCTCGGCTTCGACAAGGGTGCGAATGCCGATCTCAAGAGCAAGCTGCGCGACGAATCCACCGCCGGAATCGCGGCCGCGAAGGCTTTGAACGCAGATCAGCTCCGGCGTCTGCGCGCGATCGATGCGAGCGCGCTCTCGGGCATGGACCGCGTGAACTACGACACGATTCTCTATACGCGCGAGTCCGCGTCGGCGATCAACGCGTTCGATTTCGGCGGAACCTCCTACGGGCCATCGCCCTATGTGGTGAGCCAGCTCACGGGCGCCTATCAATCCGTGCCCGACTTTCTCGACACCAAGCACAGGATCGAAACGGCGGCGGATGCAGATGCCTACCTCTCGCGGCTGGATGCCTTCGCCGGCCAGATCGCCGACAACACCGAGCGGATGCGCCATGACAGTGCGCTGGGCGTCGTGCCGCCGGACTTTCTGCTCGATCGCGCGCTGGAACAGATGACAGCGACGCGCACGACGGCCGACAAGTCGCTGCTGGTCGCCTCCATCGCGCGGCGCGCCAAGGAAAAGGGCCTCGGTGACGACTACGCGAAGAAGGCCGCGGCGATCTACGACGCAAGGATCGGTCCGGCGCTCGACAAGCTGATCGACGAAGCGGAGACCCTGCGCGCGACTGCGTCCCATGACGCCGGCCTCTGGCGATTCAAGCAGGGCGAGGCGTTCTACGAAGCAGCGTTGCACGCGACGACGACGACCGGCATGAGCCCGGACGAGATCCACAAGATGGGCCTGGACCAGGGCAAGGAGATCTCATCGCGACTGGACGCGCTGCTGCGCCGGCAGGGCCTGACGAAGGGCACCGTCGGCGAACGCATCCTCGCGCTCTACAGCCAGCAGGTCTATCCAAATACCGACGACGGCAAGGCCCAATGCATTGCGTATTGCAATCAGCGGCTGGCGGAAATCCGTCCGCGCCTGCCCTCCGTTTTCAAGCGCCTGCCCGATTACAAATTCGAGGTTCGCCGCGTGCCGCCGCAGACCGAGCCCGGCGCGGCGTCGGCCTTCTCGCAGCCGCCGACGCTCGATGGTACGCGGCCAGGCATCGTGTACTTCAATCTTCACGACAGCGCCGAGTGGCCCAGATGGTGCCTGTCGACGACGGTGTTCCACGAGGGATTGCCCGGCCATCAGCTCGAAGGCGGCCTCGCGCTGGCCAACACCGGCCTGCCCCTGATCCGCAAGATCACCGGTTTCTCCGGCTATGCCGAAGGCTGGGCGCTCTACGCCGAGCAGCTCGCCGACGAGATCGGCATGTATGACGACGATCCGCTGGGCCGCATCGGCTATCTCAAATTCCAGTTCTTCCGCGCCAATCGCTGCGTGGTCGATACCGGAATCCATCACATGAAATGGAGCCGCGAGCAGGCGATCCGGTATTTCGTCGAACAGGGCGGCGACGCACCGGGTTTCGCGGCCCGCGAGGTCGAGCGCTATTGCGCCACGCCGGGACAGGCGTGCAGCTACAAGATCGGCCACACGGTGTGGACCGAGGGCCGCGAGCGCGCGAAGGCGGCGCTGGGTCCAAAATACGACATCAAGGATTTCCACGAAGCCGGACTTTCCTGCGGCCGCGTGCCGCTGGATGTGCTCAAGGGCGTGATCGAACGCTACATCACGGCACGCGCGGCGGCTTAGACGCCTTTGCTTGAGGATTTGCCGGTCCGCCATCTGGCGCGGCGGGCAAATCGTTGACGGGCATCAATTACCTCGGTGTCCAGCGCATTAACGTCTCCGCTGCCATTCGGAGACGGCGATGAAAGTCAAAACGAGGCGTGACGTCGTCATTCCGCACTTTGGGTTGCCTGGGACTCTGAACATCCCGGACGATGCGTTCGCGCTCGTCATCTTCGCCCATGGCAGCGGCTCGAGCCGGCTCAGCCCCCGCAATGTCATGGTGGCCGACGCGTTGAACCGGATCGGACTGGCGACACTTCTCTTCGATCTTCTGCACCCCGAAGAGGAACCGGAACGGAACCGGGCGAAAGTCTTCGACATTCCCCTGCTTTCGGAGCGGCTGGTCGCCGCTGTGCGCTGGATCGACGGCACCACGGAACTGTCTGACAAACCGCTCGGGCTGTTCGGCGCGAGCACCGGTGCTGCCGCCGCGCTGACGGCAGCGGCACAGCTGGGCGACCGGGTGGGCGCTGTGGTATCGCGCGGCGGCCGGCCGGACCTCGCCGGCGA
>Ga0134126_10007983_pt1 | contig 13294 bp, 9 predicted proteins | sample KB31752_FD_96881 | JGI IMG/M metagenome (GOLD analysis project Ga0134126, IMG submission 96881) | Terrestrial soil microbial communities with excess Nitrogen fertilizer from Kellogg Biological Station, Michigan, USA - KB3-175-2 | ecosystem: Environmental > Terrestrial > Soil > Unclassified ...
CCGGTGACCGCGCACGTGATGATGACGTCGGAATTCATACTCGCTGGCCCTGTGATATTATTGTGGTCATAATAAAATACCGGAGACGATCATGCAAACGCAGTTGTTGATCGGCGACCGACTGGTGACGGGGCAGGGGTCCGGCGAGGAAATCCTCGATCCTGCAACGGGCTCGCAGATCGCCGTCGTGGCCGCGGCCACCCCCGAGCAGGTGGATGCGGCGGTGGACGCCGCAGAGCGCGCTTTCCCGGGTTGGGCGGGAACGCCTCCCAGGGACCGGGCTGCCATGCTGCTGCGCATAGCGGACCTCCTGGAGCGGGATGCCGCTGACTATGCCTCCCTCGAATCCCGGAACACCGGTAAGCCGCTGGCGGCGGTGCTCTCCGACGAGATTCCCGCGATCGCGGACGTATTCCGTTTCTATGCCGGCGCCTGTCGCACTCCCGTAGGCCCCCTGGCTGGAGAATACCTGCGGGGTCATACCAGCCTCATTCGCCGCGACCCCGTCGGCGTGGTGGCTTCGATCGCACCCTGGAACTATCCCCTGATGATGGCGGCCTGGAAGCTCGCTCCCGCCATCGCGGCGGGCAACACGGTGGTGCTGAAGCCCTCCGAGCAGACGCCGCTCACCGCCCTGAAGCTCGCGGAGTCACTGGCGGAGGTTCTGCCGCCGGGAGTGGCCAACATCATTTGCGGCCGCGGCGAGCCCGTCGGCAGGACGCTGGTCTCGCACCCCCGGGTCCGCATGGTCTCCCTGACCGGCGATGTCTCGACCGGCCAGAAGGTGCTGGCGCTGGCAGCCGGCAACCTCAAGCGCACCCACCTCGAGCTCGGCGGCAAAGCCCCTGTGCTGGTCTTCGATGACGCCGACCTGGAGAGCGTTATCGCCGGCATCCGTACCTTCGGCTACTACAACGCGGGCCAGGACTGCACCGCCGCCTGCCGTCTATACGTGGGCGCAGGCATCCACGATCGCTTGGTGGCCGACCTCACGAGCGCCGTGGCCAGCATCAAGGTCGGCTCGCAGCGCGAGGACGGCGTGGAAATGGGACCCCTGATCTCCTCGTCTCAGCGCGACCGCGTGGCGGGCTTCGTAGAGCGAGCCGCAACCCTGCCTCACATCGAGATCACCACCGGCGGACGGACGCGCACGGGCAGCGGCTTCTTCTACGAGCCCACGCTCATCGCCGGAGCGCGCCAGACCGACGAGATAGTGCAGCGTGAAGTGTTCGGCCCCGTCATCTCCATCACGCGCTTCACCGACACCGAGGAGGCGACCAATTGGGCCAATGACTCCGAATATGGCCTGGCTTCCTCGATCTGGACGCGCGACGTCGGCCGTGCGATGCAGGTTGCCGCCCGGCTGCAATACGGCTGCACCTGGATCAACACCCATTTCGCGACCGTCAGCGAGATGCCGCACGGAGGATTCAAGCGATCGGGTTACGGCAAGGATCTTTCGGCGTTCGCGCTGGAGGATTACACCGTCCCGCGGCACATCATGGTAAAACTGTGAGGCCCCCCCCTGCGCCGCCTATTTCAGTACGACGGTTCTCCCACCGTTGCGAAACACGCGCCGCTCGGCGTGCCACTTGATCGCGCGATTGAGCACGACGGCTTCGAGCTCGCTGCCGACGACGGCCAGGTCATCCGGTGACTGGGTATGATCCACCCGCGAGACTTCCTGCTCGATGATCGGCCCTTCGTCGAGATCGGTCGTGGTGTAGTGCGCCGTGGCGCCGATCAGCTTCACGCCGCGGGTGTGCGCCTGGTGATAGGGCTTGGCGCCCTTGAAGCCGGGCAGGAAGGAATGGTGGATGTTGATGGCGCGGCCTTCGAAGTACCGGCAGGCCTCCGGAGTGAGGACCTGCATGTAGCGGGCCAGCACGAGAATCTCGGCCTCCGCCCGCTCGAACAGCTCCATGAGCCGCCGTTCCTGCTCCTGTTTGCGCCCATCGATGATCGGCAGGTAGTGATACGGCACACCGTGCCACTCGGCGAGGCTGCGCATGTCCTGGTGGTTCGACACCACGGCCACCACCTCGATCGGCAACGTACCGGTGCTCCAGCGGTGCAGGATGCTGTTGAGGCAATGCCCCTGGCGTGAGACGGCGATCAGGGCGCGGCAGCGGCGCACCTCGTTGAATTGCCACTCCATCTGGAACCGTCGGCCCACGGCATCGGCGAACTGGCGATCGAGCTCCTCGATGGAGGGCATCCCCTCGCCGTTGTCGTGGAACACCGTGCGCATGAACGACGTACGGGTGTACGGATCATCGTAGTGCTGCGCTTCGGCGATGGTCGCATGGTGTGCGGCCAGGAAGCCCGCGATGCCCGCGACGATTCCCGTGGTATCCGGGCACCGGGTGGTGAGGATGTAAAGATGCGGCGTACTGGCGTTGCGCTGCACAGCACCGGCAGATGCGGGGGCGATCGTAGGTTCTTCGACGGCTGTGGGCATGGGTACTCGCCTTTTCGGCAATGGTAATGCCGGCCGAGGCCCCCGGAAGGTGGATTTGCGACACAGTCTGGTCCGCGGGCGACAGGCGGGGTCATGGACGCATCTCGGCAAGTGGATGCCGCAATTCGATTAGCCAGCCGTAAAGCCGGAAGCCATACTTTGCCCAGCGCCGCCACGGCAAATCCCATGACCCGGAGTTCCCATGGACGAGCAGCCCGCCCCGACCCTTCGCTCTCGCCGTCCCAGCGGCCGGGAGGCCAAGCGTGCCGCGCGCACCGCGCGCAGCCACGCCTCGGTCCCTTACATCACGCGCAATATCCCGTATTACGAGGTGCTCAACCCGCAGGGCCTGGAGCTGCTCGAGCACAACGCCGATACGATTCTCGAAGAGATCGGGATCGATTTCCGCGACGATCCTGAGACGCTCAAGATCCTGCGCGACGCCGGCGCGGACGTAAAGGGCGAACGTGCCCGTTTCCCCCGCGGCATGTGCCGCACCGTCGTTACCCGCTCCGCACCCAGGGAGTTCGTGCAGCATGCGCGCAACCCCGCGCGCAGCGTCGTCATCGGCGGCGGCCGCACCGTCTTTGCGCCTGCCTACGGATCCCCCTTCATCCGCAGCCTCGACGAGGGCAGGCGTTACGCCCGCATCGAGGACTTCCGCAACTTCGTCAAGCTCGCCTATGCCGCAACGTCCCTGCACCACTCCGGTGGGACGATCTGCGAGCCCGTGGACCTGCCGGTCAACAAGCGGCATTTCGACATGGTCTACAGTCACATGAAGTACAGCGACAAGCCGTACATGGGCTCGGTGACGCAGGCCGAGCGGGCGGCCGATACCGTCGAGATGACGAAGATCCTGTTCGGTGACCAGTACGTGGATCCGGCCACGGGACAGCCGAAGACCTGCGTCATGAGCCTGATCAACGCCAATTCGCCGATGACCTGGGATGCGACGATGCTCGGCGCGTTGAAGACCTATGCGCGCGCCAACCAGGCCACCATCGTCACTCCGTTCATTCTGGCCGGCGCGATGTCGCCCGTGACGATCGCCGGGACTGTGGCGCAGACGCTGGCCGAAGCGCTTGCCGGCATGACGGTCGCGCAGCTCGTCAACCCCGGAGCACCGGTGGTGCTCGGCAGCTTCGCGTCTTCGCTGTCGATGCAATCCGGCGCGCCCACGTTCGGGACCCCGGAGCCTGCTCTGGTGCTGTACACGATGGCTGCCCTCGCAAGGCGGCTCGGGGTGCCGTTCCGTTCCGGCGGCGCTCTTTGCGCCTCGAAGATCCCCGACGCGCAGGCGGCCTTCGAGTCGGCCAACACTCTGATGCCGACCTGTCTCGCCGGAGTCAACTTCGTGCTGCACACGGCGGGCTGGCTCGAGGGAGGCCTCACCATGGGCTACGAGAAGTTCGTCATGGACGCCGACCAGGCAGGCATGGCGCACACGCTTCTGCAGGGCGTGGATCTCAGCGACAACGGCCAGGCGATGGATGCGATCCGCGAGGTCGGGCCCGGCAAGCACTTCCTCGGCTGCGCCCATACGCAGGCCAATTTCGAGACGGCGTTCTACCGCTCGCCGCTCGCGGACAACAACAGCTTCGAGCAATGGGACTCCGAGGGCGCCACGGACATGACGCAGCGCGCCAACTCGCTGTGGAAGAAGCAGCTCGCGGAATACGAGGCGCCGCCGCTGGATCCGGCGATCGACGAGGCGCTGCTCGACTACATGAGCCGGCGCAAGGCTTCATTCCCGGATTCCAATGTCTAGCCCCGGGAGCGCCGCGACCATCGTGCTCGACGGCAAAGCCGTTGCCACGAAGGTGCGCGGCGAGGTAGCGACCCGCGCGGCGCAGCTCGCCGGCCGGTTGGGGCGGCCTCCCGGGCTCGCGGTCGTCCAGGTGGGGGAGGATCCGGCCTCCCGTGTCTACGTGCGCAACAAACGCAAGGCCGCCGCGGAGGCCGGCATCGTCTCCTTTGCCTATGATCTGCCGGCAGCGACCAGCCAATCGGATCTGCTGGCGCTCATCGATCTGCTCAACGGCGACGAAACGGTGGACGGCATTCTCGTGCAGCTGCCGCTGCCCAAGGGCCTCGATGCGACCTCTGTCATGGATGCGGTCGACCCGAACAAGGATGTCGACGGCTTTCATCCGGTCAGCACCGGGATGTTGGCTCAGAAGCGCCCGGCGCTGCGCCCCTGTACCCCACTCGGTGTCATCCGCCTCGCCGAGGAGTACGGTATCGCGCTGCGGGGACTGAAGGCGACGGTGGTCGGGGCCTCGAACATCGTCGGTCGTCCAATGGCACTCGAGTTGCTGTTGGCCGGGGCGACCGTGACGGTTTGCCATACGGGCACTCGCGACGTCAGGGCGGAGGTCGAGCGGGCGGACGTTGTCGTGGCTGCGGTCGGCAAGCCGCACTTCGTTGCCGGCGACTGGATCAAGCCCGGCGCCGCGGTGTTCGATGTCGGCATCAATCGGGATGGCGCCGGCAAGCTCATCGGGGACGTGGATTACGATCGGGCCTTCGCGCGCGCGGGTTGGATCACGCCCGTGCCCGGCGGCCTCGGCCCCATGACGATCGCCATGGTGCTGTCGAACGCGGTGGAGGCCGCGTCCCGCAGGGTGGGATTGCGCGGCAGGTGAAGGAGCTCTGGATCGGGCTCGACACGGGCGGAACCTATACGGACGCCATCGCGCTGGAAGGTGGCCAGCGGGTGATCGCGAGCGCAAAGGCCCTGACCACGCACTGGGATCTGTCGCTGGGGCTCGGAGAGGCGCTGCGCTCCGTGCTGAGTGCGCTGCCCGAGGGCGCGCGGCAACCCATCTCTCTTGTCTCGGTTTCGACGACGCTCGCGACCAACGCGGTCGTCGAGAACCGCTTCAGTCCGATCTGCGCCATCCTCATAGGCTTCAACGACCGCATGGCCGCGGAGACAGGCATCGAGAAGCAATTGGGCGGTATCGTCGTGCGCGCGCGCGGCGGACACGACCCGACCGGCGTGGAAGAGCATCCGCTCGATGAGGCGGTGATCGAGGCAGCTGTACGGGACTTCGGCCCTCGGGTCGAGGCGTTCGCCGTTGCGGCGCAGTTCTCCGTACGCAATCCCCAGCACGAGCTGCGGGTGCGCGAGCGCATTCGGGCTCTGTGCGGCAAGCCGGTCACCTGCAGTCACGAGCTGAGCGCACAGTTGAATGCGCCCAAGCGGGCGCTGACCGCCGCGCTCAATGCCCGCCTGGTACCCCATATCCGGCATCTGCTCGATGCGGTCGGCCAGACGCTCGAGCGCGAGGCGGTCCGCGCCCCGTTGATGGTCGTGAAGGGTGATGGGACCCTGATGCGGGCGAGCGTTGCCCTCGACTATCCCATCGAGACGGTGCTCTCAGGACCGGCGGCGAGCGTCGTGGGAGCGGCGTTCCTCACGGGCCTGAAGGATTTTGCGGTCGCCGACATGGGAGGGACGACCACCGACGTGGCGATCATCATCGACGGGCGTCCCGTGGTGCGCGCCGACGGCGCCGTGATCGGGGGCTGGCGGACGATGGTCCAGGCCATCGACGTTCACACGAGCGGTCTCGGCGGGGACAGCGAGGTGCATTTCGATCGGGAAGCGCGCCTCAGAGTCGGTCCCCGCCGGATCATGCCGCTCAGCCTGCTGGCGCATCAGTTTCCCGAGGTGCTGGGGGAGCTCGCCCGCCTCGCCGTGGTCGAGCGGTTGCCGCCGTTTGCGGGCCAGTTCGGCCATCGCAATCCCGGCCGTGAGGCGGGCCCGGAGCTCGATCGGCTGGAGCTGCGGGTCTGGGAGGCGCTGGGCACGACGCCGCGGCGGCTCGATCAGGTCGCGCGCACCTCCCAAGGCGTCGAGGCGCTGCGCCGGCTGGTGGACCGGGGGCTGGCGACCCTGGCGGGTTTCACGCCGAGCGATGCATTGCACGTACTCGGCCGTCACGAGGGGTGGAGCCGTGAGGCGAGCCGGCTCGGCGCCGCCATCCTCGCCACCGAGGAGCGCAACGTAACGGCGCGCAAGGGCAAGGACAGCCCCGAAGCGCTGTCCGAGCGCGTCCATGAGCTCGTGATCCGCCAGGCGGCGCGAGTGGTGTTGGAGAGCGCGCTGGCGCAGGATCCGGGAGTCGAGCCGCACAACGGCCGCTGGGGGCCGCTCGGCATCCTCATCGATCGCGCCGTGGAGGGCCGGCCCGTCTCGAGGCTCCTCGATGCGCAGCCCCGCCTGGCGAGCCCCCTGGTGGCCATCGGCGCTCCCGCCGCGGCGTTTTATCCCGAAGTGGCGCGCCGTCTCGCTGCGCAACTGGTGATTCCGGAGCATGCCGCCGTCTGCAACGCGGTGGGCGCCGTCGTCGGTGTGGTGTCGGAGACAGTCGACATCCTCGTGAATCAGCCGCAGTGGAAAGTATTTCGGGTGCACGACCCGGCAGGCATCCGGGACTTCGCCGAGCCTGAAGAGGCGATCGCGGCAGCGACGGACGTCGCACGTGAGCTCGCGCTCGCGGCCGCACGCCGCGCCGGGGCAACCGACCCCCACGTGGAGACGTTCGTCACCGAACGTCGTGCGGCGTCGGGCTCCGGCGACACATATCTTGCGGAGGCGGTCGTACGCGCCCGCGCGACGGGACGCCCTGCGACGGTTGCGCAGTAGCGGTTGCGGCCAGCAAACTAGGGGTCTCGCCTCCCGATGCTGGAGCTCCGCGATGGCTAAGACCGACGTTGGGCCTGGGGGATCCTCTGCACCCGTACCGCGCGACATCGAGATCGCGCAGGCTGCATCGCCGCTACCCATTGGGGAGCTGGCGGCAAAGGCCGGCCTTCTCGCAGAAGAGATCGAGCCCCACGGGCGATACAAAGCGAAAGTGCGCCTCGCGGCGCGCGAGCGCCTGAAGGACGCGCCGAACGGAAAATACATCGTCGTCACGGCGATCACCCCGACACCGCTCGGCGAAGGAAAGACGACGACGACGGTGGGTCTGAGCCAGGCCATCGGCGCGCATCTGGGAAGGAACGTCTTCACCTGCATTCGCCAGCCGAGTCAGGGGCCGACGTTCGGCATCAAAGGCGGCGCCGCGGGCGGCGGCTACAGCCAGCTCATTCCGATGGAGGAGCTCAACCTCCATCTCACCGGCGACATCCATGCGATCACGGCGGCGAACAATCTGCTGGCGGCCGCGATCGATTCGCGGATGTTGCACGAGACGGCGCAGACGGACGAGTCTCTCTTCGACCGACTGTGCCCGCCCGGGAAGGACGGCACCCGGCGGTTTTCGCCCGTGATGCTGCGGCGGCTGCGCAAGCTCGGCATCCGGGGGACCGATCCCAACGGCCTGACGCCCGAGGAGCGCAGCCGTTTCGCGCGCCTCGACATCGATCCGGGCACGGTCACCTGGCGGCGGGTGATCGATACGAGCGACCGGGCACTGCGTCAGATCACGGTCGGGCAGGGGCCGGAAGAGAAAGGACTGACGCGCGTCACCGGCTTCGATATCACGGCCGCCAGCGAGGTCATGGCGATCCTGGCTCTGACGACGGGCCTCGCCGACATGCGTGAGAGGTTGGGCCGCGTGGTGATCGGGACGAACCGCGCGGGCGATGCGGTCAGCGCCGATGATCTCGGTGTGGGCGGCGCCATGACGGTGCTCATGAAAGATACCGTCATGCCGAATCTGCTGCAGACGCTCGAGGGAACACCGGCGTTCGTGCACGCCGGCCCGTTCGGCAACATCGCGCACGGGAACTCGTCGATCATCGCGGACCAGATCGCCCTGAAGCTCGTCGGGCCGCAAGGGTACGTACTGACGGAGTCGGGGTTCGGCGCCGACATGGGGATGGAGAAGTTCTTCAACATCAAGTGCCGCTACAGCGGCCTGATACCCGACTGTGTGGTGCTGGTCGCCACCATCCGCGCCCTGAAGATGCACGGCGGCGGCCCGAAGGTCACGGCCGGGCAGCCGCTGCACCCGGATTACACCATGGAGCACCTCGGCCTCGTCGAGAAGGGCTGCTCGAACCTCGTCAGGATGATCCGCAGCGCGCGGTTGTTCGGCCTTCCGGTCGTCGTCGCGGTGAACCGGTTCGCACACGACACGGCGGCGGAAATCGAGCTCGTACGCGACATCGCGGTGCAGGCCGGAGCGCACGATGCCGTCGCCTCGAACCACTGGGCCGAAGGCGGCGCAGGCGCTGTCGATCTCGGGAGAGCCGTGATCTCGGCGTGCGAGCTGCCGGGGAAGTTTCGGTTCCTCTATCCGCTGGAGAGCGGCATCAAGTCGAAAATCGAGACGATCGTACGCGAGATCTATGGCGGCAGCGGCGTCGACTACCTGCCGGAAGCGGAGAAGAAAATCGAGCTCTACACCCGGCTGGGATTCGGCCATCTGCCGATCTGCATGGCCAAGACGCACCTGAGTGTGAGCCACGACCCGAGCCTCAAGGGTGCGCCGTCCGGGTTCACGGTACCGGTGCGGGACGTTCGCGCAAGCGTCGGGGCGGGGTTTCTCTACCCGCTGCTGGGAACGATGAGCACCATGCCGGGCTTACCCACGCGCCCCGGCTATTACGACATCGATCTCGATCTGGAAACCGGGCGCGTGATCGGGCTGTCGTGAGCCCGGCGCTACGGCGCGCTCGCCGCGGTCGGTGGAGCCTTCACAGCCGCTTCGGCGCGCTCGAGCAGCGCTTGCGCCCGACGAAGCACCGGCGCGTGCCGCTTCGCCTCAGCGGCCACGCGCTCGCGATATGAAGCGGCATCCGGCGCCAGCTGGCAGACATTGGATTGCGCGCAAAGCAGAAAGCCGCGCAGCGCGCTCGCGAGGAGAGCCGCGGCGACGCCGACATCGGCGACCAGCGCCGGCGGCGTGACATCGGATACCTCGCCGCACACCTCGAGGCCTGCCGCGGCTTCCTGCGCGGCCGCGAGCGGCAGGTCGATTGCACGGCGCACGGCGGAGTCGATGCTCTGCTGGCGCTTTTCGCGCTCGGACTGCGTCGACTGCGGCAGTCGTCGGGCGGTCAGGTAGCCTTCGAATGCGGCGATGTCGTCGCCTGCCAGTTGCGACACGCGCTGCGATGCCGAGTGCGCCGCGGCCGCGAGCGGCTCGAGCCTGGCGGCGCTTTCGGGGGCCGGGCTCCGGCGCCCGACGATCGCGAGCACCTTCGCCACGAGACCCAGCGCGAAGCCGGCTGACACAGCCGCGATGGCAACACCCGCCGGCGTCGGCTGTTGGCCCGCCGCCGCCTGGCGGAATTGCTCGAGCGTGCAATCGGAAACTCGCGTCGGCACGGAAGCTCTCCGGGAACTCGCGCCGATTATAGGGCTTTCATGCCTTTGCGGGCCGGCGCCGCGCGCCACGACCACCGGCGCGGGGCGTCGGCGCCTTCGGCTGCGGCAGGACCACCGCCTTGCGCAGGTGCACGTACGGCGCCGTCGAGTGCGGCAGGCCCATGGCCTCGACGAAGTGGCTCTGGAACCGCGGCTCGATCGCGGTCTCGACTTTCTCCACCTTGTGCACCAGCGTCTCGATCGTCTTGCGCGAGCCGAAGTCGAGGAGGGCGATCCGGGCTCCGGTGCCCGCCGCATTGCCGGCGGACGAGACCTGTGACAGCTCGCAGTCCGGAATCATTCCGAGCACCATGGCGTACTTGACGTCGATGTGCGATCCGAAGGCGCCCGCCAGCCGGATGCGATCGACGCGTTCGGTACCGAAACGGTCCATCAGCAATCGGATGCCGGCGTAGAGAGCCGCCTTGGCGAGTTGGATGGCGCGTACGTCGTTCTGGGTCACGGTGAGTGTTTGCGCGCCCTGGTAGACGACATAGCCGAAGGTGCGGCCCTGTGGCACGACTCTCGCGCTGCGCGCGGCGACCTCGCCGTCGACCACACCGTCCTGACTGATGATCCCCGTGAGGTACATCTCGGCGATCACTTCGATGATCCCCGAGCCGCAGATGCCCGTAACCCCGGTGTCCTTGACGGACTCCTCGAACCCCGGCTGGTCGGACCACAAATCGCAGCCGATCACCTTGAAGCGAGGCTCCAGGGTCGCCGGGTCGATGCGCACGCGCTCGATCGCGCCGGGCGCGGCGCGCTGGCCACAGCTGATCTGCGCGCCCTCGAACGCCGGACCCGTCGGGCTCGAGCAGGCGAGGAGGCGTTCCCGGTTGCCCAACACGATCTCGGCGTTGGTGCCAACGTCGACGAGCAGCGTGACAGCCTCGCCAAGGTCCGGACGCTCCGCGAGGATCATTCCCGCCGTGTCGGCCCCGACATGGCCGGCGACACAGGGCAATGCATAGGCGCGGGCGCCGCGGTGCAGGTGCATGCCGATCTCTGTGGTCCAAAACTCCAATGCCTCGTCGGTCGCGAGCGCGAAAGGCGCGCCTCCGAGCTCCACCGGGTCGATCCCGAGCAGCAGGTGATGCATGATCGGGTTGCCGACCAGCGTCACCTCGAGAATGTCGTCGGTGTGCGCCTTGGCCTGACGCGCCACATCGGCCGCGAGCCGGTTCAGCGCTTCGCGCACCGAGGCGGTCATCTGCTTGTCCCCACCGGGGTGCATCATGGAATAGGACACGCGGCTCATCAGATCCTCGCCGAAGCGGATCTGCGGATTCATGACGCCGCTGGAAGCCAGCACCTCGCCGGTCTCGAGATTGCAGAGATGAGCGGCGATGGTGGTGGAGCCGATGTCGACGGCCAGGCCGAGCGCCAGCTCGTGAAAGCCCGGCCAGACACCGATGATCCGCTCGCCACCATGCACGGCGACGGTCACTTTCCAGCCGCCCTTGCGCAGCGCCGGCTGCAGCCGCTGCAGCATGTGCAGGTCGCAGCTGAGGCCGGTCAGCTGCCACTCGCGTTCCAGAGCTTCCTCGAGACGCTGCAGATCGCCTGAAGGGTCGTGCATGTCGGGCTCACGCACCTCGACGTAATGCAGGCGCGCCACCGGATCCAGTGTGATGGCTCGTGCCTCGGCTTCCTTGCGGATGACCTGCCGGTGCACTTGACTGGTGGGCGGCACGTCCACCACCAGGTCGCCCTGGATGCGCGCCTGACAGGAGAGGCGGTGGCCGGCCGGCAGAGGCCGGCGGCCGGCGGGATTCTCCTCGGCCGCGGTCGGTGCCGACAGGTGTTCCGGCCGGGAGACGACGCCGTGCTTGGCGAACTCACCCTTCATGACCAGTACTTCACAGCGCCCGCAGATGGCGCGGCCGCCGCACACGGAGTCGACGTCTACTCCCAACGAGCGCGCTGCTTGCAGGAGCGGAGTGCCGAGCGGGAAGCGTCCGCGCTTACCCGACGGCGTGAATACTACTAATGCGTCCGGGGTCTCAGCTGACACGGCGGCGATGGCCTCCCTCGCGGCGGCCGCGCGGAGCACCCTCTCCGGACGCTGCGCCTGCTGCTCCCGCGGCCCCTGCGGGTCCCTGCGTCGGCGTCGCGTCGCGGAATCTGCGGATCCAACGCATGCAGTCGGGATCGTGTCCCATCATGATATCCGCCCCCATGATTGCCCGGACGATCTCGGTGTGCAGCGGGTTCATGATCGCGGACGTCATCCCCGCGCCGATCGCCGAGATCAGAAACGCCGCGGTGACACCTTCGCGCGCCGGCAGCCCGAAGCTGATGTTGGAGGCGCCACACGTCGTGTTGACCTTCAGCTCATTCCGCAGGCGCTTGAGCAGATGAGCCACCTGCACGCATGCCTTGTTGATGGCGCCGATCGGCATGACCAGCGGATCGACCACCACGTCGGATACCGGGATGCCGTGATCGGCGGCGCGGTGCACGATCTTCTTCGCCACCTCGAAGCGCACGTCCGGGTCCTCCGAAATCCCGGTCTCGTCATTGGAGATCGCCACCACCGCCGCGCCGTACTTCTTCACGAGCGGCAGTACTGATTCCAGACGCTCCTCCTCACCGGTGACGGAATTGACGAGCGGCTTGCCTTTGTAGACCGCGAGGCCGGCTGCCAGGGCGGCGACGATGGAGGAATCGATGGAGAGCGGCACGTCCGTCACCGACTGCACGAGCTGTATGGCTTTCGCCAGTATCGCGGGCTCGTCGGCCAGCGGGATGCCGGCATTGACATCGAGCATGTGGGCGCCTGCGGCCACCTGCGCGCGCGCGTCGGCCTCGACGCGCGTGAAGTCTCCGCTGCCCATCTCCGCGGCCAGGATCTTCCGCCCGGTCGGATTGATGCGCTCGCCGATCATGACGAACGGGCGCTCGAAGCCGATCACGACTTCGCGGGTTGCAGAGCTGATGATGGTGTCGGTCATGAAGCGAGCCTGTTGGGGTTGCGTTGGGGGTCGCGGCCGGGATACCAGGGGACGCGCCCGCCGAGCACGCCGGAGCGCTCGACGATCTCGGGCACACTGTCTTCCTGGCGATAGGCCATCAGGTGGATGCCGCTCACGCCGGGCACGGAGCGGATCTCCTGGATCAGCTCGACGCAGAGATTGCGGCCTTCGCGGGCGGGGTCAGCGGCGCCCGCCAGGCGCGCGACGACGGCATCGGGAATGTGGAGGCCCGGAACGTGCGTGCGCATCCACTCCGCCGTCCTGGCGGAGCGCAGCGGGCCCACGCCGACGAGGACGAAGATCTTCTCGAGGAGTCCGAGATCCCCGATCCGGCGCATGAAGGCCTCGAGCAGCGGCACGTCGTAGCAGTATTGCGTCTGGATGAATTGCGCGCCGGCGGCGATCTTCTTGGCGAGCCGCTGCGCGCGCCACTCCAGGGGCCGGGCGAAGGGATTCTCTGCGGCACCGAGCAGCACTCTCGGCGAGCAGGTCAGCTTCCGTCCGCTCAGGAACCGGTGCTCGTCG
>Ga0134126_10007984_pt1 | contig 13294 bp, 9 predicted proteins | sample KB31752_FD_96881 | JGI IMG/M metagenome (GOLD analysis project Ga0134126, IMG submission 96881) | Terrestrial soil microbial communities with excess Nitrogen fertilizer from Kellogg Biological Station, Michigan, USA - KB3-175-2 | ecosystem: Environmental > Terrestrial > Soil > Unclassified ...
GGCTTGACTTTAGGCCACAGGCGCGGGATCTCCAAGTTACAAAAGGAGCACTCAAAGGGTCACTCCCCCGGCAAGATTTGCTCAGCCCACAAGGTTGCCTGCGGAAGGTAAAATGCTGAATATCCACTCTCAACTGAGGTCAAACCATGAAAAAGCTGACTGCATTTTTGCTGGCACTTGCCTGTACTCCTCTAGCCTTTGGTGCAGGAAATGAAAAGGAAACCGATCGCGTGAAAGACGCGGGCATCGTTCTCAAAGAGATTCTCAACATTCCTGATGACATTCCCAAGGATTTGCTGGACGACGCGGAGTGCGTCATCGTGCTTCCTTCGGTCAAGAAGGTTGCCATCGGTATTGGCGGCGCTTTCGGCCGCGGCGTCATGGTTTGCCGCAGCGGCGAACATTTCACCGGATCGTGGGGAGCACCTGCAATGTATGCCCTCGAGGGCGGGAACTTCGGCTTCCAACTCGGAGCCCAAGCCACCGATTTTGTTTTGCTGGTGGTGAATCCGCGCGGAGCTGAATCGCTGATGGGCAGCAAAATCAAACTCGGTGCCGACGCCTCTGCCGCAGCCGGCCCCAAGGGGCGTACTGCCGCCGCCGCCACGGACGTGGCGATGCGCGCCGAGATTCTCTCCTACTCACGATCTCGCGGCCTGTTCGCAGGCATCTCCCTCGAGGGGTCAACCCTGCGGCCGGACAACGGGGCCAATGAAAAGCTTTACGGGCGAAAGCTCACCGCCAAAGAAATCTTGCGTGAAGGCAGGGTGTCGACCCCGGCTGCCGCTCGTATGCTCGACGCCGAGTTGCAGAAAGCTTCACCCAGGAACCGTTCCGATCCGAAGTCTTTACAGTAATCACCCATCTGGTGGAGGGCAGCCAGTCTCAGCTGTCCTCCCACCAACCTCTGCACCACTTGCGGAAAAATTGTGCGAACTGTTCCGAAAGGGATCGCACGCCGCTTGGCATTCCTGAGTTTCCATCCCTGCTGCGTATCACATTAAAGCCACACAGAATTCATGCGATGTTAAAAGGTAGTTCATCAGTTCTTAACCAAGCCGACGCTAGGATGTAGTACTCAGAGTCACCGACGACCCCGGTGAGGGCCGGATTCATGGTTTTTGGCAGTTCTACTTTTTGTCAGGAGAAGATAAAAATGAAGCGAGTCACGGTTTTAGCGCTAACACTGATGCTCGTGGCATCGGCGGCGCAGGCTCAGCAGAGCACGACAACGACTACTACGACGACGACCAGGAGAAGGCCGGCGGCTGCCAGGACGGACGCGGCCATCGCAGAACAACTGAATCAACTGAAGCAGTCGATTGATGCTCAGCAGGAACAAATCAAGCAGTTGAGCCAGCAGATACAGAGGCGCGACCAGCAAGTGCAGGAATTGCAGCAGAAGCTCGATCAGAGCCAGGCGGCAACATCCCAGGCAGCGTCGAAGGCCGATGCCGCAGCTTCGCAGTCCTCTGAGCAGCAGCAGGACGTGACCGCGCTGAGGGGCGATGTTACGGATTTGAAGAACAACACCACCAACTCCGCGCTCGCCTTGCAGGAGACGCAAAAGCTGATTCATGACGCAGAGAGTCCCGTAGCCCTTCATTACAAGGGCATCACCATTACCCCGGGCGGTTTTCTGGCGGCTGAAAGTGTATGGCGTGCACACGCCTTGGGAGCAGACATCAATACCCCGTTCAACTCGATTCCGATGCCCGGAGCTGATGTCGAAAAGCTGAGTGAGTTCTTTGGCTCTGGCCGGCAATCGCGAGTCTCGATGTTGACGGAAGGCAAACTGAACAACGCTAAACTCACTGGTTACGTGGAAGCTGATTTCCTTTCCGCCGGGATTACCTCGAATAATAATCAGAGCAACAGTTACAGCATGCGCCAGCGGCAAGTCTGGGGACAAGCGGCGCTCAATAATGGGCTCAGTTTTACCGGCGGGCAAATGTGGAGCCTGGTGACCGAGACTAAGAAAGGCCTGGACAACCGTACAGAAGCGGTGACCATGACGATCGATCCGCAGTATAACGTCGGCTTCAGTTGGGCCCGTCAGTATGGCTTCCGTGTGGTCAAAAATTTTGATAACAAATTCTGGCTGGGCGCTTCTGTAGAAAATGCGCAGGCAATTTTCTCCGCCAGCGGCAATGCGCAGAATTTTGTTTTGGGCTCCGCCGGAACCGGTGGAGGTTTGTACAACGCGTCGGCGACATACAGTTTTAATCCTTCGCCTGACTTCATTTTCAAAGCGGCGGCTGAACCAGGCTTCGGGCACTTTGAGGTGTTTGGAGTGGTCCGCCGCTTCCGCGATCGTGTCTATCCCGGCGCAACCGCTACGACGCCGACGGCTGCTGGAGCATACGACTTTTCAACCACAGCCACCGGTGTCGGCGCTAACGCTCGGGTCTCGATCCTGAAGAAACATGTCGACATCGGTGGTCACTTTCTGGGTGGCGATGGCATGGGACGCTATGGCAGCTCGGGACTGCCCGATGTGACAGTTAATCCCAATGGAACGCTCGCCCTGCTTAAGAGCGCTCAGGGATTGGGAACGCTCGAGTTCCACGCCGCCAAATTTGACGTTTACTTCAATGCGGGCGCCGAGTTCGTCGGGCGGCATTATCAGTTCAACTCAGCCGGCAAGACCGTGGGATATGGTTCGCCCACGGCTAATAATATAGGTTGCTACACGGAAGGCGTTCCCGGCACTCCAACCGGTGGTCAGCTGCCTACTTCGTCCGGTGGGTTCCTGCCCAGCAATCCGGCCAATTGCACCGCGAACACTCGCAATGTGATCGAAGGCACCACGGGCTTTTGGTACCGCTTCTATAAAGGACCAAAGGGAACCCTTCAAGTGGGTCCGCAGTACTCTTACTTCATGCGCAACTCGTGGGAGGCCTGCGGTACGTCAGCCCTTCTCGGCCCCTGTGGAAATTCTCACTTAACAGCACCCCATGGCAACGAAAATATCTTCGAAACCTCTTTCCGCTACTACCTCCCCTGACGCGACATCAGGTAGGAAAAACTTATGGCTTCGGCGCATCGCGTCGAAGCCATTTCTTCTGCTGCGCACTTGTGGACTGCGCTGACTCAGTGATCTGCGGCAAAAATAACGTTAACCTCGCGCCACTTTCGTCGCGCAAACCAGCGTAACCATCCGATAGAGGGTTAGTAAATTCACTAGCTTAGAGGGAACCAATTTATACACTCCTCTTAGTCGCGGCAGTTCGGCTGGACTCTTCTACTTAGCCGCGCAATAGTTTTCCACCACTTTAGTGCCAAGACCTTCGTGACCTGAAATTCACAACCGACTAAGGTGTTCGTCGGATTGTTGATATCCAGCAACATTTGTACTTTGGCCCTAGGGCCCATCTACTTTCCTAAGTTTTGAAGATATCCCGTGGTAGGGAGACGCATTCGCGTGCGCAATCGATAAAGACCTGGGAGGATGAATGAAGTTCGCAGCGTTGGGAGTAGTGTTACTAAGCACGATCACGTGGGCTCAGGTCCCACAATCAAAGCATGTTTGGGTTCTTACCGAAGAGAACCACAGTTATGAGGCGGTGATTGGCAATTCGAGCATGCCGTATTTCAATTCGCTCGCACGCAAATATGGTTTGGCCACTCAGTACTATTCGGAGCAGCACAACTCTATCTCGGCCCTGATGTGGCTGGTTTCAGGGCAGCCAATTACCGGCAACAATGGCACTACCACTTGTTACAATGTTAATAATCTCGGCCGCCAATTGATCGCAAAAGGGTATAAATGGCGCTCTTATCAGGAAGATTTGCCATACGCCGGCTTCGAAGGAATCAGTAACCTGAACTACGTTCGCCGTCACAATCCAATTATTGACTTCACCGATACCTGCGCCTCGAGTCAGAAATTCAATTCAGTCCCGTATACGCAATTAGCCGCTGATATCTCGCACCACGCTACCCCCAATTTCGCGTACATAACGCCCAGCCTTATTCATGACGCGCACAACGGCACGCTGGCAGCTGCGGATGACTGGATGTCGCAGCACGTTCCAGCCATTCTTTCTCTACCAGAATTTCAGCCCGGAGGCGATGGCGTTCTTTTCATCGTCTGGGATGAAGCCGATCTTTCCAGTGACGGTTTTACGGAAGACAATCGCTGCTCCTCAAATATCGCCAAGGGCTGCGGAGGGCGACTGGCCACACTTGTTATCGGTCCTCAGGTAAAACCCGGATATCGGTCCTCGACCCGTTACGACCATGCGAATTTGTTGAGCACGGTGTGCGCCGTGATGGGGCTTTCGTCGTGCCCGGCGGCTGCCAGAATCGAACTCCCCATGAGCGATTTCTTCAACACCGTCAAAATTTTGACCCCGTTTGCGAATGCCGCTGTAGCCTCGCCAGTGCGCATTCAGGCAACTACCTCGAACAGTTCCCCTGTATATGCAATGCAACTTTATGTCGACAACGCTCTGAGGTATCAGGTTGCCGGCAACTCGGTAGATACCACTCTGTCCATGCCCGCAGGTCAGCACTTGGTTGTTGCCCAGTCGTGGGATGCTGCGGGTGGAATCCACAAACGCGGAATCAACGTGAATGTGCAATCCCAGGCAGTGGTTGTGACTAATCCTGCTCCTCAGGCTGTGGTTGGATCGCAGGTTCAGGTGGGAGCAATCGCAGGTGGGCAAAATAAAGTCAGCAAAATGCAGCTTTATGTCGATGGCAATTCACAATTTCAGAGCACTGGCAATACGCTGAATACTTCTGTCTCGCTTTCCGCGGGCAGCCACACTCTGAAGGTGGAAGCGGCAGATAGCGCCGGGAACCTCGCTACTAACAAGTTTTCTGTGACCTCGGCTAGACCATCGATGAACATTCTATCGCCAGCCACGGCCGCTGGCATTCTATCGCCCATATTCGTATCCGCTACATCAATAGATCCGACCCCGGTCAAGACCATCCAGGTTTACGAAGACCATAACTTGATTTACCAGGTAACTGGAACCGGAATTCAAGCGACCATTCCGATGTCGGTGGGCCCGCACTTGTTAGCGGTACAGGCGTGGAACGCCGCCGGCCAGACTTACAAACAGGCAATCAACCTGAACGTAATCGGCGTCCCGATAACCATTTCATCTCCAAAGCCGAATGCCACCGTAGGTTCCCCGGTAACCATAACAGCGTCGGCCCCAAGCAGCAGTACGGTGCAGACCATGCAGATTTACATAGATAACAAAATGCTTTATCAAGTATCTGGCAAATCAGTCAGCCATTCGTTCACCTTATCGCCCGGCCAGCACAAAATTGTGGCCAAGGGTTGGGACGCCTATGGAGTCGGCTGGTTCTCAACTGAATCCATCACCGTCAATTAACTAACTGAGCCGGGAACATCGGGGTGATCAATGTTCTCGGCTCTTTTATTCTGCCACAGCGTTGCTCCTTAGCTCTTAGGGCACGAAAATGATCGCGCTCGGAGCGTTACCGCCATCAGGGAAAGGTGAACCTGCGAGCGGCGTCAAGGCTCCGGTTGCGCCATTGATTGAGAATGCCGAAACATCATTGGACGCGTTACACACATAGATGAACTCGCCCGTTGTAGCAGCCACGATGCCGAGCGGCCCATTGATGGTTCCATTTCCTCCACTCGGAAATGGAGACCCTGAAACTGTAGTTAGCGCGCCGGTAGAAAAATCAAGTGTGAAGGCAGAGATAGTAGCGTCCGCGGTGTTTGGAACGTAAACATATTTTCCCGTCGCATCGACCGCCACTCCAGCGGGATCATCTCTAACCGGAAAAGGCGACCCATTAGCAAGAGTGAGTGAGCCGGTCGAAGCATCCAGACTGAATACACTGAGTCCACCTGCGGTCCCAGAAACATTGTTCCCTGTAAGCAGAAGAAACTTTCCGCTGGGGTCGAAGACGCCATGATTCACTTGCCCGGCCACCGGAATCGAAAAGCCAGGCAGCACCACGAGCCTGCCGGTCGTGGTATCCCTGCTAAACCCGAAAACACTGCCGGTAACGGCAGAAGAGCTGCTGGTTGTGACGAAGTACTTGCCTGATGGGTCGATCAGGACTGAGCTGGATACAACGCCAGAGCTCGAGATCACTATTGGCGTTCCAGAGAGTGGCGTCAGCGCCCCGCTCGACGCGATTGAAAAGATCCACAGGTTTGCGGAATTCCCGCTGACCATATACATAAATTGTCCAAGCGGATCGATAGCAATTGCGTCCACGCCGGCCTCCACAGTTGTGGGAGCTAAAAGTGGCGTCAAGGCCCCGGTTGTGGTATTTATCGAAAACGACGAAATGTCTCCGGATTGAGCGTTCGCGACGTAAATATGCGCGCGCACCGGGTCCTTTACTAAAACCCTGGAACCCATGCCGGTGTTGTACGGCGATCCGGAAATTGGCGTGAGCACTCCAGTCGAAGGATCGGACGAGAGGGCCGACACCGTAGAGGGATTACCGGCGGCATTGGCGGTATATATGAAGTGCTTGCCGCTGGCGCATGGGGAGCAACCGATTTGAATATGGGGACTACCGCCACATGAGACGGTAACTTGCACTGCGGTCACCATCAGGAGCACCAACAAACGTCGAAGGTTACACATGAAATCCTCGCTTTAATCACTTATCAGAGAGCGCTTCGTGCACTCGATGAAAGAGATCGCCGTCGCTTGGCTTGGAAAACAAATCATAGTCCGACCCGTGCTTTTGTAAGAAGCTTTGCAATATACCGGTTGGAGCGGTCAGAAGATAGTCCCCGTTTTGTGCACTCGCCGAGTTTGAGGCGCGCTGCACGGCAAAGCCAATCTTCACTCGGCAAAACTTAGTCCGCACAATTCAGCTCCTTTGAAGGTGATTTCCGGTCAGTTACTTTCCAAAACTACTTGCGCCGCAACCCCTGCGTGGTCTGAAGGCCATAATCCATCTACTGTTCGGCTCGCCGGAGTTGCGCCAAACAACTGGATATTCCGCGCGGCGATCGGTCCGAGCGTCAGGATCAAATCAATTCGCTGATAAAGCTGCGAGATCGGGTTGTTGTCGGGTTCGGACTGGCAGCAGGTGAATCCCAGAACCGCAGGGTGCAATTCTGACCACACGTCGTTATAGCCGGCGAGTGTGAAATCAATGTAAGCGGGGTCCTGGGGCAGCGGCGCTGCTTGCGAGTTGGAATCCATCGCAATGATCACCGGCATAGTTGTGTTTGCTGGGCCGCTTCGCAGTTCTGCTCCTTGGGCTTCACGTATGCTCGGCAAACCGAACAAGGTCGTGTCCACAGACTCGAGGTGAGTGGTGATAAAGCGAAAGGGTTGACCATGCGATGTAGCATCCACAAAAGCCCAGGCGCGAGGTAATGGCACCACGCCGCCCGGAGTCGGAAAGAACAACGTGGCTGCGTACTGCGCGGAATTTGGATTACTCCAACTAAATTGCGAAGGGTCCAAATCGTTGCGCGCAAGGACAGCTATGTTGTTCGTAAGTTGCACGCACAGAAATGTTCCCGACGAAGCAATCAGCCCTGGTGTCGGCGGGAATGCATATTGCAGGGTTTGCACGGCCACCTTGTAATGAGCTCCCTGTGCGGTCAGCGCATCCTGCAACTCCTTTAACATGTCAAACTCCACGGTCGTAGCGCCACAGGTGAAATCCGCATTCAGCGGCCCCGTGGACCATTGATCGAGCTCTTGTACGCCCACGAGTGCCGGAGACGCCGCGATAATCTGCTTCGCCAGCGCTTGCATGCGGGCGGGAGGATTCGTCCCTCGCACTTGGGCGATAGTCGCGCCGACTGCAAACAGAAAATCTTTAGGGGTCTGCGCTGCTTGCACTTCCAGCAGGTCGGTTCCCTCGTTGGCGTTATAGGTCATTATCCGCAGGTCGCCCCTTCCTTTTGAAAGCGCCTGAGCGGAAGCTAGTGAGCAAGCCAGAACCAGCGTGGCCGCAAAGATTTGGTTTTTCATTTTTGAATCTCCTTTTTGTGAAGCTGATTTGTAAGTTTGTGCGGATTCGGTTTCCGCTCATTTACTGATATCCGCCAATTAAGACTTCACCGCGAACTCAAAGCATCAGCCAGGGCCTCACCGTTTGAAGCGCGTTGACCGCCGCAACCATCAACCACAAACAAATTGTTCGAATCGTCGTCATGTGGCCTACTTCTCTTCCGCCCGCTCCACGTTTTTCCCGGTCTCGGCTTGCGCCGCAGCTACTGCTGCCAGCGCGTTTTTCTTGTCCAACAACACAATGGCGAACTGCCCGGCGCCGTTTGCGTCGGTGTACTGAATCGTGAGGTAGTGCTTTTTCGAATGCGCCAGCAAAAACATCGGAGAGATCAGCACAGCCTCGGTGTACCTGGGCTTCGAGGCTTGTTCGTAAAGCAAGCTCTTTATTTGCGAGTACGGAATGCTGACGACTTCACTGCCTTTTTGCGCTTCGAACTTGAGGATCTTTTTCTCGGCATCAAACAGCAATGCGCCTTTAGTTGAGCCACCTGCCTTCTTCTGCCCGTTTGAGGTTCCGCCAAAAAGTTCAGCGTGGTCGAACTTGCGCGCTGCCAGGCTGGCATTGTCCGAAGCTGCAAGTGCAGGAACTGTAACCGTCGTCGTCCATATCGCGCACAGCGCCAAAATCGAAACCATTTTGTGATTCATAAGCCACCTCAATTTTTGGATTTGCGCCGGTGGTCCGTTTATTGCCACGCACCGCTCGCTTATGGATCAGCACTTTGCCGCAAAGCAGGAAATGGTTCAATGCAGCGTCGATCACTCGTGCGGCATTTATCGGTCGCGAGCTAAGTAGCTGAAAATGAGGATGATGCAGAAACACTCACGCCGCCCGATTGGAAAGTGCTAGACTTCTCCCACTTTTCGGGAGCGTACTCTTTCGACATAAGTTGTCATCGTGCCAGTTCCAGTGTCTCAACTCGTGCGCTTTGATCGTTTTGAGCTAGATTTGCGCGCGGGAGAATTGCGCAAAGGCGGCATTCGGATTCGTCTTCAGGAACAACCGCTTCAGGTATTACAGGCGTTGCTTGAAAAACCGGGCGAGCTTGTAACTTGTGAGGAACTACAAAAGAGAATCTGGCCAGCCGACACTTTCGTGGACTTCGATCACGGCCTGCATGCTGCAGTGAACCGGTTACGCACCGCCTTGAGCGATTCTGCTGAGCGGCCACGATATGTGGAAACCGTCTCCCGCCGTGGATATAGGTTCATCGGCAAAGTGGACACATTCGACGAACCCGCGCCTGCTCCGTACCAAACAAATCACGACCCCAAGCCGAAACCAAAGCGCCGGGTGTGGAATTCGTGGACAGGGATGCTCGGCGGCTTTATGGCGGCGATTGTAATCGCTGCGGGGCTCTTCGCCGGAAATGTCTCCGGACTTAGGGATTGGTTGTTGGGTCCTCCACGGTTGCAGTCTTTTCACTCGCTCGCCGTTATACCGCTTGATAATTTGAGCGGAGATCCAAAAGAAGATCCCTTTGTCGATGGCATGACCGAGGAGCTTATAACTCAGCTCTCCAGGCTGGGGAACTTAAAAGTGATCTCACGCACTTCGATCATGCAATACAAGGGAACCAAGAAGTCACTGCGCCAGATCGCCGCCGAGCTAAACGTGGACGCGGTAATTGAGGGAGCTGTACAACTTGCTGGGAACCGGGTCCGCATTACGGCTCAGTTGGTTAATGGCGCGACTGATCAACATATTTGGGCGGAGACTTACGATCGGGAACTCAGCAATGTCTTAATTATGCAAAGCGAAGTCGCTGGCGACATAGCCAAGCAGATCGACTTGGAGCTCACGCCGCAACAACAATTGCGGCTCAAGAGCAGTGCACATCCGGTCAATCCAGAGGCTTACCAAGCCTACCTGCTTGGCCGGTGGTACTGGAACATGAGAACCGGCGAAGGCCTGGCCAAGGCCGGACAGTACTTCGCTGATGCAATCCACAAAGACCCGAATTTCGCTCTAGCTTATTCCGGACAAGCTGACTACTTCGCGTACCTCACGGTCCTCGGCGGGCCCGAAATAATGAAGCCTGTGGACGCCATGTCGCGGGCAAGGACCGCAGCCGCCAAAGCCCTGCAACTGGATGAGTCGCTGGCTGAAGCCCACGCGTCGATGGGAAACATTCTGCACAACTATGACTGGAATTGGACCGCAGCGGAAGGCGAATACAAAAGGGCGATTGAGCTGAACCCTAACTACGCCATGGCCCACCATCTGTACGCACACCTCTTGATTGAAACCGGACGCACGCAGGAAAGTCTGGAGGAGGCGCATCGCGCCCTGGAGCTTGATCCTTACTCGCCGTTTATAAATAACGGGCTGGCTCGGCAATATTATCTTTCGCGGCAGTACGACAAGGCGGCCGAGCAGTGCCTGATCGGTTTGCAAATTACTCCTTCCTATTTTCCTGCGAGAATTCAGCTGGCCCTGGCCTACGAGCAAACCGGCAAACTCCCGCAGGCAATCTCTGAGTTAGAGCAGGCAGCTGGTCTAGAGGCAGGCGGCATTCCCGCCAATACTGCGCAACCGGCTGTCGATGTTCCCGTGGTGCACGCTTTACTGGGACACGCTTACGCCATATCCGGTCGGAAGGCTGCTGCGCTCAAGGAGTTGAGCAAGCTGCAGGCGGCAGCCGCGAAACGCTACATTCCGCCCTCCTACTTCGCCTTATTATCGATGGGCTTGGGAGACAACAAGCAGGCGTTGACGTGGCTACAGCGAGGATACAAAGACCGCTCAGAGCACATGCTCTATCTTGGGCTTGAGCCCCTGGTTGATCCCCTGCGGTCCGATCCGCGCTTCGTATCGCTTCTAAAACAGGTCGGCCTCCACTAGCTTACCTCGCGGCGCCGAAATCTGCGCCGGAACCATCAGACCTACGTCTGAAGTGCCAATGTGGTGGATTAGAATACATCCATTCGTGCTTAACCTGCATTCTTATCATAAAGATGGTGTGGACGGTGAGCCTGGCGAAGCTTGGCTTTGGGCAAGTGTCCTGAGGAATCTTTTAGCTGCGAGCAGTTCGCTTTAATCCCAATTTCTATGCACTTTCGGCACTTTCGATCGTTCGCCCTGGCTGCGATGTTTTTCCTGCTAGAGGGTGCAGGCGTTGGACAGACTCCGACGCTCATTAATCTCGACCAGGCCATCGATATGGCGCTGGCCCATAATCACGCCCTTCAGGCCACCCGTAGCACGGTCCTCCAAAACCAAGCCCAGGAGATCACGGCCAATCTTCGTCCCAATCCGACCCTCGGGGCCGATACTCAGTTCGTGCCGATTTTCAGCCCGCAAGATTTTTCCGGCGACAATCTGAATAATGTCCAGCAATTCGATATTGGGGTCGGTTACCTGTTCGAACGTGGCCACAAGCGGCAACGGCGGTTGCAGGCGGCCCGCGACCAAACCGCCGTCACTCGCGCCCAGATCACCGACGCCGAGCGGACTCTGGCTTTCAACGTGGGGCAGCAGTTTGTCAGCGTGCTATTGGCGGAGTCCACTCTTCAGTTTGCAACTCAAGACCTGCAAGGGTTTCAGCAAGTGGTGGAGATCAGCGAAGCGCAACTGAAGGCAGGCTACATCGGCGAGGGTGATTATCTAAAGATCAAGCTTCAACTGCTGCAGTTTCAGACCGACGTCTCGTCCGCACGGCTGGCGAAGACACAGGCGCTCGTCTCCTTACGTGCACTGTTGGGCTACAACGCGGTTCCAGCCAATTACGACGTAGCGGGGGATTTGGCCTACCAGCCGCTTAAGGCAAATGTGGAAGACCTACAGTTGCGGGCAATGCGCGAGCGTCCCGACTTTCGCGCCGCGGAACTCGGAATCACAGCGGCCCAAAGCCAGATTCGTCTGGCGCAGGCGAACGCCAAAGTCGACGTGACCGGCACCTACGACTTCACCCATGTTTCCGGCGAGAATACGGCGTCGATCTTCGCTAATTTTCCACTGCCGATCTTTGACCGCAATCAGGGAGAAATTGCGCGCACCCGTTACGCGCTCACTCAGGCCCAACAGCAACAGCAAGCGGCTAGTGATACCGTTCTCTCGGACGTTGCCAATGCCTTCGAAGCCGTCAGGAGCAATGACGAGGTGGTGCAGCTCTACACTTCCGGATACCTTAAACAGGCGCAGGATTCCCGCGACATCAGCGAATATGCCTATAAGCGCGGCGCCGCCAGCCTGCTGGATTATCTCGATGCCGAGCGCAGCTACCGTTCCATTCAGTTAGCGTATCGCCAGGCGCTTGCCTCCTACATGACTGCATTGGAGCAACTCAAGGAAGCGGTAGGAACGAGGAACCTGCCATGAAAGTGCGCACTGATCATTTACCGCGATGGATTGCGGTTGCCGCTTTGTCGGCGATCACGTTATTGCCCGTTGGCTGTCAAAGTTCGGGACCTAATCCCTCCGCGAACTCCAGAGGCGCGGTTGATCCGAATAATCCCGAGTTGTTCGATATCCCGCAGAATCAGATGTCACACATACAGGTTTTGACGGTTGAACCCACGACGCTGAAGCGGTCGCTCAGGCTAACTGGCGCAGTAGCCTATAACGGCTTTCATACTACTCCGGTTATTACGCAGGTCAGCGGTCCGGTGAGCCGAGTGGTCGTAGTGCCAGGCGAACATGTCGTTCAATCTCAGCCCATGCTTTACGTGGCGAGCCCGGACTACTCTCAGCTGCGCACCAACTATTTAAAAGCCAAAGAGGCATATACGCTTGCCCAGAAGGCATACGCTCGCGCGCAGGATTTATATCAGCATCACGCCATCGCCGAACAGGCACTGGAGCAGGCGGAATCGGCAGAAGTGCAGGCGGGCGGCGACCTTTTAGCCGCCCAGGCTGCTTTGAAGGTCATGGGCATTACCGATCCCGACGCTCTCGTAAAAGCGCCGCCTTCCTTTGAAGTTCCGGTCAAAGCTCCGATCGGTGGCTTAGTCGTGGAGCAGGATGTGGCGGTGGGGCAGCTGCTTCAACCCGGCAGCACTCAATGCTTCATGGTTTCAAACACCAACACGGTTTGGGTGCTGGTCAACGTGTATCAGAAGGATTTGCCTTATGTGCGCGTTGGTGACCCGGTCAGCATTCAGACCGAATCTTATCCCGATGTATTCCACGGAAAAATCGCGTATGTCGCGGCCTCGCTGGATCCAAATACGCGCACGTTACAGGCGCGAATCGAAACCCCCAATCCGGGCGACAAGCTCAAGAAAGATATGTACGTAGTAGCAACTGTCAATGCCGGCGCGATCAAACACGCCATTGCATTGCCCGATGCCGCTGTCCTGCGCGA
>Ga0134126_10007986_pt1 | contig 13293 bp, 11 predicted proteins | sample KB31752_FD_96881 | JGI IMG/M metagenome (GOLD analysis project Ga0134126, IMG submission 96881) | Terrestrial soil microbial communities with excess Nitrogen fertilizer from Kellogg Biological Station, Michigan, USA - KB3-175-2 | ecosystem: Environmental > Terrestrial > Soil > Unclassified ...
ACAGCGTGCCCGTAGCCTCCAACGACAACGCCGCAGGACGCCAGGCCAACCGCAGGGTTGAGCTTGTGGTGTCGGGTGAAGCGATTGGGACTCAGACGGTCCGTACTTCAGGCAACTTGAAGTAAGACTTAATCACGATAAGGTGTGGGCGCGGGTTCTAAACGGGACTCGCGCCGTTGTTCTTGAATAAAGGTGGCTTTATGTACAGCTCAATCGCGTTGCAGCGCCGGGTTAGATTCTCTGAAGTTGTGGAGGTGCTTGTACTATCTGGGAGAAGAGAGGACGGTCGCCCCCTCGCTCTACTCCAGGGCTGCCAGCTTCTTCAAGTCCACCTTGCCGGCAAAGGCCGAAAGTACTGTGTGGCGATTCTCGGCATTTTCCCAGCCTGGGCCTCCCTTGTACGCCACGATCTGAACGTAAGTTCCGGGCTTGGGCAGCAGATCTAAGGAATGGTGCTCATTGTCCGGCAACGGCACTGACTCATAGGCGGGAACACCGGCAATCTCTTTTCTTTCCTTAAACTCAAATTTTGTCTCCAGCGACATTTCCGTGACCTTCTTCTGGTCAGCGCCTTTTTCGGCCAGCAGTATTTGCACCGTCACACGCTTGACGCCCGTGGCCGCGTTATTGCCCACAGGGATATAAGACCTGCTGGAGCCGTGTCCCACACCGGAGACGTCGCGATTAGTGGCGCCTCCATCGACAGCCCAGCCCTCGGGTGCATCCGGCAGGAACGCTGCCAGCTTTGATGATTTGCCGCATCCCAACAGCAAGACGCAGCACAGAACCAACGGAATCCAGCGGGTCAACCTCATGCGTGTTCTCCTTGGGCCTAGGCAACAACGTGTGCTGCCAGATTATGAGGAGTGTACCAGCCCGTGCTGTCGCAGGAATAGGTTTGATTGCGGCAGTGCCACACGTGCCGTCGCTCCCCATCTCCAGCTTTGTATTACGTGTCCTTTGTCCATCCAGGGCCGTCGGCCCGCGCAAGGTCATGAAAATCGGTTTTTCGACCTTGTGGTTGAATTAGATTTCTATCCCAGTCCCCAGGACGCTCCTACCGCCGCGGCGGTGCTGAGCAGGTTTACCAGATCGTTATCGAGCAGGCCCCGACGCTCAAAGACCGCGCCCAGCAGACTGTCGATTACAGTACCGAAAAAACCGGCCAGAATGATGGTCGCAAGCTGGCTGATAGGTACAAGACCTGTCACGAGGGCAGCTACGGCCACACTGGCCGCGCCGAGCAAAGCCGCAATCGTCCCAAACAGGCTGATGCCGCCGTCAGTGCCTGGGGGCACGGATTTGAAGTTGGTAATCATCAGGGTTTTGCCGGGAAAGGCCATGCCGATCTCGCTGGAGGAAGTATCACCGGCGGCTTCAGCCAGCGCGGCCAGAGCCAGCACCGGCCACGCTCTACCAGCGACGGCAACTACCAGCGCGGCGATGCCGAGATTGGCCATGGCTTGTGCGGCGGTGCGTCCGCCGGCAGGCTCAGCGGTGCGGAGTCGCTGCTTCCGGGCATAACCCACGCGTGTGGCGACCAGAGTGACTGCAAAGACGATGAGCAGCGCCAGAAACATGCGCAGATCGCGGACAGCCATGATGAAAGCGACGGCTGATCCGGCAAACGCTCCGCTGACATTCACGCCTCCGGCAAACCAGGCCAGCACGGCGAATCCGGCGGTGATGGCCAGCGCGGTGAGGAATTGCCGGCCGCCAAGAGGAAATTCAGCATGGTGCAGCCATTCGAAGACGGCTACAATCGCGGCGGCTAAACCCAGCGCAAGGAGGTCAGAGACACTGAATGAGCGCGGTTTTTGCAGTGCATTCCTCCCGGTGGTCAAGACGGAGCTGGCGGCATCAAAGGCCCTGTGCGCATCGTACAAGAGAAAGGCTGCCGTAAACAGAGTGGCCGGCGGCATTTCTAGATCAGGATGAACCTGAAGAAGGCGTGCCCTGGACAAAGTGAATTCTTAACCAGGCAAAATCTTCGACAAGAGTGATCGATAAAAGGTGAATTATGGCTGCATCTGTGTGGACCGGATATCTGACTTTTGGACTCATTTCCATGCCGGTAAAGCTGTTTTCCGGCGCGCGCGGCACGCGCGTTTCGTTCCATATGCTGCATCGCCCGGATAATGCCCGGGTAAAACAGCAGCTCTACTGCCCTGTGGACGAACAGGTCATAGAGCGAAACGAGATTGTGAAGGGCTACGAATTCCGCAAAGGGGAATACGTGGTCATTGAGCCGGAAGAGATCAAGAAAATCGAGCCTAAAACGGCCAAAGCCATGGAAATCCTTGAGTTCGTGAAGCAGGAAGAAATTGATCCGGTTTACTTTGAGTCTTCCTACTATCTGGCCCCGGACGAGGCGGCCAAAAAGCCATATGCTCTGCTGGTAAAAGCCATGAAGGACACCCATTATGTGGGAGTGGCGAAGCTGGCCATGCACAACCGCGAATATACGGCGTTTTTGCGTCCTTATGAAAAAGGGCTGATGCTGCACACCATGTATTACAAAGACGAAGTCCGCGAAGCTCCCGATTTTGGCACGGAACATGCCACCCTGAAAGAAGGCGAAGTGAAAGTGGCGCACCAGTTGATTGAGGCCCTTGCCGCCAAATGGGACCCCACAAAGTATTACGATACATTTGAAGAGAACCTGAAAAAACTGATCAAAGCCCATATGGAAGGCAAAGAGGTGGTCGCGATTGAGAAGCCGCGTCCTGCTGCCGCACCCATTGACTTGATGGCCGCGCTGAAGCAGAGCCTGGCCCAAATGGAAGGCAAAAAGAAGAGTCCGCAACGCGTAGAAGCCGCCCAAAGAGAGTCAGAGATTGAGGTGACAGGGAAGCGGAAGCCGGTGAGCGGACGCAAGAAGCCGGCGAAGCGAGCTGCCTGAGATCGAGCCAGAAAAGCTTGAAACCTGAAGAAGGACAAAGCTGAGGGGCGAAATCAATCAGCAAGGCATTTATTGATCAGTATTAAGAGAACGACAAGCATATTTTGCTGATTTAACTTCATCTCCTCTGTTTCTTCATTTCCTCTGGTTTCCGTTTTATGTGCTTTTGCGTTTATGCGCCAGGCCCAGGTTGTTACAAACCTTGCTGTTACAATAAAATCCTTCGCAATAATTCAGAGTTTTGGCGTTCAACCGGTAGCACCGGTGGAGTTTGAATGAAGGTTAGTTTCAAGGCAATAGGGCTGCTGGCCAGCCTGAGTATCCTAATGGTCCTGGCAGTGGGCTGCAATGACACGTTACGGCAATTTATCCTTCCGGTTCCATCCCCAACAGGTGATCCTGGAAGACTGGCGAATGCCATTGTCTTATCGACCAATCCTGTACCAGCGGCGAACGGCAGTGACATGCATATTAACGTCTCCGGGGACTCAAGTGTCGGGATCGTGCCTGTTGGGCTCAATCCCGTTTTTCTGGGAAAGACCTCAAATCAGGTCTTTGTCATCAACAGTGGCGCTCCTCCGGCAATCCCTCCCACGGTTTCAATCTACGTTGCCCTGCTTCCAACGAGCACCGTTTCTACGGTGACTTTGCCTTCCACCAGCTCAGGTCCAATTGCAGGCGCCATCAGCAGCACCGGGAATATCTATATCGCTAATCGCCTTAGCAATACCATTGACCTGATTGCTGGCGGCGTTTTAGCGGTCACTTCCACTATCCCGCTGCCTGCGGGAGACTCAAATCCAGTCATGATCGCGGGCAACGCCGCTAACAATAAAATTTTTGTTGTCAACCAGAATTCCGGCAGCGGCACAGTGACGGAAATTTCTACCATTGACAATACGGTGATCAAGGATATCCCTGTTGGCGCGCAGCCTATCTGGGCCGTAATGAGCCCAGACGGGCTGTTTGTGTTTGTGGTGAACCAGGGCGATGGAACCGTGAGCGTAATCGATGCTTCGCTGGACATCATTCTGCCCTGCACTCCCGGCCCTTCATGCGTGGCAGGAGGGACCGCTATCAAGGTTGGTACCACGGCGTCTCCATCGCCGAACTTCGCTTTCTATGAACCCACTCTGAAACGCGTGTATGTGAGCAATACGGGCGAACCAAGTGTAACTGTCATTAAAGGCAACGGTTTTGACCTGGGGTCCAATCCACAGGTTTTGCCGGCGAAAATAGCGGACATCCCCGTCTCAGGGCCCCCTACATCGATCACGGCTCTAAGTGATGGCACCAAGGCGTACGCGGCGCTAGGGAATTGTCCCGCCGGAGTGAATCACCTTACGCTTCCAGATCCTACCTCTGCCAGCAATGCCAGTCATTGTCCCGGCAATCTGGTCAGCGTGATTGATGCGGTTGGACTGCGCGAAAGTGGCACAATTGGCGTTGGCCCAGGCGCAGTCTCAATCGACGCTTCTTCTGACGCTTCGCGCGTTTATGTGATCAGCGCCAATGACGTTACAACCGTTCGCGATGACGTACACCCAGCCGCGCCGTTGCCCGATAGGACCTTTCCCACGCCTTCTATCTCGATCATCAATACCGTTGCAAATTCAGTGCTGGCGACTCCAGTAGACCAGAGCATCGTAAATCGTCCGCTTCCCACGTTTTACGTTCCGCAGCAGGATCCAGCGTGCGTGCGAACGATTGATCCAAATTTCAACTCTCACGTTCCGTTGCCTTGTCCGCTGCAGAACCCTTTCATGGTTCGCACTTTCCCATAAACTGCTGGGAAATCCGGATGAATTGGCGGAAATAAAAATGGGCGGCCTTTTTGGGCCGTCCAATGGAATCGCCAGGAGAAGGAAAGAGTCTGGTTTAGTTGTCGGTTCGCCGCTTGCGGTTATAGCGCATGGCGATGTTCATGAAGATATTTCCGCTGCCAGTGTCAAAACACATGACCAGCGATTCCTGGTCTTCACTGCTTTTTTCACCCAGTTCATCGGCATGGATTACAGGCGGATAGATCTTGAACTTGAATCCCTGGTCGTTGAGCGCGGTAATGGCGCTGCCAATCACCATGTTCGCCAGTTCGCACACGGTTTCCCGCGCGACTTCATCGCTTTCGGGAACAGGCGATCCTGTGAGATAGCTCGCCACTTTGGCCGCGGTTGGCGTATCGATATCGAAAATAATGCGCCCTTCGATGTCGCCCTTGATCGTGACCATGGAAGCGACGCCTTTGCGGCGATACGCTTCTTCATCCATGGTTACGTCCCCCATGCGCGTTGCGCATTGCAGCGTTTCCGCCAGCACGGCATCGGCCGCATTGATGAACGGCTGAATCAGTTCAATCTTCATCGGGTCTCAGCTTTCCTGGGCAGTTGGGGTAGCCACAGCCGCGTCATCGCCCATTACGTACTTGATGACTTCGTAAAGTATTTCCGACTTCACCGGCTTCTGGACAAAGTGGCGCGCGCCCTTTTGCAGCGCCGCAACAATGTTTTCCTGGTAGCCGACGGAAGACACCATGACAATGCGGGCAGTCGGATGCGAACGCACAATGCGCTCTGCGGCCTCAATGCCTTCCATCTGTGGCATAGTAATGTCCATCAGCACCATGTCCGGCGTGGTCCGGTCGTATTCGGTGATAGCGGTGCAGCCATCGCCGGCTTCGCCCACGATCTCGCCGCCGAAAGCTTCAACCATCTTCGCCACGTTCTTGCGGGCGAAGACGGAATCGTCCACCACCAGGTAGCGGATCGGCATGCCGTCCTTGCGAATCAAAATTGGAAATGTTTCCATACTTATTCTCCTTGCGACTCCAACTAAACTTTTACTGTTGCTCGAGCAATCTTCTCCGGGTTGCACTGCATGGCCAGCGTGTTGGCCAGCATATCCAACGGGACAATGCGCATGGCGTGCCCGCGTTCCACGGCTGCCTTGGGCATCCCGAACACCGTGCAGGAATCTTCACTCTGCGCGATAGTCAACGCGCCCGCGTCTTTCATCAAGCCCAATCCTTCAGCTCCGTCATCGCCCATGCCGGTCATCAGTACGCCTATAGCACGGCTGCCAAACTCCGCCGCTACTGAGCGAAACAGGATGTCCACTGACGGCCTGTGCCCGTTTGTGCGAGCTTCATCGGAAAGCACCACCGTGTTTCCCAGAGGCATGCGCCGGACTTTAATGTGGCGATCTCCAGGACAAATCAGTGTGCGCCCTGCAATCAGCAGATCGCCAGACTGCGCTTCTTTTACATCGATGGCGCAAGACTCATCCAACCGCCGCGCAAACATTTCCGTAAATCCTTCCGGCATATGTTGCACTACAACAATTGTTCCCGGAAAATCTCCGGGCAATTGCTGCAACAAGTATTGCAGCGCATTTGGCCCGCCTGTAGAAATGCCAATCGCCACGATCTTGGTAGGCTCGCGCCGCGGCCTTAGAGCCTTCTTTTCTGGTCGCGGACGGTCAAATGCGAGCGGCGATGGCGTATTGCGCACCTTGGTCCTGGCCGCGACTTTGATCTTGCTGATCAGGTCCACGGCAATCTCATCCATGTGAGCGGAAGCTGCGTCGCGCGGTTTGGCCACAAAATCAAATGCACCTAGCGCCAAGGCTTTGAAGGTCGCGCTTGCGCCGTCCGTGGTCAACGCGCTCACCACGATTACCGGTACGCGAAAGCGTCGCGTGATCTGGCGTAAGGTCTCCAGTCCGTCCATGCGCGGCATTTCCAGGTCCAGCGTCACCACGTCAGGACGAAGGTCTTCGATCTTCTTCAGCCCAAAAGCGCCGTCCATTGCCGTTCCTACAACCTCAATTTCACTGTCCCGGGCAAGGATCTGTGGAATCAACTTTCGCATCAATGCAGAATCATCCACTACCAGGACTCTCAATTTGGCACTCATGCTGTGGCCCCCACCATCTGTAACCTGCCTAGCTTTGCAACTACACTTGAGAGATTCAGGATCAGCACCACCGTGCCATCGCCCAGGATGGAAGCGCCGCTGACCAGGTCTGTGGCCACCAAATGATCGTCCATGGCCTTGATGACTAATTCTTCTTCACCTACCAAATGGTCCACCACCAGGCCGAACTTGCGTTCGCCACTGGAAATCACCACCACAAACATCTTTCCTGTTTCCGGCTGGTCTTTTTCCAGCCTGTGGAGATGCAGCAGCATAAGCACTTCATTGCGTAACTGCATTACGTCATGCTGGTCCACGCGATGCAGCGCGCCCTGTGTGGTCCGGGTAATTTCCACCACGGAAGCCAGCGGCACGGCGTATAAACGGTCACCCACACGAAACAGCAGTGCCTTGATGATTGCCAGTGTCAACGGCACTTTCAGGAAAAACGTTGTCCCCTTGCCGGCAATGGTGCGGATGTTGACCGTGCCTTTAAGCTTCTCCAGCACGGTCTTTACTACATCCATACCCACGCCGCGCCCGGAAATAGACGTGACTTCTTGCGCGGTGCTCAGGCCCGGATGGAAAATGAGATTGTTAATATCGGCTTCGCCCATCACGTCCGCATCGCCCTGCTTGATCAGTCCACGCTCCACCGCTTTTGCTATCAACCTGTCGCGGTCGATACCTCGCCCGTCGTCGGTCACCTCGATTACAATCTCATTGCCCTGGTGATAAGCGTCCAGCGTGACCGTGCCTTGCGCCGGCTTTCCGTCATTGATGCGCTCCGCCGGAGACTCAATTCCGTGGTCCACGGCATTTCGCACCAGGTGGGCCAGGGGTTCCGCGAGCATATCCAAAATGCTTTTGTCCAGATCAGTGTCCTGGCCGGTCAACACCAGATTTACTTCCTTGCCGCAGGACTTGGCCACATCTCGCACCACGCGCGGGAATCTGCGGAAAAGGTGTTCCACGGGCACCATGCGGATTTTCATCACGGACTTTTGCAGGTCATTCATGATCCGTGCCTGGAATGCCATGGCATCAGAGAAGCGCATTTTTAAAGTATCTTTGGGATAACGTTTCTCAAACTCGTTGATAGCCTGGTGCAGCATGCTCTTGGCGATAATCAATTCGCCCACCAGGTTGAGCACGGAATCGATCTTCTCTGCGTCCACGCGCAGCAATGTTTCTGACATGCTGGCGAAACTTGCGGGCTGCATATCCGAGGAAGTTTGCTGGCTAGCGCTTTCAGCGCGTTGTGCCGCACTTTCATTTGGGGATGCGTCGGTCGCTGCCGGCATTTCTTCAGCGCGGATTGCGGCCTCGGTTTCATCTTCCTGCGGGGTCGTTACGTGCTTCACAATATCCAGCACGTCATCCGCATGTCCCTGCGATTCGCCGGCTTTTTGTACCAAGACCTCGGCAACCACTGACGGAATGCGGCATTTTTTCGCGATCCACTCCTCCGAATTGTCGCTGGCAATGGCTGCTTCCACCACGTCCAGATCGCTATTCAGCGTGCTCTGGTCCGGCGCCACGGCCAGCAGCTTTCCGCAATCCTGCAGCACGTTGCGAATCAACTGCATTGCGGCGCCCCGCATCGGGCACTGCGGTTCAATAGAGAACGCCACGTTGTAGACGGTTTCTCCTCGGCCCAGTGCGTCCGCGACCACCATCTGCTCGTATTCACTCCAGATAAAGCGCGCCTGCAACTTGTAACGGATATTGTTGGCAGGCTTGCGCGTAAGAGCGACAATCTGTTGTTTTAATTCTTCTCCTGCAGGCGGTTGCAGGCTGCCACGATAGGCTGAGAGCATGGAACTGAAAGTATCGGCGGCAATGAGCACTACTTCAGCCAGAGCTGCTTTGCTCAGCGCGGCAATTTCCGGCCGCAAAACGTCCTCCAGCGCATGTGCCAACTCGCTCAGTTCGGTGTAACCACACGCCGCTGAATCGCCTTTTAAGGTGTGTACGGTGCGCCGCACCTGGCGCAACACTTCTTCATCTTCCGGACGCTTCTCCAGCTCCAGCCCTTCTTCATTGAGTGCCTGCAACAGTTCCGTTGCACTCTCAAAGAAGAGTTCGCGAAGCTCAGCCGCGTGATCGTCAGAGAAAAAGTTCACCCTGCCACCTCAATGCGCTGGTATGCCGTGCCGTTGTTCTGGTGCAGCATCTTGTATTTGTCTGAGAGCCCAAAAAGGCTTTCCGCATGCCCGATAAGCAGGTAACCGTCTGCATTAAGGCAGCGATAGAGCTTTTCCACCAGGCGCTTCTGCTCTGCTTCATCAAAGTAGATCATCACGTTGCGGCAAAAGATCACGTCATTGCGCTGCGGCAAAAACTCCGTCTTCAAATTGTGAAAGTCGAAATGGACCAGGTCTTTCAGGCCCCGCTTGATCGCGTAACGGTCGCCCACCTTGTCGAAATAGCGCAGGCGATACGCGTAATCCACTGACTCCATCTGGCTTTCTGAATAAACGCCTTCCTGCGCAGTGCGCAACACCGTGTAATTGATGTCGGAGGCCAGGATTTCCACTTTCCACGGCGGCGGTATTAGCGGTTTGGGGCTCGGCATTTCAAATGGCAGAGGATTGCGCAGGTAGTAATATGCCAGCGCGTCGCAGACCTGCATCGCAAGCGTGTATGGCTCTTGTCCCGTAGAACATCCCGCGCACCAGAAGCGCAGGTTCCAGTCGCGCCGCTCCTGTTTCCGCTTCAGCAGTTCTTCCAGAATGTTTTTCTGGAACAGCTCAAGCTGCGGTTTATTGCGAAAGAAGCTGGTCTCGTTTACCGTAAGGTTTTCCACTAGCGCGCTCATCTCCGCCTTGCCCTGGTAGCTGGTGAGCAGGCGATAATAAGCGTAAAAGGTATCCAGCCCGCAGATTTTCAGCCTGCGTTGCAGGCGGTCCTGCAAAAAATGCGCCCGCCTTTCATCGAAATACATGCCGCATTCCTGATACACCAGGGTCTGCAGCAACTTGTATTCCGGTTCACTGATTTGGATTTGAAGACTCGATGTGGCCATGGTTTCCGTTTTCGTCCTGTGTGCCGATTACAATCCGGCGAAGGCCGCAGCCGCGCGTGGGGGTTCAGTTACGTCGGCCACCCGCCGCAGATCGCCCTTTTGCAGGATCCTGTTCAGGTCAATCAAAATGATTAGCCGGCCATTCAGCTTTCCCACGCCGGTCACGTAATTGAGTTCGCCCTGGTCAAAAACGGGCGGCAGCTCAATATCGCTTTCTGGTATCTTCAAAACTTCTGAAGCGCTGTCCACGATCAACCCCACAAGTTTTCCTTGTACCTCGGTCACCAGGATGCGGTTCTTCTTGGTCGGCTTCACGTCTTTTTCGCCAAAGCGGCGCCGCAGGTCTACCACAGAAACAATCTTGCCTCGCAGGTTGATTACTCCCTGGACGCAGCCGGGTGAATCCGGCACAGAAGTGATCTCAGGTACGCGCACAATCTCATGCACCAGCGCGATAGGGACGCCAAAAACCTCGCGCCCTACGCGAAAGCCGACAATGTGCATTTCTTTGGACATCCGGGTCTCCTTCGGCTTAGTTGTAGTTTCCGCCTGAGCCTGCGCTTGCGGTTGCGTATTGCGGTGTCGACGCGCCGCGGTCTTGTTTTTCTTCGTTCCGTCGCTGTACGGCGCGATTATCGCGTTGCTGCTGCATGTTCTCCAGGACAAACCGATCCATCGCTTCCAGCATGGAGCGTGACATTTTCGACATCTGCTCCGCGGAGGCTGCCAGCTCCGTTGATCCGGAAGACGAACGCTGTACAAGCTCTCGCATTTTCTCCATCGCCCGGACGACGGCTTGCGCTCCCGAGGCCTGTTCTTCCACGGAAGAGTTGATTTCATGCGTGATTTCATTGAGCCGCGTTGTAGCTTTGGCAATCTGCGATGAACCGTGCGATTGCTCGTTGGTCGCCGCTCCTATTTCCTGCGCAAACTTGTAAACCTCAGAGACAACGCTGGAAATCTTTTTCAGCGCGCCACTCAGGTCGCCGCCCAGGGAAAGTCCTTCGTTCACGATGGTGGTGCTCTTTTCCATGTTGTCCACGGCCTTGCGCGCTTCCTTCTGAATGCTCTGGATCAACTCAGAAATCTCTCGCGTGGACTGCGCGGATTTCTCGGCCAGCTTGCGTACTTCGTCGGCCACAACGGCAAAGCCCAATCCATGTTCACCGGCGCGTGCAGCCTCAATTGCGGCATTCAAAGCCAGCAGGTTGGTTTGCTCGGCCAGGTCGTCAATCACTTCAATGATTTTTCCAATATCATCCGCGCGCTGGCCCAGCGCGGAGATAATTTCCGCCGACGAGCCGATGGAAGCATTGATCCGGCTCAGGCCGTCGGTTGCTTTCTCCATCGTGGTAATTCCGTTATGCACTTCGTCGCGCGAGCGCTGTGAAATATCCAGCAGCACCTTGGCCGTGTCTGCCACGCGCTGGATTGAGGCCACCATCTCGTCGATGGAGGCGGAAGTCTCGCTCACGTTGGAAGCCTGCATCTGCGTGCTCTTGACCATGTTCTGCACGTTGATGCTCATTTCATGCATGGTGCTGGTGACCTCATCGATCGCGGAGGCCGCCTGCACGCTGATCTTGGCTGACTCGTCTGAAGCGGAAGCCACTTGATTGGAGCCGCTGGCCACCTGGGCGGCGCTATCGCGCACGTTTTTCACCAGATTGCGCAGGCCGAGCGTCATTTCACGGAAGGCCTTGCCCAGCGTATCGCGCGATGAGCGCGGATTGATTTCCACCGAAAGATCGCCGCCGGCGATCGCTTCAGAAATTCCGGCCATTTCCCGCAGATAAAGCACCATGTTGTTGAAAGTGCGGGCCAACTGGGCAACTTCATCCTCACCGGTGATTTCGACTTTCTGTTCCAGATCACCGGTATTGCCGATCTGGCTGGCCACGCCGATCAATTGCGAGAGTGGTTGCGTGATCGATTTTGCCACTCGCCAAGAAACTGATCCTGATAGCAATATCACGATCAGCAGGCCGCCCAGGGTCACAAACGTGATGAGCGTTGCCGCCTGGCTATCCGACGCCTCAGCATCGCTGTTGGCGCTCTTCATCATGCCCGCAAGCTGCAGCAGCGGCTGTTCTTCTTTTTGTTTCTGTTCTGGCGTAGGCGTGGCCTGTAAATAGGCGATCTGCAATTCCGCTACTGTGGCGCTTCCGGTATCCACCTCGCGGCGTTTTTCCATCAGCGGTACGGCGAAAGTCCGGGACCATTCGCGTTCGGCATCGGCCAGTTGGTCCAACAACTGTTTCGCCCTGGAAACATCACCCAACGCGACGCCGTTATCCTTGATCTCATTGATCAGTTGCTCCACGTCAGCTTGGCCATGGGCCAGAGCGTCTGCTTCGCGCCGGTCGCCGTTCAGGAGGAAGTTGCGCAGAAAGAGACGGTTGTCGTTTCTGGCCTTGTCCAGCTTGGAAAGATTTTCGACCATCGTGATCGATTGCTTATAAAGCGCTCTGGTCGTTTGCTCGTGCCGGACCGCCAGCCAGTTCACAAGGAACGCAACGACAACGATTGCCATGATCAGTCCAAAGCCCATATAGAGCTTGCCGCCAATTGTTTTGTTAATACGCATGTTCCGAACCTCTACGTGCCGCTCGCCTTCACGGCTCGTGTTCCTTTTCGTCTTCTAAAAATCTGCTGCTAATCTTGAATTGCTGCCCTCTCCAGAACCGCGTTCTGGAACTTTCACAAAAGAGACAAGTTCCCTTACAGGGAATGAGCGGATAAATAAAAGCAAGGGCATGGCCACCCTCGCATGGGATTAGCACCTTTGGTACCTGAGGATTTCAGATTGCTAACAGAATCAATCATTTGCGAAAGACGAAAGGAAGCAAAAGCCTGGATCGGTGCTGGGAAAGGTGCGGAACCCAAGCAATCGCTATGGTTCAAATTCTCATTTTCAACTTTGCTGCTGGTTACTTATCTCACTGTGAGACCGTTCTTAGGACGATGACTCACGTTGTCCGCTTGATTCTGGCAGGTCAATTACTTATTGACTCAAAATGAGATTCCAGAGTACCTTCAGGCTGTCCGAAACCACTGAGACGGATGAGACTGACACCCAAAGCCATCCCGGTACGATCGAAGCCCACGGCAAAGGCTCCTGTTTCCATGGAAAGAGTGCTGGAGAGTTGCGCAGAGCTTCAGTCCTTTGTGGGCGGGTTGCCGGCTCTTCGTCAGCGCATCGCAGAATCAGCCCGAGACATTTTTCAAGCTGTTGTGTCAGGAATCATGGTGCGAGAGGGTGAAAGCTACCAATGCGTGGCAGTTTGCCCCGGCGCAGGCGATCCTGTAAGCGCAAAAGCGCTGATGGAGCATGGCCGTTCTTATGCTGCCCAGGTGATTGAGCAGAATCAGCAGCTCAGTTTCAGATTTTCCTATCGATTCACCCAGACTGAAGCTATTTACCATGGGCTGGCGCAGCCTATCCTGACGAC
>Ga0134126_10007987_pt1 | contig 13293 bp, 12 predicted proteins | sample KB31752_FD_96881 | JGI IMG/M metagenome (GOLD analysis project Ga0134126, IMG submission 96881) | Terrestrial soil microbial communities with excess Nitrogen fertilizer from Kellogg Biological Station, Michigan, USA - KB3-175-2 | ecosystem: Environmental > Terrestrial > Soil > Unclassified ...
CGCGGCAGGATCGATGGTGAAGGTCGATCCGTCGGTGTCGCAAAATACCGGCGTCGCGCCGGCATGGGTGATCATCGCCGAGGTCGAGATCCAGGAATGCGCGGTGGTGATGACCTCGTCGCCTGGCTTCACTTTCAATGCGGCCATCGCGAGATAGAGAGCGTCGGTGCCGTTGGCGCAGGAGACGCAATGTTTGGCGTCGACCGCGGCCGCAAACTCCCGCTCGAAGGCATCGACATAGGGCCCGCGGACGAAGGCGCTGTCGCGGATCACGTTCGCGACTGCACCGTCAATCTCGGCCTTGATGGCATGGTACTGAAGCTGAAGGTCTGCGAACGGCACCGGCATCGGTCGTCCTTCTATTCACGAGCCTGCTATTTCACGAGCTTGAGAAGGCGCGCCGGATTTCCGGCATAGGTGCCCGCCGCCATGATGTCTTTCGTTACCACCGAACCCGCGCCAATGACCACATCGTCGGCGATACGCACCGGCATGATCGTGGCATTCGAGCCGATCGAGACGCGATTGCCGATCACGGTCTCGCGCCACAATTCCTTCTTCCCCCGCGCCGGGCCGCCCGTCGCAAAGGTGTCGTTGATGAACATCACGCCGTGGCCGACGAAGCAATCCTCGCCGATCGTCACGAGTTCGCAGATGAAGGCATGCGACTGCACGCGCGAACGCGCGCCGATCACCGCGCCTTTCTGGATTTCCGTGAATGGACCGACAAAGCAATCGTCGCCGATGACGCAGCCATAGAGATTGCAGGGCTCGACCACGCTCACGCGCGCCCCAAATGTCACGTCGCGGATGCCAGCCTCATGCAGTTCGGGTTCGTTCACGATGCCCCACCCAGCCGGCTCAGTTTCGGGGTGAAATGCAGCGGCACCTCCTCGCCGGTCTCGATCGATTCATAAAGCGCGGTGATCAATTCGAGGCTCTTGCGCCCCTCGAGACCGTCGACCAGCGCCGCGTTCTGGTTGGTCAGGCAATCGATCACGTGTTGATAATAGGCCTGGTGGCCGAAGCCGTAGACGTTGGGCGGATTGACCGAGAATTTCTCGACCACTTCCTTGTCCGCCGGTATCTCGTCGACAAAACGCCAGTGCCGGATCTGGTTGACCGCAAAGCCTGCGATCTCGACCATGCCCTTTTCGCCCAGGATCGAGAGCGAGCCTTCGACGTCGGTCGGTCGCGCAGCGGTGGTCGCCTCGATGACGCCAAGCGCGCCATTCCTGAATTTCAAGGTCGCCACCGCGGTGTCCTCGGTCTCGATCCTCGCCAGCGCCGTGATCGCGCGGGCATGGACGCTGACGACGTCGCCAAAGAACCATTCGAGCATGTCGACGTGATGGCTCGCCTGGTTGGTCAGGACGCCGCCGTCATAGGCCCAGGTCCCGCGCCAGGCGTCGTGGTCGTAGTAGGCCTGGTCGCGGCACCAGCGTACCCTGACCGTGCCGAGGATGAGCTTGCCGAAGCGGCCGGCGTCCAGCGCCTCTCGCGCCTTCACCACCGGCACGTTGAAACGGTTTTGCTTGACGATGAACAGCTTCACGCCGGCCTCGTCGCAGGCGCGGATCATGTCATCGGCATCCTGCAGGCGAAGCGCCATCGGCTTCTCCACCACGACATGCTTGCCGGCCCTCGCGCAGGCGATGACGTGTTGCGGATGCAGCCCGCTCGGGGTGAGCACGGCGACCGCGTCGACGTCCTTGCGCGCGAGAAAGCCGTCCATGTCGTCATGCGCGGGCACGCCGAACTTCGCGGCGATGGCGTCGGCCCGCGCGCGAACGGGATCGCAGACCGCGACCAGCTTCGCCCCGTCAATGTGATCACCGCCCAAAAGATCAGAATGGCGCCTGGCGATACGCCCGCATCCAAGCAGGCCAAATCTGATCATCGATGGTTCCCTTAAATCCCGAAGATCGCCAACCCCCGGATCCGCCCGGCCTTGTTCCTATAGTAAGTGAAGGCCTTGCAAATCAAGGCATTCTTGGACGGTCAGTGGACCGTAAAGAGCCCAGCCCAAACTTGCATCGGCTCAGTCACTACCGTATCAAGCGGCGACGCGGACCCTTACCGAGGCCTGAGGAAAATCAGCCTCTTTCGGACCTGAAACCGTGCTGGCTCGGACCCACCCTCAGCAATCCGGCTACTCCGGCCATCTCAATCACTTAAGCCGGCACTCGATCCTTCGCACAGAAGTGGAGGTCTCGAGCACGAATACCGTGGTCAATTTCCATCTGGCGGCTCGCATACAGAGTTGCGTGTCAGTCGCTGGGGCAGAGGGAGCATCGGGTGGATAGACCGGGGGAGAATAAAGTCCGCATTTGAGAGCCGACGGAGTGAGACCCTTTACCATCGGTACGCCGATGATCGCGGAAACAAAAAAGGGATCGCCGCGGCAATCCTCATAAGTGCTCCAGAAGGCCGAATTGTCGGGAGGAACGAATACGGCGGCATGGCGATCCTGCGCCAGCCCCACGGACAATAATGTCTCCTTCGCCTGGGCTCCCGGTGTCCGCTTCACATCTTCGACCAACGCCTCGCGAGCGGGATGGCCCGGAGTCAAAAGCTCAAGGAGTCGTTGTCGTGTCGTTATTTCTGCACCGGCGCTTTCTCCGTTCAGCGTGTGCACCCGCGTTCGAAGGTCTGCGAGCTGAGCTCCAAGTTTCTTAACGCTGCCCCTTTTTTCATCGGTTGCCAGCGTCAGGACAACGATAGCCAGAATAACAACGCCAGGCGTCAACCGGCGAAGGCTGCGCTCTCCAAAAATGGCGACGCCGTAGGCGCTCACAAATACGATGCAAGCCCAGGTCCCGACGTTCACGAAGTAGTAAGCGGTATCATAGATATCGAGCAGCAGGGCCGGCATAAGACCACCGATCGTGATGATGGCGAATGTCTCGGCGATTTTCCTGTCGCGCGCGGAACCCGATAGCCATACCTTCGATGCAGCACACAGCAGCACGAGATCTGCCACGATATTCGGCCATGCGCCATGCGGATATTCCAAGACGAAGCGGAAGGGGCTAAGTCCAAGTCCGCGAGAATATGAGCCGGCATCCGGCGAAAAGATCGCGGCCAAAGGCCCAACGAGCAGGAGAATTGGCAGAGCCAGCTTGATCAGGTTCAGCAATGTCAAGCCGAGCTGTCGCCAGAGCAAAAAACCAGCGGCGCCCCAAAATATAACACCGACGGAAACCTTTGAGAGCTGGATCAGGATTCCGACGATGACGAGGGCAGCGACCTGCAAGCTGAGGCGCAACCGAAATTGGTCTGCAGCGATCTCTGCCAACAACGGTAAGCCGAGTAAAAACAGGATAATCGACAGAAAATAGGACTCCGAGACAAGGTAGGATGTCCATCCCCACAGGTCGGCGATGAACAGGAGCAGAAGCGGCACCAGTGTGATGAGTGCGCCATCGCCCAATCCTGTTTCCGGTGACCGCAACAAATGGACAGCCAATGCCAGACTGAACAACAGCACCGGAATGCCAACGATCTGCGCGCCGATGTAGTAGGCGTCCAGCGTGGGCACACCAAGCCAAAGGCCGAGGCAACCCAGCCAAATGTGCGAGAGCACATGGTATTTGATCGGAGTAAGCCCATCGAGCCCGAAGCTCAGCGCGCCGTACTTGAGAAGCATATTGGCGATGGAAGCATGGAAGAGTGTGTCAAGATGCTGGATACCGACCAACGCCAGCTCCGGCGTGAGAACGGTCGCATAGCCCTTTGAATTCACCACCAAGAAATAGCCGACGCCGGCGACGCAGCCACATATCAACGCCAGCATAAATCGACTGCCTGGCATACCGCGTACAGCTACGACCTGCCGCAAGCCGATTGCCACGGCTCCGAGCAGCAAAGGATAGGCGACAATGTCGATCGCTGGCCCGATCAGCCAGGTGAGACATGGCAGGAACATCACCGCGAGCGTGGATAGGAGCACCGGCGCATAGCCGCTGCGCCGTTGCTCAACGCACCTGACGGTCAGCACGGTTGCGCAGGATATGATCGCGGCAGCCAGCAAGAACGCTTTGACGAAAACGAACCAATCAGGGCCGCCTAACGGCGCGCGCACGACCGCGCACATGACCGCGGAAACCGCCGACATGGTCCACCCGAAAATAGCAGCGAAGTAAATGGGACTCGATGGCGGCGTAGCGGACGACCCGTCCCCGCCAAGCTTCGAGGCCGGCGCCCCGAAAAGCTGTTGAGTAATCAGCACGCCCGAGAACCTATTCCTCATCTGAGCTGCGAGCGCCAGCCGGCGTAACGCATAAACGCCGCCTTGCTCAGCACCGTCTTGTGGGTTTGCAGCCGTTGCAGCATTCGTTCGGTCCGAGACAGCTTGATGCCGAAATCGTCGGCCAGCGCATTAAACTGCAGCAGACTCAAACAATAGAGCTTTCCGGTCGCATTACCTCCGGAATATCGATTGTGAATGAGCTGTCGCGGCAGATGAAACAGCGAACCGTGCTCGGCACATTTTGCCGAATGATACACGTCCGCCAGGTAGCTGAATCGGTCGGGATAGGTGACGGCCGCGGCTGCGGACCGGCGGTGCAGCAGTGGAATTCCAAACAAATTCCTGCCGGATATGATCGAGGCCTTCAGCGTGGAAGCCGTGTCGAAACGACCGTCGCGGTCGAAGCGTCGCGTTGCCAGAGTCCTGCCCAGCCCGTCGATGTAAAGCATGTCGCAATACACAGACACAACGTCGGGCGCGTCCAACATTATTTTCAATGCGCTGCTCAGTGCATCGGGTGCGCCAAGGCGATCGTCACTGCAAAGGAACATGTAGTAGTCGGCAGTGACGAGCTCGTGAAGGCGATTGATGTTGTTCATCATCCCCACGTTCTCGCGATTGCGGTGAACCACCAGGCGAGGCTCGCTCGATGCGGCGTTTGCCAGCCATTCCGAAGTTCCATCGGTGCTGGCATTGTCGCTGACGATCACTTCGACATCGACATCCTGCTGCATCAACACGGATGCAACGGCGTCAGGCAGAAACCGAATATCGTTATAGACTGGAATATAGACCTGAACCGTCTTGTTGGATCCAGCCATCGTTAAATGATCTCAAGCTTCGGTACGGCGAATACCAGTTTCGTTCCTTTTTCACGGCGGGCCGCAAACAGTCGCAGCATTTCTTCCTTCAAATTCCATGGCAACACCAGCACGAAGTCCGGACGCTCGGTATCGAGGATGCTGGGTGCAAAAACCGGCACATGAACGCCTGGAATAAGTTGTTCCTGCTTGCTGGGATTGCTGTCGACAGTGAAAGACAGCAGATGCCGGGTGATGCGTGCGTGATTCAGCAGCGTGGTCGCCTTTGCGGGAGCGCCGAAGCCGGCAACCTTGTGCCCCGACCGACGCGCGTCGATAAGAAAGCGTCGCAAGTCGTCGCTGATACGATCGATGCGGTCGCGAAAGGCCTCGGCTTCCAGAATTGATGCGGAGAAGTCGGCGTCCTCACGCGACAGTGTCTCGGACAGATGCTGAGACGGCGCAAAGGATGCCGCTTCCCGGCAGACGTATAAGCGTATCGAGCCTCCATGAGTCGGCAGAAAGTCGACGTCGAAGACGCGCAGACCGTGCCGATTGAAAAGCTCAACCGCGGCCCGGATCGTATAGTAGCTGTAATGCTCGTGGTAAAACGAATCGAACTGCGAGTTCTTTATCAACGACAGGAAGTAATGCACCTCGACGGTCAGCACGCTTTCGCCCTGCATCAGCCGTGAAAAACCCAAGGCGAAGTCGTTCAGGTCCGGAACATGTGCGAATACGTTGTTCGCCACCATCAATTTCGGTTTCAGTCCGCCGGCCGCCAGGCGTTCGGCGGTCTGTAATCCGAAGAACGAGGTCTCGGTCGGGATTCCTTTATAGCGCGCCGCATTGGCAACGTTTTCCGACGGCTCGACCCCAAAGACCTGCATCCCGCGCTTCTTGAAGAAATTTAGGAGATAGCCGTCATTGGACGCAACTTCGGCGACGAGATCTCCCGCTTGCAGAGAAAATCGTCGAATGGCTTGGCCGGCGAAGGCCTCGCAATGCGCTAGCCAGGAGTCGGAGAACGACGAGAAGTAGGCGTATTTTCCGTGAAAGTGTGTATCAGCCGGAAGGTCCTCGGCGAGCTGGACCAAATGGCACGCCTCGCAAGCCATGACACGCAGCGGATAGAACTTCTCGCCCAAAGCGACGTCCTGCGGACGCAGCAGCGCATTGGAGATCGGCATCGCGCCAAAGTCGACGATCTCCTTGCGCAGTTCGGCTCCGCAGGAACGGCAATGGCTAGATCGAAGGACGGAGAGGGGCAAGTCGATGCTCAATCTGTTGTTGGCACAGCTCGAACGGGTCGCTTCCGGCATGGAACGCTTTATACCAGGATATGCTTTGGGCGACCGCTTCACGGGACGACATACGGGGCTGCCATCCCAGACCGCTGACGGCCTTGCGGGAGTCCAGCTCCAGGAGCTTGCTTTCCTTCATCGCGCCATCGGCGGCAACGACGGTCCAGCTGAAGCGCTCAGGCCAGATCGCCGTAATCCAGTCGCAGACCTCCGAGACCGCCGCGCTGGGTTGATCGGGCAGCGGGCCGAAATTGTAGGCGGCGTCGTTAGGATCAGTGAACGTCTGCTTTTGCCTGATGCCATATTCGACCAGCATCAGATAGCCGACCAAAGCATCGAGTACAAACTGCCAGGGCCGGGTCGATGACGGGCTTCGAACGCTCAGCGGCGCGTGACTGTAGGCCGCGCGAACGGCATCCGGAATCAGGCGGTCCTGGGCCCAGTCGCCCCCGCCGACGATGTTACCGGCCCGGGCCACCAGCGAAATCACTCCATTGGGCTGCTGATAGGAGGCGCGATAGGCGGCGATGACCGCCTCGGTGGCGGCCTTGCTGGCGCTGTAAGGATCGTTGCCGCCCAGGCGGTCGCTCTCTATGAATTGCCGCCCCAGCTCCTGATTGTAGTAAACCTTGTCTGTCGTGGTGGTTAGGATCGCCTGCAGCGAATTCTGTCCACGCAGCGCTTCGAACAGATTGACGGTGCCCATCACGTTCGTATCGAATGTGATGGCAGGAAATTGGTAGGCGAAGCGGACCAGCGACTGAGCGGCGAGATGGATAACGATTTCCGGCTGCTCCGAATCGACGATGGCACGGATCTGCTTCAGGTCCCGCAAATCAGCCACGTGATGGGCTTCCATCCGCCCGGCCAATCCCGCCTGTTCGAACAGACTCGGCTTTTCCGCCTCGAGCGACGCGCCGGCGACGCGCGCTCCCAGGCTTTGGAGCAGCATGGTCATCCACGCGCCCTTGAAGCCGGTGTGACCCGTCAGCAGTATCTTTTTTCCGTTCCAGAAACGGCGATCCGGAACTGCGTCAGCCTTGGTCATGATTTCCACATGCGCCAGGCGGCCCGATCTTCCGCCCACATCGCCTCGAGTAACTGCATCTCCCGGAACGTGTCCATGCATTGCCAAAAACCATTATGGCGATACACGCTGACCTGATTCTCGCGCGAGAGTGTTTCGAGCACGGAGGTTTCGAGGGGATCGTTGCCGTCACTTGACAGCATTTCGAACGCCGGACGCTCGAAAACCATGAAGCCGCCGTTGATCCAGCCCGCTCCCACTTGCGGCTTCTCGACAAAGCTGCGTACAGTATCCCCCTCGAGATCGAGTTCGCCGAACCTTGAAGACGGTCGAACCGCGGTGACTGTCACCAGCCTGCCCGACGCGAAATGATGTTCAAGCAGGCGATCGACATCGATGTCGGCCACACCGTCACCATAGGTCAGAAAGAAGCGCTCGCCGTCGAGCACCCCAAGCGCGCGCTTCACGCGCGTTCCCGTCAATGTCTCGATACCGGTATCGATCAAGGACACTCGCCAGTCCTCGACGCGCTCCTGCCGGCCGAGATGTTCGACATGATTGTCGGCCAGATGCACGCGATAGCTGCCGGTGTTCGATCGGTAGTTGAGAAAATAGTTCTTGATGATTTCGGCCTTGTAGCCCAGGCAAAGATGAAAATCGTTGCATCCGAAGTGATTATAGATCCGCATGATGTGCCAGAGGATCGGGCGGCCCCCAATGGTCACCATCGGCTTCGGTTTGAACTCGGTTTCCTCGCGCAGGCGCGTGCCTTGTCCGCCACAGAGGATTATGACCCCAAGGTCACTGCTCTTCCCGGAACGCTTCATCGGTCCTCCTGTGCGGGCGTACCTTGACGTCAAAGGCTGTCCTCTATAACCAATTCCCCGGTCGCTCAAGCAAAACGCGTATTTTTGGGCACTGTCCCGAGGGGACTTGCACGGCCGGATTGATCCAAGGGTGACATGAACGGCGCCAATCGCAACGCTGTACTGATTGGACACTCGGGTTTTCTCGGTACTGCTCTAAGAGCCGCAGTCGAGGCGCGATCAGGGAGTAGTGTCGAGCTGGTCGGCGGTGATTTCGTCAGGCAGGTGCTCGAAGGAGGCGGACGTGAGGCCGTTTCGTCTTTGCTCGCGTGCGGTATGGAGCAGGATTGGATTTGCGCGGTGGGGATCGTCAATCCGGCGGCTGACCCCGCTGTCATCGAGGCCATCAACGTCGAATTTCCGCGGCGCCTTTACGCTCTTCTCGGGAGGCTGGCGGCAGCATGTGCCGTACGTTTGGTGACGATTGGATCGGTGCTGGAAAGTCACAGTGCGCTGGCGTCGTCTAATGCCTACTTGGCGTCCAAATCCCGTATGTTTGACGCTCTGTCCGGTGCGGGCGAGCCATTGCGCTGGCACCACATTCGGCTCCACACGCTCTATGGCGGAAGCAAGAGGCCGCATCCATTCATGTTCGCGGGCCAAATGTTCGAGGCGCTCATTCGAAAGGAGCGGTTCAGGATGAGTGGCGGCACACAGTTGCGCGAATATCATCATGTCCAGGATATCGCGGACAGCATTCTGTCATTTCTCTCGCGGGACGGCCGGGACCGAATGATTGAATTGAGTTCCGGGGAGCCGGTTCGTCTGCGCGATCTCGCCTCTGCCGTGTTCAAGTATTTCGACGAATTCGAGCTGCTGGAAATCGGTTCCAAGGTTCATTCTCAGGGCGAGGTCTTCGAAAGTATCTATCAGCGCAGCCCTTATCTCACCGCGAGCCGCGATTCCATCGAGGGAGTCATTTACTGGTTCAAGAAGCTGAACGTGGCGAGGTCGTGATGGCCGGCTTGGTCTCCATTATTGTTCCTGCCCTCAACGAAGAAGGGAACATCGAACCCTTGTTCCGGCGATTGGCGGAGCTCGCGCGCCGCATCCGCGAAGAGTTCGACATGGCAACGGAAGTCGTGGCCAACGACAATTGTTCTGTCGACAAGACGCTGGAGGAGCTCAAGCAGCAGGCGCTCCAGATCGACCCTGAGGTGCTCACGATTCGCATTTTCCGCTTCTCTCGCAATATCGGCTTCCAGAAATCCATTCTCGTTGGATATCACAAGGCGCGGGGCGTTGCGGTGGCGCAAATTGACGCCGATATGCAGGACCCGCCCGAGCTTCTGCTCGAATTTCTGAGGCGATGGAAGGAAGGATATCACATCGTCTACGGCGTGCGGCGGAGACCCGAGGAGGAGCTTCCGATGCGAGCCGCGCGGATGGCCTTTTATCGTCTCATCAATCAACTGAGCGATGATGTCCTGCCGCACGATGCGGGTGATTTCCGGTTGCTCGACCGGCAGGTCGTGGACGTGGTCTGTGCATTGCACGACAACGATCCCTATCTGCGCGGCACGATCGCCAGCCTTGGCCTGAAGCAGATCGGAGTAACATACGACCGTTCGTCGAGAACGCATGGGCTATCGAAATTCGGATTGTCGCAGCTCGCCAAATTGGCGATCGACGGCATAACCAACCACACCACCATTCCGCTGCGGCTTTCGAGCTATCTGGGGCTTATTCTGGTCGCCGCAGCGAGCGTCCTGGTATGCGTCTATTTGTTCGCCTGGCTCACGAGCGACAAGCCGATGCCGCTTGGCTTCATGACGCTGGCTCTGCTTCAGCTCGGCACGATGGCCACGGTGTCGTTTCTATTTGCGATTCAGGGCTTCTACGTGCAGCGGATCTACAATCAGCTCAAGGACAAGCCGCTGGCGATCATCGAGCACTCCATTCAGCAGGGAAGCGACGGCAGTGTTGCTGCCATGAGCAGTCAGCCGATTGAGGTCCTATGGACCGGAAATCATGACAGGCCCGGTCATGACAAGTCTTAGCGACGAAGTGATGCGATGATCATTTGTCCCGCCCGTCATAGCCGCGATGCGCGCGCGTCTGATCGACGTGATCCCGTCTTCATTCTTTAGAACCGGCTCTGATGGTTCGCATTTCGGAGTAAGCCAGTATGGATACTGCCAAGCCATCGCGTGTTCTCTACACCAAGCCCTCAATCACGGAGCTGGAAGTTCGATATTCGACGGATGCCGCTGCAAACGGCTGGGGTGAGCGTTGCTACGACTACATCAACCGGTTCGAGGCCGCCTTCAAGGCTCACCTCGGCACGTCGTACGCGATTGCCACGTCCAGTTGCACGGGCGCGCTCCATATGGGAATGGCGGCGCTTGGCGTTGGCCCCGGCGGTGAAGTCATCATGGCCGACACCAACTGGATCGCGTCGGCCGCGCCGATCACTCATCTCGGCGCCAAGCCGGTATTTGTCGATATCCGCCCGGATAGCTGGTGCATCGATGCGGATCTGGTTGAGGCGGCGATCACGCCGAGGACGAAAGCCATCCTAGCCGTCCATCTTTACGGCAACCTCTGCGACATGGACCACCTCCTCGCGATCGGCGAGAAGCACGGCATTCCCGTGATCGAGGACGCCGCGGAAGCGATCGGTTCCGTATATTTCGGCAAGCGTGCAGGTAGCATGGGCGCCTTCGGAGCTTTCTCCTTTCACGGCACCAAGACCGTCACAACCGGCGAGGGCGGCATGTTCGTGACCAACGACCGCGCGCTCTATGAGCAAGTCCTGACGCTCTCGAACCACGGCAGGTCGCGTACGCAATCCAAGCAGTTCTGGCCCGATGTCGTCGGATTCAAATACAAGATGTCCAATATCCAGGCTGCCATCGGCTGCGCACAGATGGAGCGTATTGCCGAGTTGACCGGTCGCAAGCAGCAGATATTTTATTACTATCGAGACCGCCTGCAGAGCTTCCCTGGTGTACGGATGAACCCGGAGCCGACCAACATCGTCAATGGCGCCTGGATGCCGACGGTTGTGTTCGACCAGTCGAGCGGAATCACGCGTGAGAGACTGGTCGCGGCGTTTGCGGCGAATAACATCGACGCCCGCGTCTTCTTCTATCCTTTGTCGGGGCTGTCCATGTTCGAGGAGGTGCAAGGCAACAGGCACGCGCATGATATCCCCGGCCGTGCGATCAACCTGCCGAGCTATCACGACATGACGACGGAGGACCAGGATCGCGTGATCGCCGTGGTGCGCGGAATGCTGCAGGGGGAGTGAGGCGTTGATCAAGCTCTTGCTGTTTGCAGATGGCCATGTCGGGTCTGAACTCGCCCGCTGGCTTATCGCCAATTACAGAAGCGATATCGCTTTGGTCGTCACGACGGCCGACAACGAGCTCGCGGCAAGTGTCCGCAATGCACAGCTGCGCTTGCTCGTGTATGAGTCCTCGGAGCAGGTCTCGCGCTTTGCTGCAAGCGAAGGGCTCTCCTTCGATCTCGGTCTGCTGGCGTGGTGGCCGAAGATCATTCGGCAACCGCTCCTCTCCTTGCCGCGGCGCGGCTTTATCAATACCCATCCGAGTCTGCTGCCTTACGGCAGGGGCAAGCATTATAATTTCTGGTCGATCGTCGACCGCGTCCCCTTCGGCGTCAGCCTTCACATGGTCGACGAAGGCGTTGACAGCGGCGACATCGTCGCGCAGCTCGAAATCCCCTACGACTGGGAGGACACCGGCGCATCGCTGTACCGGAAGGCGACGGATGCGATGTTGAAGCTGGTCCATGAAACTTATCCCAAGCTCCGCGGTCTGGACTTCGAGACACGGCGACAGGATCTCGCGGCGGGTACCTTCCATCGTGGATCCGAGCTCGAGTCGGCGAGTTCGATCGCTCTGGACCAGACCTGCCTGGCGCGCGATCTTCTGAACCGGCTTCGTGCTCGGACCTTTCCCGGCTATCCAGCCTGCACTTTCGCGGACGGAGGAGATGTGTATGAAGTCCGCGTCGAGATCAAAAGGAAATCGCGATGAGCGAGTACGAGAAATTCAAGCGCGAATGCGCCGATGAGATCGCCCGGATGGGCGATGATCCCGAGCTCGCCGCTGCTACGCGGTCGTGGATGGATCGCGCCAATCGCGCAAAATATTCCTATCATTTCGAATGGATGGGACGTCCCGTTATCCAGTATCCGCAGGATGTCCTCGCCCTGCAGGAGATCATCTGGTCGGTCAAGCCGGATCTCGTCATTGAAACCGGCATCGCCCACGGCGGCTCGCTTATTCTCTCCGGATCGATGCTGGAGTTGAATGCGATTTCCGGTGGACCGCAAGATGCGCAAGTGCTGGGCATCGATATCGACATCCGTGCGCACAACCGCGCCGCCATTGAAGCCCATCCGCTTGCGCGGCGCATTTCCATGATTGAGGGCTCGAGTGTCACGCCCGACGTCGTTTCCAAGGTGAAGGCCAGGGCTGCCGGCAAACGCAGCGTGCTCGTCATTCTCGACAGCAACCACACCCACGACCATGTGCTTGCCGAACTGGAGGCCTACGCAGACCTGACGACGACTGGAAGCTACTGTATCGTGTTTGATACGGTGATCGAGGATATGCCGGAAGATGCATTCTCCGATCGTCCCTGGGGGAGAGGTAACAACGCGAAGACCGCGGTGTGGGATTTCCTCGGACGTCATTCGGAATTCGAAATCGACAAGAGCATACAGCACAAGCTGCTGATTACCGTGGCTCCAGACGGATATCTCAAGCGGCTCCGTTGAACTCTGAAGACGGCCCGCGCGTCATCGTCGGCATTCGATCTTCAATCGCCAGAAGGCGTGGCGTAGAGAGTCGGGCATTTTCGCTTAGCCTGCATCGCGCCATGTCTTCAAAGTCGGCAGCGAACGATCCCTTGCCGAAATGACGATCGGTTCGAACGGCCAGCTAATTGCGAGATCGGGATCATTCCAGACAATGCCTGCCGCCGACGCGGGAACGAAAGGATCAGCCATCTGATAGAGCAATTCCGTTTCGTCCATCAGGGTCATGAACCCATGTGCAAAGCCGCCGGGGAC
>Ga0134126_10007988_pt1 | contig 13290 bp, 17 predicted proteins | sample KB31752_FD_96881 | JGI IMG/M metagenome (GOLD analysis project Ga0134126, IMG submission 96881) | Terrestrial soil microbial communities with excess Nitrogen fertilizer from Kellogg Biological Station, Michigan, USA - KB3-175-2 | ecosystem: Environmental > Terrestrial > Soil > Unclassified ...
ACCTTTGCGTCGCGCTTGATAAGCTTGGCGTCGGCCAAAAGGATATGTTGCTCTGAGTTAAAACGCGGCAACTCTACCGGAGCGTCGGGATCGATTACCGGAGCTACGTACTTTTTATTAAAAGGCGTGTGCGTCTCTTCGACTTCCTCTTCGCCTTCGACAAAGCGCACTGAACTTTCGTCAACGACTTCTTTAACCTGCTGGAATTCGGTCGTGCCGGTTGCAAGGTCAATATGCGCGTTGATAATTTGTCCGCGTTTTGCGTATTCTTTTTTATAAGCGGTGGCGAGGGCTGCTTCGATTGCCTCAATTACTTTCTCGCGCGGTATGCCGCGTTCTTCTTCGAGCTCGCCGAGCACGCTGTTCATTACTTTTAGGTCAAACATAGATGTGTTTGGTTATTGATAGTTTGTTGATGTCTGGTCCCCAAGAGATAAACTTGAAACGAAAAAACCACCCACGCGGGGCAGTTACCAGATAAGCCAAATATACTCTTTTGGCCCCAAAAGTCAATGGGAGCCAAAATCGATATATAATAGAAGGAATGAACAGTGTGGAACGCGGGTGGTTTGCATCGGGAACTATGAGCGAGGACGAAAGGCGCCGCGCCGATGCGCTGCGTCTTGGCGTACCTTTTGTGACTCTTGGTCGCGACGATATATCTTTGCAATCGCTTATTCTTATCCCCGAGCCGCTTTCGCGCACCGCCAACATTGTGGCGTACCGCCATGGCGAAGAGGGGATTGAAGTTGCTTTGCTTGATTTAGCCGATTTGGACAAAATAGATTTTTTGCGCGCAACACACCGCGTGCAGGTGCGTTTAACAGACCGCAGCTCTATCAAGCAGGCGCTTCTTTTGTATCAAAAGCATCTTAAAGAAAAGTTTGTCGGCATGGTCCAAGGCGGCAAAGAGGCAGCAGAGTCACTGCTTAAACATGCACTCCACAGCGGGGCCCACTATGTGCACATGGAGCCGGCGCATGCCGAAACGGCTGGGATGATTGTGCGCTACCGGATTGAGGGAGCTTTGCGCGAGGCGATGCGCCTGCCTGAAGCGGCTTCGCGACATATAGTAGAGCGTTTAAAGCAGCTGGCCAAACTCTTTCCGGTTTCAACTACGGTGCAGGAAGGGACTTTTACTTTTGCACATGATGGCGATGAGGTGGCCGTTGCGATGACTGCCGTGCCAACCGCTTTTGGTGAAAAGATAACGATGCGCCTTTCATCCACAAAGAGCGGCGTCACCGGATTTTCTTTATCATCGCTCGGGTTGCATGGCGCGGCGCTTGAGGCGGTGCACAACGCACTCCAAAAGCAAAAAGGCGCGGTGGTAGTGGCAGGCATGGCAGAGAGCGGCAAGACAACTCTTTTATACACCATGCTCGATCATCTTACTGCGGCCCACCGATCGGTTGCGACAGTAGAAGATACTGTTGAGTTTCGATTGCCGCGCGTACATCAAACGATGACCCGCCCCGACTTGGGGTTAACGATGCCGGCTGCGCTGCGCGCCATTCTTAAGCAGGACCCCGATGTAGTTATGGTTGCGGATATAAACGATGATACTCTGCCGTTTGTTACGAGCGCTGCTAAGCGGGGCATATGTATGTTGGGTGGTGTAGAGGCGCGCAGCGCCGCAGATGTACTTGAGCGGGTGCCCGAAGCAAAGCTGGTGATTATGCAAAAGCTTTTGCGCCGTCTTGGCCCTACCGCGGGCAAACGCGCGCTTACGCGCGCTGAAGGAGACTTGCTTGAAGGAAAGGTCCGTTTTGCCAAAGTACTTGCCGCATTAAAAGAAGAGGGGATTGTCCACGAACATACCGCCTGGAAGGACATTGCCGTATTTACCGCGCAAAGCAACAATAATTATAAGGGGCTGGTGGGCATCCAGGAGGTGTTAGTGGGTACTCGTGCCAACGAAAACAGCCTTACCTTGCTTGAAGATGCGCTTTTTAAAGCAGTACAAGGCTTGGTTAGTATAGAAGAGGTGGTAGAAATGGCAGCCGAGTAGGAAAGTGCTATAGTTTCTTCATGGCTTCTAAAAAATCTTTTATTGTTGGAAACTGGAAGATGTACATTGCCTCCGCCGAGGAGGCTAAAAAGTTTACCGCAGGGCTGCGCCGCAAGCTGGCTTTATACAAAGGAGCAGATATTTTTATTGCACCGCCGTTTACGTTGCTTGGCTCTGTTGCAACTGCGCTTAAAGGCACAGTGGTAAAAGTGGGCAGCCAAAGTGTCTCACAATTTTTAGATGAAAAGCGCACCGGAGAGGTGTCCGCGCCCATGGTTAAAGCCGCAGGCGCGACTTTTGCAATCATCGGGCACTCTGAGCGCCGCGCTATGGGAGAAAATAATGCGGCGGTGCGTGCACAAATTATGCGCGCGATAGAGCAGGGTCTTACTATTATTTTGTGCGTTGGCGAAACCGAGCGCGACCAGGCCGGCGCGTATCTATCGGTCGTGACCGAGCAACTTTCGAGCGCGCTCGAAAAATTACCTTTGCTTAAGCCGGGCAAGCTGGTGGTGGCATATGAGCCGGTGTGGGCGATTGGTAAAAGCGCAGCAGATGCGATGAAGGCACCCGATGTGCGCGAGATGAGCATTTTTATAAAAAAGACTCTGACCGAATATATGGAACGCTCCGCTGCTCTTAAAGTACCAATACTGTACGGCGGCGCGGTAGAGGCAAGCAATGCGCGCGAACTTTTACAGGAAGGCGATGTGCAGGGGCTTTTGGTGGGACACGCCAGCAGCAATTTGGAATCGTTTATTGAAATACTAAAAGCAGTATGCCGTTAAAAAAAATACAAGACGCAGACGTTGCAGGAAAGAGGGTACTAATGCGCGTCGACTTTAACGTCCCTATACAAAACGGCGTAATGGGCGACGACATGCGTATTAAAGCCGCGGTGCCTACGATTGAATTGCTAAGGCAAAAAGGCGCAGCGCATATTACATTGATGACGCACTGGGGTAGGCCGGAAGGAGTGGAGGAAAGTTTGCGTACCGCACCACTTTTTAAACACTTGGGTGAACTAACGGACGTAGCAAATGTAAAGATGCTTGAAAATGTGCGCTTTGATACGCGCGAAGACAGCAATGACGAAGCGTATGCAAAAGAGTTGGCAAGCAACCAAGATATTTTTGTAAACGATGCGTTTGCGGTATGTCACCGTGCGGCCAGCTCGGTAGTGGGTGTTACAAAGTTTTTGCCGCCATATGCGGGGCTGCTTGTCCAAAAAGAAGTAGCAGAAATTTCAGAAGCGCTCCAGCCCGAAGAGCCAGCGCTGGCCATAATAGGCGGCGCCAAGTTTGAAACTAAAATTCCATTGCTCACCAAACTGCTCGAGGTGTACGGACAAATACTTTTAGGCGGCGCGCTTGCCAACGACATGTTAAAGGCGCGCGGCTTGGTAGATATTAAAAACTCGGTTGCATCCGACACGCCGGTGCCCGCCGAAATGGTTGCCGATGCGCGCATATTGGTGCCTACCGATTATGTCTGGCAGGAAGATAAAATAATTGATATCGGCCTCGACACGCTGCAGCACTGGTCAACGATACTCGCGATACAAAAGTTTGTACTGTGGAACGGTCCGGTTGGCTGGTATGAAAAGGGCGGTTCTGCCGGCACCGACGGGCTTGCATCCGCACTTATAAATTCACAAGCGCACGCAGTGATAGGCGGCGGCAACACCGCCGAAGCTATTTCAAAAATAAAGTTCGATGAGGCAAAAGTGTTTGTATCAACCGGCGGCGGAGCGATGCTCGAACTTATTACGAAGGGAACTTTGCCCGGATTAGAACCTCTACGTCGCCAAGGCTAAGAAGGGCAAGCCTTGCGCATTTCTTAAAGTCGGGGTACGGTATTAACGGAAGTTTCAACGGCAGCAACAGGGGAGGAAGATATGAGAAAGGGTTCTCGTTTTATCGGCGTACCGGCGGCAAGCACCGAGCCATATTCTTGGCCCAAGCCGTACAAGCAGCGGATTCAAGAGTGGTTTGATCAGCCCATGGAAAACAAGTGGATTGCCGCCGCGATAGGAATAGCCACCGCCGGCACCATTTTGGGATTTACGGTGCTCTCCTGGTGGGATAAGCATTTGTAATTGCGAGCCGCGAATCTCGTAGAGATTCGCGGCTTTTTGTTTCTATACTTTGGCGGGGATCAAATGCACATGCACATGCGGCACGTCTTTTCCTTCAACAAGTAGCTTTACGTAGTCTGCTTCGTATTCTTCTTTAAGTTGTTTGGCTATTCTTTTTGCCGTGCGGAAGAGCTTGTCGGTATATTCTTCCGGCATATCCAAAAACCATTGGTAGTGCTCAGTGGGTATTACTAATGTATGTCCGGGTGCTTTAGGGTACTTATCGGGAAAAGAAACGATGCTGCCGTCTTCGTGAGTTACCTTTTCTAGCGGGATTTCTCCGGCGGCGATTTTGCAAAAAATGCAGTCTTCTTTCATTCCATATATACTAGCGTACATGTCCGCCTATCGTCTACGGGAGAAAATGCACGATGATTTGCTTGAGGACTTACTTTTAGCCCGCAATATTGCTCCGGAAGAGGTGGGGCTTTTTTTAGAACCGGATTACGCCCAGCTGAGCCACGACCCGTTTTTGCTCCCCGACATGCAAAAGGCGGTCGACAGACTCATGCTTGCGCTTAAAAATGGCGAAAAAGTAAGCGTGTGGAGCGATTACGATTGCGACGGCATACCCGGCGGCGTGATGCTGAGCGACTTTTTGCGCACGGTGGGTTTGACCGTGCGTCACTACATTCCGCACCGGCACAAAGAAGGGTACGGTTTAAATAAAGAAGGTATTGATGAATTGGCTAGCGAAGGCGTTACGCTTGCGGTGACTATAGACTTGGGCACCACCGAAGCTGACAATGTTGCGTATGCAAAAACAAAAGGCATCGACATTATTGTTACCGACCATCACATCGTGCAGGATGCAGACGCTTTGCCCGCGGCAGTTGCCGTTATTAATCCTAAGCGTCCAGACAGCAAGTATCCGTTTGATGGTTTGTGTGGCGCAGGCGTTGCATGGAAATTGGTGCAAGCAATACTAATCAAGAATCGTCCGGCAGATTTTAGCGAAGGACAAGAGAAATGGTATTTAGATTTGGTGGGCATCGCAACGCTCTGCGACATGGTGCCGCTGGTTGATGAAAACAGAATGCTCGCGCACTTTGGGTTAAAGGTGCTGCGCCGTGCGCGCCGCCCGGGGCTGGCGGCACTGTTGCAGATTTTGCGCATCAAGCCGGCAAGCATTACCGAAGATGATATTGGGTTTATGATAGGTCCGCGTATTAATGCCGCTTCGCGCATGGATAACCCCGCAATTGCCGCACAAATGCTGGCTGCCAAAGAAAGTGGAGAGGGTGCCGAGTTAGCGCACCAGCTAAATAAAATAAATGACGAGCGCAAAACGTTGGTTGCCGGCATTGTAAAAGAGGCCAACAAAAAGTTAAAATCGGGCGAACTAACCGAGAGCCCTTTGATTGTGATGGGCAGTCCGTCGTGGCGGCCGGGCGTGCTGGGACTTGTGGCCAGTAAATTGGTAGAGACGCATCACAAAACTGTTTTCCTTTGGGGTCGTGAAGGCGGCGAGGTATTGCGCGGCTCGTGCCGCTCGGACGGCAATGTAAATGTGGTGGAACTTATGCAAGGGGCGGGTGATGCGTTTGATCATTTTGGCGGACATCATGCGTCGGGAGGCTTCGCACTAAGCGAAGACAAGGTTCATACCTTGTCGCAGCGCCTGTGCGAAGCATATAAAAAGACGGTGCTTGGAGAAAAAAAAGATACAGAAATTGTAGTTGAAAGGGAAGTAGAGTTGGCCGAAGTTTCGTTTGCGTTAAAACAACTCGACAAGCTTGCGCCGTTTGGCGTGGGTAACCCAAAGCCGCTGTTTATATTCCCCGGTGTAACGGTTGCAAGCGGTAAAGTGTTTGGCAAAGCGGCAAACCATCTAGAGCTTTCGTTTGCAAAGGGTACTGCACGCGTTGCAGGCATAGCCTTTTTTACTACGGGCGAAAATTTTACCAAAAAAGTTGATACAGGAAACAAAGCCGATATCATAGGTCACATAGAACGCGACTGGCGCGGCGGCCCTCGTATCCGTATAGTTGATGTAATTTGAGTTTACTCAAATAAATAAAAGAGAGATGAAAGAAAAAATAATTATATTTTGCGATGGGGCGAGTAAGGGTAACCCTGGGCCAGGTGGTTGGGGCGCTATTGTTGCTGCCGGTAATAGCATTTATGAGCTGGGCGGATTTGAAAAGCACACCACCAACAACCGGATGGAGTTGATGGCGGCGGTAGAGGCTTTGCAAAAAGCACGCGAGCTAAGCAACGGCGAGGTTACCGTGTACACCGACTCCTCGTATGTAATCAACGGCATTACCAAATGGGTAAAGGGTTGGCAGCGCAACGGTTGGCTGACGCAAGAAAAAAAGCCGGTGCTTAACCAAGATTTGTGGGAGCCGCTCGTAAAAGCTGCAGAAAATTTTGACGCAACTATTGTATGGCAATATGTCGGCGGACACGTGGGTATTGAAGGGAATGAAAGGGTAGACAGCATTGCGTCGGACTTTGCGTTGGGCGAAAAGGTAGAGTTGTACAATGGCCCGCTAAACGGCTATTTGGTAAATGTAAAAAATATAACGTTTGATAAAACATTGGTAAAACAAAAGTCTGCAAGCAAAGAGCGCTCCAAACTTAAAGCGTACTCGTATGTAAGCGTGGTTGGCGGTGTGATAGAAAAACACAAAACGTGGGCTGAGTGTGAAGCTCGCGTCAAAAGCAAAGCCGCCCGCTTCAAAAAAGCCCTGTCCGAAGAAGACGAAGCCGCTATTGTAAAAGAGTTTTCGGTAAAGAAGTAACCTTTTCTTTTTTGGTGCATGTGGTAGAGTGTTTGTGGATTGTAACAAAGGAGTCTTCAATGCTTACTATATTCGTAGGCTGGCGGAAGCAATTTATTGGAACCGAAGACGAAAAGACTATGAAAGTGTATCCGTTGCTGGTTAAGGCAAACGGAAAGTATCAATATCTTAATGACCAGGAGTTCTCAGATGTCGCTGATGTCGAACTAATTGTAACGCGCTGGTTCATTCCATTTTTGGGTGTACGGATTAGGCTTACCTCTAAACTCAAAAAGGGAATTATTACTTTTTTGAATGAGTATCATGCCAAGCAATATATTGATTTCGACTGCTATTCATTTGCCGAGCTTGTTGAAAATGTAAATCAAGAAAAACTTCCAGAGTCGCGAAGCACGCTTTGGCAACCTAGGCATCGAGTTTTGCGTCGGAAAGTCGGAGATATAATCTTTATGCGGAATCATAAAGAAAAGAACTTTCATGCAGCGATATACATTGGCCTCGGTTTGTATTTGTCCGTGTATGGTGCCGGGGGCGATTTGGAAGTTGCTACGCTTAGAGATATGAAAAGGGATTTTAAAACCCCCGAACTCAGGTACGTTACATTAAATTCTGAGGCAGCCACAAAGTAAGTGGTTGCCTTTTTCTTTTTATATATTCGGAAGTAAGATACATACATGAACTACTGGCTTTTGAAGAGTGAACCGGCGGGGTACTCTATTGACGATTTAAAAAAGGATAAGAAAACGGCGTGGTCGGGCGTGCGCAATTATCAGGCGCGCAATTTTATGATGCAGATGGAAAAGGGAGACCTGTGCCTTTTTTACCACTCGGGCAAAGAGGTGGCGGTGGTGGGTGTTGCAAAAGTTGTTACCAAAGCCACGCCTGACGAAACCCAGTTTGATAAAAAATCGCACTATTTTGAACCGCGCGCCACGAAAGAAAAGCCGGTGTGGTTTTGCCCTGAAGTTGCTTTTGTAAAAAAGTTCAAAACGCCGGTGCCACTGGGTGCCATAAAAGCCGATCCAAAATTAAAAGGCATTCCGGTAGCTGCACAAGGCTCGCGCCTCTCGGTACAACCCGTCTCTGAAAAACATTTTAACTATATTGTAAAAGAATTGGCTGATTAATACGCTACAATTAACTTATGACTACTGAACAAAAAGAGTGCACGCACAAAGACCAAATACAAGACGTGCACCCGAAAGATATTACTGTGTGCGAAGATTGCATCAAGACAGGCGACGAGTGGGTCAGCTTACGCATGTGCCTCACGTGCGGGCATGTGGGTTGTTGCGACTCTTCTAAAAATCAGCACGCCCGCAAACATTTTGAAGAAACAAATCACCCGATAATAAAGTCGGTAACCCCCGGCGAAGAGTTTGAGTGGTGCTACGTCGACAATGTCTATATCTAAACGAAATGGAAAATTTTGAGAAAAGAGTAATGAGAAATAGTATTGAAACTCTTTCGCCTGCCAAATTGCAATTACTTAAACTTGAAGAGGAAGGAGAGACTGTCTTTCATGGAAGCGGAGAAGATCTTGAATCACTTGAACCCCGGCAGGCAATTGATACAGAAAGAGGCCCTGATGGTGAGCCGGCAGTTTTCGCATCGTCCAAAGAGGATTACGCCATTTTCATGGCGATTATTAATTTGCGTAATTGTCCGCGGGGCGCACGTTCAAACAGCGGGGCATCCTTTGATGAACATGGTGAAGCCACACTCCGTTTTGGTGCGACAAAAGATACGTTGGATCAACTTACTGATTCTGCAGAGGGCTGGGTATATGTATTTGATAAAAATAAATTTAAACCAAAAGAAAAGGACACTGTAGAGTTTGTAACTCATGAGCCAATAATTCCGCTCCAAAAAATTAAAGTTACAAAAGCTGATTTACCTAAGAATATTGAAGTAACTGCTTAAATCTATGAGCTACACCAAGTGGGTTGCGGGTTTACTTTTTAACACCAAAGGCGAACTGGCGCTCATTTTAAAAACGCATCCAGTTTGGCAGGCCGGTAAGTTAAACGGCATTGGCGGCAAGATTGATGAAGGCGAGTCGGCATTGCTGGCGATGCAGCGCGAATTTAAAGAAGAGTCAGGTGCAGATGTTGCTGACTGGAAAGAGTTTGCGTTGCTTAAAGTGCAAGACGGTCAGGTGCACTTTTTTGTGGCGCATGGAGACTATGAAATAAAGTCGATGACTGACGAGCGGGTAGAGTGGATTGATATATCAAGCCACCGGCAGCTTCCGCTGATCCAAAATCTTGCGTGGCTTATCCCGCTGGCATTGGACAAAAACAACCCCTATACGACCATTGACTACTTCCAAACTGACTCAGCAAAGGGATAATTACACAGCCCTGTTTCACGGCATAGACAAACCTGCCGGGTTTGGTAATCTCGCGCTGTGGAACGCGACTCTTTGGGCGCTTTTTTGTATATACTCACCAGCGGCCTGATTTTAGGGGTTGCGATAGCGCTGGTGTTCCCTCTTAAACTAGTGTATTTCGGTGTACTATTTTTATTTATTTTGGCGTTACTCGCGTTTGGCGCGCTTTATAGGCAAAAGTACTTACTCTTGGGTGCCATACTCTGCGCCGCGCTTATGCTTGGTTTCATACGCGCAGACTTCTTTTTGTTTAAGGAGTCGCAGGAAACTATCGCAACCTTTGCGTCAACAAGCATGGTCACAGTGGTAGGGACAATTGTGAACGATCCGGCAGTGAGCGGCACGCACTTGCAGGCAAATGTATCCGTTACTTCAGTAAATGGAAATGCCGCAAGCGGGGTAGTGTTGGCCTTTTTGCCACCGCAAACTTCTCTTGTCTATGGTCAGCAAGTTGCGATTGGAGGAGTGCTGGAAGCGCCGACCAGTTTTGTGGGCGACAACGGCAATACGTTTGATTACCCAACGTACTTGCGCGCGCAGGGAGTGTCGATGCTTTTAAATCGGGCAAACCTTAACTCTGTGCAGCCTGCGCCATTTTCGATCCATGGATTTTTATTTTCTATTAAACATTATTTTGACGCATCAATCGAAAGGGTATTGCCTGAACCGGATGCGTCGCTGCTTGAAGGAATTTTGTTGGGCCAGCGCAAAGGTCTGCCCGCAGCTTTGACTGCTGCGTTTGTTATCGCGGGCCTCATACACATTGTCATACTTTCGGGCTACAGCATGTCGGTGGTGTCGCAGGGCATTTTAACCGCGCTGCAATTTTTGCCGCGCAGGTGGCAAATGCTACTTGCCGGTATCTGCATGATTGCGTTTGTAGTAATGACGGGCGCCGCTGCCACAACCGTGCGCGCCTGCGCGATGGCGATTATTGCACTGGTCGCACGTTACGGGCACCGCAGCGCGCTCGCGATGCGCAGCCTGTTTGTTGTTGCGGCGGCGATGGTGCTGTACAACCCGGTGCTTATTTTGGGCGACGCGTCATTTTTTACCAGCGTGCTGGCAACGTTTGGCCTTATTGTTTTTTCGCCAAGCATTGAGCAACTACTTTGGCGTGTGCCGCAAAAGTATGAGATGCGCTCAATCATCACCTCGACAATTGCAGTGCAGATTTTTGCGCTGCCGGCGCTGCTTTATTTTACGGGCACCGTTTCTTTTTTGTCAGTGCCGGCCAACTTGCTTGTGTTGCCGCTGTTGCCGTTTATTATGATCTTTGGATTGCTGACGGGTGTTGTGGGATTTATTAGTTCAGCACTCGCGTTTGTGCCTGCAGTTGTTACCGACCTTTTATTAAAATGGATTTTACTTGTTGTGCACGTGGTGCAACTGATTCCGTACTCGTCGGCAACACTCACACAGTTTCCACTGTGGTTTGCGATTGCGTTATATATCCCACTAACAATGCTAGCTATTTTTCTCTACAGGAAAGATTTGAAAAATTAGCTTATCCGGGTACACGAATTTTTTGCTAAAAATTCGCTCAGTCCTCGTGCCGTCACACTGCGGAGCCCCTACTAAACTATTTTTTCAAATCTTTCTTCAATAACTTTCCAATTTAAGTTTTTGAAAAAGGCATCGACGTACTTTCCTTTGCCTTGAGCGCCGTAGTCTAACAGGAAGGCATGCTCCCACACATCGAGCGCCAAAATAATTGGCAGTGTTGCAAAGTGGCCGTTGTGTTGCTCGCCAACAAATCCCATGTGGAACATTTTCGATTCGGGATTGTAATACAGGTTTGACCAGCCCGGTCCGCGCATCGCGGCCACTTGGCGCACGCGCTTTATCATCTCGTCTGTTGAACCCCAGTGTTTGGTAACCGCCTGTGCAAATGCGCTGCTCGCATCAAGGGGAGTTGCAGCGCCTTCAAACTGCGGGAAATAGAGTTCGTGCAGCTTCATGCCGTCAAACTCAAACGAGTGCCGTCGGCGCAGCTCGGCTATAGCGAGCGTGTTTTTGTCGGCATCTTTTAAAAGCTCTTCTATTGCGGCACTTATCGCATTAAAATTTTTAACATAACCGGCATAAAGGCCGACGTGCTCTTCAACTGACTTGGTTGATATACCGTCGAGTTCGGGCAACGTAAACTTTTTTTCAATATAGTCCATATACTCAAAATACTACCACCGCTTGAGTTGCCCATGAAGCGCACAGGCTCATTGATTTTTCAGCTATCTATGTCATATTGGTTTTAGGAAGTTCAAATCCTGCATCACAAGGGAATACATAAATGTTCGAGATGAAAGTCACGATCCTCGCTGCAGCTCTTATGCTGGTGGCTTCGATACCGTACATAAACGGAGACATTCCTAGCCCGGCCAAGAAGATAGCGCCCACGCGCCTTTCAGCACAAGAATATATCGACCAAATGGGACCCAATGTCTCTTCCTGGAAAAAAGCAGTCAAAGTACAGCAAGCATCGGCAGAGCCCCAGTGATGGGGCTTTTGTTTTATAAAAACTTTACGTGCGACAAGTAATTGTGCTAAGTTAAAAAAGTAACGTTCTTTTTGTATCGCGTAGGTTCGTTGCCAAAGAAGTCAAAAGTGCAATAACTAAAAGGATACGTAATGCTACTGCTGCTACGGAAGTTTAGGCCAAACACTTTTGTGAGCTACATGCTCACGAGACTCCTCGTGGCCCTTCTGGTCGCGTACACATATGGTGCACCGTCTGCCCATGCGCCAACACGCACAGCACACTACTATGAGAACACGAGTCATCTGACTCGTTAAACTAAAAAGCCGCCGCGAGTCTGACTCGCGGCGGCTAATTTTTTCTCTATTTTATTAACCCTGCTTTTTTGAGCGTAACGTACGCGCCGTTTTTGGCTATCGTGCGCAGACCCTGGGTAGATACGGTAATAGTCACCGACTTATTAAGTTCGGGGACAAAAATGCGCTTTTTTTGCAGGTTGACCTGCTTACGCACCTTGCCGGTGGGGTTAAATTTGGTAGCGCGGATGCGGTTAGAGTATCCTCCACCTACTATCGAGCCTTTGCCGGTTATGTCGCAGACTTTTGCCATTGCCACAAGAATGTAACATATTTGGTATGATAGGGCAAACAACCCAGCCATTTATATATTTGTATGTTTTTCTTTTCTCTCATAGTACTTATTGTTTCGGTCATCTTGCACGAGGTGGCCCACGGCTATATGGCCAACTACCTGGGTGATCCAACCGCAAAGCTGTCGGGTCGCCTGACGCTAAATCCTATTTCACACATCGACCCTATCGGCTCGATACTTTTGCCGGGGCTGCTCCTTTTGCAACAGTCGGTCACGCATGTGCCGTTACTCATTGGCTATGCGAAGCCGGTGCCCATTAACCCGCACTATCTAACGGGGAAGTACGACGAGGCCTTAACCGCCTTTGCCGGCCCCGGCACCAACATTGTTATTGCCCTTATTTTTGGCCTTGCAATACGCTTTATGGGCGGCCCCGAGACCCCTTTGCAGGATGCGTTTGTCACTATCTGCTACCTCAACATGGTGTTGGCTTTGTTTAACCTTATCCCAATACCGCCCTTGGACGGCTCGCGCGTGCTTGCTTCGATATTGCCAGGGCCAATTGGCCGCTGGTACGATGACTTCCGCAACGGGTTTGAGCGGCTTGGGATTATCTCCAGCACGCTCATTATTATGCTCATTTTTTACTATGTGTTGGCGGGGCCGTTTTCGGTTTTGCTTTCGGCCCTATTTACCCTTTTGACAGGAGTATCTATATAGAGTACATTACTAGCACTCCCGGCTCGCGGGGTTTTTAATTGAATGGCTAGAATTTCTCAGCTCGTCCGCAAGGGACGCAAAATCCGCACCAACAAGTCTAAGTCGCCGGCACTCCAGCGCGGCTTTAACGTGCTTAAAAACCGCCCCATCTTTTACCCGGCTCCTTTTAAGCGCGGTGTATGCACCAAGGTAACTACCACCACCCCCCGCAAGCCT
>Ga0134126_10007991_pt1 | contig 13286 bp, 9 predicted proteins | sample KB31752_FD_96881 | JGI IMG/M metagenome (GOLD analysis project Ga0134126, IMG submission 96881) | Terrestrial soil microbial communities with excess Nitrogen fertilizer from Kellogg Biological Station, Michigan, USA - KB3-175-2 | ecosystem: Environmental > Terrestrial > Soil > Unclassified ...
GCCTCGTCGAGAATGAGAATGGGAGCATTCTTGAGCAGCGCGCGCGCAATGGAGATGCGCTGCCGCTGGCCTCCGGACAGCAATACGCCGCGATCGCCGACCACCGTGTCGAGCCCGGCCGGCAGGGCTGAGGTGAACTCCAGCACGTGCGCCGCCTCCGCCGCCTGCAGGAGGTCGCTTTCCGATACCTTGCGGCCGAAGGCGATATTGTTGCGGATGGTGTCATCGAAGAGCGTGACGTCCTGACTGACGACGGCAATCTGCGCTCGCAGGCTGCGCACATCATATTCGCGGATGTCATGACCGTCGATGAGGATCGAGCCGGAGACGACGTCGTAGAACCTCGGCAGAAGGCTCACGAGCGTGGATTTTCCGCTGCCCGAGCGACCCACGATGGCGAGGCTGGAGCCCGCCGCGACCTGTAACGAAACGCCGCGCACCGCCGGCCGCTCGCCCCGCGGATAGGAGAACGTGACGTCGCGAAAATCGACGTCTCCGCGCACGCGTCCGGCGACATAGCCTCCGCCCGCGGGCTCGGGCGGCTCATCGATGAGCTCGAAGAGGCTCTCGGCCGCCGCGATACCCTGCTGCAGCGGGTCGGCGACCTGCACCAGCTCCCGCAATGGCTGTGCGATGCTGGTCAGCAGAGTAAAAAACGCCAACAGATCCCCGGGGCTCATACGCCCTGAGAGCGTGTCACGAAGCGCGAGCCCGAGAACGAGGGCGCCTCCGACCGCGGTGACTAGCTGCACGGTGGGATTGGCCAGGCCGCGGGTGAGGATGAGCTTCATGAACGAGCGGCGGTTGTGCTCGTTCACCGCCTCGAACTGCGCCCGAAGATGCGGCTGCGCCTCGTACACCTTCACCAGCCGCGGTGCCTCGAAGCTCTCCTTTGCAATGCGTGTGACGTCGCCCATCGAGTCCTGGATGCGCCGGCCGTAGCGGCGGAAGTTCCGGCTGACCACCGAGACCAGCCACGCCGCGAGCGGCCCGATTCCGAGGGAAATCAGCGCGAGCTGCCAATTGAGCCAGAAGAGGCCGGCAATCATCGCGAGGACGGTGAGTGCCGCACGCACCATGATTACGATCGAGTCGCTGGAGGCCTGCCCGACCTGCTCGCTGTTGTACGTGAGCTTCGCGAGGAGCGTGCCCGTCGAGCTGCGATCGAAATAGGCGGCAGGAAGGTCGAGCACGCTATGGAAGACTTCGCCGCGCAGACGCTTGACGATGCTGCGTCCCACGAAGCCCATGAAGTAGGTCTGAGTGAAGTTCCCGATACCGCGACCGATGAAGATGATGACCAGAGCGATCGGGATCAGATAGACCATGCGTTGATCGGGATGGGTGAAGGTCCCATCACCGAAGCGCTTGGCCAGCCATCCGAAGCTGGCCGTGGAAGCGGCGTAGATCGTGCCGCCGAGGATGCCGAGCGAGAAGGCACCCTTGTGGGGCCTCAAATAGCCGAGCAGCCGCCGATAGGTAACCGACACGCTCACCGGCTCGCCAGACGTGCGGCGGCAGGGCCGGTCGGACCCGGACCGTGCCACGTCGTTCAAGGCGCGCCCGCCCGCTCGTCCTTGATGGTTGCGATGTTGAGCCTGACGAAGCCGAGCTGTCCGAGCACGTCCATCGCCGTCACCACCGACTGTTGGGTGGCACGGCCGTCGGCACGGATGGTCACGGTCATGTCGCGGTTGGCACCGGCTTGCTTGAGGAGCGCCGAGCGCAGGGTGTCGGCGCTGGAGTTGATGAGCTCCCGGCCATTGACGAGATAGCTGCCGGCCTCGGTGACCGAGACCACGAGCGGCTCGCTCTGGGGAGCGGCGGGCGGCACGGCGCTCGCCGCAGGCAACTGCACGTGCAGCCGCCCTTCATCGGTGAACCTGCTCGAGAGCATGAAGAAGACGACGAGGAGGAGCACGACGTCGATCAGAGAAACGACGTTGATCTCCGGCTCCTCATGGCGGCGCGGCTTCAGGTTCATGACAGGCCGGGGTCTGTCAGGCGGCGGCCGAGCGCCCGCCGCGAACGCCGGCAGCTTCGACCGCATCGGCCATGCGCATGGCCTGCTTCTCCATCTCCACCACGATGCGCTCGACCCTGCCGCGAAGATAGCGGTAGGCGAAGAGCGAGGGGATGGCGACACAGAGGCCGGCCGCGGTGGCGACCAGCGCCTCGGCGATGCCGCCGGAGAGCACGCGCGGATCACCCATGCCTCCTGCCTGAATGGCGTTGAAGGCACGGATGATGCCAGTGACGGTGCCGAGGAGGCCCAGCAGCGGTGACACGCCGGCGATGGTGCCGAGCGTGTTGAGGAAGCGCTCGAGCTCATAGACCACGTGGCGGCCCGTATCCTCCAGGCGCTCCATCAGGATTTCCCGCGGCCGGTGGCGGTTGGCGAGACCCGCGGCGAGGAGCCTGCCCAGGGGCGAGTTCTGCTCGAGCGCGGCAATGACCTTGTCGTTGATCTGATTGGCCTCGATCAGGGCCCAGACCTTCTGCGGCAGCTCCCGCGGCATCACCCGCCGGTCCTGCAATGTCCACAGCCGCTCGAGCACGATCGCCGCCGCGACGATCGAGCAGAGAATGATCGGCCACATGAGCGGGCCGCCGGCCCGCACGATTTCCCACATCCAGCGACCCCGGGGACGGAACCCAAGAAAACTGCGACGGCGCATGATACCGGAGAAGAGCGCGACCTCAATGAAAGCGTATTCACATATTCCGGCACGGCCGCCCGTCCGATCGTGGGCCTTGGCACTGCCCGAGCGGCCCCGGCTGCGCTCTCATGGACGCCGGGGGATATGCCGACATGGGAACGGAACCTGCCGGACTACACACCGTCGCCAATCTGGTACAGTCCGCACCCCGATGCCCCGCCGCCTACTGAAGAAATTCCTCCCCTCGCCCCGTGCCTTGCAGGGCCATTGGCTGCTGCGGCACTTCGGGGAGCACCTCCTCGACCCCAGGCTTTGGGCGCTGCACCGCCGCGGAATCACCGCGGCCTTCGGCGCGGGAATTGCGATCTGCTTCATCCCGCTACCGGTGCACTCGGTCGTCGCCATCCTGATCGCGATCCTCTGGCGGCTCAATGTACCGGCGATCTACGCGACGACCCTCCTGGTCAACCCGGTTACCATGGTGCCGATCTATTACATGGCCTATCGGGTGGGGGCTGACCTCCTCGGGATAACGCCGGACCGCTTCGCGTTCCGCTTGAGCTGGGAATGGCTGGAAAAAGGACTGGGACCCATGTGGCAGCCATTCCTGGTCGGCTGCATCGTCTGCGCCCTGGTTCTCGGCGTCCTCGGCTGGGCTTGCCTGGAGCTCATCTGGCGCTGGCGGGTTACGTCCCGGTATAGGGCTCGCCACGTCGCAACTGCGGCGTGACTCGCTCCGACAGCCTGCCCTTCTCGATCTCGTAGACCCGCTCCATCCGGTTCGCCAGCCGGGTATCGTGAGTCACCACGACCAGGCTGGTGCCACGCTCGCGATTGAGCTCGAGCATCAGCGCGAATACCGACTCCGCGTTCACTCCGTCCAGATTGCCGGTGGGCTCATCGGCGAGAACGATTTTCGGCTGCGTCACGAGCGCGCGGGCGACCGCGGCGCGCTGGCGCTCTCCGCCGGAGAGCTGATGCGGCCTATGGTCGAGCCGCTGGCCGAGACCGACACGCTCCAGGAGCTCGCGAGCCACCTTGCGCGCCTCGGCTGCCTGAGCACGGCGCACGAGAAGCGGCATGGCAACGTTCTCGAGGGCGGAGAACTCGGGCAGCAGATGATGGAACTGGTAGACGAATCCGAGCGCGCGGTTGCGCAGCTCTCCCCGCTCCTTCTCCGTGAGCCGATGAATGTCGCGTCCGTCGACCAGCACCTGGCCGCTGGTCGGCCGATCGAGGCCGCCAAGGATCTGCAGCAGGGTCGTCTTGCCGGAGCCGGAGGCTCCTACGATCGCGACACGTTCGCCGGCCGCCACCGAGAGCGCGGTGCCCCGCAGTACCTCCAGTGTCACCGGCCCCTGGCGGAAGCTCTTCGAGACCTCGCGCGCCTCGAGAACCAGCGCCCCTGTGTTACTCATGACGCAGCGCCTGCGCCGGAGCGGTACGTCCGGCGCGCCAGGCCGGGTAGACGGTCGCCAACGCACAGAGGACGAATGCCACGCCGCATACGCGCAGTACATCCAACCCCTCGACGTAGGCCGGAAGATCGCTCATGGAATACACCCGCGGATCCAGGAACTGAGTATGCAACAGCCGCTCGAGACCGCCCACGAGCGCCTGCAGGTTATGGGCGACCAGGGCTCCCAGTGCCGCCCCGAGCAGCGTCCCGGCAAGGCCGATGATCACCCCCTGGACCGCGAAAATCGCCAGCACGTTGCGCGGCTCCGCACCCAGGGTGCGCAGGATCGCGATGTCGGTCTGCTTCTCCTTCACGATCATGACGAGCGTCGCGACGATGTTGAATGCGGCCACCGCCACTATCATCGACAGCATGACGAACATGATCGACTTGGTCGATTGGATGGACTCGAACAGGGTCGCGTGGTTCTCCGTCCAGTCGCTGACGTAGTAGCCCGGTCCGCCGAGGTCGTAGGCGACCCGCCTCACCACCTTCGACGCCTGCCAGGGATCATCGAGCGACAGGCGCATGCCGGTCACCTCGCCGGGCGCCAGGCCGAAGAGCCGCGCCGCATCTGCGAGGCTCACGAGCGCAAGCCCCCGGTCGTATTCATACATGCCGGAGTGCAGCAGCCCCACCACCTGGAAGCGTCGCATGCGGGGCACGACTCCGGTCGGCGTCGCCACTCCTTCCGGCGCGATCAACACCACGGAGTCGCCGACGTGCGCGTGCAGCGCCTTCGCCAGCGCATCGCCCAGAATCACCCGGTACCGGCCGGGCTGAAGATCCGCCAGGCTCCCGGCGATCAGCCGCTGTGCCAGGCCGGTGGCGCGCCGCTCCTCCTCGGGCAGAATGCCGCGCACCGAAGAGCCGCTGACGTGCTGACCGTGCGTCAACATGGATTGCTCCTCGACATAGGGCACGGCGACGCGTACACCGGGCTCACGCTCCACGCGCTTCTGCACGGCCTGCCAGTCGGGGATGGCGCCGCGCAAGCCCATGACGGTGGCGTCGGAAGTAACGCTCAGGATCCGGGTCCGCAGCTCGCGGCCAAAGCCGTTCATCACCGAGAGAACGACGAGCAGCGTCGCCACGCCGAGCGCCAGCCCGCAGACCGACATGAGCGCGACGAACGACACGAAGCCACGCCGATGAGTGGAGCGCAGATAGCGGGTACCTACCAGCCATTCGTACGGGGAGCTCACGACCCGGCTACTCGTAGCGCAACGCTTCGGCGGGCGCCGTACGCGAGGCGCGCACCGCCGGATAGACCGTCGCTGCAGCAGTGAGGACGAGCGCGGCAACACTGATGGCCGCCACGTTGCTCCACTTCACGACGGAGGGCACGGTCGTGATGTAGTAAACGCTGGAGCTGAAGATCTGGAAGCCGAAGGTGTTCTGCAGGAAAGGCACGATGGTATCGACGTTGAAGGCGAGCGCCAGGCCCAACGCCACGCCGAGCGCAACCCCCAGCCAACCGATGACCAGACCCTGCGTGAGGAAGATGCCCATCACCCGCCGGGGCGATGCGCCGAAGGTGCGCAGAATGGCGATGTCGGTGCGCTTGTCGGTGACCACCATGACCAGCATCGCCACGATGTTGAATGCCGCCACCGCCACGATGAGCAGCAGGATCAGCGACATCATGGTCTTCTCGATGCGGATCGCGCGGAAGTAGTCCGCGTTGTCCTGCGTCCAATCGATCACCTGCAGGCCGGGCGGAAGCCTCGTCCGCACGCTGGCGGTGAATGTGGGCGCGTCCAGGGCATCGCGGTAACGGACCCTGAGACCCTGATCTCCCTGAGCTGCCGAACCCAGTGCACGCACGTCGTCGATGTTGGCGAACACCAGCGAGGCGTCCTCGTCGGAAAGCCCGACTTGGAACACGCCGGCCACCTTGAATTGACGCAGCCGGGGCGTCGGCAGGCCGTCCGCCGTGACGGTCGGGATGAGCAGGGTCATGGAATCGCCGGGGGCGAGACCGAGCTCCTCGGCGATCACCTCACCGATGATGACACTGTCCGAGCCGGCCTTGAGGTCGGACAGCTTGCCTTGCGTGATCGCGGCGACGAGGCGCGAGACGGAGGGCTCGGCGCCGGGCTCGATCCCCCGCAGCTCCACGGGCAGCATCTCGGGGGTGCGCACGGCGAGTGCCTGGATCTGGGCATAGGGAGCCACTCCGACGACCCCCGGTGAGCCACGGACCGCCCGGGCGGCGAGCTGCCACTGTCCCGGATTCGGTGTCGTGGTCTGCGTGTCCGCCGGCACCACTCGCGCGTCGGCGTCGAGAGAAAGGAGCCGCTGTCGGAGGTCACTCTCAAAGCCGTTCATCACTGAGAGAATGACGATGAGCGCCGCGACGCCCACGCAGACGCCGGCGAGAGAAGTCCAGGTGATGAAGGAGACGAAAAACTTGTGGGAGCGGGCGCGCACGTAGCGCAGGCCCACGAACAGGGACAGCGGATGGAACATCCTGGTCATTTAACCATATCGAGGCCCGCGGGCCGCCGGAACTTGATGGGCTTCACAGATCGGCGGGGATCCAGGGCTCCCGGCTTTGACAGATTCCGGCTGGGTGTATAGTCACGAGGGATCGGTGGAGGTTCCGTATGCGCTCGGCAAAATTACTGGCACTGCTGATCGGCTGCGCAATCGCAGGGGGTGCGGGTGCGGAGACGGTGCTCGTGGATGGGCACGTGCAGCTCGAGCAGTCCGCAGTCACCCGGCCGGGGCGCGGCACCACGATGCACCAGGTGGAAGCAAAATTCGGGGCGCCGGCGAAGCGCTACCCTGCCGTCGGCAAGCCGCCCATCACCCGCTGGGACTATCCTTCCTTTTCGGTCTTCTTCGAGTACAACCGGGTCGTGCACTCGGTCGTGCACGGCTGACTCACCGCGGGCTCCTCACTTCTTCGGGGCGCTGATTTCGTCCAGGTAGTCGTGCGTACCGTCGACGCGCACCAGATGCGGATACTGCGGGCCGCCGTGGTAATCGACCGCCACGGTCTTGTACGCGCCCTGGTATTTCAACAACAGCTTGATCGGATCGGTGCTGTGCACGGCCATCTCGATGGCGTTCGCCATCACCTCGGGCGAGTATTCCTGGCCGTTCACGGCCACTACGGTTGCACCCGTTGAGACGCCCGCCTTGAAGGCAGGGCCGTCCCAGCGAACGTCGCCGATCTCACCCGTCTTGTCGACCTGCAGTCCGATCGAGAGCGCGAAACCCATCTGATGGCGGCTGGGCGCAGTCGCGTCGTACTCCTTCTCGAATTTGCTCTCCTTGTCCGTGTAGACCAGCTTCCAGCCGCTCGCCTCCAGGCCGCCCATCGGCGGCTGGTGGTCATTGAGGCGCTGGCGGAGGAAACCGGCCCAGTCGTACTTCGCTACTCCATTGAGAGCCGCGACGAGATCATCGAAGGTGTAGGTCGCGGTGACGAAGCTGCCGTTATCGATGCCGAAGAAACGGCTGGCGAAGGTATCGAGCGACTGGCGGTCGCCGGTGAGCGCACGGATCTTGGCATCGACGGCGAGCCACAGCAGCTGACCGGCGCTGTAGTACTCCTCGCTCATCTGCCAGCTGCGGTAAGGGAGCGGCGACCGGTGCGCCGCGGTGGGATCGTTGGTGGTGTCCTCGAGCGTGCGCCACTCGAAGCCGGCGCGATTGCGGTCATAGTTCGCCGCGACCAGCGCCAGGGCATCGCGGAATTGCTCCGGACTCCACATGCCGGAGCGGGCGGTCAGCACGTAGCCCCAGTACTGGGTCTGGCCTTCGTACACCCACAGCAGAGAGTCGCTCATGGGCCAGTTGAAGTTGGGCGTCCACAGGTCGGCGGGGCGGCGGAACTTGCCGTTCCAGGAATGGGTGTATTCGTGCGCCAGGAGGTCGCGCCCCTCAGCGGTGTTGTCCCAGTCCGTGAAGTAATTCGCACGGGTGCCGTCCTCGCTAGACTGGTGATGCTCGAGTCCGTTCGGGCTCAGCTGGTCGGAAAGCGAGTAAAGGAAGTCGTAGTGGTCGTAGTGGTGCGAGTCGAACAGCTTGTTCGCCTGAGTCACCAGGTTGCGATGGACCTGCAGCTGCTGCGCAGTCATCTGCAGGTCCTTCGGCGAGTCGCCGAAGATGTCCAGGTGCACGGGCACCGCGGCACCGGGGTCGAGGTCGACACGCTCGAAGTAGAGGCCGGCGTACATCGGTGAATCGACCAGCGTGTTGTAGGTCACCGGCCTGAAGGTGGTGGTATCCCCGGATTGGGAGGCCGTCTCCAGCGCCGTGCCGAACTGCCAGCCGTGCGGCAGCTTCACGCTCGGCGCAAAGGTGATGTCACGCGAGAAATGGCCGGCCGGGTAGAGGCTCACATCGTTCCACTCGAGGGACAGCATCTCGCCCGTCATCTCGATGTCCTGCGATGCGGTGCGGCCGGAGAGATACTGGAAGTCGACGCTGATGCTGGAGACGTACCCGGGAAACTGCACGTGAAACGCATAAACGTCGTACTCATCGCGCGTCCACGACAGAGTCTTGCCGTCGGCCTTGATGGTGAGCCCGGCGAGCATGTCGATGGGGCCGGTGGGGGAGTGATTCCCGGGGATCCATTGCGGATAGAGCAGCGTCAGCTGCCTGCCCCGGACCGGAATCACCTCGTGGACGCGGAAGATGCCCTGGGCGGTATCGCTGGCATCGACGGCGATCTGGATAGTCCCGGGGTAGTGGGTGTCCCTCGGGTAAGCGGCCCCGTCCTCGGCTGCATCGGCCCATGCCGCACCAGCAACCGTCACGCTCAAAGCGCACAGAGCCGCAGCCCTCGCGAGGCGGGCCGGGAACGATGATCGCTTGGGACGCATTGAGCTTGCCATATACCGATTCCCAAACACTATTGCGAAAGGTAATATTGCCGTTCCACACTCGCCAGTACGCATACCGCACGGATCAATCCGCTGGGCGAATGTCGCCCCACGCCATTGAGCGCGGCGGCCGCGGTTATCGATGCCTGGACCTGCTGCGCAGCCGGCACTATGGTAACCTTTTCTTTTCGCATAATAATTCGGGGATAAGATATTGTCCGTCGATGAGTCTCTGAAGACCCGCATCGCGGAATTGGTGCGTGCGGGGGCAGTGCGCCGCAAGCTCGCGGCGGCGCAACTCGAAGCGGAGATTCGGCGCCGGGAAGAAGTGTTGCGCCGCACCTTTCGCCGTTACCTCTCACCGCGCCTCGCCGACAAGATCCTCGAGGACGCACAGCTGCGCGACACGCTGCTCTCGACCGACGACCTGCGCGCGCACGCCGTCGTCCTCTTCGCCGATCTGCGCGGCTTCACCACCATCTCGGAGCGCCTCCAGCCCAGCCAGGTCGTGCCGCTCCTCAACGAGTACTTCTCGCTCCTCACGGAGATCACCTTTCGCCACGAGGGCACGGTGTTTCACATGGCGGGAGACTGTCTGATGCTCGGCTTCGGCGTGCCGCTCGAGCAGAACGACAGCCCGCGCCGCGCCGTGCACGCGGCACAGGAGATGCTGGAGAATTTCAAGGGACTGGCGCTGTCGTGGAAGGACCGCTACGGCGTCGATGCCGGCCTCGGCATCGGCATCAACGAGGGCGACGTAGTGGCGGGCAACATCGGCTCGAGCTCGTACATGAGCTACACGCTGGTCGGCGACACGGTGAACGTTGCCGCCAGGCTTTGTCAGCGTGCCCGTGCCGGTGAGATGCTGTTCTCGCGCTCCGTCAAGCAATCGCTCGATGCGCTGGGACTCGATATCGGCGCGACGCCGCTGCCGCCGATGCAGGTGCGAGGGCGCTCCGGCTCGATCGACATCTTCTGCGTGCCCGTCGAAGAGCGCATGCAGGTTACGGAAATCCCCGTCGCGATTTGAGAGTCCTGAATCCGCCAGTTCCCAGCGCTGCCCGGCGGCATCTGCGCTGGCAGCAGCTCCACGGCAGCGCTCCGGCGCTTGCGCTCGCCGAAGCTACGCATTCCGACCAACGGTTGTATGTCGTCGTTGCCGATGCGGCTCGCGAGCTCGATCGGTTGGCGGCAGAGGTGCGCTTCTTTGCCGGGGAGCGTCTGACGCTGCTCGCCTTCCCGGACTGGGAAGTGCTGCCGTACGACCTCTTCTCGCCCCATCCCGACATCATCTCAGAACGATTGCGCACGCTCTTCGAGCTGCCGCAGACCCGGCACGGATGCCTGATCGTCGCTGCGGATACCCTCATGCAGCGTCTGCCGCCCAAGCAGTACGTCCAAAGCCGCGCGTTCGAGCTCGCGCGCGGGCAGGCGCTTGCGCTCGAGCCGTTCCGCCAGAGGCTGGCGGATGCGGGTTATGCGAGCGTCAGTCAGGTCACCAGTCCGGGCGAGTTCGCGGTACGCGGCTCGCTCTTCGATGTGTTTCCGATGGGCGGGGCGGCGCCGCTGCGCATCGATCTCTTCGATGAGGAGATCGAGGCGATCCGCCGCTTCGATCCGGAATCACAGCGCTCGCTCGATGCCCTCGACAGCGTCCGCCTCCTGCCCGCGCGCGAGATGCCGCTCGATTCTGAGGCTGTGAAAGAGTTCAGACGACGGTTCCGGACGCGCTTCGAAGGAGATCCGAACCGAACCGCCATATACCGCGGTGTCAGCGAGGGTCTTGCGCCCGCGGGGATCGAGTTCTATATGCCGCTCTTCTTCGAGCAGACGGCGACGCTCTTCGATTACCTTCCCGCCAACGCGATCATCGTACGTGATGCCGCCCTCCCCGCTGCACTGGAGAAAGCCTGGAGCGGCATCGCGACCCGGTACGAGGACCGGCGGCACGACATCGAGCGGCCGGTGCTGGCGCCCGCGGAGCTCTTCCTCGAGCCCCGGGAGCTCGAGGAAAAGCTCGATGGCTTCTCCTCCATCACCCTCGAGGCTTTCAAAGCGGACACGACGCTCGGCGGCGCAAGCGAAGAGGCGCGCAACTTTCCGACCGTCGCGCCGCGCGAGCTGCGGGTGGACCCGCGCGCGGAGCTGCCGCTTGCCATCCTGGATGGATTTCTCACCGAGTTCGACGGGCGCGTGTTGATTGCCGCCGACTCGCCCGGCAGGCGGGAAGTGTTGCACGACCTGCTGCGCGGGCACGGACACACTGTCGCCTCGGTGCAGGGCTGGGAGGCATTTTCCGAGGGTAGCGCGGCGCTCGCGCTGACCGTTGCGGCCGACCTCGGCGGCCTGACATTGACAGAGCCGCGGATCGCGATCATCTCGGAGGCGCAGCTTTTCGGCGCGCGGGCGCGGCAGGAGCGCCGTCGAAAGCGCGCGGCAGTCGACCCCGAAGCCATTCTTCGCGATCTGCAGGACTTGAATCCCGGGGCGCCGGTGGTGCATGAGGAGTACGGTGTCGGGCGCTACGTCGGCCTGCAGTCGATGGAGGTCGCGGGACAGCCCGGTGAGTTCCTGGTCCTCGAGTACCTGGACGGCGATCGGGTGTACGTGCCGGTGCATGCGCTGCACCTCGTCACGCGCTACACCGGCGCCGCACCCGAGAGCGCCCCGCTGCACAAGCTGGGGACGGATCAATGGGCGAAGGCGCGCAAACGCGCCGCCGACCAGATCCGCGATGTCGCGGCCGAGCTCCTGGACCTCTATGCGCGCCGCAAGGCGCAGAAGGGCCTGAAGCTCACGTCGACCGAAAGCGAATACCAGACCTTCGCCGACGGCTTCCCCTTCGAGGAGACGGAGGATCAGGCGGAGGCCATCCGCAAGGTACTCGCGGATCTTTCGAGCGACCGCCCGATGGACCGGATCGTCTGTGGCGATGTCGGCTTCGGCAAGACGGAGGTGGCCATGCGGGCAGCCTTCATCGCGAGCCAGGCCGGAAAGCAGGTCGCGGTGCTCGCGCCGACCACTCTGTTGGTTCAGCAGCACCTCGCCAACTTCCGCGATCGCTTCGCCGACTGGCCGGTACGCATCGAGGGTCTGTCGCGCTTCGGCAATGCCAAGGAGACTCAGGCCACGATCGAGGGGATCGAGCGCGGCTCAGTCGACATCGTCGTGGCCACGCACCGGCTGCTGCACACGCATGCGCGGTTCAAGGATCTCGGCCTGCTCATCGTCGATGAGGAGCATCGCTTCGGCGTCCGTGACAAAGAGCGGCTGCAGGCGCTGCGAGCCAACGTGCACGTGCTGACACTCACGGCGACTCCCATCCCGCGTACGCTCAACATGGCGCTCGGCGGCCTGCGTGACCTGTCGCTGATCACTACGCCGCCCGCGGAACGGCTGGCGATCAAGACCTTCGTCATCGAATGGCACGGGCCAACCCTGCGCGAGGCCGTGCTGCGCGAGCTGCGCCGCGGCGGCCAGATCTACTTCGTGCACAACGAGATCCGGACCATCGAGAAGATCGCCGCGGAAGTGCAGGGCCTGGTGCCAGAGGCCAGCGTCAGGGTCGGCCATGGGCAGATGCGCGAGCGCGAGCTCGAGCAGCTCATGGTGGACTTCTACCACCGCCGATTCGACCTGCTGCTCTGCACCACCATCATCGAGAGCGGCATCGACGTCCCGACAGCCAACACCATCGTCATCAATCGCGCCGACCACATGGGGCTGGCTCAGCTCCATCAGCTGCGCGGGCGCGTCGGCCGCTCGCACCACCGCGCCTACGCCTATCTCGTCGCGCCGCCGCGCAAGGCCCTTGCGGGCGATGCGGCCAAGCGGCTCGAGGCCATCGAGTCCATGGAAGAGCTCGGCGCCGGTTTCGTGCTCGCGACCCACGACCTCGAGATCCGCGGCGCGGGCGAGCTGCTCGGCGAGCAACAGAGCGGCCAGATGACCGAGATCGGGCTCGCCATGTACCTCGACCTGCTCGAGCATGCGGTCAAGGCACTGAAGGAAGGCCGCGAGCCGGTCCTCGACAAGCCGCTCGCCGCGGCAACGGAAGTCGAGTTGCGCCTGCCGGCGTTCCTGCCTGAGACGTTCATCGCCGATGTGCACGTGCGCCTGGGCCTCTACAAGCGCATCGCAGCCGCCGAGAGCTCCGAGGCCCTGGATGACCTCACCGGCGAGATTCACGACCGCTTCGGCGCCCTGCCCCCGCCGGCGCAGAGCCTCATCCGGATTGCAAAACTGAAGCTCACCGCGCGCGCGATCGGCATCCGGCGCCTCGATCTCGGCCCGCAGGGCGGCTCGGTGACCTTCGAGGAGCGCAAC
>Ga0134126_10007992_pt1 | contig 13285 bp, 11 predicted proteins | sample KB31752_FD_96881 | JGI IMG/M metagenome (GOLD analysis project Ga0134126, IMG submission 96881) | Terrestrial soil microbial communities with excess Nitrogen fertilizer from Kellogg Biological Station, Michigan, USA - KB3-175-2 | ecosystem: Environmental > Terrestrial > Soil > Unclassified ...
CCGTTCGAGCGCTTGCGCGACCGCTCGGATCAGATCCTGAAAGCCTCGGGCAAGCGGCCGCGCCTGTTCCTCGGCAATCTCGGCACCGCCGCCGACTTCACGGCGCGCGCGACCTTCGCCAAGAGCTTCTTCGAAACCGGCGGCATCGAGGCGGTGGACAGCACCGGATTTTCTGATGCGACCGCGCTCGCCGTTGCCTGGAAAGCCTCCGGCACGGCGCTCGTCTGCCTCTGTTCCTCCGACAAGGTCTATGGCCAGCATGCGGTCGAAGCCGCGAAGGCCTTAACGGCGGCCGGCGCCCGACATATCTATCTGGCAGGAAGGCCCGGCGAGCAGGAGCCGGCGCTGCGCCAGGCCGGTGTGGCCGATTTCATCTTCGCCGGCGGCGATGCGTTGCCGCTCCTGCAAAAGGCGTATGAGCTCGCGGAGCGGACATGACCGCTGACACAAAACCCGTCCTCACCGGCGGCTGCCAATGCGGCGCCGTCCGCTTTGCGCTGAAGGCGGTTCCGAACCGGGTCAGCATCTGTCATTGCCGGATGTGCCAGAAGGCGGCCGGCGCACCCTTCGCCTCCTTTGCCGACATCGAGCATGCCGATTTCGCCTGGACCAAGGGGAAGCCGGCTTCCTTCAAATCGTCCTCGATAGCGATGCGCGATTTCTGCGCGGCCTGCGGCACGCCCTTGAGCTTTCGCCGCATCGACGGGCCGCGGATCGAGATCATGACCGGCGCCTTCGACCACCCCGACCGGGTGATCCCCACCCGGCAATTTGGCACGGAATCCCGGCTCGGCTGGGTGGTCGGAATATCCAACCTGCCGAGCCTGACCACCCAGCAGAATTACGGCCCGGAAAAGATGGCGACCATCGTCAGCCACCAGCATCCGGATCATGATTAACGCCGCTTACGCCCCTCCCGAATATGCTAAGATAACTTCATGAGCCGCATTCCGGATTTCACCAGAGTCGCCTTTGAACCGGCCGCCGTCGCAGCGCCTGCCGGCAAGGCCGAGTCCTGGCTCACGCCCGAGGGCATTCTGGTGAAGCCGGCCTATGGCGAGGCCGACCTTGCAGGTGTCGATTTCCTCGAGACCTGGCCGGGCATCGCCCCCTATCTCCGCGGCCCCTACCCGACCATGTATGTCAACCAGCCCTGGACGGTCAGGCAATATGCCGGATTCTCCACGGCCGAAGATTCCAACGCTTTCTACCGCCGCAACCTCGCGGCCGGGCAGAAAGGCCTGTCGGTGGCGTTCGACCTCGCCACCCACCGCGGCTACGATTCCGATCATCCGCGCGTCTCCGGCGACGTCGGCATGGCCGGCGTTGCCATCGATTCCATCTACGACATGCGCACGCTGTTCGCGGGCATCCCGCTCGACCAGATGAGCGTGTCGATGACCATGAACGGCGCGGTGCTGCCGATCCTCGCATTGTTCGTGGTGGCGGCGGAGGAACAGGGCGTGCCGCCGGAGAAACTGTCGGGCACCATTCAGAACGACATTCTGAAAGAGTTCATGGTGCGCAACACCTACATCTATCCGCCGACGCCCTCGATGCGGATCATCTCCGACATCTTCGCCTACACCTCGCAGCGGATGCCGAAGTTCAATTCGATCTCGATCTCCGGCTATCACATGCAGGAAGCCGGTGCGACGCAGGACCTCGAGCTCGCCTATACGCTCGCCGACGGCGTCGAATATCTGCGCGCCGGTCTTGCCGCGGGCCTCGATGTCGATCGTTTTGCCCCCCGCCTCTCTTTCTTCTGGGCGATCGGCATGAACTTCTTCATGGAAGTCGCCAAGATGCGCGCCGCGCGGCTGCTCTGGGCGAAGCTCCTGAAGCCGTTCAATCCGAAGGACCCGCGGTCGCTTTCGCTGCGCACCCATTGCCAGACCTCGGGCTGGTCGCTGACAGCGCAGGACGTCTACAACAACGTGGTGCGTACCACGATCGAGGCGATGGCGGCTACCCAAGGCCATACCCAGTCGCTGCACACCAACGCGCTCGACGAGGCCTTAGCGCTGCCGACCGATTTCTCGGCGCGGATCGCGCGCAACACGCAATTGTTCCTGCAGCAGGAAAGCGGCACCACGCGGATCATCGACCCCTGGGGCGGCTCCTATTACGTCGAGCGGCTGACCCGCGACCTCGCCGCCAAGGCCTGGGGCCATGTCCAGGAAGTGGAAGAGCTCGGCGGTATGGCCAAGGCAATCGAGGCCGGCGTGCCAAAGCTTCGCATCGAGGAAGCTTCCGCCAAGACCCAGGCGCGCATCGACGCCGGCCGGCAGGCGGTGATCGGCGTCAACAAGTACAAGCCGACCGACGAAGCATCGATCGACATCCTGAAGGTGGAGAATTCCACCGTGCGCCGGCTGCAGATCGACAAGCTCAAGCGCCTGCGCGGCGAACGCAGCCGGAAGGACGTCGATGCGGCGCTGTCCGCGCTGACCCGAGCCGCCGGAGGCGAAGGCAATCTGCTGGCGCTCGCGATCGATGCGGCGCGCGCGAAGGCAACGGTTGGCGAAATTTCCGACGCGATGGAAAAGGTGTTCGGCCGCCACCGCGCCGAGATCAAATCCATCACCGGCGTCTACAAGCGGGAGGCGTCCGCGATGTCGAACAAGGTTGAGAAGGTGCAGGCGCTGATCGATGCGTTCGAGGAGGCGGAAGGCCGCCGGCCGCGCATCCTCGTCGCCAAGATCGGCCAGGACGGCCACGATCGCGGCCAGAAGGTGATCGCGTCCGCCTTCGCCGATGTCGGCTTCGACGTCGATATCGGGCCGCTGTTCGCCACCGCCGACGAAGCCGCCCGCCAGGCCGTCGAGAACGACGTGCATATCCTTGGCGTCTCCTCGCTTGCCGCCGCCCATCTCACCGCAGTGCCGGAGCTGAAGGCCGCGCTGAAGAAGCAGGGCCGCGAGGACATCATGATCATCGTCGGCGGCGTGGTGCCGCCGCAGGATTACGACGCGCTCTACAAGGCCGGCGCGGAGGCGATCTACCCGCCCGGCACCGTGATCTCGGACGCCGCCGAGGAGCTGATCCACAAGCTCAACGCCCGGCTCGGCCATAGCGAGGCGGCGGAATAGACCGCACAAGGAATTTATTCGTGCGCTCCGCTGCTGTTCATTTCGCTCGCAAGATTGTTCTGATCTGTGCCGCAACGTCGCTGGCTTCAGTGGCGTTTGCCGCCGACGCCAGGCCCGATGCCTCGCTCAAGAACAAGACGATCGAAGCCAATATCTTCCTCGACGCCAGGATCAAGACCGATCCCGCACTCGCGTCCGATTGCCTTGCCGACGGCCGGAAGTGGCTCGACAAGAGTGCAGTCGATGCCGCCAGGGAGATGAAACAGGACCCACAGTTCTTCAAAGACGGCGGATGGTCGTTCGAGCGCAAATACGGCATCCGCTCGGTGGTCGCCGACCGCTATGTCAGCGTTATCAGGGACGACTACATGGACACCCACGGCGCCCATCCCAACACCGACGTCAACACCATCCTCTGGGACAAGGCCGAGAACAAGCGCATCAGCATCCGGCCCTTCTTCACCGAGACCGCAGATAACGGCCCGGCCATGACCGCGATGCAGAAGGCCGTCATCGCTTCGTTGAAAGTCGAAAAGAAAAAGCGCGATTCCAGCGAGACCGCGACGGCCGAATGGTTCAAAAGCGTCGAACCGAAACTCCTGAAGATCGGCGCGGCGACGCTTGCGCCCTCGACCGAAGCTGGCAAGAGCTCCGGTCTCACCTTCCACTATCCGCCCTATGCGGTCGGCCCCTACGCCGAAGGCCAATACGTCGCTTTCGTGCCGTGGGAGACGCTGAAGCCCTATCTCGCACCGGAAGGGCAGCGTATCTTCGGCGGCGCTCGTCCGAAGGGGGACGCGGACGACCAGCAATGACGGGCAGCAACACGCGCGACATCAAGTCACTGGCAAAGGACCTCCGCGGCGGCAGCCGGGCGGCGCTGGCCCGCGCCATCACGCTGATCGAGAGCCGGCGTGGCGATCACCAGGCCTCCGCACGCGACCTGGTGCAGTCGCTGCTGGCGGCGACCGGCAAGGCGATCCGCGTCGGCATCACCGGCTCGCCCGGCGTCGGCAAATCCACCACCATCGATGCGCTCGGCATCTACCTGATCGAGCAGGGCCACAAGGTCGCGGTGCTCGCGGTCGACCCCTCCTCGGCGCGCACCGGCGGCTCGATCCTCGGCGACAAGACGCGCATGGCGCGCCTCGCCGCGTCCGATCACGCCTATATCCGCCCCTCGCCGTCTTCCGGCACGCTCGGCGGCGTCGCTGCAAAGACCCGCGAGGCAATGCTGCTTTGCGAGGCCGCCGGCTTCGACGTGATCCTGGTCGAGACCGTCGGCATCGGCCAGTCCGAGACCGCGGTCTGCGACATGACGGATTTCTTCCTGGCGCTGATGCTTCCGGGCGCGGGCGATGAATTGCAGGGCATCAAGAAAGGCCTGGTCGAGCTCGCCGACATGATCGCGATCTCCAAGGCCGATGGCGACAACGTCAAGCGCGCCAACCGTGCCGCCGCCGATTATCGCAGCGCGCTGCATATTCTAAGCCCCCGCTCGCCGCACTGGCATCCACCGGTCGTGACCTATTCCGCGTTGACCAACACGGGCATTGCCGAGCTGTGGCAAAAGATCCTCGACCACCGCACCGCCATGAACGCGTCCGGCGATTTCGCCGCGCGGCGGCGCGAGCAGCAGGTCAAGTGGATGTGGTCGATGCTGGAGCAGCGCATGCTGGCACGGCTCCGCGCCGATTCCTCCACCCGCGCCAGGGTGAAGAAGATCGAGAGCGACGTGGCCGATGGCCGCCTCACGCCCGCTGTTGCGGCGGAGAAAATCCTGGAGCTGTTGTGATGGACGATAGGCTTCGCATCCTCATGACCGGTTTCCGCCCGTTCCCCGGCGCGCCCTTCAATCCGACCATGAAGCTGGTCGAGCGGCTGATGCATCTGCGCCGTCCCGCCTTCGACGACGTCGAATTTTCGCGGCACATTTTTCACGTGACCTACGCCACCGTCGATCGCGAACTGCCGCAGCTCCTGAAGAAACATCGGCCGCATGCGCTGCTGATGTTCGGCCTCGCCGACCGGACGCATTTCCTGCGCGTGGAGACGCGTGCCCGCAACGCGGTCACGACGACTTTCCCTGACGCCGACGGCACGCGTACCGGCAAGGGATCGATCGCGGGCGACGCGGACGCCGTGATGTTCGGGCCGCACACGGCAAAGCTCCTGCGTGCGGCGCTCGCGACCGGAATTGACGCGCGGGCTTCGCGCGATGCCGGCGCCTACCTCTGCAATTATCTGAGCTGGCGGGCGATCGAGGCGACGCAGCAGGACAAGGGCCCTGAGCTTGCGGCGTTCATCCACATTCCGTTGCTCGCGCATGACGGCGCCGCTCGCATGTCCGGTGGGGTCACGCTCGAAGCGCTGGTCGATGCCGGCGAAGCGATGCTGCTGGAACTGGTGAAGCTCACGCGCAGCACCATGCGTGAATCGGCCTGATCCCGAGGGCCTGTTAACCCTACCCCCAACAATCCCGCTGTGTGCGATTGGTGTTCGCCGCGCAAGAGCGCATTTCTGCGATAGTTCCTGTCATCGCGCATTCGCGGGAAGACGGTCATGGATTTCAATCGCCGCCATCTCATTGGAGCTTCCGCCGCCGGCGTCGCGGGCGCGCTCGCCGCCTCGCCGGAGGCCGCGCGCGCGGCGCAACTCGCCTCTACGCTCGGTCGCGATGCCACGCAATATGGCGTGCGGCCCGGCAGCCCCGACGATCAGACCCGCACGCTGCAGCGTGCGATCGACGAGGCTGCGCGCGCAGCCGTGCCGCTGGCGCTGCCGCCCGGTATCTATCGCACCGGCATGCTGCGTCTGACGAACGGCGCGCAACTGACCGGCATCCGCGGCGCGACCAGGCTTGTCTTCAGCGGCGGCGAGTCGATGCTTCTCGGCGAAGGCGCAGGCCACGTGACCCTGAGCGGCATCACGCTTGACGGCGGCAACATCCCCCTGCCGGCCCGGCGCGGGATAATCCATTGCCTCGGCGGCCGTGACGTTCGTATCGCCGATTGCCAGATATTGAACAGCGGCGGCAACGGCATCTGGATCGAGCAGGTCTCGGGCGATATCTCCAACAACATCTTCACAGGCATCGCCGGCACCGCGATCGTGTCGTTCGACGCGCAGGGCCTGATCGTCTCGCGCAACACCATCACCGGCACCAACGACAACGGCATCGAGATCCTGCGCACGGCCATCGGCGACGACGGCACGCTGGTCGCGGACAACCGCATCGAGGACATCAAGGCCGGCCCCGGCGGCTCGGGGCAGCACGGCAATGCCATCAATGCGTTCCGCGCCGGCAACGTGATCGTGCGCGGCAACCGCATCAAAAATTGCGACTATTCCGCGGTGCGCGGCAACTCGGCTTCCAATATCCAGATCGCCAACAACAGCGTGAGCGACGCGCGCGAGGTCGCGCTCTACTCGGAGTTTTCGTTCGAGGGCGCGGTGATTTCAGGCAATACCGTCGACGGTGCGGCCCTTGGCGTGTCGGTCTGCAATTTCAACGAGGGCGGACGGATCGCCGTCGTCCAGGGCAACATCATCCGCAACCTCATACCGAAGCGTCCGATCGGGACCGCACCGGACGACGATGCCGGCATCGGCATCTATGTCGAGGCGGACAGTGCCGTGACCGGCAATGTCGTCGAAAACGCACCGTCGTTCGGGATCGTCGCCGGCTGGGGCAAGTACCTGCGCGACGTCGCGATCACCGGAAACGTGATCCGCAAGGCCTTTGCCGGCATCGGCGTGTCCGTGGCCGCCGGCGCGGGAACGGCGCTCGTCAACAACAACATGATCTCGGAGACGCCGCGCGGCGCCGTGGTCGGGCTCGATCACGCCCGCGCTATAACCACCGATCTATCGGCCGAAGGCGCGCAGCGCTACGCGCAGGTCGTGATCGGCAGCAACGCCGTCCGTCGGATCATGCCTTAGCTACAGCGAATTGCGAAGCAAGGGGTAACGCTGCTCGATCGCCGCGAAGTCGAGCGCCGGACTGGGCACATCAAGCGTGCGCGCCAGCAGATCGGCCATCGGTGCAGCCGGTGCCTTTTCGCGCGCCGCGAACGCGATTTCCGCAGCCTTGGGCATTTCGATCGGCTCCGGCGCGACCACCGATTTTGGCTGGAGCGCGCGCATCAGGATCGACTGCGCGGGCGAAATGGTCTTTGGCGGATTGGCGACCGGCGCCGTCGAAAGCCCGCGCCAGGTTTCCACCGCGAACTTGGCCTCCTTGATGTTCTCGAGAAAGGCGCGTTCGCTGTGGTAGCGGCGCCAGCGGCCGCTTTCGAACAATTCGGTGAGGTGTTCCAGGCGCTGCTCTGCAAGCATGCGCCAACGGCCGAGGACGTCGGCGCCACGCGCCGCGTCGTTGCGATATGTCATGAACCAGCCCGAAAGGAGGGAAACGGAAACAAGGACAGACGCAACGAATCAACTGCACGGTGACAACAATATCTTGTGGAAAACATTATGGCTGTCCAGCGAAGTTCTCTGCTTCGACACAAATTCCCACACCGGATCGGATTCGCGACTGCGGGCGCCAAAAAGAAAAGACCCGTCCGGGGGGACAACCGGACGGGTCAAGCCATATGGGCGCTTGGGGTGGATGGGCGCTCGCGCCTGATATAGCCATGGGGAGGGAATTACCGCTCCCACACACATTGGTCGCTCGAGGCCCCCTTCCCGGTTCAAAGCGGCGGCCAGATTTTTTAACCTTTGGCGGCGGATTTTTCCGGCTGGAATTCTACTGCGCGGCCGGCTGACGCGCCGGTTTTTCCGACGCCATGGTCGGCGTTAGCGCACGAACCGGCGGGATTTCCTGCGGTTCCCGTGCGTTTTCCGCGCCATTCTGCCGGGCGGCCGGCGCGCTGCTGGCGACCGGCGCGGAACCGACAGCTTCGACCGCCGCGTAGGCATCAGCCTCGCCGGCGCCAAAGAGGTCATCACGTCCCGGTGAGCCGAGATCGCGCGCGGTTCTGATCATCACGGCGCGCAGCTCGTCCGGTCTCAACGCAGGATTGCGCTCCAGCATCAGTGCGGCGACGCCGCTGACGTAAGCAGCCGCAAACGACGTGCCCGACGTCATCTGATATTTCTCATCGGGCGCCGGCAGGAACACGTCGGCGCCGGGAGCCGCGACCGCAATGTGGCTGCCGCGATTGGACGCCTGGAACAGATGGTCCTGCGCATCGGTGGCGGAAACCGCGATCACATTGGGATTGGCGGCCGGATAAAGCGGCGGCGACTTCGCCCCGGCATTGCCGGCGGCGGCGATCAGCACGATGCCCCTCGCCGCCTCGGCGTTGATGCCGCGTTCGATCAAGGGATCCTTCGGACCGGCAAAGCTCATATTGATGATCCGGGCGTTCAGGCGAGCGGCGTAGTCGAGCGCCTTCAGGATCACCCAGGAATTGCTCTGCGCGCCGTTCGCACTTCCGCTGAACGCGCGGATTGCGACGATCTGCGCGGCAGGGGCACTTCCCATCAACCGCGCATGGGCCGCGATCGCGCCGGCGATACCGGTGCCGTGGACATGGGGACCTTCGCCAGAGGCGAGCGCGTCGAAACTGTCGACGATCGAGCCCGCAAGCTCATGGTGCTTCGCGTCGATCCCGGAATCGATCACGGCGATCCTGATGCCGGTCCCATGGGCGAGTTTGTGCGCCTCCGGCAGCCTCAGTTTGGCCAGCGCATACTGTGCCTGGTCGCCCTCGGCCGGCACCGCCTTCTGTTGCTGCAGGAAGAAACGGAAATTCGGCTGTACCGAGCGCACGCTGCCATCTGCTGCGAATCCGCGTCGCGCTGCCTCAAAGGAACGGCCGTCGGAAACGCGGAACAGGCCGATGGTCGCCCCGACCAGCGGAAAATTCTGCGATTCGATGCGCCGCAGGCCATGGCGCCGCGCCAACGCATCGGCCTGCTCGTCGGTCAGCGCGCTGTCGATCTCGGCGATGATCTCGTTGGGAATGGTCGGCCCGAGAAGCCCCGCCTGAATGGCATTGCGGCGCGGGCCGCCACCCTTGGTCTTGGTCTTGCCCCTGCCGGTCCCGCCATTGCCGTCGGAATCGGCCAACACGTCGATGCATTGGCCATTGGCGTCGCGAGCCGGGCCGCCGCAGGAGGGAGAGAGGTTCGGCGATGTGCGCAAATTGGGAAATTGCGGACGCACCGCCATGCGTGCGCTCAGGGTCGGCGTCCGAACGGCGGGGATCGCGTGATCCACGGCGACGGCGCGCGGCGCGATGTTGATGTTGGGGCCGCGCATCATGTTCTGCGCCTGGACGCCGGTGATCCCGAACAGCGCGGTTGCACTGAGCGTCAGCGCCACGCGGCGCGCCGTGACACGCCAGTTTGCACCGTCATGGGGCATGGGACCTCGGATTTGACCGGACGCTTATTGCGCCGCCACCGCGAGATTGACGATCTTATCGCCCTGCAGCCTGCTGAGCAGGCCGGAGACCTCGTCCTTGGACATCGCCCTGTCGCCGAACTGCAGGCGGAACATGCCGCCCTTCGCATCGACGATCGAGGCGTGATAATTGTCGAGCAGCGCGTTGATATCGGCGATCTTCGCATCCGGCGCGAAGCGCACCAGCGCGCGCGGCGGGGTGGCGGCGTCGCCCGCGAGATTGCGCGTCAGCGACGGCTCGTTCATGCTGAGCGAGGCGGTTTGGTACGTGGCGCCCTGGTTCTTCACCAACACGGCGCCAATCACGCCGGCCTGGAGCACCAGCGCCAGCGCGCCGAGGCTGGCCGACCACGCCAGCGTGCGCGGCGAAAGGCCGGCGAAAAAATCCGAGATCCGGGAGGACAGGCTGAACAACACCGTCGGGTGGCGCTCGGGCTCGGCGTCGATCGCCGCGAACAGCTTCTGCATCGCACGCGCCGACGGCGCGCCCAGCGTCTCGTTGAGGCCGATGGTCTCGGCATATTCCTCACGGATGACCGCGTATTGTTTGGCGAGTTCGGAATCGCGGGCCAGCGCCTCCTCGACACGGCGCGCCTCGCGCGCGTTCAGCGTGCCGGCCGCATACCACGGCAGCAGAGCCTCGATATCACCGGGCTCTTGTTCCAGCATTTTTCTGCTCAATGCCATCATGGCCAGCCTCGTTGCACGCCGGCTGCCTTGAGCAACTCGGCCAATTTCTTGCGCGCATAAAACAGGCGCGTCTTCACCGTGTTCTCCGGAATCCCGACAATCCCGGCCACCTCTTCCACGGACTTCTCGTGGTAGTAGACAAGATCGACGATTTCCCGGTGTTCCGCCGACAGCGCCGTCAGGCACTTACGCAGCACCGCACCGGTATCCTTCTTCGTGACCGCCATTTCGGGATCGTCGGACGAATCCTCGATCGCATTGGCGGCCTCGTCGTCCAGCTCAGCGTCCTTCCTGCGCCGCAGCGCAGAGAGGGCCTTGAACCGCGTAATCGCCAGGAGCCAGGTTGAGACGGCGGATCGGCCTTCAAACTTGCCGGCCTGACGCCACACATCGAGAAAAACCTCGCTGATGAGATCTTCCGCGATTTGCTCGTCTCGAACGAGCCGAAGCCCGAAACGAAACACCCTGACATGGTGCCGTCCGTACAGCACCTGCATGGCGAGCCGGTCGCCTTGAGCGATCCTGCTGATCAGGACTTCGTCCGTAGCGGCAGCTGCGCTCAATGGCCGTCTCGCAGGATAGGTCGAATGGGATTGGCTTGCGGTTCGATCAAACAGGCAAGATTCTTTAGCCTACGCCTATACGTTGCAAGCATGTGTGACTTACCGCACAAAGATGAAAATCCTATGCCGATCGGTAGCGTGGTGAGTGAACGCGCGACAAAACGGTATCATAATAAGCAATATCTCTCACTGAACCACAAGCAACACAGCCAGGGCGCGGAACGCAAGACAGCACAAGCCGGTATTTGTACGGGGCCTGCCCGTCCCGGCTATCGCACCCCTTTCGCGTTACCCGAGCCTCCGGCAATTCTCTTTTCCGATCAAAGGGTACGCCAGCACCGAAGGGTAGCCGGAGTCGGGTTCCAAAAGATACCAAACCTAAAGGCTTTACCACGTAGATTTTTGCCGCTGATTTCCTTCATGGCGGGACAATGGGCACAGCGGCGCCATTCCTGAATCCGATCGCGGCAGAGCTCGAAGCCCCAGGTCCAAAACCTACGGCGGCCGCTATCCTGTCGCGCCGGGTGAAACAGCGCCGCCAAATCCAGGCGATGGTCGCGGCGAGCTATCTCGTCGACGGGCTGATCCTGCTGCTTTACGCCGATGCCGGTGCCATTCCCCTCGCCGTCGCCCCGGCATTTGCCGCCTCCGGCTTCCTGAGCGTCGCGTTCTATCTGTTGCTGTCCGAAACCGGTGTCACCGAGCGTTTCAAGGACCACTACTTCGTCGCCCCGCAGCTGTTCATCAGCGTGGGGATCATGCTGGCGTTCACCTATATCGTGCCGGAAGTCGGCGTGATGTTCCTGTGCACGCTGTTTCTCATTTTCAATTTCGGCTCGCTGCGCTCGACGCCGTGGCAATCCGCCGTGCTCTGGACGGCGACGACGGCCGGGCTTGCCGCGCTGTTCCTCCTCACCGACAAGCCGATCGGCCTGCCGCATGGCAACCCGCTGGAGCGGCTTGCGGCCACGCTGATGTTCGCGCTGACCATCGGCCGCTGCATGTTCCTCGGGCTTTTCTCGAGCTCGATGCGCTACTCGCTCTATCAGAGCGGCCAGAAACTGAAGGAAGCCTATCGCCGCATCGAGGAGCTCGCCGAGCTCGACGAGCTGACCGGCGCCTTCAACCGCCGCTGCATCATGCGCGGGCTCGAGGAGGAAATCTCCCGCGGCCAGCGCACGGGCTCGCCCTGCTCGATCGCGCTGATCGATCTCGACTTCTTCAAGCGCATCAACGATGCCTTCGGCCATCCGACCGGCGACGAGGTGTTGCGCACCTTTGCCATCAGCATGTTCGCCAACATCCGCACCATCGACCGCTTCGGCCGCTACGGCGGCGAGGAATTCCTCCTCATCCTGCCCGACACGACCGAGCGGAACGCCGCGCACATGCTCGACCGGCTCCGCAGCATCGTCGCCGAGCTCGACTGGAGCGCGTTCTCGCCGGGCATGCAGGTCACGATTTCCGCTGGGCTGGCGACGCTCCGCCAGAACGAAACTTCCGACAACTTCCTCGCCCGCGCCGACCGCGCGCTTTACGCGTCCAAGGCGCGGGGACGTAACCGTATCACGAGTGCCTGAACCCAAAAGCCATTTCCTTATCCGGCAGCCAAGAAAGCGCCGCCGGCTCGACGCTCCAGGATAGAGACCATGAATTCGAAAGTTGCCCTCGCCCCCGAAAACCTGCTCGACGAGCTGCAGTCGACGCTCGCGCACGGCACTGTGGCGCGCCGGGTCGAGACGCTGCGGCGCGTCACCGACCTCTTCCTCAACGGCGTGGTGGATTATTCGGACGAGCAGATTTCCCTGTTCGACGACGTGTTCCAGTGCCTGATCCGGCACATCGAGGTTTCCGCCAAGACCCTGCTCTCCAACCGTATTGCGGCGATCGACACCGCGCCGCCGCAGACCATCCGCACCCTCGCCTTCGACGACATCATCGAGGTCGCCGGTCCCGTGCTGACGCAATCCATGCGGCTCGACGACGCGACGCTGATCGAGAACGCACGCAGCAAGAGCCAGGCGCATCTGATGGCGATCTCCAGGCGCAAGGTGCTCTCCGATGCCGTCACCGATGTGCTGGTCCAGCGCGGCAACGACGAGGTCGTTCACTCGACCGTCAACAACCCCGGCGCGGAATTGTCCGAGCGCAGCTTCACCCGCCTGGTCAACCGCGCGGAGGGCGACGACGAGCTCGCCACCTGCCTCGGCCTTCGGCCGAGCATACCGCGCCACCTGTATCTGAAGCTGCTCGCGAAAGCCTCCGAGACCGTGCGCCAGCGCCTCGAGGCCGCCAATCCGAAGCAGGCGGCCGAAGTTCCGATGGCGGTGCAGGAAGCGACGCGCCGCGCCCGGTCGGCGAAATCCGCGATGACGCAACAGACCGCGATCGCACACGCCCTGGTCAAGTCGCTGTTCGAGGACGGCCGGCTCGACGAGCGCCTGGTGGCGCAATTCGCCGACGGCGGCAAATTCGATGAAGCCAATGCGGCGATTGCGGCGCTCGCCAATGTGTCGGTGACG
>Ga0134126_10007993_pt1 | contig 13284 bp, 15 predicted proteins | sample KB31752_FD_96881 | JGI IMG/M metagenome (GOLD analysis project Ga0134126, IMG submission 96881) | Terrestrial soil microbial communities with excess Nitrogen fertilizer from Kellogg Biological Station, Michigan, USA - KB3-175-2 | ecosystem: Environmental > Terrestrial > Soil > Unclassified ...
GCGTAATTTTTTGTTTTTCTAACAACTTAGCAAGTGTACTTGCTAAATTTTGTTTTGCTTTTTGTAGCGATGGTGCATTGTTATCGTATAACAAAACTTGATGCCCTGCCATAGCTGCCACTTGCGCAATGCCGCTACCCATAGCACCCGACCCTACAATGCCAATAACTGATTTTGAGTTTAATTCCATTTTGTGAAACTAAACAGTCATAATTTCTTTCTCTTTGTGCTCTAAATGCTTATCGCACTTGCTCACATACTGGTCAGTAAGTACTTGAATTCTTGCTTCAGCATCTTTAGCTTCATCTTCAGGTAAAGGAGGTTTCTTGCCTTTTAATGTTTTAATTTCTTCCATCGCATCTTTACGTGCACCTCTTATACCAACTTTGGCATCTTCAGCTTCTTGTTTGGCTTTTTTAACCAAATCTCTTCTGCGTTCTTCAGTAAGTGGTGGGATAGATATGCGAATTAAAATACCGTCGTTTTGTGGGTTAAGTCCCAAATTAGCAGCTTGTATAGCTTTTTCAATAGGCGTTAACATGGTTTTTTCCCAAGGCTGAATAATTAATGTACGCGCATCTTGTGTGTTTACATTGGCCGTTTGGTTAATAGGCATTCTGGTACCATGGTAATCAACGGTTACATTATCTAATATAGCGGGGTTGGCTTTGCCGGCACGTATTTTAGTTAGCTCTTGTTCTAAATGCAGAATGCTTTTTTCCATTAAGCCACTTGCTTTATCGTAAACTGTTTTTACTTCGGGGTTCATAATCTTAAAAATTAGTTACGCAAAAATAAGGTTTTTTAGTTAGGAGATGGTGATTAGATATCCGCAATGTTTTAAAGAAATTGCTATATTTATTCCGCAAAAATTAATAGTATGGCAAAAACAAACCCAAAAGTAGACGCCTATATTTTAAAGGCTCAGCCTTTTGCGCAGCCTATTTTAAATCATTTACGTAAGTTAGTACATCAGGCTTGCCCTGAGGTAGAAGAAACCATTAAATGGGGCTTTGCGGCTTTTGATTATAAAGGTCCGTTTTGTACTATGGCTGCTTTTAAGCAACATTGCGCCTTTGGTTTTTGGAAAGCAGCTTTAATGAAAGATGCCGATAAACTAAAAAGAGCTCAAAGTAACTCTATGGGGCATTTAGATAGGCTTACTAGTTTAAAAGACCTTCCGTCGGACAAACAAATGATTAGTTATTTAAAAGAAGCCATGAAGATTAATGAGGCAGGGCTAAAATTAGCCCCCCGTAAAAAAGCTGTGGATACAAAACCCTTAGCAGTTCCTCCTTATTTTAAAACCGCTTTAAGTAAAAACAAAAAAGCTACTGAGCATTTTACAAATTTTGCACCCGGACAAAAGAAAGAATATATTCTTTGGCTAACTGAAGCTAAGACAGAAGAAACCCGCAATAAACGTATGGAACAGGCAGTTGAATGGATTAGTGAAGGGAAAATCAGAAACTGGAAATATTTGAAAAAATAAGTTAACCCTTTAAAGCAAATTTAATTTGCTTTAATAATTCTTTAGCATCTTCTTCATTTAGTTGAACACCTAAGCGGTATGTTTTTGCACCATAGGTAAAAGAAATACTTTCGCCACCTACTATCCAAAATGATTCATTCATAAACTGAAAAAAATTGCCTTTATTTTTTTCTACCAGTTGCAAATCTTTTATAAGTTCAATATCAAATTCTAGTTTTTTGCCACGACCCGCTATATCTCTCCAATAATTAAACTTACCGACTTTTATCCAAATTTTTTCTTTCCCAAATTTTTTAAATAAAAAGGCTTTTCCGGTTTTAAACTCAAAGTAAGCCCAAAAACCTAACCAAACAAGCACAGCTGTTTTTGTATTAACATCTGTAAGGGTAAAGTAGTTGGCCAATATTATAAAACCGCTAACGGTCCATAAAAAAAACCAAGCAAATAGTAAATATAGTTTCCAGTTGGCGTCAGTAGGTATAATTACAAAACTACTAACACCATCTGCTTTTAAGGTGCTTATTCTTTTACCAATTACATTTATATCATTATTCTCCTTCACTTTCTTCTAAAGCTTTATGGGTACTATATTTTCGCCATTTGTCCAATAAATTTTTCATATCATCAGGCAAATCACTTTCAAATTTCATTATTTTTTTTGTTGCCGGATGTTCAATTTCCAATAATTTGGCATGCAAGGCTTGCCTTGGGCAAAGTGTAAAACAATTTTCTACAAATTTTTTATAAGTGGCTGTTTTTGTTCCTTTTAATATTTGTTCACCACCATAATCTACATCATTAAAAATACGATGCCCTATAGATTTCATGTGCACACGTATTTGATGTGTACGACCGGTCTCAAGTGTGCATTCAACTAAAGTAACATAGCCAAAACGTTCTAACACTTTGTAATGCGTAACGGCATGTTTACCCTGGGTTTCATCTGTAAACACATCCATAATTTTTCTATTACGTATGTTTCTACCAACATTCCCCGTAATAGTTCCTTCATCATTTAAAACATTGCCCCAAACTAAGGCAACATATTTTCTGGTTAAATCGTGGTCGAAAAACTTTTTGGCAAGTAAGGTTAAAGCAACTTCGTTTTTTGCAACAATTAAAATACCTGATGTATTTTTATCTATACGATGTACCAAACCCGGGCGAGGCGCATAAATATCGGTACCCACTTTGCTTTGTGCAGCCGGTAAATTATTAAAATGAAATAGTAATGCATTTACCAAAGTACCGTCTTCATGCCCAAAAGCAGGGTGTACAACCATACCGGCTGGTTTATTCACTATCATAATATCAGCATCTTCATATATGATATTTAGCGGAATATTTTGCGGAATTAGCTCAAAATTTTTGGGAGGATGTGGTAATAAAATAGTAATAACATCAAAAGGTTTTACCTTATAACTAGATTTTACTGATTTACCATTTACCTGTATGTTGCCCCCATCTGCCGCAGCTTGTATTTTAGTACGAGATGCGTTTGACAGTTTGTGCAGCAAAAATTTATCTATACGTAAAAGAGCTTGCCCTTTATCAACTTCAATGCGGTGGTGTTCAAAAAGTTCTTGTTCTTCTTCCAGTAAATTTTTCTCTTCTATCATTTTGCTATTATAAGTTTCTGGGTATCGGTAAAACCTTTATTAGTAAGGGCTTTTACCAAATACACACCACTTTGCAAAGATAGTATATTTATTTTTTTGATAGATTCATCAGTTTGTTGCAACACTATATTGCCCAACAAATCTGTTATAACTATATTAGAAATTGCATCACTTGATTGGATAACAACATAATCAGCTGCAGGGTTTGGATATAAACTAATGTTTGCCGAAGTTGTATTGTTTAATTTATTGATAGATGCAGTTGATAAGGTTTGTAGTGAATCTCCAAACACAGGGCGTATCATTATTGAACCTCTATAATCAGCATCTAAATCGCCGGGTAAAACGTACCAAGTGGCGCCGTCATCTGAGCTGGTAAAAAAATTATTATGAAAATCATAATTCATATCAAAACCAACGGTAATTTCAGGCTCGTTGTAAATTTGATTAATGCCTAAATAAAAAGTACTTCCTGCCCCTATAATAACAGGTTTTCTAAATTGATAACGCAGAAAACTATTTTCTCTTTTAATTAAACCGTTTACCATCGAATCTACTGGGAAATAAGGATAACGTATACTATCGGTATAAATAATATTACCCGGTTGACCGGCATTATCTGCCCAAACTATGATGTTAAAAGGTGAAGTTTTTAAGACATCTACATCAATTACAGGCTCGAAAAAAATATCCATGGCATGCAGGGTGTCGCCCACGTTTACAGTAAATTTTGCTGCCATTTGATAATTGCCGGGCCCTCCGGGCCCAAGGTCTATCCCAATTCCTGCCTCGGCACTGCCATCATCATAGGCATAATAATTACTGAATTTTTGATGGAAAGTAATGGTGTCATTTGCTGGAAATTGGTCAACGGAATGGGTTATAAAAAACTTCATTGTAAATGAACTATCATTAGAAGAATGTGGATATACAAAATTATTTAAAGATGGATGTATAATTGGATGATCTTTACAATAACCTGAAACATTATAGGGAGGTAAATTATTTGAACCATTTGGAGTAGAATTTATAACAGTGTTTGTACTATTATTATAGAAAAGATAACTACTTCCTATACTCACAGTAGGAGTAAAATTGCTTCTTAAACAGGTACCTATACTGTCCCTCATATCTGCAGCACCAGTATATTGATTAAAAGGCATTTGGCTGTAGTTTTTAAGTGGACTTTGTAAGTCATACACAAAGCTTACATCACCAAAAGGGGAGTAACATGGGCTAAGAGTACTACTAAACATAGTATCTTTATTGGTCCTACATCGATTAAGATAAACAGCATCTATATGCCAGTGGTCAATATCGCCACAGGCACCCGAAGTGTTACGAAACCTAAATTTAAACCCATTATGAAAATACGATGTATCAACTATCGGTATCATTACCAAATGCCAGGTACTATCGGGCGCATATGTGTATCCACTTTTACTCCAAACCTGTGTCCAGGTTGTATCTAGTGGGCTATATAAATCTAAATAAAGATAATCGTACGATTCGGGTTTTTCCCAATAGCCCATGCCCTCATAATAAAAACTTAAATACACACTATCAACAGGAGAAAGACTTATAGTAGACGAAATAAGAGAATCTAGACGGATAGGGGCAGAACTTAGCGTATCTGAAGCAACACTGTTAAGCGTATTATTTGTGTTAGATGTAATACTAGAATTATAGGGATACCCAAATTTGTCTAATCCATCAAAAGTAGCAACGCCTAAGGTTGGGGGTGCTGTGGCTTTAGTATGGTTTACAAATACAGATTGCGAGTTTGGCCACCGTAAACTATCGGGAAACGGACCAGTATACGAAAACTCATCATAAAACGGTAGCGATAAAGTAGTAGTAGCTGTACTTTGTGTTCGGTTAGTTGCTTGGTTTGCATGCTTTTGTTTAGCTTTATTTTTATGATACTCTATTAAAGTAGCATTGCTGCGTAAAGGGTGTAACATGGGCTTTTGTGCCTGCAAAGCAAACGATACCAGAACAAAAAACAGCAGCGCGTTAATTTTTTTAATCATCATCTTTATTTTATTTCCCTAGTAATTTTAGGTTATTTCACCTAACTACAACGAAGAAAAGAGCTATTTATTTTAGCCTATAAAGATATATTAATTTTTTAGTTGTTTTATTTACAAATTGGACGAAAAAAGCCTGAGTAAAGGCACTTTGACCTACTTGTTCTCGTTTATTTTCATGCCAACATAACCCGAATAACTTAATGTTATTATACCTAAAAGGGTTTTATCGAGCTCGGGTAATGTGTTGGGGTCGCAACACACTTTATTAATATAAATAATGGCTGCAAAAATTGTAAATAAAACAGCTTGGAAGCGATGAATGCTAATTCCGTTCTCATCCGACAAAATATCATTTATAAACCCTTCAGAAGGGTTGTTTTGATGGCGAACCGGATTGTTTTGTTGTGAGTTATCAGTTGCACCTGCAATAGCAGTAACCCCAATACTAAGTCCTAATAAAGTTAGAGCCGTTGTATTTAATTCAGGTATAATGCCTCCGCAACAACCTTTGTAAAAATATTCATATGCATAAGCAGATAGAATTATTATTGTCCATAAAGCAGTTTGCACACGCGCTAAACTAAATGGCTTTTTAGGATTAGATATGTTTTGGGCTGCTGCAGCTGCATCAAAAGCAGCTTGTTGTACTTCATCTCTTAATAAATCTTTAGAGGGGAACATCAAAATAAAAGCCGCAAGAGCAACAATAATTACAACTATACTTAATAAACTCATAATTTGTGTTTTAAAAATTAGTTTATCACATTAAAGCAGTTTTCTAATGCTATCGAAATTAGTTATAACATTTAAAAACCCAAATATTTTTCCGGCCTTTGGGTCATATTTTATATCAATAGGAATCCAAAGCGTATTTGTAATTCTTACACGAAGGGTGCCGTTAGCCATTAGTACATTATTGTCTTCATTTGCAATTAAGCCCGAAGCAACGTATTTATAAGAGGCAGATGCTTTAAATTCTACTATAGATTGATTTGCTGTGTTTTTTGCAATAACCCAATTTAAACCCAAAGAACCGGTAACTGCTTGGCGACTTATATTTATTGCATTTACCAATGTATCGTTTGAGCTAAATCCTCCTACTATGTCTAATTCTAACCCCATATTTTTTTTAGGATTTACCAAACCTTTTAAAAACTCAGTTTGTATGGCTGTTTTTTTATTGTAGCTATAACTTCCGGCTAACGTCCAAAGGGCTTTGTTACCAAAATTGTTTATATCGCTTTCGTATAGGTTTTTAAGATGTGTTTTATATTTTTCTGCCGGAATGTTTTTATAAACCGGATTATTTTTAAGTAAATCTTTAAAATATGTTTTAAAATTATCAGGTAAATTACTGAATTGGATGGCGGTATCATTACTGGTAAGATATCTACTAATTATTGTTGAATCGCTTTTGTGTTGAGGAATATAAGTTATATAAACCTGGGCTTGTATTTGTAGTTTTGCTTCTTCAAATTTATTAATGTCGTCAGAATAATTTCCGGCAGTATAAAAAATTGTTTTATCTCGGTTATTTACTAAAGCGTATTTTAAATTTATGGCTGCATCCTTAAACTGATGATTTGGATCTAGGCTGGCACTTATACCAAAATTAAAGTTCCTTGAAAATGCTTGTTTTAAATAATTTGTATCAACTAATAAACTTGGATTTGCCTTAGCTCTAAACGCAATAAGAGAAGAATTAAACTGGAAACTCCCCCCAGTATTTATGTCTTTTAGGGCTAACTGAAAAAAACTGGTTAACACATCCTGACTATTTCCACTCTTTATGTCTGAAGCAGTTTTTATAACATTGCTTGTGCTGTCTTTTTTTGTTTGACTTCGAGTTATAGAAAAGCAAAGACACAAAAAACCAATTAATAAATAATTTTTACTCATATAATATGCTTTTATATAGTTACTACACTAGGAGGGCCATCAAACGTTCCGGCTGCAAAAGTTTTGGTAATTGTAACAACATCATCAACTGAAATTGTCATTGTACATCCACCGGCTGATGCCCCATCATAAAAAATAAAATAATGACCGGGGTCTAAAGGATACTCTTTACATCCTGATTGAGGAAATAAATCAGATACATTAGCAGGAGAAATAAGTATATGGGCATGCCCGCTCATAATAAATGTAAAACAAATTTTAAGGTTTTTCTTCATACAAATAAGTTAGGTTCAACTAATCTTCTTTTTTATTAAGAAGCTCTATTTTCTTTTTATCGGCTGTAATATATAAGTCTATTTTAGCACCTTGGTTAAGCTCTTTGTCTTTTCCAAAAGCCGGAATTTGCCTATAAACAATAGCCTCGCAGCTATCGTCAATTGACTTATCTATTGTTATATTTCCTAATTGTAAGGATGAGGATTGTATTTTAGTTTTAGCATCGCAAAAGTTTAAACCTACTAAATTAGGTAAAGAAATAGTTTCGTTATTACTGCCTTTACCAACTTGCAATTCAATTACCGAGCCTTTTTTAACAGGAGTACCTGGGGCAATTTCTCTGCCTTTATAAAACTGCTTTATAACGCAGTTTTTACAAGCATCGGCAACATATTTAATATTTGCTTTTAAACCATAACTTTCTACCATAGCAACTGCCTGGCGCACCGACCTATCAATCAATTTTGGCATTTCTATTTGAGGGGGCAGCATGGAGGTTACGTATAAATAAATAACACGATTTTCTTTTACTTCACTTTCTTTCTCTGGGTCTTGCCTAATAATAGTGCCGGGTGTTTGCTGCGTACTATAAATTGAATCGATAATTTGATAGCGTAGTTTTTTATCTTTAATAAAGTCATTTAGCTCTGCAATGGGTTTGCCTGCAAAATCAGGTACTTTAACAGTTATGTTGTGTTGTGTGTAATTGGCAACCATTTTAAAGCTAACCCAAAGCAACAATATAGCAACAACAATAGCTATACTGGCATGAATGAAAAACTTTTTTGTTTTAATAAATTTAAAATAACTCATAAATTAAGTCAGCAGTTCTTTTAGTTTTTTAATTTGTTCGGCATTGCCTAGCACAAATATTTTTGCAGATGGTATAATTCTGGTATCTGCATCGGGGTTAATAATATACTCTCCGGCAGCGGTTTTAAAACCAATAATATTGGCTCCCGATTTGTTTCTAATTTCTAAATCACGTAGTGTTTTATGGCGTAATCTTTCTGGAATGTTTTCAAATGTAATTTCTTCCATGTTAACCGAATCCCCTTCTTGGCCTACAATGTGGTCAATAAACTCAATAACATCGGGTTTCATAATTAATGATGCCATGTGTGCACCACCCACCTTATCAGGCATTATAACGTTATTAGCACCGGCAATTTTAAGCTTAGTATCTGAATTATCTTCACTAGCACGACTAATAATAGTAAGATTTGGGTTTAAGTTTCGGGCAGTAAGCACAATAAACAAATTATCGGCATCTACAGGCAATGTAGTTACTAAAGCTTTAGCTCTTAATATACCTGCTTTAAGTAACACTTCATCTAATGTGGCATCGGCATTTATTACCAAATCGCTATACTGATGTTGCATAGAATTGGTAAGCTCGGCATTTTTTTCAATTACAATAAAACGCTGTTTGTGTTTTTTTAATACTTGTGCAGCTTGCCTGCCGTTACGACCATAACCACAAATAATAACATGGTCGCTTAATTTTTTTATCGTTTCGTTCAATTTTCTATTCTTATATAGTTGGTTAAACTCGCCATCAAATACAAAACGAGTTACAGCACTAATGGAATAAGCAAATATACCAAAACTTATCATCACCAAAAAAGCTGTAAAAATTTTGCCCCACATATCAAGCGGATGCACTTCTTCAAAACCAACTGTAGCAATGGTTATAATGGTCATGTAAAAAGCATCAACCAAATTGTACCCACAAATTACCTGATAACCCACTGTTCCTAAAGTGGTAATGCCCATTAATAAATAAATAGGAAGCAGAAAACGGCTGTATGATTTTAAATTATTAAACACGGTATAAAATTAGTAATAAAAAAGCTGCCCTGTTTTAGAGCAGCTTTTGTTTTTTTGTATAAAATAAATTATGTCAATTAGTGATGATGTCCGTGAGGGCCATGAACATGTCCGTGGTCAAGCTCCTCTGCAGTAGCTTCGCGTACATCTAAAATGCTACCTACAAAATGTAAATCATATCCGGCTAAAGGATGGTTAAAATCCATTACAACGTGTTTGTCGCCAACTTCAACAACCATGCCTTGCATTTGATGGCCTTCGCTATCAAGCATTGGTAATTCTTCACCTTCTTTTACGCGTTCTGAATCGAACTTGCCTTCTACATGAAAAGCTTCTTTAGGAATTTCAGCTACATAATCTCCATTATGTTCGCCATATGCTTTATCAGCTTTTATATGAAAATCAAAAGCTTCGCCAGCTTGTTTACCTGCTAAGTTTTTTTCAAAATCTTCAAGCATGCCACCCGCTCCGTATAAAAATACAAAAGGTGCTTCGGTAGATGTTTGTTCAATTAATTCTTCTGGTTCTTGTTCTAATTTGCCGGTTAAATGGTAGTTTACCGATACTACTTTGTTCTTTTCAATCTTCATGCTTTTTAAAATTATTAGTTTTTAGTGGGGCATTTATCTCTATACTAATTTATGAGTTTTTAAAAGTAAATTCCTTACGCCCTATATCGTTTCAAAGGTATAAAAATACTTAAATAAAAAAGCCTCACATTTCTGCGAGGCTTTTTTATTAGTGTGAACTAAAAATTACTTGTTAACTTTTTTAGCTAAGTCTGAACCAGCTTTAAATTTAACTACTTTTTTAGCAGCAATTTTAATTTCTTTCCCTGTTTGAGGGTTACGGCCCATACGAGCAGCGCGTTTAGAAATTGAAAAAGAACCGAAGCCTACTAAAGCAATACGATCACCTTTTTTTAATTGTTTTTCTAATGTTTCGATTGTAGCTTCTAAAGCACGACCAGCGTCAGCTTTTGTTAATTTAGAATGTGCTGCAATTGCATCGATTAATTCACCTTTGTTCATGTTTTTGTTTTTTTAGGGTTAAACTTAATTTTAATTGAACAGAGCAAATGTATATATGAAAGTCTTGCTTGTCAATAGGTGTAGGTAAAAAAGTGATGAAATTGTTGATAAACAGCCCTTTTGTTAATAAAATGAGCTGAAAGTCCTGCTGAATATAGGTTTTCAACCTGCTGATAACCCACGTTTGGCTCCTAATAGACACTTTTTGATAATAAAAGTCTGTAGGCTATACTGATAAAGGGAATTATTTTTAGGCAAAAAAAGAATTTTCGTCAAAAGAAAATCCTTTTAAAAATTCTGCGATTAAAAGTTTTTTCTTGCCTGCCATCTGAAGCTCGGTAACATCAATAAAACCAACCTTTGCAGCAATTTTTAAAAATGTTTTATTATCTGTTTTTATCTGCCCGACTGATAAGCTGTGTTGCGCATCTTCTTTATTTGCCTGATAAATTTTGAATGTTGTTTTTTTATCACCGGTGTTTAATTCTGTCCATGCACATGGATAAGGTGATAGACCACGAATTAAATTATAGATTTCCTCTAATGAATTGTTCCAGTTTATTTGACAGGTATCTTTAAATATTTTGGGTGCGTGTTTTGCTTGCTGATTAGCCAGTAATTTATTTTGTTCGGTTAAAACAATATTGCCTTGTTCTATTTTTTTTACGGTTTGCAACATTAAGTCAGCACCCTGAATCATTAATATATCATGTAACTGCCCTGCATTCATCTGGGGTGTAATGCTAACCTTTTGCTGCCTTAAAATGTTACCTGTATCTATTTCGTGTTGTAATTTAAATGTAGTAATGCCTGTTTCTTTTTCACCATTAATAATAGCCCAGTTTATAGGTGCAGCGCCACGGTATTGTGGTAACATTGATGCGTGTAAATTATAAGTACCTAATGGTGGCATATTCCAAACACTTTCGGGTAACATTCTAAAAGCAACAACAATTTGTAAATCGGCTTGTAGCGATTTTAGTTCTTGCAAAAAACCTTCATCTTTTAAATTGGTAGGTTGTAACACATATAAGTTATGCTGTACTGCAAATTGTTTTACAGCACTTTGCTGTACTTGTTGTCCTCGTCCGGCTGGTTTATCAGGCGATGTAATTACACCTACTACGTTGTATTTGTTCTCTACTAAAACTTTTAAAGACTCCACCGCAAATTGTGGAGTGCCCATAAATACAATACGCATATATCTAATTATTGAATGCGCAAAGGTAAAAAATGAGAATTCGAATCCAAATGAGGTGACTTACAGTAAATAACAATACTTTTTTTTTATTGATTACTTACCAAATGCGAAGCTATTTTGTGCTTGCCACCTTCAATAATAATTACAAAATCTTCGTGGGTGGTAACACGTTCGTATTTTACATCGTAAACTAATTTTATACATTCTTCTTCTCCGGCCTCGCTTTCTACTTTGCTTTCCTTTAATTCGTAAGATTGCATTTTACCTGTGACTTCTTTTAGCTTATTAAATTTCTCCGCTAATTTTTCTTCACTTTCACTTTGAACAAATTCGGTTGAATAATATGTGCTTTTTACTGCGGCATAATCACCTTTATCAATAGCCTTTAAACAATTTTCGACAGTTTCTTTAGCTGCATTCATATCCAATTTGGCAACAGAACATCTTATTATTAATAAAGATGATAGAAGGGCTAAGGCTATTTTTTTCATTTACTATAGTTTTTATATAAACCAAATATAGGTAATTAAATTGCCAACCTTAAGATTATTAATGGCGAATAACAAATAACAGATTGGTGTAGAAATTTGGGAAATCGGATAATTTGAAAAAATTAATTCTCTATTTTAGAAGTAGCATTAGCTAAATTTTTGTACGAGGTTAAATCCATTTTTATTGAACCTACTAATATTTTAGCCTGAGCACGAATAGGAATATGGTTTTTATCGTCGGTTATCCAAACATTTAAATCTTCTTCTTTTTTAAATATACGCCCGGTTTGAATAATAGGTCTGAATTTTATACAACGAAATTTACCCACATCCGTATCAATGGTTTCTTTACCAACGTACTTAATTTTAAGTGTCCAGGTTTGTTTATCTACAAAGCTTGGTATCTCATATATAGTTCCTTCTTTAGCATCGGTAAAATCTATATTGCGGGCATAATAAAAAGATGATAGCATATCCTGAATGCCACTGGGTATGTCATATTGTTGTCCGCCACCAATGTCAACTTTTTTAGCATAATGGTTAAATAAATAATCTTGATTAATTATATAACCACCCTCATCACATCTACGCATAAAATACCAGGGCACTAAGGCATCCTTATCTATATAAGTTTCATATCTGTCTTTTACTTTAAAAAACCAGTTAAAGGTGCCTTTAGAATAACCATTGCCCACAATATGATACACTTTGTGTCCGCCAAAATCTTGTATTTGGGGCATAACCTCAATTATTGCTACGCCAGCATCTATAATGCCGTAGTGCAACCTGTAACTAAGTACTTCTCCTTCTTTAAAGGCTTCATTTGTTTTATCAGGTAAATCAATATTTGCTGGTTTTGTTGGAAAGGAAGGAACTATAGGATTTTCTGTAAAAAAGAAAAATAAACTTAGTACCAAACAAGCACCTGTTATTTTAAGTAACCTTATTAATTGCTTTTTCATGACTTGATACCTGCAAAACTAATGCCATACTAAATTACGGAATTTATATTAAAGCATTATCTATAAATTACAAACTTATTTAAAGTTGTTTTAAGTAAGTTAAAAGTCGTTAGTATGGATTGTGCTTTAAAACAATTAAAATGGCTTACAGAGCCATTAAATGTGTTTTATGTGTAAAAAAAGCCCGCAGTTGTTTAACAAATACATTAGTATTTAAAAAGAGGGAAAAATCTGTATTCCTTCTAGTGTTCTAGTAGTTCTAAGTTAGTGGTTGAAAAACAGCCTTATGTTGGTTGATTTTTGTTAGACAGTTGGTTGCTTTGTTTTTAATAAACACTACAGTAAATTAATTTACAAACACTTACAGAGCCTTTTTGTTGGTTATATTGTTGGTTGATTTATGATGAGATTTGGGGGGTTGTTGGTTGATTTTTTAGAATGAAAACAACC